>Ga0187893_10005103_pt1 | contig 23990 bp, 21 predicted proteins | sample MA1701074metaG_FD_139574 | JGI IMG/M metagenome (GOLD analysis project Ga0187893, IMG submission 139574) | White microbial mat communities from a basaltic lava cave in the Kipuka Kanohina Cave System on the Island of Hawaii, USA - MA170107-4 metaG ...
CCGGGCGCGGAGCTCGACCTCGGGCACACCGTGCTGCTCGACCTCGAGGCCGGCGCCGCCGGCGGCGCGTTCGACACCGGCGCGGAGGAGGGCACCGACGAAATCCCCTACGCCTTCGCGCCGGGCACCGAGCTCACCCTCGGCGTCGCCGAGGGGCTGAGCGAGCCGCCGGAGCTGGTGCTGCGCGATGCCGCCGGCCTGCAAGTGGCGCGCGTCGGCGCGGCGCGGCGCTCGCAGACGGTCACCGTGTCGGGCTCGCACGTCCTCGCCGTCCGCCATCCCCACGCGGGGGAGGCCGGAGCCGAATCGGAAGTCATCTTTCTCCGCCCGATCGTCGCCGAGCCGCCGATCGGCCCCGATCCCCACGACGTCGCCACCGTCGAGGCTGGAATGGACTGCATCCGGTGCAATCTGCGCGGCATGGTGCTGGAGGGGGCCTCCGCGCAGAGCCTGCTCTTCCTGCCGCGCCCAGGACGGCAGATGAGGTTGGATCTGTCCGACTTCACCGGGGCGTCGATCAAGTACGTCGTCTTCTTGGGCACCACGCTCATCGACACGATCTTCGACCAGGTGCAGTTCACCGATGTCGACTTCGACCACCCGGCGATGACCGGCGCGAGCTTCAAGCACGCAAAGTTCGCGCGCAGCCCGGACTGCCGGAACCTCCCGGCCTGCGGGCTGACCAGGGACGGGACGAGCACTCTCCCGAATTGCTGTCCCTGCGAGAACTGCCTCAGCAGCGGGCCCGTCGTGCCGTTGTCGCCCGCTTGCCGCACCGTGCCGCTGCCGCCGGGCGGGATGGACGGCGTCGACTTCAGCGGCGCCACGTTCGCGGGCGTGTGCCTGACATCGTCCGATCTGCGCGGCGCCGTCTTCACCGATGCGGCGTTCGACGCGACGTCGACGGTGGCCCGCTCCGACTTCTCGGGCAGCGATCTGCGCCGCGCGCGCTTCGCCGGCACCGACATCCGCGGATACATCAACAGCGATCCCATGCTGCCGGCGCCGAGCGATGCGGCGAAGCTCTTTGGTGCGATGCTGTCGGACGATGCCGGCGGCGTGACCCTGTCGCAGGTCGACCTGCGGGGCGTCGACTTGCACGGCGCCAACCTGCGGCGGGCGTCGCTGGGCGGCAGCACGCTCGACGTGCAGACCGTCGTCGCCGGCGCCGATCTGTCGGCCGCCGACTTCCGCGGCGCCGATCTGTCGCGCGCCGACCTCTCCGCCGCCTTGCTGTCGGCGCAGACGAACTTTGCCGGGGCCAAGTTCAGCGACGGCATGGGGCACGGCGTCCGCCTCGCGTGTCTGCGCGGCGGCGCAGGTGGGGATACGGGAGGCTGCGATTTCGCCAGGACGACACACTTCAAAGGGCAGGATTTGTCGTTCGCCGACCTGAGCGGCGCCGGCCTGTTCGAAGCCGACCTCGGCGGCACGAGCTTCTTTCGTGCGCGGCTGGTCGGCGCCAATCTCAACTACACCAACCTGAAGAACGCGAGATTGATCGGCGCACAGCTCGGCGTGCAGCCGGGCAGCGGCGCGGCGGCGGCGCAGCTCGGCGGCGCCTTCATGGTCAACGTCGACCTGACCGATGCCGATCTGCGCAGCGTCGACCTGACCGGCGCCCACCTCTACGGCGACGCGCTGCTGGTGCGCACGCGACTGGATTCCGCCAACTTGGTCAGAGCGATCTGCGCCGGCGCGGCCTTCAGCGGCACCTTGACCGATGCGGTGTTCAACGATGCCGTGCTGGTCAACGCGACCTTCAACGGCGCCGTGCTCACCAACGCCAAGTTCGACACCGCCTACCTGCACGGCGCGGATTTCTCCAATGCCAGCGCCGTCACCGGCGTCACGCTGCGAAATGCGGCGGTCTCCACGATGCCGGGGGTGTGGACGTTCACGGAGCAGGACGGCACGCCCTTCGTCATCGACTACGGCGCCACCCAGCTCGGCGCGCTGGCCACGAGCACGAGCGTGACCTGTCCCAACAACGAACCCGGCCCCTGCAACAGCGCCGCCAAGCTGACGCCGATCGCCCACGGCCCCCACCCGACGATACCGCCGTGCATTCCCGCCCGGGCGTTCTGCTACGAGAATTGCCTGACGCCGCCCAACTTCAGCCACACGCCGCCGTGCGAGAGCGCTCCGGCGCCCACGCCGAGGCCGGCCTCCCAGCAGCCGGCCGGCGCCGGCCCGTTGCGAGCCCCTGCCCTGTCCGCGCGCGCGGCCTCGCTGCCGCTCCGCTCTGGCTCGCCGACCCCCACTCCGACACCCGCCCACGCTCGCCCGGCCGGGTGAGCAAGCGGAGGGGCTAGGACGGGCGATGAAGCTTGAGCAGAGACAACCGTTCCATACGCTCGAAGTCGGTATCGAGGCTCCAGATTTCCGCGTTGCGTTCCGATGCGAGCGCCCCGATCAGAAGGTCCGCGAAGCCGAAGCGCTCACCGGCATCTCCGGCCCTATCAATCCACGTGTCGATCAGGTGCCAGGTTGACCTGGCGGGCACGAGAAGAGGCAGGGCGGAGAGAACCCGTCGCAGTCGAGCACGATCGGTGCGGCCGGCCCCCACCAGCAACTCAATCCGCACCGGTGCAGCGAGCGCCACTTCGTCGCTGTCCAGCAGCGCACGCAGCGCGTGCGCTGCTGCGCCCGCCGCGCTCCGAAAGGCGACCACCCACACCGACGTGTCGACGACGATCATCGGCGCCGCCGCGGACGGCGCCGCGACGCTGGGACGTCGATCTCGAGCTCGATGTCGCCCATCATGGCTTTCAGCTCTTCGAGACGCTTGCGCCGGATGAGCTCTTGAAGGGACAGGATGATGGTGTCGGTCTTCGACTTGAACCCCAGCAAGCGGCGCGCTTCCTCGATCAGGGGTTCGGGAATATCCAACGTTGTGCGCATACGATTGTGTCTAGGTCGTATGCTCGAGGATGTCAAAGTGAGACTCCGCGATGCACCTGAAGGCCGATTCGAATGCGATCGGAGCTCCCCTTCATCCGGCCGCCGGGTGGTACGGGCGAGCAGCAAAGCCGCGCGCTTCTCGAGGTCGGTGGTGAATCTTCCTGTTTGTTTTCGCGATCCGGTCAATTCACGCCGGTACGCGCATTGCCCCGAGAACCTGCGCGCTGCAGCGCGGTCCGCGCGACGGCGACGAGCAGGATGACCAGAGCGATCATCGCCGTGCTCCCCAGTGCCGGCGCCGGCATCGGCGGGAACCGGATGGAATAGGCCATCTCGGGCGTCGCATTCTGGGCGCTGAAGGCGACACCGGTTGGGTCGTTGGAGGCCCAGAACGTTCCGTTGTCGGGATGGACGCTGTTCTGCGTGTGTCCGCCTACTTGATAGGGGCCCTCACCCGCTACCTCGCCAACCACAGTCGCGACGAAGAAATAGCGCGTCCCCGGCGTGAGCGGTCCGCTGCTGGTAGCGATCGGCGCTTCGAACAGGGTCAGTGCTGCAGGGGAAAAGGGTCCGATGCTTCCGGTTGAGGCCAAGACGTTTCCCGGATCGGGTCCACCGCCGCCCAGCTCTCCCCAAATTTCCAACCGAAGTGTCGAACCCGGGAGACCTTGAGAGACCAGCCACACGCCCAACCTGCTGGGGGGGCCGTTCACAGCCGGGGCGATGAAGCTGTCGGCGTACACGTAGCTACCGCCATTGGCATTCAACGGCTCCCAAAAGGGCCCGAGGTCAGGTGGCTTGAAGATCGCCTGTGCCGATGAAGTCGTCGCAACGCCGACCAGGGTAAGGAACGCCGCGAGCAACAACGCTCCCTCGCAAGAGCCGAGAGTGGACCTTCGCGCCCATGGTCATCCGTGCTCTCACCTGCTTCAGCCTCGGGACAACGGTTGCGCCCGTTGGGTGGTTTGTGGGGTCGCGATCGCTCGTCATCTCCAACTCTTCGATAGTGTTCGAATCCGAAGCCAGTGAGCGCGCTGATATCACGATCCGGGTGAAGGAACAAAAGCAGTCACGCGCAGGAAGGTCGCAGGGATCACGGTGGCGTCCTGGTTGGCACTCTTGTTCTGGCTGTCGAACAGGGCGTCGAGCTCTTGCTCCAGCGCAGCGGCGCGGCCGTCTTTGGTCGCCGCGTCGAAGGCGTTCATGGTCGGCCCGTAGTACTGCCTGAACACGGCCACGAAATCTGACGGAGGACCCGAATAGTTGAACGTGTAGGTGTCTCTGGCGAACGTGATCTTGTCGCCGGGAACCCCGGCGGCGGCGAACCGTTCGATCACCTGGCTCTCCGTTCCCCACAGCATGGGGCTGACGAACCCTTCGGGCGGGGGCGGCGTGTAGCCGGAGCTGATCTTCAGGATCTGCGCGACCAGCGTCGGATCCCCTGGAATCCAGTTGCCCATGACGATGCGCCCGCCGCGTCTGGTCACGCGCACCATTTCCTTGGCCACATCCTGCGGCTTCGGCGCGAACATCGCTCCGAAGATGCTCATGACGAGATCGAACGACTGATCGGCCAGTTCGGACAGGTTGGTCGCATCGCCCTCCTGAAACCGGAGGTTGGTGAGGTCCATCTCCGCGGCCCGTCGGTTCCCGGCCTCGACCAGGTTGCGCGCGATGTCCACGCCCAGCACGTCCGCGCCGAGCTTCGCCGCGGGCACGGCAGTGGTGCCGTCGCCGCAGCCGAGATCCAGCACCTTCATGCCCTTGGTGATCCCGAGCTGCCGAACGAGCGCCTCGCCGCTCTCGCGCATGCTCTCCGCAATACGGGTGAAATCGCCCTTCTCCCACAGCGCCTTGTTTGGATTCATCGAAAGACTCCTTGCTTCCCACCATGCTCGTTTGGCCGGGTCGTTCGGAGGAACACCGCGACACTCAGCATTGCGAGGAATACCATGAATATTCCGCTCCGGATGGTGACACGGGCCGCCAGCACCTCGGGATACGGGGAACGGTTCACGCCACGCACCATCTGGTAGTAGGCGATGTTCTCCGGAACGTCGAGGACGGCGACGACCCAGCTGAGCCACGCCAGCAGCACGGTCCCGGCGCGCCAGACGGGCGCGTCGCTGAGCCGCGAAGCCCACACGCAGGCGAGGGCCATGCTGTTGGCGTAGAGAAATCCCCAGAAATAATCGAGACCCAACGGCCCCTTCCCGCCGATACCGACGTGCGTTCCCGCCCGGGCGTTCTGCTACGAGAACTGCCTGACGCCGCCCAACTTCAGCCACACGCCGCCGTGCGGGAGCGCTCCGGCGCCCACGCCGCCACCGGCCTCCCGGCAACGTGCCGGCGCCGCCGGCGCCGGGCCCTTGCGCGCCCCTGCCGTGTCCGCGCGCGCCGCCGTGCTGCCGCTCCGCTCTGGCTCGCCGACGCCCACTCCCACACCCACGCGCGCTCGCCCGGCTGGGTGAGCAAGCCCGTCGCCGTCGGCGAGCCGCGGCCGCAACGTTCGCGGGCTTGCCAGGGTCGGCGTCGCGTGTCGCCGGAATTCACCACGTCTGGATGGGTGTCCGCCCAAGTGCGTTGTCAACGGTCCTCTGGCCATAGCCCTGGCGTCCCTGCCGGGTGGCTCCCGGAGGGCGGCTCGTTGCAACGATCGGCTCTCCGACGTATGGAGCCGCGCCTCGCGCGGTTAACCGGCAGGGACGCCGGGGGCTACGGAAGACGCGCGCGGTGCCGGCGGTCGCCGAGTGCGATCGCGCCAACCGCGAGGAGCACAAACAAGACGAACACGAGTGCGAGCGGACTCAAGACGGGGGCCGGATTAACTGCGCAGGGCGGCGCGAAAGCCAGAGCGGCCAACGCGGTGCCCGCGGGTATCGTCTTGCCGACCAGGGTGAAGGTCCCTGTCGCCGGATCGATGATGACCAGGTCGCCACCGTTATTGGTCATCATCCCCGCTGTCCTCGTCGTCCCGCCGTAGAGGATCCCAGCGCTGGAAAACTGCAAACTGACTACGCCTCCGCCGGGCGGCATCCCGCCAGCGTTGATGATGGGTGCGACGAACGTCGCGGCTCCGGTGGTTGGATCGATGGTGTAGAGGCCCGCAGCGCCCGTACCGTTCAGGTTCACCGCTCCATACAGGGTGCCCGCGCCATCGAAGGCTATGGCTTCCATTCCCTCGATGGTACACGATCCCAAACCCTGTGATGGAATTGTCACCCCCATGCACGCCCCATAGGGGCCGATGACGGTGGTTGCCGCCGTTGCCGGGTCGATCGTGGCGAGGTGATCCGAGCCCGTACCGCCGTCGCCAGCGATGTTGACGGTAGCGAACAGGGTCCCATCGGCGCGGAAATCCATCCCACCTATGGCGGCGAATCCCAGGCCCGTATCGCCGATCAGTGTGGCAGAGCCAGTGCACGAATCGACGCTGTAGAGCAATGGCAGACCAGCCCCGCTCCCCGCGAACAGTGCGCCGCGCACGGGATCTGCCGCGAGCGCCGGCGCGGGAGAGAATCCCATCGCTCCGACGACATTGCCTGCTCCCGTCGCCCGATCGACGGTAAGCAGGGTGCCACTGGGCCCATCAGTACCGTATAGGGTTCCCGTCCCGGGAGCCGCAACCGAGCGCGATACGGGAAGGACGGCAAGCAGCAACCCGACGAGCGCAACGCGGAAGAGTACGATCCCCCGGGTCATTGTCCTCACTTCGCAGCGGCTACCACAGCATGCCGCCGTGGTCAATCCAAAAGCCGACACGTCAGCGCCATGAACACGGCACGATCGTGACGGTGTTTCTCGCGGCGCTCAACGGCGGCGGCGGTTAGGGCAGCAGCACGACCTTCCCGACGCTGCGCCGCGAGGCGATTTCCTCCAACGCCTGGGCGGCATCGGCGAGCGGGTAGGTCGACGATACGACGGGCGTCACCGCGCCGCGTTCGTACATGGCGAACAGCGCAGTCATCGCTTGCGGGATCTTGTCCGGATCGTGCTGGCGGTAGGCGCCCCAGTGCAGGCCGACGATCGAGATGTTCTTGAGCAGCACGCGGTTGATCTGCAGGGTGGGGATCTGGCCGGAGGCGAAGCCGATCACCAGCAGGCGGCCGCCGAAGGCGATGCATTTGGTCGAGAGGTCGAAGATCTCGCCGCCGACCGGATCGTAGATCACGTCGGCACCGCGCCCGCCGCTCGCCTCCTTCACCTGCTCGACCCACGCCGGGGTCGAGTAGTCGAAGGCCTGCGCGGCTCCGTGCTCGCATGCGATGGCGAGCTTGGCCGGCGACCCCGCCGTGGCGAGCACGCGCGCACCGAGCGCTTTGCCGATCTGCACGGCGGCGAGCCCGACCCCGCCGGCGGCGGCGTGCACCAGCAGGGTTTCGCCGCGCTGCAGCGCGGCGCGATAGACGAGCGCGAAGTACGACGTCTGGTAGACGACACCGAACGCCGCGCCGTGCTCGAACGACATCGCGTCGGGCATGCGCACCACCCCCGCCGCCGGCGCCAGCGCCACGGTGGCGTAGCCGCCCCAGCCGAGCATGGCGAACACGCGGTCGCCGGCGCGCAGATCGCGGACGTCCGGCCCGACCGCGCGGATCACGCCGGCCACCTCGCCGCCGGGGGAGAACGGCCGCGGCGGGCGCACCTGGTACTTGCCCTGCGCGATCAGGATGTCGAAGAAGTTGCAGCCGACCGCCTTCACATCGATCGCCACCTGGCCCGGACCGGGCTCCGGATCGGGCAGCTCGGCGAGCCGCATGTCTTTCGGATCGCACCAGTCTTCGACGAGCATCGCGCGCATGAGACCGCCTTTCGTTGAGCGCTGAGCGTTGAGCGTTCAGGCGCAAGACCATCTTCAACGCTGAACGCTGACCGTTCCCGGCGGCGCTCCAGCGCCGCCGGGAAACTCCTCCCCCGTCTGCGAGCCGATCCACACCGTGCCGCCGACGAAGTGCTCCTTCTTCCAGATCGGCACGACCTCCTTGAGGCGGTCGATGGCGAAGTGGCAGGCGGCGAAGGCGGCGCTGCGGTGGGCGGAGGAGACGGCGATGACGACGCTCGCCTCGCCGATCGGCACCACCCCGATGCGATGGCTGATGGCGAGCTTGGTGATCGGCCATCGCTCGGCCGCCGCCGCGCCGATCTTGCGCATCTCGGCCAGCGCCATCTCCGGATAGGCTTCGTACTCGAGGCGGGTCACCGCGCGCCCGTCGTTGTGGTCGCGGGTGGTGCCGATGAACGTCACGATCGCACCAGCGGTGCGGTCGGCGACGGCCGCCGTCACCGCCTCGGCGTCAATCAGGTGGTCGACGATTTCAAACATCTGCACTCCTGTTTGGGGCCGCGCGCTGCGCGGCCACGGGCGCGCCAAGGCGCGCCCCTACCCGGACTGTCCCCGCGCACGTGGGCGTTGTAGGGGCCGCCCCTGGGCGGCGCGTAGGCGCGCTCCGCGCGCCTCGCATCCGTGTTCTGCATCATCCGCCGCTCACCGGTGGGATCAGCGCCACCTCGTCGCCGTCGGCCAGGACGTGGCTGCGCTCGACGTACTCGCGGTTGACGGCAAACGACATCGACGCGCTCAGCGGGACGAGATCGGGGCGCTCGTCGCACAGCGCCGCCCAGAGATCGGCGACAGTCGCACCGTCCGTCAGCGCCCGTTCCGCGCCCGCGGCCTTGAGGCGTTCGCGCAGTGAGGCGAAGAAGCGCAGGCGCACGATCATGCCGGCACCGCGCGGCCCGCCAGCGCCTGCACCGGCCATGCGGCCGGGCGATGCAGGTAGAGCAGGAGCAACGCCCCCGCCGACCACGGCAGGCCGTCGACCGGCCGCTGCCCGAGGATGGCGTAGGCACAGCCGAGGATCGCAACCACTTCGCCGAGCGCCCAGCTGATCAGACAACCGGCCCGCAGACGCACCCAGAGATCGGTCTTCATCTCGCCGCCCGCGGCCGACGCCGCCGCGGCCAGCAGTGAGTTGCTCCACCACCGTCTGGCCGCGAACGACGCGACCGCCGCGCCGAGCGCGGCGAAGAAGAGCCCCGGCCGCGCGCCGGCGGGCAGCAGGTCGAGGCCTTCGCCGGCGATCAGAAACGGCAGCACCGCATACACGCCGATGATGAGCATGAAGACGACCCAGAGGAGATGCAGGAGTCGAAGCTCACCACTGGAGCTGGACGGAGCGCCCGGGGTCATTTCCCGACAGTGAAGACCGCTGGGAGCGCGGGCGGCGCGACCGCTGCGCGCGCGTAGTCCACGCTCGGCCGCGCGCCCCCGGTCGGTGACGCGGGGTAGCGCCGCGCCGGCAGCGGGCGGGCCGCCCGCGCTTCCAGCGGCGTGCTCTGCCCCCCAGTGGTCAAGATCTCATTCCTCTCTCAGCCGCGCACCAGGCCGACGACGTGGCCGAGCTGCGGGAGAATCAGCTTGGTCATCGCCAGCTCGACCGCCTTGGTGGAGCCGGGCACGGAGAAGATCACCTGCCGGGCGGCGACCCCGGCCGTGGCGCGGCTGAGCATCGCCGCGGCGCCGATCTGCTCGTAGCTGAGCAGTCGGAAGAGCTCGCCGAAGCCGGTGATCTCCTTGTCCAGCACGCGCGTGATGGCCTCGTAGGTGGTGTCGCGGCGCGCCACGCCGGTGCCGCCGTTGCAGATGATCACCTCGACCGCGGCCGGCACCCCGCGCACCAGCGCGGCGATCTGCTCGGGCTCGTCCTTGACGATGCGGTACTCGGCGACCCGATGGCCGTGCTCGGCGAGCAGCGCGCGAATGCGCTGCCCGCTCGTGTCGTCGGCCTCGCTGCGCGTGTCGCTGATGGTGAACACCGCGCACGTCACCGCGCCGGCGTCGTGCTGGTGATGCGAGTGGGAACTCACGTCGTTTCCCTACAGCACGCCCTCCGGTGGAGCAACGAACTGGAGGGCGCCGCGCCGTCGGCGTGCTTCGACAGGCTCAGCACCGACGGTCGAGATCCCGTTCGCCCTGAGCCTGTCGAAGGGCGGCGACGGCGCGCCGCCCTCCACAATTGGGTGTGTGCATGATAGACGGCGTCCTCCCCAACAGCGGACGGGTGGCGGCGGATGGCGGATCTTCTGTCTTCTCTCAATCCGATGCAGCAACGGGCGGTGCTGCACGGCGACGGGCCGCTGCTCATCCTCGCCGGGGCCGGCTCGGGCAAGACGCGCACCTTGACCCATCGCGTCGCCCATCTCATCGGCGCGCGCGCCGTCGCGCCGTGGCGGGTGCTCGCCGTCACCTTCACCAACAAGGCGGCGAACGAGATGCGCGAGCGCATCGCGCGGCTGCTCGGGTCCGAGGCGCAGCCCTGGGTGGCGACCTTTCACGCCACCTGCGTGCGCATCCTCCGCCGCGAGATCGAGGCGCTCGGCTTCACGTCGAACTTCGTCATCTACGACGACCGCGACAGCGAGCGGCTGGTCAAGGACTGTCTGGAGGTCCTGCGCATCCCCGAGCACGTGCTCACCCCGCGCCTGGCCGGCGCGCTGATCGACGGGGCGAAGAACAAGGGGCTGACCGCGCAGGCCTATGCACGCGGCGACGGGCAACACGACGGCCTCGCCTCCGTGTACACGCGCTACCAGGAGGTGCTGCGGCGCGCCAATGCGCTCGACTTCGGCGACCTGCTGCTCACCGCACTGCAGGTGTTCGAAGAGCACCCCGCCGTGCTCGACCGCTACCGCGACCGCTTCCAGCACGTGCTGGTCGACGAGTACCAGGACACCAACGTCGTGCAGTACCGGCTCACCAACCTGCTCGCGTCGCGCCACCGCAACCTCTGCGTGGTCGGCGACGACGACCAGTCGATCTATCGCTGGCGCGGTGCCGAGATCGGCAACATCCTCGATTTCGAGCGCGACTACCCCGACGCGATGGTCATCCGCCTGGAGCAGAACTATCGCTCCACCGCCACCATTCTCGCCGCCGCCGGCGCGGTGGTGGCGTGCAACGCGCGGCGCAGCGGCAAGACGCTGTGGACCGAGAACCCGGCAGGGGACAAGGTGACGCTCGCCACCCTGCTCGACGATCTCGAGGAGGCGCGCTTCGTCGCGCGTGAGATCGAGCGACTGCTCGCCGGTCCGTGGGCGCGGCGCGAGATCGCGCTCTTCTACCGCACCAACGCCCAGTCGCGCTCGCTCGAGGAAGCGCTCGTCCGCCACCGCATCCCCTACGTGATGGTCGGCGGCGTGAAGTTCTTCGCCCGCGCCGAGGTGAAGGACGTGCTCGCCTATCTGCGCGTGCTGGTGAACCCGGCCGACTCGTTGTCGGCCAAGCGCGTCGTCAACGTCCCGGCGCGCGGTATCGGCGCCGCCACGGTCGAGCGCATCGGCGCGCTCGAGGAAGAGGCCGGGGGCTTTCTCGCCGCGTGTCGCCTGGCGCTGGCGCGCGAGCTGCTCAAGCCCGTGCAGGCCGAGCACGTGCGCGGCTTCGTCGCGCTGATCGACGCGTATCGCGCCCGCCTCGATCAGTCGCCCTATCCGGAGCTCACCGCGCGGCTGATCGAGGAGAGCGGCTACGGACCGATGCTGCGCCAGGACGGCGGACCCGAGGCGCGCGATCGGCTGCAGAACCTCGACGAGTTGCTCAAGGGCATGGAGGAGCACGCCGGGTCGGAGCGAACGCTGCAGGATTATCTGGAGCAGGTTGCGCTGGTCGCCGACGTCGACGCCTACGACGGCACCGCCGACCGCGTGACCTTGATGACCCTGCACTCCGCCAAGGGCCTCGAGTTCCCGATCGCCTTCATCACCGGCATGGAAGAGGGGCTGTTCCCGCACGCGCGCGTAGCGGACACCGACATCGAGGAAGAGCGCCGGCTCTGCTACGTCGGCATGACGCGGGCGATGAAGAAGCTCTACCTCACCCACGCCCTGCAGCGGCACGTCTACGGCGACGTGCAGGCCAACCCGCGCAGCCGCTTCCTCGAAGAAATCCCCACCGACCTGCTCGAGCCGCTCGACGCATTCCTCCCGCGCGAACACCTCCGCGAGCGGGGCAGGTCAGGAGGGGGCCGCGAGGCTCGCGGCGAGCGCGGGTGGTCGGCCGCGGGCCGCGAGCGGGGCTGGTCACCCGGCGGCCGTGCACGCCGGAGCGACCGGATGCCGGCCACGATCACCGTCGCCAGCGGCGAGGACGGCGAGCGAGTCCGGGTGGTCTACGACGAAGACGGGCTGCGCATCGGCAGCCGCGTCCGTCACGGCACCTTCGGCCTCGGCACCATCAAGCGCCTGGAGGGAGCCGGGGACCAGCAGAAGGTCACGGTGCTGTTCCACTCGGTCGGCGCGAAGAAGCTGCTCCTCAAGTTCGCCGGATTGGAGCCTGCCTGACGATCGCTACTCGAGCTTGATCGGCTCCCCGGTTGCCGGCTCTTCGACCAGATCGTCGATCGACTTCTTCTCGTCCTTGCGCGCAAGCCGCTTACGCATCTTCTCTTCCTGCTTCAGCTTGCGGGCCATTTCTTTGCGGCGTTTTTGGTCACGCTTGAATGTCTTACCACCAGCCATCACACGACTCCTTTCCAGTCCTCGTGCGGGATAGGCGGACCGTACCAGAGCGGCTCCGGAGCCGCAATTGACCGTTTCAGTCGATGAAGCGGCCGAAGCGGTCGAAGCGCGGCATGGCCAGCCAACCCTTCGACACGTCGCGGGACCAGTACACGAAGGTCGCCTTGCCCTTGATGTCGGCGATGTTGGCGAACCCCCAGAAGCGGCTGTCGTAGCTGCGGTCGCGGTTGTCGCCCATGACGAAGAACTTGCCCTCGGGTACCTGGGTGGGGGCCATGTTGTCGCGGTGACCGCTGGGCATGATGGTCGAATCGCTGAAGTGGGCGTGCGGATCGGCAATCTTCTCGCCGTTGACGTAGAGTTCCTTGTTGCGGATCTCGACGGTGTCGCCCGGGACGGCGATGACGCGCTTGATCAGGTCGGTTGAGGGGTCGATCGGCGAGACGAACACGACCACGTCGCCGCGGTGCACGTCGCCGATCTTCACCAGCTCGGTGCCGATCAGCGGCAGCCGCACGGCATAGGCGAGCTTGTTCACGAAGATGTGGTCGCCGATCTGAATGGTCGGCAGCATCGAGCCGGAGGGGACCCAGAACGCCTGCACGACCGACGAGCGTACCGCCAGCGCGATGAGCAGCGCGAGGGCGATCGACTCGAGGTTCTGTCGCCACCGGGGCTTTTCGACCGCGACGGGTTTCGGGGATTGGGTGATGCGTTTGTCGCTCATGGCGTCAGCGCAGTATTCCCGGGCCGATTGGTACGGTCAAGGCGAGTCCTCTGGAGGGCGCCGCGCCGTCGGCGCCGGGCTGGGTGCGGGGCGGCGAAGTACCCCAGCCCCGCGTCTCCCGGCGCCGACGGCGCGGCGCCCTCCAGAGGATCTAGAACTCGACGCGCACGCCTTCCGCCTCGCCGGTCTCCTCGTCGGTCATCAGCAGGCGGGCACCGGTGTAGTCGGCGAGCGGAAAGTAGAGAAACCCTTCACGTTCTGCGCCCGCCGGGATCACCGTGGCGGTGAACTCCTTGGCGGCCAGCGCGCTGGCAATCGTCTCCGGCGAGGCGGTGGGCGCGGGCTGCGCGGCGATCGCCGCGACGCGCGCCGCCGCCTCGCCCGGGGCCAGGGCGGCGATGCGTTCGCGGTCGGTGCGGGTCAGCCGAATCTCCGCCGGGTCGAGCGTGTAGCTGCGCGGGGTGAGGTTGGTGATGACGAGGCGGACGGGCAGCACGCCGGCGGCGGCGAGATCGAAGGCGAAGTCGAGCTTGGCGGCCGGACCGCGGCGGGGCTCGACGATGACCACGAGATCGCGGCGCTGCTGCGACGCCGGCGCCGTGCCGGCGGCGATCTGCCGGTCGAGCTCGGCGCGCGACTTGTTCATCGAAACGATGTTGACGTAGGCGTGATGAAACGCGCGTTCGATCTCCAGCTGCTCGAGCCACTTGCCCTCTTCGGAGATGTCGAGGTCGGCGCCGGTCGGCGTACAGTCGATGGTGATGGTGACGCGCCGCTCGTCATCGCTCCCGCTGGCGGCCCGACTCGCTTTGATCATGCCGCGCTGTCCGGGCGCGCCGGGTTGGAACTCGGACACCTTGAAGCGCATCGCCTCGATCGTCCGGTAGGCGAGGCGGTTGGCGTCGTCACAGGAGAGCGGCTGGTTCTTGAGCTCGTATTGGGTGCGCTGCAGCGTGCAGGCGGAGAGGAGAAGGAGCGCCGAGAGCACCACGGCAGCGCGGGGGCCGCGCCAAGGCGCGCCCCTACACGGACTTGGCCGCGCGCGGTGGCGGACGGCCCGGCATTGGCGGATCGCGTAGGGGCCGCCCTTGGGCGGCCCGTAGGCGCGCCTCCGGCGCGCCTGAAGCGCGCCACGCCATGGCTCAAAACTCCACACTGAAGCCCTCTTCCTCTTCCGTCGCTTGGTCGATGAGGACGACGGTTGCTCGGCGGTAAGCGGAGGCGGGGAAGTAGAGGAATCCGCTCACCACGGCGTTCGGTGCGATCGGTGCGTCGGTGATGCGTTTCTCGCGCATCGTCGCCTGCAGGGTGGCGGTGAGCTGCGCCTGCCCGTCGTCGGCGAGCGGTTTGACGCGTTCGCCTTCCTGGGTGACGAGCCGCACGCGGGCGGCGGCAAACGTGTAGGTGCGGTCGGTGCGGTTGTCGATCTTGACCCGCACCGGGGTGATTCCGGCGGCGCTCAGATCGGAACCGAACTCGCTCGTCACGTCGCCGCCGCGCAGCGGCTCCATGCCGATCACCAGACCGGTTGCCGGACGTTCCGCCAGACGCGGCCGGTTGATGCGGCGCGAGGCGACGGTGTCGATCGTCGAGGCGAAGTCGGTCTTGAAGGCGAGCGCCGAGGCGAGCGGCAGATCGGTCACCGCATCGAACTCGGCGCCGCGGTTCGAGCAGGAGATCGTCACCGTTGCGGTGTACACCTCGCCGGCCTCCGGCGTCGCGGCGCTCCACCCCGTGTTGCGCCGGCCGACCACCGTGCCCGGAACGCCCGGTTGGGGAGCCGCCACCATCTCGGGGTCGAAGCCGAGGCGCAGCAACGCGCCGCTCGCCACGCGCGTCGCCTCGGTGCACGCCATGCCCGCCTGATCGGCGTGGCTGCTGGTCATGCTGCGCGTCGCCGATCCGGTGGCGCAGCCGGCGAGAAGGATTGCCGCTAGCACGACCAGTCGGCCGAGGTTGCCCACGCTATCGCCTGCCATCGAGCGCACACTGGAGGGCGCCGCTTCCGCGACGCCATGGCCGCGCGTTAAGCGCGGCCCTCCACGGTCCATCCCTCTACCGCAGTCCCGGACGGAGAGGGAACCCGTCTTATGACGGGCAACCGAGCAGCGCGTTGTTGACTGCTTGGATCAGCTCGTTGATCCCCACCATGCCGTCGCCGCTCGGGTCGAACTCGGGACACACGCTGAGCGGCTGATTGCCGAGCGCGATGTTGACGCCGGCGATGAGCTCGTTGACCATCACCACCCCGTCGCCGTCGCAGTCGCCGACGCAGGGGCCCGTCGTGCTCGGACACGGCCCGAAGGCGAGGTCGAACGGCGCGGTGACGTCCGGAATCGTATCGACCGCCCGGTTGGTGAGATTGATCTCGGAGATGGTGTTGCCCATCAGGTTCGCCACGTACGCGGTGGACCCGTCGTCGGTCACGACGATCGCGATCGGCGCCGGGCCGACCGTGATTGGATCGCCCACCACCTCGCGAGAGGTGGTGTTGATCACCGACACGGTGCGGGACAGCACGTTGGTGACGTAGACCATGGTCCCGTCCGGAGAGTACGCGACGCCGCGCGGACTCTCGCCGACCGTGATGGTGTCGAGGACGCTGCGATTGGCGATGTCGATGACCGATACCGAGCCGTCGCTGCCGTTGCTGACATAGGCTTCGTCGCCGCCCGGCGATATCGCCACGCCGGCCGGCGATCGACCGACGGCGACCGTATCGATCACCCCTCCATCGGATGCGCGGATGAGGGAGACACTGTTGCCGCTGCTGTTGGCCACCAGCACGGTTGCGCCATCCGGGGTGACCGCTACGGCCCGGGGACGGGTGCGGTCCGGCGCCGGCGGACGAAGGTCGATGGTATCCTCCAACTCGTTCGAGCCGGTGTCGATCACCGACACGGAATCGACCGACAGATTCGTCACGTAGAGCGTTCCGCCGTCCGGTGACAATGCCGCCGCCGATGAACCTGCCTGCGGCGAGCTGCCGCTCTCGATGTCCACCGTATCGACCACCGTTCCCGCAATCGGATCGAGCACATATGTGAGGTTTACATCCTGGCGGGTGACGTAGGCGCGCACCGACGGGCCGTCCGAGAGCTCGAGCGCGGTGGGCATCGGGTGACAGGGCGGTTCGGGGCAGTCATCGATCGGCATCGGCAGGCTGCCCGCCTCCGTGCCCGAGTCGCGTCGAAACGCTGTGAGCTGATTGTTGAGCTGGTCGAGCACGTAGAGGCACTCCTGCCCCAGACTGACGCCGGGTAGCGTCCCCAGCACTCCCAAAACGAGGCCCGTCGTGGGCCCCAGATGCAATAAACGCGCAATCCTCGGCATGCCTCGGAAATGACAGCGGTGTAGGTGAAAACGCATAGAGTCCGTTCTAGTGACTGGAGTGTCTAGCAGCAAGGAAATTCAACCATTTGGCGGGGTGAAATTGTCTTGCAAAACTTCCGCCGCACACCTTAGGATGCGTTGTTCGGACTTTCATGGATGCGAGTATGGTGCGGGGTGCCCGGCGTGAGGCGGCTAGCGCTCCACTGCCTCATGGGGGCTGTGATGTCCTCTGTTGTCGCATCGCCGGGCTGGGCGATGCCGCGTTTTGGAAGGCCGGGGACATATGCGGTGGATGGATCGCCGATTGGCGTGCGCGCCGGGGCGATCGACTCATCATCCGCGCTTGATCTGGTGACCGCGAACGAGGCCGGCCAGGAGGGCCCGTCGCTGTCGTTTCTGTTCAACCGGGGAGCGGGGAGTTTCCTTCCAGAGCAGCGGATGGGTTTGAGCGCCGGCAACTACATCCTGCAGGCGGTCGCGACCGGCGATTTCAACGCCGACGATCGCGATGACGTCGCCGTGGCCGTGGACGACATCAGCGTTTTTCCGGTCGCGATGGTGCTGGTGTATCTGAACGACGGCGACGGCTTCGCCGCGCCCGTGCCGTATACGCTCGGCGGGCTCTTTCCCCAGTGCATCGAAGCCGCCGACGTGACCGGCGACGGCGCGCTCGATCTGCTCGTCTGCCACGCCCGCAGTGTCGGCGGCAGCTCCGAAGGCCTGATCACCGTGCTGGGCGGGCAGCGTACCGGTGACACACCCAACGGCGCGTTTGTGGAGATTTTCAGCGATAGGGTCGGCACGGCGCCGGCGCACGTGTCGGCGGGTGACGCCGACAGCGACGGCCGCGCCGACCTGCTCGTCGTCGATCCGGACGCGGAGCGCGTCTTCATCCTGTACGGCACGCCGGTCTTGCGCCGGTTCGAGCGGGCGGTCGAGTTGCCCGCGGTGGCCAACCCGGTGGCGGTCCTGACCAACGATGTGCCCGGCCAGGCGCTGCCGCAGGTGCTGGTCCTGGCGGGTGCGGGCCAGGCGTTGCTGTTCACCTACCGCCAGACCACCCCGCGGACCTTTTCGGCGCCGCTCGAGCAGAGCGTCGCGCTGATTCCGATGGCCATGGGGCTGGCCAACCTCGACGCGGACGGAATCGACGATCTGATCGTGGTGAGTGCCCTCGGCGCCGACCTCTGGTATGGAGAGGCCGCTGGTACCTTTCGTTTCGGCGAGTCACTGGTGGATGACGATACCTTCGAAGCGTTCACGCTCGCCGATTTGAACGGCGACGGCCGAACCGACTTCGCCGCCAGCGCGTCGGACGAGGATCGCGTCACCGTCGTGCTCAACGGCGCCGATGTGCCGTTCACGCCGGGGCCGACCGCGACCATCACCGCGACACCGATCCATACCGCCACGCCCACGCCCACCCCGACCGGGGGGGGTGCTTGCGCGGGCGACTGCAATCTCGACGGTCTGGTCATCGTCAATGAGCTCATCCAGGGGGTCAACATTGCGCTCGGGAACGCCGCCGTGGGGACGTGTGCGGCGTTCGACCTCGACGGCAACGGCCGAGTCGAGGTCAACGAGCTGATCGCCGGGGTCAACAACGCGCAGAGCGGCTGCGCCGGGTCGGCGATCTGACACCGCACGAGGGCACGGTGAGATACCCACATCCCACGAAGCGCCGCACGTCCCTGCTGGTCGCCATCGCGCTGCTGCTCGCGTTCCTCGCCCTCGCCGGCGTCGCGCATGCGCAGACCGATACGCCCACCGAAACCCCGACCGACACGCCGACCGACACGCCGACTGACACGCCGACTGACACGCCGACCGATACGCCGACCGATACGCCCACCGCGACCGCGACGGACACGGCGACGCCCACGGAGACCGCGACCGATACGCCGACGGCGACCCCGGTCGATACCGCAACCCCGACCGAGACGCCGACCAGTACCGCCACGGATACCGAGACGCCCACCGCAACCCCGACCAGCACCGCCACCGATACCGAGACGCCGACCGAAACTCCCACCAGCACCGCCACCGACACGGCGACGGTGACGGAAACCCCGACCAGCACCGCCACCGACACCGAGACGCCGACCGAAACTCCCACCAGCACCGCCACCGACACGGCGACGGTGACCGAAACCCCGACCAGCACCGCCACCGATACCGACACGCCAACGGAAACGCCGACCAGCACCCCGACCGACACGGCGACCGCGACCGCCACGGCAACGGACACGGACACCCCCACCGAAACGCCGACCGAGACGCCCACCGACACGCCGACCAGCACCGCGACGGTGACCAATACGTCGACCAACACCCCGACCAACACCGCCACCGTCACCAACACGCCGACCAACACCGCCACGCCGACGGCGACGCCGACCAACACGCCGCAGATCGTCCGCATCAACCTCGGCAGCGGCAGCGGTCTGCCCGGCGGCGTGGTGAACATCACCGCCACGCTGGTCACCGCCGGCCTGCAGGTCGCCGCGGCCGGCAACGACATCACCTACGACAACACCGCGCTCAGCCTCAGCCTGGCGAACTGCGCGGTGAATCCGGCGTTGATGCGCACGCTCTCGGGCGGCCTGGTCGGCACCGTCGGCAACATGACGACCATGCGGATCTTCGTCCTCGGTGCGCCGCTCAACACCGACCCGATGCCGGACGGCCCGCTCTACACCTGCACGTTCAACATCCTCGGCAGCGCCCTGCCCAACACCTACACGCTCACCGGCTCCAACCACGTCGCCCAAGACCCCGACGGCATCAACCTGAGCCCGGTGACCGGCGCGAACGGCTCGATCACCGTCACCCTGGTCGGTCCCACCGCCACGCAGACGCAGACCCCGAGCGCGACGCCGACGGCGACCAACACGGCTACGCCGAGCAACACGCCGACGGTGACCAACACCGCGACGGTGACGGCGACCTCGACCGACACCCCGACCGGTGCGCCGACCGCGACGCCGTCGGACACGCCGACCGAAACGCCGACGCCGACCATCACCGATACGCCCACCATCACCCCGACCCGCACGCCGACTCCGACCCTGACCAACACGCCGACCGTCACCAACACGCCGTCGACCGTGCGCATCAACCTCGGCACCGGCATCGGACTGCCCAACACCTCGGTGAACATCACCGCCACGCTCGACAACGGCGGGCTGCAGGTCGCCGCCGCCGGCAACGACATCACCTTCGACAACACCGCGCTCAGCCTGAACATCGGCAACTGCGCCGCCAATCCGGCGCTGATGCGCACGATCTCGGGCGGCCTGATCGGCACGGTCGGCAACATGACCACCGTGCGCATCATCGTCCTCGGCGCGCCGCTCAACACCGACCCGATGCCGAGCGGACCGCTCTACACCTGCGCATTCGGGATCCTCGCCAGCGCGCTGCCGGGCAACTACACCCTCACCGGCTCGAACCACATCGCGCAGGATCCGGACGGCATGAATCTGAGCCCGGTCACCGGCGCCAACGGTTCGATCACCGTCACGCTGGTCGGCCCGAGCCCGACGCCGACGCAGACCCCGACGCTCACCCCGACCTCGACCTTCACGTTCACCCCGACCGCGACGTTCACCGCCACCAACACCGCGACGATCACCGATACGCCGACCGAAACCCCGACGGCGACGGAAACGGCGACGTCGACCGACACGCCGACGGAAACGCCGACGTCTACCCCGACGGTGACCCCGACCGAGACGAACACGGCCACGCCGACCGACACGCCGACCGACACCCCGACCGAGACGCCGACGGACACCCCGACGGAAACCCCCACCGCCACTGCCACCGACACGCCGACCGAGACGCCGACCGAGACCCCGACCGAAACGCCGACGTCGACCGGCGTTCCGACCGCGACGCCGACCGACACGCCGACGGTGACCCCGACCTACACGCCGACCGACACGCCGACGGAGACGCCAACCAATACGGCCACGCCGACCGAGACCCCGACCGACACGCCGACGGATACGCCGACCGACACGCCGACCGTCACGCCGACCGACACGCCGACCGATACGCCGACAGCGACCCCGACGGACACGCCGACCGACACGCCGACGATCACGCCGACCGACACCCCGACGGATACGCCGACTGAGACGCCGACCGCCACCAATACGGCGACGCCGACCGAAACGCCGACTGCCACCGCCACCCCGCTCAGCGTCAAGATCGATCTCAGCAGCGCCATCGGCCTCGCCGGCACCAGTGTCGACATCACCGCGACGATCAATACGTCGCTGGTCATGCTCGACGTCGCCGGGACGTCGAACGAGATCACCTTCGACAACACCGTTTTCAGCGTGAACCCGACGAACTGCGTGCCCAACCCGATGCTCGGCAAGGTCGTCTCCGCCGGCATCGTCAACGTCTCCGGCTCCAGCTCGACGCTGCGCGTCCTGGTGCAGGGGCCGCCGCTCGACAACAGCCCGATTCCGGACGGCCTCCTCTACACGTGCACCTTCGACATTCTGAACGGCGCCGCATCCGGCATGTACCCGCTCCTCAACGGCAACCTGAGCGCGCAGGATCCGGACGCGATGTTCGTCAGCCCGGTCACCGGACTGGACGGGGAGATCACCATCACGCTGGTCGGCCAGACGGTGACGCCGAGCAACACGCCGACCGAGACCCCAACCGCGACCGAAACCGGCACGGTGACCGAGACCCCGACCGAAACGCCGACCGAGACCGAGACGCCGACGCCGTCGCAGACTCCGACCGTGACGCAGACACCGCTCAGCGTCGTCATCGACATCGGCAACGGGGTCGGCCTGGCCGGCCAGAGCGTGTTCATCGAGGTGACGATCGAGACGATGACGCTCGGCGCCATGGTGGCCGGCACCGGCAATGACATCACCTTCGATAACACCGCGCTGTCCATCGATCCGGCCAACTGCTTCCCCAACCCGCTGATCGGTAAGATCGTCTCCGCCGCCATCGTCAACGTCAGCGGCAGCAGCTCCACCCTGCGTGTCTTCGTGCAGGGTCCACCGATCAACAACGACCCGATTCCCGACGGCCTGCTCTACACCTGTCAGTTCGACGTTCTCGGCGGCACCCTGCCGAACGACTATCCGCTCGTCTTCAGCAACGGGTTGGCCCAGGATCCCGACGCCATGCCGGTCGGTCCGGTGGTCGGCTTCGACGGCCTGGTGACCGTCGCGCTGGTCGGCCCGACCTGGACGCCGAGCTCGACCCCGACCGAGACGCCGACGCCGTCGCTGACCCCGACCGATACGCCGACCGCCACCCCGACGGCGACGCCGACCGATACGCCGACCAATACCCCGACCAACACGCCCACCAACACGCCGACCGACACGCCGACGCCGACGCCGACCGAGCCGCCACCGACACTGGCAATCAGCGCCGTCGGCAGCCGCGATCCGATTCCGGCCGGCCAGCTGCTGACCTACACGTTCCTGTTCAGCAACGCCGGCGGCCGCGCCACCGACATCACGGTTACGGCCGACGTGCCGGTGGGAACGACCTTCCAGGAGGCCTTGCCCGCGCCAGATACTGCGCCGGCAGTGGGAGGCACCGGCACGGTGACCTGGACATTCACCACGCTGCCCTACAGCGGCGGCGGCATGGTGACGATGACCGTGCTGGTCGACGACACGCTGCCAAACGGCACCGTCATCGTCCTCACCGGTTATCAGGTCGAGTGCGCCATTCCGCCGTTGATTCCTCCCGCGATCGGCCAAGACGTGACCAGCACGGTGTCGAACACCTCGCTGGCCGGCACGATCGCCCAAGGGCTCGGGCCGGCAACGCTCGAGATCGAAAAGGTCGACGAGCCCGACAGCGTCGCACCGGGGACGACGCTCACCTACGAGCTGACCATCGCCAACCGCGAAGACGAGGCGCTGCAGAACGTGGTCGTGCGCGAGCTCTTCGATCCCAACTTGGAGACCATCTCGTCGCTGCCCGCGCCCGACCTCGGTACCATCGATCGGTGGACCTTCCCGTTCATCCCCGCCGGCGCCTCGCGCACGATCAGCATCACCGCGCTGGTGAAGTCCGACACGGTGGGCGGCACCATCATCCAGAACATGGCGCAGATCGAGGACGAGTTCGGCCGCGTCGCCACCACCTACGAGGACACCCTGGTCGGCGACCCGCCCGCGCTGGCGATGTCGATCGACGATACGCCCGATCCGGTCGGTCCGCACCCCGAACAGCTCGTCTACGCCATCACCTTCTCGAACCTGAGCGAAGACCCGGCCTTCGGCGTGACCGTGTACGCCGACCCCGATCCGAATCTCATGTTCCAGTCCTCCAGTCCGCCGCCCGACGGCGACCTGTTCTGGGACATCGGCGACATGACGCCGACCAGCGCCGATCGCATCTTTGCCACGTTCACCGTCAGCCCGAGCATGCCGAACATGCTCTTCGAGGGCTCGCTCCTGCCCATGCGCGCCTGGGTCATGGACGACGGCGGCAACGTCGCCAGCGCGCTCGAGGTCACCCTGTTCCGCAGCGAGCCCGGTCCGGATTCACCGTATCTGCTCAGTCTCACCGGCGCGCCGCGCAACCTGCGCATTGGCGTCGTCGAGACCATGGTCTACGTCATCCGCCTGACCAACGAGGGCGCGCTCGCGACCACCGGTGTGACCCTGAACAACACGCTGCCGCCCGCGCTCGAGTTCGTCGAGAGCGAGCCGCCGCCGAACACCATGGATGGCAACCTGCTCAGCTTCACGTTCCCATCGGTCCAGCCCGGCGAGACCAAGATCATCGTAGTCAAGGCTCAGCTCGGACCGACGGCGACGCCCGGAGTGTCGCTAACCAATCGCGTCAGCGTGCTCGATGCCGAGGGCAACTTCGTGCAGGGCACCTTCACCGGCGGGGTGCGCCAGGGGGCACCACCGAGCGACGGCAAGCTCAAGCTCGACCTCAACATGCCGAGGAACCTCACCATCGCTGGCGGGCGGCCCGGCACGCTCAAGTCCACGCTGACCGTGACCAACGGCGCGCGCGGCGACGCGCAGAACGTCATCGTCACCTTCGAAAGCCCGCGCAGCGCGGCCGTCGAGTCGACCACGCCGAGCTACTCGACGCTGGAAGAAACCACCGACGGGAAGTTGCGTCTGACCTGGGTCTTCGATCGCCTCAAGGGACCCGGCAACGAGAGCATCAAGATCACGCAGAAGGTTGATGCGACCACCCCGAACGGTTCGAACCTGAACTTCCGCGCCACGGTCCGTGCCCAGGACGGTCGCAGCGACAACCAGACCGCCACGGTCCAAGTGCGCAACCGGTGAGAAGGGGGAACGCGGACAGCACCGGGCGGTGAGGGGTCGACCCCGACCCCTCACCGCAAATGTTCCTCCCCGTGACATGCCCGCCGGATCGTGTAGGGGCCGCCCTCGCGGGGCGGCCCGTAGGCGTGCGTAGCGCGCCTCAGAACTCAACACCAGCCGCCCTTCGGGCGGCTACGGGCGCGCCAAGGCGCGCCCCTACG
>Ga0187893_10005104_pt1 | contig 23987 bp, 24 predicted proteins | sample MA1701074metaG_FD_139574 | JGI IMG/M metagenome (GOLD analysis project Ga0187893, IMG submission 139574) | White microbial mat communities from a basaltic lava cave in the Kipuka Kanohina Cave System on the Island of Hawaii, USA - MA170107-4 metaG ...
CCAAGCCCTTCGTGTGGACGAAGACCGCCGAGGAGATCCTCAAGAAGGTCGGGCGCGCCCGCCTCGCCCTGATAAAGGCGCAACAGCGTGCGTCAGACCACTAGGGCGTGACCCTGCCGCGGGTCTCGCGGTTCAGGGGGCCTTCACCTCGACGGGATAACTCTCGGCATCCTTCGGCCCGTGAACCGTCACGACGTAGCGGCCGGGGGGGACGGCTTCGAAGCGCGCGGCTCCCTGCTCGTCGAAGGGATAGCGGCGCGCCGCGATCCCTTCTCCGCTCAGCGTCATGGAGGCTCCGGCCTCCCCGGTCACCGCGAGGCTTCCGCCAAGCGGAACCACGAGAGTCAGCCCTCGCGTCCCCGCCGTTGCCGCCTCCTCCAAGGAGGCGGGCCCCACCAGGAACGCGCCGCTCTCCGCGCGCGCCTGCGCCGGCAGCTCGACCCGGAGGTGCTGGCGGCCGGGACGGAGTCCGCCCACGAGGAACCGCCCCTCGGCGTCGGTGAAGGCGGTCTCGGCGCCGCCCCCGCCCCCCGGTCGCGCCTCCACCCGCGCCTCGGCGACGCCCCGGCCACGGTAGACAAGGCGCCCCTCGATCGCCTGGACCCGCTCCAGCCTCAGGAGGACACCCCGCGACGACGCCTGTCCCCCCGCGCCGAAACAGCCGCTGGCGTTCGCCTCGAGCGGCTCGCCGTCGCGCAAGCCTGGAATCACGAACCGCCCCCGCGCGTCGGCGGTGGCGGACGCGCCGCTCGCCGCGACGACGGTCGCCCCTTCGATCGGCGCGCCCGTGTCGTCCACGACCACGCCGCCGAGCGCCTCCTCCGCCGGATCGCGCATGACCCGGGCGCAGGCGGCCAAGAGCACGCAGAGCGCGAGGGTGCGGAGCACGCGGGCAGCATACGACATCGCGCGGTTCAGGTCCGTCTCTTCGCCTACGCTTGCGGGGGTGTACGGCGACCTTCCCACCGAAGGGATCGATCCCCAAGGTCCCGACCTCGATCTCTTGCCCCCGCGGGAGGTGGCCCGGCTCCTCCTGGAGGAGGAGCGGCGGGGACTCCGTGCGGTGGAGGAGGCCCTCGACAGCGTGGGGCGGGCGTGCGAAGCGGCCGCCTGGGCATTGAGGGGGGGCGGAAGGCTTTTCTACGCGGGGGCGGGCACGAGCGGCCGGCTCGGGGTGCTCGACGCCTCGGAGATGGGGCCCACCTTCGGGACGCCGCCCGGCCGCGTGGTGGCGCTCCTGGCGGGCGCCCCGCGGGCGCTCACGGAGAGCGTGGAGGGGGCGGAGGACGACGCCGCATCCGGGCGCGCCGCGATGGAGGAGCAGAGGCCCGGCACGCGGGATTGCGTCTTGGGCATCACCATGTCGGGGACCGCGTCGTACGTGGCGGGGGCGCTCGCGGCGGCGCGCGAGGCCGGAGCCCGCACCCTGCTGCTCACCGCCAACCCCCGCCCGCCCATCGCCGCCGATCTCACCATCGCCCTCGATCTGGGCCCGGAGGCGCTGGCGGGCTCGACGCGGCTCAAGGGGGGGAGCGCGACGAAGGCGGTGCTGAACATGATCTCCACCGCCGCGATGGCGGGGTCCGGCGCCGTCCACGGCAATCTCATGGTGCGCGTGCGGCCCGTCAACAGAAAGCTGCGCGACCGCGCCGAACGGATCGTGGAGCGGCTCGGCGGCGTCGGGAGGCCGGCCGCGGCGGCGCTCCTGCGCGAGGCGGCCGACGAGGCGGAGGTGGCGGTGGTGATGGCGCGCCTGGGCCTGGACGCCGTCGCGGCGAGGGCGCGGCTCGCCGCCTGCGGGGGCCGGCTGCGCGAGGCGCTCGCGTGAACCGCGTGCGCGCGCTGGCGCGGAAGCGGACCAAGCTGGTCGTGGGGCTCATGTCGGGGACCTCCGCCGACGGCGTCGACGCCGCGCTGGTGCGAGTGCGCGGCCACGGCCTCGAGACGCGGCTCGAGCGGCTCGGCTTCTGCACCGTGCCCTATCCGCCGCAGATCCGGGAGGCGGTGCTCGCCCTCACCACCGGCAGCGTGCCGGACCTCTGCCGGATGAACTTCCTGCTCGGCGAAAAGTTCGCGGAGGCGGCGCTCCTCATGCTGCGCGAGGCGGGCGTGCCGCCGGAGAGGGTCGATCTGGTCGGATCGCACGGCCAGACGGTGCACCACGTCCCGCGCCGCACCGGCGACGTCGCGTCGACGCTCCAGATCGGCGAGGCGGACGTGATCGCGGAGCGGCTGGGCGCGCCGGTCGTCAGCGACTTCCGCACCCGCGACATCGCGGCGGGCGGCGAGGGCGCGCCGCTCAGCGCCTACGTCGATTTCCTCCTCTTCCGCCGCCCCGGACCCCCGCGCGCGCTCCTCAACCTGGGCGGCATCGCCAACGTGACCCTGGTGAGCGAGGCGCCGGAGGAGGTGTTCGCCTTCGACACCGGCCCGGCGAACATGCCGCTGGACGAGTGCGTGCGGATCCTCAGTTCCGGCAAGGAGCAGTTCGACCGGGAGGGCCGGATGGCCGCGAAGGGGCGGGTGGACGAGATCCTCCTCAAGCGCCTCCTGGAACACCCCTACCTGCGCATGCCGATCCCGAAGACCACGGGACGCGAAACCTTCGGCCGCGAGTTCGTCCTCCCTCTCCTGCGGGCGAAGGGGAGCAGCACCGGCGCGGATCTCTTGGCGACGCTCACCGCGTTCGTCGCCCAGAGCATCTGGCGGTCGCTGGAGGAGTTCGTCTTCCCGCGCGCGCGGCCCGTGGAGATCCTGGTGAGTGGGGGCGGGGCGCACAACCTCACGCTCCTGGCGCACCTGCGCCGCGCCGCCGGGCGGATCCCGATCGCGCCGCTGGAGGACGCGGTCTTTTCCCCCGATTCCAAGGAGGCGGTGATCTTCGCGGTGCTGGCCAACGAAACGATCCACGGCGTGACGAACAACGTGCCGGGCGCCACAGGCGCGCGCTGGCCGGTCGTCTTGGGCAAGATCAGCCCGTGAGCGCCGAACGGCTCCTCCTGCCGACGCTGCGATTCGCCGAAGCGGGGCGCGATCTCTCCCCCTTCCTGCGGTGGGCGGAACGGGGGGTGGGGGGGTTCGTCGTTTTCGGCGGCGGGCCGGGGCTGGCGGCGATGCTTCAGCGACTGCGCGGCGCGGCCCCGCACCCCCTCCTCTTCGCCTCCGATCTCGAGGATGGCGCGGGGCAGCAGATCGAGGGGGAGACGCGCCACCCGCCCGCCGCCGCCCTGGATCCCGATGCCGCGGAGGCGGCCGGGCGCCTCACCGCGCTCGAGGCGCGCCCGCATGGGATCACGATGACCTTCGCGCCGGTCTGCGATGTCAAGAGCGAGCCACGCAATCCGATCCTCAGTCAGCGCGCGTTCACCGACCCGGTCGCCGCGGCGCCGCGATTCACGGAGGGCGCGCGCGCAGGCGGGCTCCGCACCTGCGCGAAGCACTTCCCCGGACACGGCGCGACCACGGAGGACAGCCACACCCACCTGCCCGTCGTCCGCGCCGACGCCGGGGTTTGGCGCGCGCGCGACCTCGCCCCCTTCCGGGCCTGCATCGATCGCGGAGTCGACGCGGTCATGACCGCCCATGTCGCCTGTCCGGAACTCACCGGCGAAGGCATGCTGCCGGCGACGCTCTCCCGGCGCGTCATGACCGGGCTCCTGCGCGACGAGTTGGGATTTCGGGGCCTCCTGGTGAGCGATGCGCTCCTCATGGAGGGCGTGCGTGGCGGGCGCAGCGAGGCTGAGGCGGCGCTCCTGGCGATGGAGGCGGGGTGCGATGCGGTGCTCTGCCCCGAGGATGTCGAGGGCGTACTCACCGCGCTGCGCGACGTGCGGCCGCAACGCATCGAGGAAGCGCTCGTGCGCGTCGCCGCGGCGTCGGAGCCTCTCCCGGTCCGCAGGAGCGGGGACGCTGCCTCCCTGCGCGGGGTGCTGCGGCGCGCCGCGATCGCCTCGGTCACCCGCCGAGGACAGCTCCCGGTGGGCTCGGGGAGCCACCCCCTCCTCATTGCCGAGCTGCACGGGGGCGGGGAGGCGATCGCCGCCGCCTGGGGCGGCGCCTACCGAAGGCTCGGTCTGGATGGAGCTACCCTCGAGGAGAGCGGGGCGGGCGGCCTCGCCGCCCCGGTGTTTCTCTGCGCCCGGCGCGACAAGGCGTGGGGGGGGCCGCTGGACTGTCCGCCCGCGCTGCGTCGCATCGGGGAGGCGGCGCGGGCCGTCGTGGCCCTGGGTCCGGCGAGGCTCACCGAGGGGTGGGGCAGTCCGTCCCTCGTCCATGCCCCGGGGGAGGATCCCCTGACCCTTCGCGAAGTCTTCCGTGCCCTCCTGGAGCGGTGAGGCCGGGGGGGGCGCGATTAGGGCTTGCAATGGGGGGTGCGTTCGTCTTAGATACCCGGACCAATTTTTGGGCTGTGTTGGCGTTGATTCAGGGCAGAACCTCGATCGAGCGGTCGATCGCGCAGCACGATTCGGCACGTTGAAGGGAGGACGGTAATGGCGATTGGTGCAGGCCCCCTTGCGAGGGTGCGTACGCGCATCCTTCTGCTTGCGGTGAGCGTGGCGATGGTTGCGATTCCGGGTCTCGTGCAGGCCCAGGATGACGATGTCGGCTCCCTTCTGAAGCAGGGGCTTCAGCTCGTGCGCGAGGGCAAGTTCCAGGAGGGCATCGCCTCCTTGCGGTCCGCCCTGGACAAGGATCCGACCAACGAGCAGGTTCTCGCCGCGCTCGGGCGCGCCGAATACGAGTCGATGCTCGGCGTGCTGGCGTCCGGCGACGAAGGGATGAAGATCGCCCAGGAGATCCTGCGGCGCGCCTTCCCCGACCTTCCCGATCGGGCGTTCAACAAGGATGATCTCGACCGCCTGATCGGCTTGGCCGTCACCTCGGAGGACTACGGGGACCGGTTCGACGCGGCGGTGAGCTTGGCCCGCACCTACGGCGAGTTCGCCGTGCCCGGGCTCCTCGCCTACCTCGAATCGACCAATACCGACCATCGCGTCAACGCGCACATCGTGCTCATGAACCGCATCGCGCGGGACGCGGTTCTCCCGCTCAACGAGGCGCTCCAGAGCTCCAACGCCTCGGTCCGGCGCCTCGTGGCTGCCGAGCTGCAGACGATCGGGGACGAGCGGTCCCTCGCCGCGCTCGCAGAGGCGGCCGAGAAGGACACCGACACGGACGCGCAGGGCAAGGCGCGCCAGGCTCTCCAGTCCCTCGTCCAGCGGCACCCCTACGCCGCCGGGATGTCCGCCTCCGACCTCTACCTGAAGCTGGCCGGGCTCTACTACGCCGACACCTACCGCGTGAAGAGCTTCGCCGACAAGCCGGTGGTGACCTGGCGCTGGACCGACGGCCTCACCATGATCCCGGTCCCGCGCCACCTCTACACGCTCAAGCTCGCGGAAGAGGCGGCCTACGATGCGCTCCGCCTCAACCCGGGCAGCGGCGCGGCGCGCGCCATGCTCGCCCGCGTCCTGATGAGCGAGAGCCTCTCGGCCGCCTCGGTGGCCGCGGTTTCCGAGGACGACGCTGCGAAGGAGGCGGCTGCCGCCCTCGCCAGGGCGCCCTGGACGGTGGCCGCCATGGGCTGGGGCACGGTCTCCCACGCCCTGAGCGACTGCCTCGACAGCAACGACAACATGGTGGCGGCGGCGCTGCTGGGCCTCATGCCCGGCATCTACGGCTCCACCGATTTCACCGCGGACAACGCGGTCGTGCGCGCCCTGGGCGACGACGCGAATGCGGTGCGATATGCGGCCCAGGAAGCGGTCTTGCGGTTCAACGGCTCGCGCCGGATCGCCTCGTTCCCCAACCCGGAGGGATTCCTCCAGGCCGTGGCATCCGCCGCGGGCGAGGTCGTGCCGCGTCAGATCCTCGTGATCGACGGCAACGATGCACGCCGCAACAAGATCCTGGCCGACCTGCAGGACCAGAAGTACCTCGCCTACGGCGCGACTACCGCCATGGACGGGGTGGTCCGCTCGTTGCGCTTCGCCGGGCTCGACATGGTCATCCTCGCGTCGGAACTCCCCGACCTCGCGGTCCAGGGCGCGATCGCGCGCCTGCGGGAGGACGAGCGCACCAAGAGCGTGCCGATCGTCCTCGTCTGCACCGACGCCCAACTCGCCGACGCCGACTGGCGCGGCGCGATGGAAGAGAAGGTCCAGGGGCTCACCTCCGTGCCGAGCGGCCCCGGCCTCCCGACCGAAGCGTTCCGCGGCGTGGTGAATGGCGCGTTCGCGGGCGCCGGCCCCGATGTCCAGGCACGCTACCGCGTCAGCGCGGGCGTCCTGGATGCGCTCGCCGGTACCGACACCGGCAACACGCTCTTCCCCTGGAACAGCCTGACCGGCACCCTGACCGCCGTGCTCTCCTCGGGGGCGCCCGAGGATCCCCCGGTCAAGCTCAACGCCCTCCGTGCCTTGGGCAACATCGGCGATGCGTCCGCCGTGGGCGCGCTCGCCAGCTTCTTCGGCGGCGGGGAGAGCGCCGGACTGCGTGCCGCAGCCGGCTCCGCCATCGCCGCGATCTGCCGCGCCGGCAATGTCGCGCTGGACGGCGACGCCTTCAAGTCGCTCCTGGGCGGCACCCAGGATGCGGATGCCTCCGTCCGCGCCGCAGCCTTTGCTGCGCTCGGCGGGGCGAACCTCACCGCGGAGCAGGCGCTCAAGGTCGCCATGGCCAACCGTCCCGGCGAAAGCGGTGCGGGCGGCGGCGACGGCTGCGGCGATGGCTGCGGGGACGGCTGCGGCGATGGCTGCGGCGGCGGCTGCGGGGACGGCTGCGGCGACGAATAGACGATTTCTAGATCCAATCGCGGGCCGCGGGCACATGCTCGCGGCCCGCTCTCGTTCCGCTCGCTCACGCCATCGCGAGGGCGACGGCGGCGGCGGAGAGACGGGAGTGGGTGATGGAGACGTGCCAGCGGGTCGCCCCCAGCCGCCGGGCTGCCTCCAGGGCCGCCCCTTCCAGGTGCACCCTGGGTTGGCCGGCGGCGTTGCGGAGAATGGCGATGTCGCGGAAGGGCGCACCTGCCATGCCGGTTCCGAGCGCTTTCATCACCGCCTCCTTGGCGGCGAAGAGGCCCGCCACGTAGGAGGGGCCTTCACGGGTGGCCGCGCGTCCGGAGTCCTCCCGGGGGTGGAGGATGCGCCCGAGAAATCCCGCCCCGTGTCGAGCGAGCGCGGCCCCGATCCGGTCGATCTCCACAAGGTCGATGCCGACGCCTAGGATCACGCCGGCGTCTCGCCGTCGCCCAGTTGGGCGCCGGTCAGGTCCGCCCCCTCCATCTGGGCATCGGTGAGGTCGGCCCCGTTGAGGTTGGCGTGGCGCAGGTTGGCGCTCCGCAGCTGCGCGCCGCGCAGATTGGCCAGCGCCAGGTTCGCTCGGCGGAAGTCCGCCCCTGCCGCCTGGACGCCGCGCAGATTGGCGCCGAAGAGGTCGGCCTCAGAGAGGTCCGCGCCGTCGAGGTGGGCTCCGGTGAGATCCGCCCCGGTGAGGTGCGCGGCGAACAGGAACGCCTCGGAGAGTTTGGCGTCCACCAGATTGCAGTCCTTGAGGAGCGCGAGGGCGAGGTTGGCCCGTCGCAAGTCGATGCCGCGCAGGTCGGTGCCCGCGAGGCGCGCGCGGTAGTGGTCTCCTCCCGGACGGAGCTCGGGGGTCGTCATGACTTGAGGAACTCCCGTACGAGGATGTGGGCATCCCGCAGGCGCCGGTCCGTGCCGGAGGCGTGCGGCTCGAGTCCGAAGCGCGCGTCGGCCGGGGGGAAGGGATCGAGCTTGAGCTTCTCTCGCATCGCGCGCGCGCGATCGAGGGCATCGGTGTACTCGCCCTTCAGCTCGGAGAGCGCCGCCTTTCCGTCCACGATGCGTCCGGCGGCGGCGAGCATGCCGGCCTTGGCTTCTTCGGCGTGGCGCGCGATGCGCGGGATCACCGTCTCCTCCACGTACTGGAGGTAGTCGCGGAGATGGCGCGCCTCGGCGGCGTGGATTTCGTGGGTGAGCCGGGCGATCAACTCCTCGTACCGCGCCGTGACCCCTCCCTCGCCGCGCTCGCTCTCGCGCAGCCTGCGACGCGCCTTCCTGAGGAGGTTTTCGAGGCCGACCAGGTAGCGCACCTCGGGAGTGATCTTGCTCATCGTCGGAAGTCCTTGCCGCGCAACTCCTTGCCGCACAACAATGTACGGCGACTCCGACCCCGGTTCAAGCGTGCCGGCGCCCAAGCCGATCCGTCTATGCAACCGGTCGCGGGCGGGGCGGGGTATCCCCACCAAGATTGGTATACTTGGCGAACCGCCGCATGGGCAAAAAAAAGGAATGCTTCGGGGACGAGGTCTTCGTCTGCATGACGCCCAGTTGCCCTTACGCGCGCGAGTGCATCCAGGTCGTCTGGCAGAAGCGGCTCGACAAGGCGATCGCCCGCAGCTCCACGCCCACCGTCAAGCGCCGCTCGCGCAGCCGCCTCACCGTCGACGGGTGAGCGCCGCCTCCATCGCCGCCCGCGCCGCCCCGTCCGACTCGACCGAGCGGGCCCGCAGGAGCCGTTCCAGGGCCATGCCGTCCAGGCGCCGGCCGAGGGGCAGCGCAACGCCCGCCGGGAGCGGGGGCGAGAGGTCGCCTCCCTCTTCGTAGGCCATCGCGAGGGCGGCCGCCGCCCGCACCTCCGGGCTGGCATCCTCCAGAGCCCGCCAGACCAGGGGATCCTCCGGCAGGTGAAGCCCCGCCGCCGCCACGAGGAGGGCACGCACGCAGGGGCTCGACTCCGCCGGGACCATCCGCTCGAGAACGAAGCGCGCCTGGCCCGCCAGGGCGAGGGAGACCCGCGCGAACTCCGCCGGTAGCGTGCGCCCCCCCTCCGCCAGCGCATCGCGCAAGTCTTCCGCGAGCGTCGCCGTCGTCTCGTAGCGACGAAGGGTGGCCGGCTCGGCAGGTCCGTCCGCCACCGCGGGAGGGGGGGCCTTGGAGGGGGGCGGGGAGGGAGCGGGGACGGGCCGCTCCCGGAGGAGGACGACGGCCATCCCCGCCAGCGCGCCCACAAAGAGGAGGAGCGGGGCGGAAGTGCGCCGCCTCACCACGTCTCGCGGACCACGCGGAATCCACGGTAGGCCAGATCGGGTCGCCACGCGGTGATGCGCGTACCCGGCTCTTCTTCCTCCGAGGTCTCCTCCTCCTCGATGGCGACGAAGGGGGCATCCGCCTCCATGAAGCTGTCGAGGGTGCAGTAGGCCGCCGGGAGGTGGTAGCAGCCTCCCGCGAGGAGCCAGCGGTCGCCCGCGCGGTCGTGGACGTACTCCTGCACGTTCCCCGCTAGCCCCACGATGGGCGGGGCGGTGGCGCCGAGCCGTCCCAGGAGGGAATAGGGGCGGCCGGCATCGAAGGCGCGGCCTTTGCAGATGAGGCCGCGGTCGTAGGCATCCGCGCCCCAGGGGTAGGGACTGCCGGCCGAGCCTCGCGCGGCCCGCAGGAACTGGGCCACGCTCGGCAGGGCGCAGCCACGCCGCGGGTCGCCGAGCCGGCGCGCCAGCCACTCGGCGTACATCTGCGCCGCCTTCAACGTGACCCCCTGCACAGGGAGGTTCTCTTCGCCGGCGCGGAAGATGTAGGGGATCTTGTCCGCCGGGCCGAAGGGGAGATGGAACTCCGACTTCCAGTAGTTGGGATTGCGGCGGGGGAAGGTGCGGGGGCGCAGCCGCTCCAGCTCTTCCCGGGAAACCTCCGCTGCGATCGCGACGAGGAAGGCGAGAAACTGCCGGTTCGTGATTTCCGACCGGGTGATTTCGAAGTCCCGGTCGCAGTGGTTGTTCCCCACGGGGCTCACGTGGAAGCGCTCCGAATCCTCTCCCGCGCCCTCCGGATCCCCGGCGCGAACCCGCGCGAGGAATTCGGGGCGGTCGGGGGAGGGGCCGATGGTGACGCTTCCCGCCTCCACGGGCACGAAGGTGGGAAGTTCCGCGGCGCGCCGCAGGACCACGCGGAACCCGACGAAGGGGTTCCCCAGATTGAGGGTCACCGAGTCGAATCCGTCCAGGCTGAACGGGGTGGCACGACGGGTCTCCCACTCGGAAACGGCCAGCGGCGGCGCCTGCACGGAACCTCCCGCTGCGCTCGCCTCGAGATCGGGCAGGGGCCCGTGCACCCACTCGGCAGCGTTGCCCAAAAGGCCGGAGATACCGTTGTAGGATCCCGCCGCCGGGCTGTTCACCGGCTCGAGAACTCCCGAAAAGTTGAGCTTGCGGCTGGAGACCTGGTCCTCGATCTGTTCCCCCCGTCCGGCGCGGACGAACTCCAGGCAGGTGGGCAGGTCGATCAAGAGGTCGGGGTCGGACTGGAAGCGTCCCTGCCAGAGCCACGCGCAGAACTCCAGGGAGGAGTAGAAATCGACCCCCGTCACCGGGTAGTTCGCCTGACCGCGGCGATAGATGCGCGGCAGGCGCGGGTTGGCGTCGGGGCGATCCCAACTGCGGGGGATCATCGTCTCGCGAGGGGCGGCTTCGCCGGCGCGGGTGCGATCGAGGAGAAACGCGTAGTACTGGTCGTTGGTGATCTCGTAGAGCCCGAGGTCGAAGGAATCGTCGATGAAAAACTCCTCCGGCGGGTTCATCGGGTTCGTGGCGTCGTAGAGCCCCCAAAAGCTCCGTCCCGCCTCGATGGTGCGGAAGCTCCCCCGCGTGAGCGGGAGGGCGTCGCGGTCGCGCGATTGGAGGACGAGCACCTCGGTGTCGGGCAGACCTGCCGGCACCGGCGGCTCGACGAAGAGGCGGATGGCGATGATGGCTAGGACCAGGAGCAGGCTCGCGAAGGCGAGGTAACCGCCGAGCGCGACGAGTCGCTGTCCCAGGGTGGCAGGCCGGGCCTCGGGGGCGGGCGCCCCGATGAGGTCGGGCCTCAGGCGGAAGGCGCAGTTGGAGCAGAACTTCGGCTCCCCGGGGAGGGGATGCCCGCAGCGTGGACAACGCGTGAGCACCGTCCGGGGCGCGTCGCTCAAATCCCTTGACGATGTTGCCGACACGACTTCAGATAGTGTCCCACCCTGCCCCGATAGCTCAATGGTAGAGCGTCGCTTTCGTAAAGCGAAGGTTGCCGGTTCAAGTCCGACTCGGGGCTCCACTCCCACCGTGCTGCAGATCGGGACGGACGAAGCCGGATACGGGCCCCTTCTCGGGCCGCTCGTGATCGCCGCCACGGCTTTCGAAAGTGGGGGGCCGCGCGGTGCGCTCCGCGACCGCGCGGTGCTCGACAGCAAGGTGCTCTACGCCCGGGGAGGCCGGGCCGCTCTCGCCCGCGCCCTTGAACCTTACCTTGGGCTTCCCGGGCCAGTCACCCTGGCGACCGCACTGGCGCACCTTTCCACACGGGGCGATCCCCGCGCCGCCTATCCCTGGTACGGCGATGTGACGGACCCGATCCCCCGCCCCCGCCCCCCTCCGCCCGCGTTCCGCCGTCTCTATGTGAGCCCGTTCTGCGAACGCGACTTCAACGAGGGTTGCGCGCGCGAGGGGGGCAAGGGGGCGTTACTGTCCCGCGAGACCCTGCGCCTCGTCCGGCGCGTGCTCCTCGACCACCCCGGGGGGGCCGCCCGCGTCGTCTGCGACCGGCACGGAGGGCGGAAGCGCTACGCCGCCCTGCTCATGGAAGAGTTCTTTCCCTCCCTCCTCGTGACGGAACGGGAGACGCCGGAGCTCTCCGCCTATCGCCTCCATGCCCACGGCCGGGAGATCGCCATCGAGTTTCGTTGCCGCGCCGAATCGACCGACCCGCCGGTCGCCCTGGCCTCGGTCGCCGCCAAGTACCTCCGCGAACTCTTCATGCAGGCGCTCAACGACTATTTCTCGGCCCGGATCGCGAGCCTCCGTCCCACCGCGGGGTACCACGGCGACGGCCAGCGCTTCCTCCTCGACGTGGCGCCCGCCTTGAGGGAGCTCCCGGGAGGCGCCCACCTGCTCTCTCGGACCCATTGAAGGCGCCTCAGTCCGGCTCCCCCGTTTACCGATAAGGAGGAGGCGGGCTGCATCCGCAGAGGCTGTCGAGACATGACCACGTCGTTCGATTACGAAAAGAGGGAGTTCATCCGGCTGCCGCTGGCGGTGCCGGTGCGCTACAAGTTCCTCTCCCGGGAGATGTCGGGGAAGGAGATGGACGCAGTCCACGAGGGGGTTTCCCAGAACCTCGGGGCGGGCGGCCTCCTCCTGGGGGGGAAGCTCCCGGACGCCTCCTGGCTCGCCAAGCTCCTCACCCGCCGGATGTTTTTGGGGATCAACCTCTTCCTCCCCAACGGGGAAGCACCCCTCAAGGCGCTCTGTCGCGTGACCTGGGCCTCCGCCCTCAGCGAGGAGAACCGCCAGATCGTGATGGGCCTGGAGTTCCAGGAGATCACCCAGCGCGACCGCGACCTCATCACGCAATACATCATCAAGGCGCAGATGCCCCACTGACCGGGCGCCGGCCCCCCTGCCCCTCCTCCCTCTCCCCGTCCCCCCCCCGGTCCCCCCCCCGGTCCCTTCCCGACGTCGCGCCCCTAGCCCCTCCCTCCGACCCGCCGATTCCTGGGGGAGGGAATCCTTAGAATTTCAGTCGGAGGTCATGCATGCAAACGGCAATGCTCAAATGGTGCGTCGCTGTGTGCGCGTTGTGCGCGGCGACGGTGCAGGCGGGTGACAACGGCGATCTGCGCGAGGAGGTCCGGCAGCTCCGCGAGGAGATGAAGGAAAACCGCGCGCAGATGAAGGCGCAGCAGGAGGAAATCTCCTTGCTGAGGGAGCAGAGGGCGACGCTTCTCCGCGAGGAGGTCTCGGCCTATCTCCAGGAGAACCGTCCGTGGGAAGCCTCGGAGGGTGCGCGGCGCGGGATGCTCGACGGCTTGCGCATCCCGGTCTCGTTCGTCGCGGTGACCCAGGCCACCCTCGGCAACGAGCCGGCGGACCGGCTCATCGGGGACGGCACGGTGCGCATCGACTTCGAGATGCAGATCACCGACAACCTGGCGGGGTTCGTCTACATCGTGGCGAACACGGGACCGAGCGGGAACCCCACCGCCTTCGGACCCATCTTCACCGCCAACGGAACCGGCCCGTTCGGGCCCATCGGTGCGCCTACCGCGACCGGCGTGTTCGACGGCGTGGATGTGGACGGCACCCAGTCCTTCAACGCCTCGCCCATCGACGTCTACCAGGCGGGCATCCGCTACCGGTTCACGATCGGCGACACGGTCGTTCACTACGAGGTGGGCGGGATCGATCCGCGCCCGCGCTACTCGCAGAACGCCTTCGCCGACGACGAGCTGACGCAGTTCCTCAATAACAGCTTCGACGATGCGCCGGCGATCAACTGGATCACCACCGCGCCGCGCGGCACCTCGGTCTTCGGGATCCACATGTGGGTGGAGCTCGGTGCCGAAAAGCAGTTCACCGTGAGCTGGGGCTGGTACAACGCCGTCGCCCAGATCCTCAACAATGGGCAGTTCTACATCCAGTTCGCCTGGGCCGGGGAGGTGAACGGCCGCCGCATGAACCTGCGGCTCCTGGGATTCTTCGACGCCTACACCGAGGCTTCGGTGGGCGGGGATGTCGCCGGCGGCGGCATCTCCTGGGACTGGATGGTCACGGACAAGATCGGGCTCTTCGTGCGCATCAACGGGAACGGCGGCGACTTCAACCCCGTCGACCTCGATGCGTCGGTCGGCGCGGTCTTCATGGGACTGGTCGAGAGCCGTCCCGATGACACCCTCGGCATCGCGCTCGGATTCATCTCGCTCCAGACCGTGACGGTGGGCCCCTTGGCGGGATTCACCCCGTCCGAGGACACCGAGCTCACGGTGGAGGTCTACTACCGCTTCGTGAGCGAGGGCGGCAAGTTCCAGGTGACGCCCCATCTCATGTTCATCTCCGACCCCGCGGGCGGGGTCGGCTGGACCGAGGACACTCTCTTCATCCTCGGCATCCGGCTCTTCGTCCCCTTCTAACCATGGTTCGTTCCCCCGCCGTCCCTTCGGGGGCGGCGGGGGCCTTGTTACGAGCCCGAGACCTCGAACCGCCTGCGCCCGTGCTACGTTGAAACCGGCATGCGGGCGGTTCTCCTTGCGCTCTCCACCCTGCTCGCGCTCTTTGCTGTGAGCGCGCTTCTCGAGGAGGAGGCGCCGGCCCGGGGGCGGGGGCGGACGGCAGCGTCCCTCGAGTTCGCTCTCAAGGCCACGCCGACACAGATGGGGGAGCCCGTTGCCGCGCCTGCGGCGGCCCAGCCGGAACCCCCAGCCCGCGTCTGGAGTCTCCTGGTTCTCGATGGCCAGGATCGCCCCATCCGCCGCGCCCCCGTAAGTTGGGGCTCCGACCGGCAAGCGAACACGGACGAGGAGGGGCGGGCGTCCCTCGACGCCCCGGAAAACGCTTCCCCCCTCACGGTCACCATCTTCGAACAGCCCTACACCCTCGCGCGGTCCCCCGCCGTCGTGCGGATCCTCGGGACTGTGCCGGTCGAAGTCGTGGTGGTCGACGCCACGAACGGAACGGAGATCCAGGGTGCGCGGGTCGCACTCGACTCGCCTTCCCACCTTGCGCGTGGACGAAGCAGTACCGCGCGCCTCACGGTCACGCCGCCTGAGGGGCGCGGCTTCCAGGCAGGGTTCATCGAGCAGCGATGGATACGCCAGAGTGCGCTGGCGGGTCGCCTTCGGGTGATCGTGCCGGTGCGACCGGAAAAGCTCCTCGCTCTGCGCGTCCTGGAGCCCGATGGCCGGCCGGCGTTTGGTGCCGGGATCCAGAGGGTGGTCATGGGATTTGCCGCGCCGCGATTCGCGGCGGTCGACGCGGAGCAACCGCCCGAACTCGTCGAACCGGTCGAGATTGCGAGCGAGGGCGGGTCGCTTCCCTTCACGGCCGCGACGGCGAGCGACACGGGATGGATTCTCCTGCGCGGCGTCCCCTTTCTGCCGGGCGAGACCGTGCATGTGGTGGTCGCGGACCCGAAAGGGGAGCGATTCTCTTCAGCCAGATTCCTCCTCGAGGAGCAGGTCGCTCCGGGGATAGTGACGCTGCCCTCCGAGCCGCTGGGTGAGTCAATCGAGTGTTCGACATGCTGCAGCTGGGGGTGAGGCGGCCTCGTGGACCAGGTCGGTTCCGCCTCCCTCACCGTTCTCCTGCTCCGCCGCGACGGAAGACCCGCCGCGGGCGCCGCGCTGCGGCTCTCGGGGCCCGTCTCGCGCAGAGCCCGCGCGGGTCCCGACGGACGCGCGACGTTCGATCGGTTGCCGGCGGGCGTGTTCGAGGTGGCGACGGTGGAGCCTGGGCTCGTCCACGCTTCGGCCTCCGTCCGGCTCGACCAAGGCACGGCCCTGAGCCTCGATCTCCTGGAGCCGATGGGATGGACCGGGACCGTGACCCTGCTGGACGAGGAGGGCCGCCCGGTCCCCTTCGCGGCTCTCGAGATCGAGCAGGAGTGCGGCGCCCCCTACGCGGTCTTGGAGGGGGATCTCCAGGTGGACGGTCTCTTCACGGGGCCCCTGGGGTGCGCGACCCTCCGCGAACTTTCGTCCGGGCAGGCGATCGTGACGGCCCGGTTCGGATCGAGAGTCGCCCGGGCGACGATCCATCCGGCCTCCCCTCTTGCCATCCTGCGCCTCGGCGTCGTGGAGTAAAGGGAGCGACGGGTCGGCGTCGTCCCACTTGCGGGGCGCACCCCGCCCCCGTACAACCATTCCCCCATGGGAGGACGCCTTCTCGTCACCGGCGGAGCGGGTCTCATCGGATCCGCGCTCTGCGAGAGCGCGCTTGCAGCGGGCGAGAGCGTCACCGTGCTGGACAACCTCTCCAGCGGGCGGCGCGAGAACCTGCCCGACCATCCTCGCTTGCGGGTGATCGTCGGGGATGTCTGCGAGGACGCCCTGGTCGGCTCCCTCGTGCGCCGCTGCGATCGCGTGGCGCACCTGGCCGCGGCGGTGGGGGTGGCCAACGTCCTCGCGCGTCCCACCGGCACCCTGCGCCAGAGCCTTCTGGGCACCGAAAACGTCCTGCGCCACGCGGCGGCGGCGCGCCGCCCGGTCTTTTTCGCCTCCTCCTCCGAGGTGTATGGCGATGCCGGCCAAGAGCCGCTCCACGAGGGGCGCGAGCTGGGGTTCGGCTCGCCGGAGATGCTCCGGTTCGGCTACGCCGCGGGCAAAGCGGCGGGAGAGGCGCTCGCCTTGGCCTACGCCCGCGAATACGCGCTCCCGGTCTCGGTGGGGCGCTTCTTCAATGTGACCGGACCGCGGCAGCGGGCGTCCCAGGGGGTGATCCCGCGGCTGGTGAAGCAGGCGCGCGCCGGGGGGCCGCTCACCGTGCACGGGGACGGGCTGCAGACGCGCTCCTTCCTCGACGCGAGCGATGCCGGCGAATACGTGGCGCGGCTCCTGGACCTCGCCCGGCCAGGCGGGATCTTGGCCAACGTCGGTCGCGACGAGCCGGTCACGATCCTCGACCTGGCGCTGCGTATCCGCTCTCTCGTCGATCCCTCCGTAGCCGTCGCGATGGCCGAACCGCGTTACGGCCCCGGATTCGCCGCGATCCGCCACAGGCGCCCCGACACGACCAAGCTCGTCGCGCTCACCGGCTACATCGCGCGGATGCCGCTCGACGCTACGCTTCGGGCCTGCTGCGCGGCGCGTCCGGCGGCGCCGGCGGTGCCGTGACCTCCGCCAGCCAGCGCAGGTAGTCGGGCGCGCTCGACTCCACGTCCAACGACAACAGCTCGAACACCTCGTAGGGGTGGAGTGCGCGCAGCGCCGCTTCCACGGACGGGACGAGATCGGCGCGGGTCTTGAGCAGGAGAAGCGTCTCCTCCGCCGAGTCCAGCGCGCCCTTCCACCAGTAGCGGCTCTGCACCCCGTCGATACGGTTGACACAGGCGACCAGCTTGCGCCCGAGCAGCGCGTCGGCGAGCCTCCCCGCGTGCTCCCGCGGGCAGGTGGTGAGGAGGAGGCGGGGGGCTCCCGACATGGGATCGTCTTTCCGCTCAGGCTCCCCCCGGCGCCGCGGACCCGCGCCGGCGCCGCCGCCCCCCGCGCCTCCGCCTTCTCTTGCGGCGCGGCTCGCCCGGCCCCTCCCCCCCCCCGCGCCCCGCCCCGCTTCGCGGCCCCTCGCGATGGGCGCGCTCGCTCCGCTCCAGTTCCTCCCAAAGCGGGAGCGGGTCGCCCTCCACCGCCTGCAGGGGCCCCAAGAGCCGCCGCAGCTCGAGGGCGAGGGGAAAGAGGTCGCGGCGGGCGAAACGCGCTGCGCCACGGGTTTCCGGGGGCTCGAGGAATCGGAGCTGCGCCGCCAGGAGGATCCGCAACAACGCCTGGTCACGACGCGAGACGGTGAGGCGGACCGCGGGGCCATGGATCCGCTCGCGCACGAACGCCTCCGGGTCGCCGCCCTCCAGCGCGGTGAGTCCGGGAAGGACCGCCGGCGCGAAGAGGACCGAGAGGAGGAGCGCCTGATCGGCGCCGTCCCGCGACCCGCCAGTCAGCTCCTCGAGACTCTCCAGCGCGGCGAAGAACGCCGCGGGGAGCGGCAGGATCTCGGGAAGAAGCGTGGAGAGGACGCCCAATTCGTCCAGGAGGTGGAAGCTCTGCGAGGATCCTCGGTTGGCGAGGAGGCGGAACCACTCCTCCAACACCCTGGGCGGCGCGCTCTTCCGGAGATCCTCGACATGGCGGGCCGAGGCCCGCCGCAAGTCGGGGTCGAGCTGGAAGCCGAGCCGTCCCGCGAATTTCGCCGCGCGCAGGATGCGCACCGGGTCCTCGCGGATGCGCGTCTCGGCATCCCCAATGGTGCGAAGGACCCGCGCGTCGAGATCGGCGAGCCCCCCCACGTGGTCGATGAGCCGATCATTCACCGGGTCGTAGAAGAGCGCGTTGATCGTGAAGTCGCGCCGGAAGGCGTCGTCGGTCTCGCTGCCGAAGACGTTGTCCCGGTCGAGGAGGGGGTCGACGCCCACCTCGCGCTCGGGAGGGGCGCGGAAGGTGGCCACCTCCACGACATGCGGCCCGAAGTGGACATGGACCAGCCGGAAGCGGCGCCCGATGATGCGGCTGTTGCGGAAGACCCGCTTCACCTGGCGCGGGCTGGCGGCGGTGGCGATGTCGAAGTCCTTGGGGCGGATGCCCAGGAGCAGGTCGCGCACGCAGCCGCCCACGACGTAGGTGACGAACCCCTCCCGTGCCAGCCGCTCCACGACCCGGTAGGCGTCGGGGTCGAGGGAGGCGGGGGAGATGGGGCGGCGAGTGGCCGAAGGGGCGGAATCAGCATCCATCGAAGTCGGTTTCGCGGCCGGCCTCCGCGCGGTCGGTGGGCACCGTACCCTATGGGGGGAGGGACGTCAAAGGTGCGGATCTTTTCGGGAAAGGAACTGTCGGCCGGCGAATTCGTGCTGATCGCAGGCGGCTGCTCGTTGGTGGCCGCGCTTCTGGGGAGCTTTCTGGCCGGCTGGGCGGGACGCCTGCGCCTGGTCTCGCGCCATCGACGCGAGCGATTCGGCGTGGGGCGCGTCCCGCTCACAGGGGGACCGGGGCTGCTCCTCGGGATGCTCGCCCCGGTGGCGGCGCTAGGGCTTCCGCTCACCCCGGGGGAGTGGACGGGTCTCGGGGGCTTCTTCGTCGTGGGGCTGGTCGACGATGCCTCCGAACTCCGTCCGCTGGTGAAGGGCCTCCTCCAATTGACCGTCGCCTGCGCCGCCTCCTGGCTCCTCGTGCCTTCGGCCCCCCACTTCGGCATCGCCGTCCTCCTCTTCCTTTTCCTCGTGAACGCCTCCAACTACCTCGACAACATGGACGCCCTCCTGCCCGGTGTCGCGCTGGCGCAGGCCACCGTCCTCGCGCTCCTCGGCACGCGCGCCGGTGTCGGGGCGACCCTGCTCCTCTGGAGCCTCCCGGGCATCCTCCTCCTCAATCTCCCGCCGGCGCGGGTCTTCCTGGGGGACTCCGGAAGCCACCTCGTCGGCGCGCTCTTCGCGCTGGACGCCATCGCGCTCCTACTGCCCGCCGGGGGGTCGCGCCCGCATTTCGCGCTTCCCTTGGCGCTGCTCTTCGCCGTGCCGATCACGGACGTCGCCACGGTGACCCTTTCACGCCTGCGCCGGGGCCGTCCGGTGTTTCGCGGCGGGACCGACCACTTGAGCCACCGCCTCGCGCGGCTCGGCTTCCCCGTGCCCCGCGCCGTGCTCCTGCTCGTGTTGGCGGCGGCGGTCTGCGGCGCCGCGGCGCTGCTGGTGGCCCATGCGTGAGCAGGCCTTGCGCGCTGCGTGCTAGCATTCGCTTCGTGCCCGCGCGCCTCCTCCTCGCGGCGCTCTGCTGCTCCTGCGCCGCCTCGCGCCCCGTCCTGGAAGTACCGGAGAGTCTCCTCCCGCTCTCCCCCGAGCCGCCGCCGTGGGAGGGTCCGCCCGATTCCGGTCCGTCCGATGCGGCCTCGGCGCGCCAGGTCGAATTGCTGCTGGCGTGCGGCCCGGAGGCGATCACGCTCTCGGGCTGGTGCAGGGTGGGAGTCTGGACCACTTTGGAGGAGACCCGGGCGGAGCCCTTCGTCACGCGGGAGTCCTGGGGCCGGCTGGGAGCGCGCGCGCCCCGCCGCCTCGCGCGCATCACCGACGACCTGGTCTCGGGCGCCGTCGCGAGGCTCCGGCCCGAGGCGAACGGTGCCCTCTCCTTCCGCATCGAGGTCGCGCAAGGCAGGATCGACAAGGAGGCGCCGAGCGGTTCGTTCGAGGGGCACGCCATCCTTCTGCCCCGCCCCCGTCGCCACGGATTCCGCTTCTCCGGCACGCTCCCGCGCGGCCATGCCGGCCGCATCGCGGTCTGGGCGCCGGGAGTGGAGGTGTTCCTTCTTGGCCCCGGCGAGGAGACGGCGTCGGTCCTCCAGTTCGAGGTGGAGGGGGGCGCGGGGCTGGTGGCCGGGGGGGCGAGCGGCGCGGAGGCGTTCTTGGAGGAGTGGCTTCCCCTGCCGCCCCTGCTCATCGACGCCGACGGCGTGCGGCGCGCCGACTGCCGCCTCGAACGCCGGCGCAGCGCCGCGGGGTTCCGTCCCGGTCCCGGCGGCGAGCCGGAAAGCTACGGCGGGACGGGAGCGGCCTTCCGCTTCGCGAGGTCCCCTTGACGCTGCTGCTGCTCCTGCTCGGGCTCGGGGCCATGGAGTTGCGCACGCCGGTGGAGGAGGCGCTCGTGGAACTGGGCGCCGCGCAGCGCGAGGGGGACGCCGCCGCCGCGGCGCGCCTGCTCGCGGAGCTGGGCGAGCTGCACGCGTTCACCGCATCCGACGCGGAGCGCCACGCGATCGTGGCCGCGCTGGGCGAGGGAGCCAAATCGCGCGACCGCACGGCCGCGACCGCGGCGCTGCGCGGGCTGGGCGCCACGGGCTCCGAGGAGGCGGTCGCCCACCTCGAGCCGTTCCTCCGATCCCTCGTGGTGGTTGCGGAAGAGCTGCCCCTCCGCATCGAGGCGGTGCGCGCCGCGGGGGCCTTGCACGCGCCCTCGCTCCTCATGCCGCTGCTCCACCTCGCGCGCAAGTGCGAGGAGACCACCGTCGCGGAGCAGGCCTTCCTCGCACTTGGCGACTACTGCCGGGCCGCCGTGCCGCTCCGCGCGCAGGCGGTCGCGAAGGTGCTCGAGGCGGGGATCGCCCTCGAGCGCGCCTCCGGCCGCGAGGCGGTGCGCGCGCGGCGTCTGCGGGCGCCGATGCTGCGCGCCCTGCAGCGGCTGGTCGGCCGGCCGCTCAACAGCACGGAGCAGTTCGCCGACTGGTGGGCGGCGGTCAAGGAGAGGAAGGACCCGTTCGCGCCAGGCTAGCCCGCCCAGAGCCGCGAGACTCGTGAATCATTCGGGCTAGGCGCGGCGTCGGGCGCGGCGCCGCCAGGCGACGGCCCCGAGCGCCGCGGCGAGCAGCGCCAACGTCCCGGGTTCCGGCGTCGGCAGGTAGGCGGTCTGGAGGGTGAGCTTGATTCCGTCGTTCCCGTAGTGGCAGTCGGGGTCGAAGCCGAGAGCGAAGTTGCCGCCTGCGGCGATGTAGGCGTTGAGCGCGGCGATCTGGGCCGTGTTGAAGGCGAACTCGAAGTTGATCGCGGTGGTGGTGAACGACTGCGCGAAGAGGAAGACGCTGGCGGTGCCCGGCGCCACGAGCCTGGGCGACGCCTCGCGCGTCGGTGCCGCCATGATGGCGCGTGTTGACGAAATCGTCGGTGATGTCGGTCACCGGCACATTGACGGGGTCGTCGTCATAAAAGCCGCGCACGCCGGAGTAGATCGCGGTGTCGAAGAGGTGGACGAAGAGCGTGTTGGGGTTGGAGTCCCAGTTGCGGATGTTCTTGATGCTCAACGTGGCGCTGGTGACTTCCTGGCCGCCCAGGTTGATGCCGCCGAAACGCACCGTGTAGAGCTTGTGGTGATCGAGGTCGTAGAGATCGGCGGGGCTCGGCGTATACACCAGGGTGTCCGCTTCGGCCGCGGCGGTCAGGCAGAGCAGGGGCAAGAGACAGACGATGATTCGAACCGACACCTTCTTCATGGAGGACCCCTCCACGGAGAGGGCATGCCGTTCCGGGAGGGCGCCAGGGGAGCGGGGGGATCCGGCCCGTGTCGCGCCGCCTGAACGTTGTGGCGTCCCGGCTAGCGACGCTGGAGCAGGAGCCGCAAGTTTCCCGTAGCGGAAAGTCCGTCGAGGGTCATGGGGTGGAACCCGGAGGCCAAAACGCGCAGGCGCGCTCGCCTGCCGCCCAGCCCGTCGAGGGAAAAGAGCCCATCGATGCCGGACCGCGCGGTGGCCGCGAGGAAGCGGCCTGCGTCGTCGGGTAGGCCCCAGGCCACCAGTTCGGCTCCTGCCAAGGGGAGGCCCGAGGGATCCACCACCCGTCCCGCGAGGCTGAACCCTGCCTCGAGAAGGACCTCGATCGGTCCGTCCGCAGGCACGAGCCGGTGGATGAGGGTCGCGGCGCAGCCCGGGGCACGCGCTTCCACCGCATAGTCGGTGTCGCAAAGGCCGGTGGCCGCGAAGGCGCCGTCTGCCCCGGCAACCACTCGGAGCCCGGGGAGAGGCACCGGGAAGTCCTCGCCGAGCAGCGGACGGAAGAGAAGGCTGGCGCAGCCCGCGGGGGAACCGCCCGGCCCCAGGACCCGTCCGCGCGCCTCGGCGCGGCGGGGCAACGTGATCTCCCCGGGGCCGAGGCGCACGGGAAGCCCTTCGAAGAGTGCGTAGGCGCGCGCGCCCCGCGGCAGCTCTCCCTCGAACGAGCCGTCCGGGCCGGTCTTCCAGTCCACGACGCCGGGCAACGGATCATCGCGTCCGGGGCTGGTGAGGAGGACCACGACACGGAGCACCCCCGCGCCCGCCCCGACGAGCTTGCCCTGCAGCCGCACTCCGGGCTCCAGGAGGAGATCCCCCTCGCGTGCCGCCGCGGGAGCCCCTTGCTCCGCGTAGGCGCAGACCGCGACGGCCCGCGGGTGATCCGGCAGTTCGAATCGTCCGTCCGCGTCGGTGGAGACCTCGGCCAGGATCTCCCCCGACGCATCGAGCAGACGCACCGTCACCCGCCCCGTCGCGCCTGCGGCGCCGCGCACCCTCCCGGTTCGCCGCGGGGCCGGCTCCACGGCGAGGTGGATGGTCCCGTCGGCGCGAGGATCCACCCACCGTGTCGCGCCCTGCCCCGCCGCGCTCGCCTCGACCCGCACCGCCTCCGTGCCGAGCCCCTCCAGCCGCGCCTCCCCGCGGGGATCGGTGCGGGCGCTCCCCTCGCCTCCCCCGAGCCCCTCCACCTCGATGACCGCGCCCTCCACCGGTTCGCCGCTCGCCGCCTGCACCACCACGACGCGGAGCGTCCCTGGCCGGGGCGCCGCCACGGCAACCGGCTCGCTCTCCCGCCGCCCGCCGCCGGGGAGGACGCCGGCGAGGAACCTGCTGAGGGGCAGGAGGGCGAAGAGGAGCAGGAACAGCAGGAGCAGCCCCAAAGAGCGCGTACGGCGGCGTTTGCGGTGCTTGCCGGTCATGGCGGGATGGAGGGTCGCAAAGACCTCGCTATAATCCACGCATCGGCATCCGAGGACCATCCATGAAACTGCTCATCACGATCGCTCTCTTGACTCTCCCCGCCTTGGTGTGGGCCGAGGAGGAGGAGGAGGGGTGCGGGGAGGAGGGATGCAGCGAGCAGGAGGCCAGCAAGCCCGAGCCGATGCCGCCCCCGGATCCCGCCCAGCTACTCGCGGATCTCGAGGCCGCCGTCGAGGCCAAGGATGCGGCCAAGATCGGGGCGCTCCTCCCGGGAATCACGGAGGTGGGACGCACCTCGAAGGCCGAGGCGGAGATCGATGGTTTCGCCTCCCTGCTCCTCAAGGGGCTCGCGCTGGCGAAGGACGCCGACGACCACGACCTGCAGCGCAAAGTGATCGACTGCCTTGGCGAGCTGCGTTCCAAGAAGTCCGCGGGGGCGCTCAAGCGGCTCGCTTTCGCGAAAAAGACGAAGGACGAAAAGGAGGAGGAGCTCAAGGCGCGGGCGATCCTGGCCGTCAGCACGCTCCGCGACGTCGGCCTCAGTGACGACATCGCCGAGGAGATGAAGGACCGCAGCGTGGTGGTCGCCAAAGCCGCCTGCGAGGCGCTCAGGCACTACGACACCGCAAAGGGCAGCCTGCGTCTCAAGGTCGCCGAGCTGGTCATGAAGCGCCTCGATGCGGAGTACCCCGCCGCCGGGCAGAGCGGCAAGGTGAGCGAGGAGCAGCGCAAGCGCTGGAACGAGCTCTCCCCCGCGATGCTGGCGACGATGCAGGCGATCTGCCGTCAGCCCACCATCGTGGAGATCGAGAACTGGCGGGAATGGTGGAAGGAGAACAAGAAGAGTCCGAAGGCATGGAAGGACGGGACCCCCTAGCCCGAAGGACTCACGAGCCTCGCGGTTCTGGGCGGTCCATCCGGCCGATCTCTGCGTCGCTCCTCCTCGCAGGCTCCTCTGGAGCCAGCTTCGTCGTCGCTCCTTGATCTCGTCCGGCTCTCCTCGCCCAGAACACATCCC
>Ga0187893_10005105_pt1 | contig 23971 bp, 17 predicted proteins | sample MA1701074metaG_FD_139574 | JGI IMG/M metagenome (GOLD analysis project Ga0187893, IMG submission 139574) | White microbial mat communities from a basaltic lava cave in the Kipuka Kanohina Cave System on the Island of Hawaii, USA - MA170107-4 metaG ...
CCCACGTGGGCATCGCCCTCAGGGGCCTCACAGTATTCGTGCTCAGAGATGAAGCCTCGTATGGCTCGATCGCCGAGAGGGCGGAGGCGCTGGCTGCGCAGCTCGAAGCGGCCCGTGTCCGTGGCACGGGGGAGTTCCAGCACGCTCGCATTGGAGGCAAGGACACCGTCGTATTTCGGAGCGCCGATGCTGAGTCGCAGCTGCCGATCACGTCGGTGACGTCGCACGACGCGCGCGCTATGAGATCCGCAGCAACCGGAGAGTGAGCACGACGCTGCTGGCTCGCTACTGGGCGGATTTGTTGAACGACTACTGGAGCATCGCCGTGGCCGGTTCGGCGCCGCGGCGCCTCATCGGTCTCCACGATGGCGAGGCGCTGACGGCCCTGTTTCGCGCGCTTGAGGACGAGGCGGGAGAAGCTCGGGGCGACCTGCAGACGCTTATGGGCACCCTGCCGACATCGGTCCCGTATCACTTGCAGCAACTGGCCGGGACAGTGCCGATGGACTACGGCAACAGTGTGAAGGAGGGTCTATGAGCCGGGTCCTGAGCGCGTCGCTGTGTCTGCTCCTCTTGTTCGCGCCAGGAGCGGCGCGAGCGAGCGAGCGGCCGGCGACGATCGACGACGTCATTCAGCTCGTCCAGACCGGCCTTTCGGATGAGACCATTATCACGTTTCTCGAGACACGTGGAGTCGGTTTCGTTCCGGGTCCCCAGGAGATCGTGCGGCTTCGTACCGCTGGCGTCAGCGAAGACGTGATCCGATATCTGCTGCGGCTCAGCGCGGCGATCCGGGCGCCCGCGTACTCACCGCCTGTCGGATATGCGCCGGGCTACGCAGGTCCAGGGTATCCCGTTGCCTACTCTACACCCGTGTACGCCGCTGGCGCGGTGTTCTCTGTGGGGTTTCCGATCGTTCCGCACTGGCTGCGCGACCATCACATCTCGCACGTCGTGCCGCACGGGGTGGTCGGTCACGTGTTCGGGGGCGGCGTGCACGTGATCACCGGTCGCGCGGATGTTCACCATGGCCTGTCACCATTTACGTCGCCGGTCCATCCGAACGTCGGGCACGGAGTCACGTCCGTCGGCTTCACGACTGCGGGTGTGACGCACGCCGCCGGTGCGCGTCATATCGGCACGGTTCACGGTGCAGCCGCTCACGGCGGGGCCGTCTTCGCAGCGGCGAGCGGGGGACATATTGCTGCGGGTCACGGAACCGCAACCCACGGTGGAAGTCATGCGGCCGGCCACGGTGGGGGGCATAGCGGCGGACATTAACAGCGCAGTCTACGGCGAGCGGGTTTCGCGCCGCGCTCGAAATCGGCCGTTCAGCCTCACGGCGGGGCGGTCTCCCGTTCGTATTGGCGCGTCAGACCGATTTCGAACGGCACTCGAACGTGCCCGGCGCGCGTCCGCTCCTGGCACCTGCGACCGCTGTGCCCGCGATAAACGCAAGGTTGACATGTCTGAAGTGCAGACAGCGCGCCGCGTGGTCGTCGACATCACGAACGCGGAGAAGTACAGAGGATGGGGTCCAGAATCGGGGTTCGGCGCTTTTGCTCACGAGGGGCCGCATGGGGCCCAGACAACGCAACCTTGAAGCTCGGCAAGAAGAGTGACGGCGTATCTGCGCGAGTTCCCAGGGTAGATTCCCCAGGACTGCGACGACGAAGACCGTCACGACGGTCCCCGCCGCTGACCGTCGCGCCCGTAAGCCTTCTTTCACGAACGTGGGCTGATAGTCTGTGCCGCCACGTCCTCAGCGACCACCAAGAACGCATCAATCGGCGAAATACACGTTGATACGAACCGTGTCCGGCCGCTCTCCTCTGAGAAATCGACCGGGATCGCCGGAGTCCGCCCCATCAAGATCGGCCGCAACGTGCGCATTTCTAGCTGCGCAGGAGCCACAACGGTCACGGCAGCCGAGCGTCGTGAGGCGAGAATACCGAGCGTTTGGAGCAGCGTGACACTCGCCCTCCTCGAGCCCGGTGGCGTCGAGCGCGAAGGCTGATTGGCGCACGTTCCACACGTCAGACCGGACGAGGCGAGTTATGGGAGGTACCCCGCAAGGGGGAGGTCACCACCCTCGAAGGGCTATTGCCTGGTACTGAACGCGTAGACCCAGCCGACCGAAAACGTATTCTGGTTGTCGCGCGCGAGTCCATTCTTCGAGAAGAAGTTCACGTCCGACCAATCGCGACGGTACTCCACACGCATGATCAAGCCCTGACTGTGCTTTACTTCAGCTGTCAGGGTCAACTCCTGCACGTTCTGCGCGGCACCCGTGGTGAACCCATCTTCGTCGTTGTAGTACTCCCAGCGCGGGATCAGGGCAAAGATCGGATTGACCTGCGCCTTCGCGTACAGCGCGACGCCCTGCCACGTGACCGTGACACCGGCCGTCTCGTCGCGGCCATAGTCGTAGTTCCCCATCACGCTGAGGACATCGTTGACGGCGTACGTCAACGTGGCGTCGAACAAGTGGCGCCAGTCGTCCGTGTTGTCGGCCTGCTCGGGTCCTCCCATGTAATTCAACACCAGTGACGCGGGCGCAACGGGTTTGAGGATGGCCTGCAGGCCATAGGTCTTCTGCGAGTTATTGTCCTTCGTGTTGTTCCAACCGTTCGTAAGTACGGCGCCGAGCATGACCCGATCGTTTGGCGCGTATCCCAGACGGACGCCCATGTGGTAGTACGGAATGGCCCACGAAAACAGCAGGGAGCGCGAGTAGTTCCAGTTGTCTTTCGCCTCGATCACCTCTGCGCCGTGCTGCGTCACGAATTTGCCTATGTCAAACGTGAGGCCGGTCCCCACTGGTGCGAGGTAGCTGATGTAAGCCTGTTGGAAATGTTTGACCACTTCCGGCCCGGCGGGATCGGCGCTGTGGACCCAATCGGTCACGGGCCCGTAGTCGAGGTCTAGCCTGAAGCCGACGCGATCGTCGGGCGTCGTGGCCTTGATCAGCGCTACTTCGGCGAGCGCGAAGCTGAATTGATTGTGTTCGAAATCGAAATTCCGTAACGGCGTCAACGTGCCGGTCTCCGGCTCATTGAAGTTGTAATGGAAGTACGTGTCGAGAGTCCCGGCGACTTCGGTCTTTCTGAAGAAATTCAGGAACCCCGCGTCCTGCTGATCTTGTGCGTCCGCTGGCAGTGGCAGCCACGCGAACAGCACGAACACCATGAGGAACGCCACCGAGATGGTCCTACCGCTGAGGGAACACTTCTTCGCTTCATTCGGCATAGGAATCTCCTGATGCGATGCCGGTGGGCCGCAGTTACCGGCGAAAGCCCGTCGTGCCCCGCGCACACAAATACCGGAAAGCTCCAAGCCCGCTCCGCGCGACAGCAAGACGCCGGCCAGCGCAGCCGCACGGCCGGCTCGCACAGAAGGCTATGTTTCCTAAGAAAAGCGCGGGTAGCGTATTGAATGCCACAGGATGTTCAGACATTGTCGTCGTACGCACGAACGACAGAGACAATAATGTTCTGTTGTTCGGGGTTTGATTCCCCGCGTGCGAATACAGCAGCCTGGAGCAGCTGGGCCAACTTTGTCGCCTCTGGACGTCGCTTCTACATAAATGTCGGCTCACATGGCGGCGCCTGGGTTGAGGACTCGTACAGCATCCCCTTCAGAGCTGGACGCTTCGCAGCCGCAGCGCATTGCCGACAACCGACAGGGAGCTGAGCGTCATTGCCGCACTCGCCCAAATAGGACTCAGCAGCAGCCCGACAAAGGGATAGAGAATGCCCGCCGCGACCGGGATCGCTGCGGCGTTGTACACGAATGCCAGGAAGAGATTCTGGCGAATGTTTCGCATTGTCCCGCGGCTGAGCCGCCGCGCGCGGGCGATCGCCCGCAGATCTCCCTTGACGAGCGTGACACCGGCACTCTCCATGGCGACATCCGTGCCCGTGCCCATCGCGATACCGACCGCCGCCTCGGCGAGCGCAGGCGCGTCGTTGATGCCATCGCCTGCCATGGCGACGATGCGCCCCTCCTGCTGGAGACGCTGCACGACCTCACGCTTCTGCGCCGGCAGCACTTGCGCTATGACCTCGTCAATCCCCAGCTTGCGCGCGACCGCCTCGGCGGTCACGCGGCTGTCCCCGGTGACCATGACGAGGCGCAAACCCTCCTCGTGCAGCAATCGGATCGCTTCCGGGGTTGAGCCCTTGATCGGATCCGAGACGCCAATCACACCGGCCGGCCGGACACCGATGGCGGCGAACATCACGGTCTGACCTTCGCCGCGCAACGCGTCTGCACGGTCGATGAGCGCGCCGAGGTCGAGCTGCGCGTCTTTCATCAATTCGAGGTTCCCGACCGCCACACGGCGGCCCTCGACGACGCCGACTACGCCCTTTCCGGTCACCGAATCGAACGCGTCCACCGAGGGCAACCCGATCTGGCGTTCTCGCGCGGCGGCGGTAATCGCGCTCGCCAGCGGGTGCTCGCTCGCCTGTTCAAGCGCTGCCGTGAGCCGCAGCAGATCCCGCTCGGAGAGTCCTTCCCCAGGAAGCACCGCCGTAACGTGCGGTTTCCCTTCGGTGAGCGTGCCTGTCTTATCCACAATGAGCGTGTCGACCTTCTCCAGCCGTTCGAGGGCCTCCGCGTTCTTGATGAGGACGCCGGCCATGGCACCGCGACCCGTACCGACCATGATGGACATCGGTGTCGCCAGGCCCAGCGCACACGGACACGCGATGATCAGCACCGCGACGGCGTTGACCAGTGCGAGCGCCAGCGCAGGCTCGGGCCCCCACACGCTCCAGACGACGAATGTTGCAATGGCGACGAGCACCACAATCGGGACGAACCGCTCGGCGATCCAGTCGACGAGCTTTTGAATGGGGGCACGGCTTCGCTGCGCCTCGGCAACCATGCGGACGATCTGCGCCAGCAGGGTGTCGCTTCCAACACGCTCCGCGCGCATGATCAGCGCTCCGGTTGTATTGACCGTTGCGCCGATGACGCGCTCGCCCTGTCCTTTCTCAACTGGCAGCGGCTCTCCCGTGACCATCGATTCGTTGACGGCACTGCGGCCCTCCAGTACGACGCCATCGACGGGAATCTTCTCGCCCGGCCTGACTCGAAGGCGATCGCCTACCTGCACATCAGAGAGCGGGATGTCTTCTTCGGCCCCGTCCCGGATCACACGGGCGGTCTTGGGAGCCAACCCAAGGAGCTGCTTGATCGCCGCGCTCGTGCGGCTGCGCGCGCGTAACTCGAGCATCTGGCCAAGGAGCACGAGCACCGTGATCACAACCGCCGTGTCGAAGTACGGCTCGACGGCACCTTCCGTCCGAAACCCCTCCGGGAATACTCCGGGGATCATTGCTGCGGCGGCGCTGTATACGTACGCCGCGCCGACGCCCAGCGCGATGAGCGTGAACATGTTCGGCGAGCGGTTCACAATCGAGTGCCACCCGCGCTGGAACAGTGGCCAGCCTGACCATAGGACGACTGGTGTCGAGAAGACGAGTTGAATCCAGTTTGACGCGCCAATGTCGATCCAGCGACGAAACCAGGCGTCGCGCCAGACGATGTCCGCCAGCGCGAACACGACGACCGGGGCGCTGAGCAGCACGCCGATCCAAAACCGGTGCGTCATGTCGACCAGCTCCGGGTTCTCTTTCTCGTCGATGCCCACGCCGGCTCGCGGTTCGAGGCCCATGCCGCAGATCGGACATGCGCCAGGCTCGTCTCGCACGATCTCGGGATGCATCGGGCAGGTGTACTCGACCCTGATCGGCGGTCCGGGGGTCTCGCGCTCGAGTGCCATGCCACACTTCGGACACGCACCAGCCCCTGCCTGGCGGACGTCGGAGTGCATCGGGCACACGTACGCCAGCGTTTGCTGATCGCGCGCACCCTTCGGCATCCGCTGCAGGTCTGCTGGCGTTCCGAGCGCGCTCACGTAGCGATTCGGATTGGCTTCAAACTCTTCGAGGCATTCGCGCCGGCAGAAAAAGTACGTCCGACCTGCATGAACGGAGCGAAACGACGCGCTCGAAGGATCCACTGCCATTCCGCAGACGGGGTCGACTTCACCCGCCGGACTGCGCGTGTCCGGCGAGGGCGTCGTATGGGGTGTTGGGGCGTCAGCCATCGACGTCAGCTCCAGTTTCTCTTCCAACGCGAATGACGGCAGCCGACCTCCGCGCCCGAACAGCGGCCGCATTGCGGGCCGCTCACATATAGGGACAATCGAGCATCATTCCACGCATCGCACTTGGCAGTGGCAGGACCGTCAGGACCAACACGGCCAGCGCAACAGCTCCGAGCGCGAAGCGCTTACCGTCCGGCGGTGTCACATCGTCGAGCGCGGGCATGTGGGAGAACCCGCCAATCAAGGCGATCAGCAGCGCCCACGTCAGTAGACCTGGCCACAGAAAGAGTCCCAACGCGAGCATCGCGAGCACTGCACCAATACCGATCCGCCGTGCGTACCGCTGGCCGAACAGTCCGTACGCGATGTGCCCGCCATCGAGCTGACCGACGGGCATGAGGTTGAGCGCCGTGATAAACAGACCGATCCACCCGGCGAAGGCCACCGGCGAAAGACGGACCATGGCCGACCCCAGTTCGCCGCCATTCGCGAACTGGTAGACCAACGCGAGCAGGAGCGACGAACCGGTATGCGCCCCCATTGACCCCTCGACCATGGGTGCTGCCCCGCGGAGACCGAAGTACAAGGCTGGCAACGCAACGGCCAGGCCCGCGAGCGGACCAGCGATCCCAATGTCAAACACCGCCCGACGGCTCTTGATCAAGGACTTGATCTGGATGAATGCGCCGAACGTGCCGAGCCCCATCGGGACGGGAATGAAGTACGGGAGCGTCACGTGCACGCCGTGCCAACGGGCGACGAAGTAGTGTCCGAACTCGTGCACACCGAGAATCGCCAAGAGCGCGGCGGCATAGGGCACGCCGATCATGAACTGGCCAGGATCGCGCAGGAGGTTCACGCCCTGGTGAAGGGCGCCCGCCCAGATAGTTGTGGCAACCGTCGCAAGAAACAGGACGAGATTGACGATGACAGAAGGGCGGCGGCGCAACTCCTGGTCCACAGCCTGCGGCAGCGCGACAACACGCACGCCGTCCTGGCCTTGCGCTTCGAGCAGTGGCGTGAGACGTCGTTCTGCCAACAATCTCTCGAGGGTCGCGAACGCACGCGTGGGCTCGTCTCGAAGCCGGCCCTCCGCAACAGGTATACCGCCTTCCGCGTACGCGCGCCGGACATCGACGACTGGCGCGACGAGGGCGGCGAACTCCTCGCTCGCGGCGGCTTCTCGCTCGACGCGCCGCGCCGCAGCGACCTGCGCCTCTCGAGATTCCTCTGGCTCCGCATGGCGGCACAGCCACGGCAAGATCAAGACCGGCAGGATCAACAACAGCCAGAACAGCAGTGTGGGCCGCTGCGCGGTGCCTTCTGCAGTGCCGAGCACCAGCATCAGCGGCAATTAGAACATCAAGAAGAGCAGCAGTGCGTCAGCGAGACGCCAAAAACGATGCATGGGTGGCCTCCTTGCGTACCCCCACGTGCCTCGGCGGTGTCGACCGGCTGGCAAACCCTCGTCAACCGACTCGGTTCGACACGCGCCCATCCTATAGCCGCCGGACATTCTCCGGTAGCCCCTCGTGATGACGGCCCCTCGTGATGACGGAGCCTCCAACGACCAGAGCTCAAGTGTGACGTTGCCTCAGACCTCCTGCCTCTACGCCTGGCTACGCGCGGCGGATTCGGGCTCGGATCGCCGCTTGGGTGCACCACAGCCTCCAGCGGCCATACCGCAACCGCGCATCATGAACCAGAAAAAGCCAACCGCGGCAACCACGTAAATCAGCGTCGACCAATCCATCTCTGTCCTCCCGGCAGTCTTCACAACCGCCTCTATCAAGACAGTTCGCAAGTCTGTTTGGATCGGTTACATGGATGGTTCGCGAAGCGGTTCCGCCGCGAGGGACGTCAGACTGGTGGGTGTGGCGCTGCAGACGTTCGCAGCGACTGCAGCGCGGAGGCTTGGGGGCTCAAGTCGCTGTGCCCACACTGAGTCGCGCGGTGTCGTACGAGACTTCGATCACCAGCGCAGGAGCTTCGGTCCCAGCAACGCTCCAATGACGCCCGCCAGCGCGATCGACCCACCGTACCAGATCGCAATGAACGGGAGCGAATCATCGGGGCAGTGAAACGCGTACGCCGCCGCTCCGAGTGCTCCTGCCACGAGCCCCGCGATCGCCCCGGTCCTCCTCAAGTTGGTTGGTGCACCCTGGCGCAGAGCCCAGACCAGGCCGGCAAACGGAAGGACGGCAAACAGTGGGATGCACACCAGACACAGCGCCCACTGCGTGCCGAAGATCGATGCCCGCGTGGCTGAAGGTCCGGCCAGCATGGCGGCCACCGCTGCTAAGGCGATGACACCGAACGGCAGCAACAGCACCGCGAACGGTCTCCGGGCGTCTCGGCCCGGGTGCATCAATCGCATGAGGTATGCGACGCCTGGACCGATGATGCCGAGAGCAAAGAGCAGCTTGAGGCCGAGGAACCCAAGTTCCGCGGCCCCGCCAACACCACTTCGAGGACCGACCGTCACGAGCATCACACAAAACGCACCCACTGCACCCGCCACGACCGTCCAGATCAGCGCCCTGTCGATCCATCGCCGCGTGACAGGCTCGACGTTCGTGCTCAGCACCTCGATCAACTGATCGGTTCTCATTCCTGCGTCCCCCTGCGGATACTACGAGCCATGGTCTTTAATCCGCGATGGATCGAGACCTTGACGGCCGACTCGGACATCCCTGATCGCATCGCGGCTTCGCGGACGCTCAGCCCGTCCAGTTTGACGTACTGAATCGCTTGCCGTGCCTTAGGTGAGAGCACCGTCATCAGTTTTTTCAGATCAAAGGCGCTCTCCACACCTTCCACATCGTCGTGCGCCACGATCTCGGTCGTCTCCTCAATGGGCACGGCGTTCCGGGCGGCCATCGTCCTCCGCAAGTAGTCGAGGAACTTGTACCGAGCGATTGCGTACACCCACGGCGTCAATGGCTGCGTTGCATCGTAGGTATGGCGTTGCGTGTGGATCGCGATCAGCACTTCCTGCATGAGGTCCTCGGCCTCTACGGGGCCTCGGCCGAGCCGAGCCAGCCGCCCCTTGAAGTACGCGCGCAATCGGCTGCTGAGCCGAGTCAGCAATGCCTTGTGCGCATCCGCGTCACCCTCAAGGCTCGCGATCATGAGCGGGCGCAGCTCGAGCTCGGTCAATCGGATATCGGTCACGCGGTTCTCGGGTACCCCTCCACCGCCCCTGGGACAGGGCTGGCCTTGCTCGCCTGGCGCGCGCGCCCGCGCGAGCCGTTTGCTACCCGACGTTCCGTGCCTCTACTCGGTAGTTCGTGAACACGTCGCGACTCGTTACACGCAGCCCGACGGCTACCCTACGATTTCGGCCCCGCCGCCTCCACGGACATCTTCCGAATCATGTTGGCCCTGGAACGAGGCGACATCCACGGGACATGGGCTAGGGGCTTGTAACCGACGGCCACAATCCTGCGAACTGACTCATAGACGCGCTCCCGGGAGCCGGCACACGGTCGCCCGGCCGATTGTAGTCGGGCTTGGCGTCGTGAGGGCAGGGCAGCTTCCCTCACTGTCTCAAAGCGAAGCGCGGGCAGCGTTTGACAGGATGAGCACGTGCAACTAGACTCAAAAGACATGCGCACGGCAACGCGGGCAAGCCGGCCGATTACCTGGACGTTGATGGTCGCGTTCGGGGTGATGCTGTCGGCCAATTGCCTGACTGGGTCTGAGATGACCGAGGCCCAGATGGCTTGTTGCGTGACCATGGGGTCCGAGTGTGGACACCATGCACAAGACAAGACTTGTTGCTCCGTCGAGAGTCAACGTGTTGACCAATCAACGGCTGGAAAGTCAGTCAAGGTACCGCAACCGGATAATGTTGGCGGTCACCTGCCCGTCTTCGTTGAGGTTCCGCAACTATCGCTGATTGATCGCGGCCATCATTTCGACGGCTTCACGCCGAAGCCGCCGGGCGTTCCCAGATATCTCCTCATCTCAACCCTTCTGATCTAAGGCTCTCCACATCGTTGGCGCTGCTCCATGTGTGCTCAGGAGCGTTCCGCGCCATCCTCGTCCGGTTCTCCACTGACGTCGCGTAGGCCGGATCTGGATCTCTCGCCACTCAGTCGAGAGTTCGTGCGATTGGATCGGTAGTACCGGCGCTTGAAACCGGTTCGGCGCCCGAGGCATCGACCTGGCGCGGGCCGCCATGCGCCTGCGAACTCACCGTGAGCGATGGGCATAGGGCGCCACGAGATTGCGAAGTGACGGTGAAGTCAGGCCGGGCACTCAGTGAGCAGCACGTCGTTGGCAGCGTGACAGGTGAAGGTTCAGCGATAGGAGTCGATGATGCAAGGGTTCAATGTTCACGTTCGGAATCGCGTGACGCGGCCCTTTTTGGCTGTGGTTGCACTCATGTTGGTGCTCGGCGTGGCGCAACTCTCGGTTGAAGGCGCCGCGCAGAAACGATGGATCATGACGAGGCCACTACAGCAGGACGCTCGCGCGGACCTTCGATTTGTAACAGGTTGGTAAACGGGTACGCACCGAGGTCATGCGGGACGACTCGATGACTGCGCGGGTCGTGTGGATTGTCACTCGCTGAGCGCGGCTGACCACCGGCGTGAGTGTGATCGTGTGAGGGCTGTCCCGGGGCGACGCGATCGAGCGTGTGCGACCCGGTAACGAATATGGTTCGGGTCTGACTGAGGTAGGTAACGAATGCGCACAATCTGGCTTGGCTTTCTCGCGTTTCAGATGACGTCGGTGCTGGCGGTGTCAGCGTCGCCGTCATCTCCGAGTGGCTCGCCGGCCCCGCTCGCTCAGCTTCAAGACCGGCTGCACACATTCGAGCAACGCCGTTCGTATGAGGGGCCGCCGCTGACGCTGAATGCCGCGCTCGAGGAAGCGCTTGAAAAGAACCCGACGCTCCTCGCGTTGCGACGGCAGTTCGAGGCGGCGCGCCATCGACCCGCCCAGGAACGGTTCCTGATGCCTCCGAGCTTCGACGCGCAGATCTGGCAGTGGCCGATCAACACGCTGAACCCGCTGAACACCAACATGTACATGTTCACGTTCGGTCAGGACATTCCCGGATTCGGCAAGCGTGGGCTTCGGGCATCGGTGGTCGAGAAGGACGTCGCTCTGGCCCAGAACCAGATTGCGGTTCGGGCGCGAGACGTCGTAGATCAGGTCAAGCGAACGTACGCCGAGCTCTACCTCAGTCGCACGGCCATCGACATTCATCTCGCGAGCGTCGATCTGCTCCGGCAGTTTGCCGACATCTCCGAGGCCAAGTACGTCACCGGTCGCATCTCCCAGCAGGATGTCCTCAAAGCGGTCGTCGAGATCTCGAAGCTGCACGACGACCTCGTCGTGCTGGACGAGCGGGCCCAGCTCGCCGAGGCGCAGCTCAACACGTTGCTCGATCGGCCGCCAGGCGGCCCGATCGGCCCGCTCGGCGAACCGCGTGAGCGCGTGCTCGTGCCTGCGGCCGAGGAGCTGCAACGTCTCGCCCTGGAGAACCAGCCGGAGTTGCAAACGGCGCGGCTCGAAATCGAGCGCGCCGAGGCGACGCTCGCGGTCGTGGAACGCGAGTACAAGCCGGATTTCTTCGTCAAGGGCGGCTACTTCCTGATGCCCCGGCAGGCGGATTCCTGGACGCTGATGGCGGGCCTGACGTGGCCGACCGCCCCCTGGTCGCGCGGCCGACTCGACGCGCAGAAAGCCGAAGCCACCGCCGAGATCGAGGCGGCGCGTGCGGGGCAACGCGCCGTCGAAAACGCGCTGCGGCTGACCGTGCAGGAGGCCTACGTTCGCGTCAAGGCCGCCGAGCAGCGGGCCGCGTTGCTGCGGACGAGCATCGTGCCGCAGTCGAACCAGACATTGGAAGTCTCGCGTATCGCGTATCAGACCGACCGCGTTGATTTTCTCGCCTTGATTGACAACCAGCGTGTCCTGCTCGATGCCCAACTGAGTTACTACAACGCCCTCAGCGATCTCGAGCAGGCGCGCGCCGATCTCGAGCGTGCCGTCGGCACGGATATCGACGCGTTGGGAGCGACACCGGCCGCCGCGGCCGATGGGTCGACTGATGACCCGATTGTCATGAAGGGAGTCGCGCGCTGATGGCTACCGATTCGTTGTTGGCGGCGGAGATGAATGCTGACCGTCGTGGGAGGCGTCGTTCGAAGTTCCTGTGGCTCGCAATCATCGCGGTCACAATTGCCGCGTTGGCTGTCTCGGCCTATGCGTTTCGCACGAGGCTCGCGACCACCCCCGTCATCGGGCGTTTGTTTGCGCGTAGCGTCACCGGTGCAGGACACGACGGAGGCGGGGATCCTCCGGCCTCTGCGACGCCGACCCCTGGCGGAGCGACCAAGGCCGACCCGCGCGTGGAGGTGAACCTCGACGCGAGACGGCAACAGCTCATCGGTGTGCGCATGGCTCCGGTCGAGCGGGCCGAGGCGGTGAAGACCGTTCGGACCGTCGGCACGGTTCGCTATGACGAGACCCGCCTGGCCGACGTGAACCTGAAGGTCGAGGGCTGGATCCGCGAGCTGTACGTCGATTACACCGGAAAATTAGTGCGGCGAGGGGACCCGCTCTTCACCCTGTACAGTCCGGAGTTGCTGACGACGCAGCAGGAGTACCTGCTGGCACTGAAGACGCGGGATCAGTTGCAGCAGTCGCAGATCGCCGACGCCCGGGAGCGGGCTGAGCGTCTGGTGGAATCGGCACGGATGCGGATCGCGTTGTGGGACCTCCCAGCAGACCAGATGCGCGCGCTGGACGAGACGCGACAGCCGCAGACGGCTGTCACGTTTCGGTCGCCGGTCGACGGGTTCGTGATCGAGAAGCAGGCACTCGCAGGCATGCACGTCATGCCCGGACACCGGCTCTACAAGATTGCGGACCTCTCGCGCGTCTGGATCGAGGCCGACGTCTACGAGCAGGAGATGCTGCTGTTGAGAGTGGGGCGGTCGGCTGCCGTGATGCTCGACGCGTACCCGGGCGAGCGGTTCGACGCCCGGGTGATCTACATCTATCCGTATGTCGAAGAGAACACGCGAACGGTGAAAGTCCGGTTCGAGCTGGCGAACCGTGCCGGGCGGCTCAAGCCCGGGATGTACGCCAACGTCGAGCTGCAGGCGCCGTTGGGCATGAGCACCACGATTCCCGCAAACGCGTTGCTGGATTCCGGCAGCCGTCAGCTCGTGTTCGTGGCCGAGGGCGATGGCTACTTCACGCCGCGCGACGTGAAAGTCGGCCAGCGGCTCGGCGATCGCGTGCAGATTCTCGACGGCCTGAAGGAGGGCGAAGTAGTCGCGATGGGCGCGACGTTCTTCCTCGACTCGGAAAGCCAGCTTCGCGCCTCGGTCGGCGCGTTCGAGCCGCCACCGGCGATGGCCGAAGGGGCTGCTCCTGGTGAGCGGCTGGACATCACGTTCCGGCCACAGCCCGATCCGCCGAGAACGGGTGACAACGTGTTGGAGGTGGCCGTCAAGGATGCCTCGGGTCAGCCGATCTCGGACGCCGACGTCTCGGTGACTTTCTTCATGGCCGCGATGCCGACGATGAACATGCCGGCGATGCGCAATGAGGCGAAGCTGCCCTCGGTCGGGGGTGGCGTGTATCGCGGATCCAGCCAGGTGATGATGGCCGGCCGCTGGGATGTGACGGTCAATGTCAGCAAGGACGGGAAGCGTCTGGGATCCAGGCAATTCGCCGTGGTGGCGAGATAGCAGTTGTGGTGTCCGACTTTAGCCGGACCAACAAGGAGAGTGCTCGCATGACACGCATCAGTCTGGCACTGGGAATGGCGGCTATTGCCGCGGTGATGATCGCTGTAGGGTGCGGCGGCGGAAACGAGCAGCCGGCCAGTGAGAGTGCGCCGGCCGCGTCAGCACCGGTCCCAGCCGGTGCACAGGCCGTCGACATCACCTTCAACACGGATCCGGATCCCGTGAGGACGGGAGAGAACACCTTCGAAGTGATGGTGATGCAAGACGGGAAGCCGGTTACGGATGCGATGGTGACGACCGAGTTTTTCATGGCGGCGATGCCGTCGATGAACATGCCCGAGATGCGCACGAAGGCCGAGCTCGCGCATCAGGGCAACGGCATGTATCGAGGCAAAGGGCAGGTCACGATGGCCGGCAACTGGGACGTGACCGTCATGGCCATGCGCGGTGGACAGGAGATCGGCAGCAGGAAGATCGCGGTCACCGCGAAGTAGCGACGCGCGAATTGGGCCGGACGCGCCTGAGAGAGAGCAGACATGATCGAACGCATTATCGATTGGTGCGCGCGGAATCGATTCCTCGTCTTCACGGGCACGCTCGTCCTGACGTTCTGGGGGATCTGGGCGATGACGGCGACACCGGTCGATGCCGTCCCGGACATTTCGGATGTGCAGGTGATCGTGTCCACCGAGTGGATGGGGCGAAGCCCCGACCTCATCGAGGATCAGATCACCTATCCGATCGTGTCGGCGCTCATCTCCACCCCGAACGTACGGACGGTCCGGGGCTTCACGGACTTCGGGATCTCGTACGTCTACGTCATCTTCGAGGATGGCACCGACATGTACTGGGCTCGCAGCCGGGTCGTGGAGTACCTGCAGGGCATCCGGGGCCAATTGCCGGATGGGGTGAACGCGGTGATCGGCCCGGATGCCACCGGCGTGGGATGGGTCTTCCAGTACGCGCTCGTGGATGAGAGCGGTCGGCACACGCTCGCCGATCTGCGCGGGTTCCAGGACTGGTACCTGCGGTACTGGCTCGCCGCCATTCCCGGCGTGGCCGAGGTCGCCAGCCTCGGCGGCTTCGTCAAGCAGTACCAGGTGAATCTCGACCCGAACAAATTGGCGGCCTACGACCTGGCCGTCAAGGATGTCGTCCGGGCGATTCAAGCCAGCAACAACGACGTGGAAGGCCGGTTGCTGGAGTTCGCGGGTCGCGAGTACATGGTCCGTGGCCGCGGCTACCTCCAATCGGCGGCCGACATCGAGGGCGTGTCGCTCGGCGCCACGCGCACCGGTACGCCGATCCGCGTGTCCGACGTTGGACAGGTACGGCTCGGCCCCGACATCCGGCGAGGTGTGGCGGAACTCGACGGTCAGGGCGAAGTCGTCAGCGGCATCGTCGTGATGCGGTTCGGCGAGAACGCGCTCGACGTGATCGACCGCGTGAAAGCGAAGCTGCGGGAGGTGCAGGATGCGCTGCCGGAGGGCGTGCGGATCGTGCCGACGTACGACCGGTCGTGGCTGATCGGCGAGTCGATCAACACGTTGCGTCACACCTTGATCGAAGAAGCGATCGTCGTCTCGATCGTGATCATCATCTTCCTGTTCCATTTCCGGTCGGCGCTCATCCCGATTCTCGCGCTGCCGATCGCGGTCGTCGCGTCGTTCATTCCGATGTACTACCTGAACGTCACGTCCAACATCATGTCGCTCGGCGGGTTGGCGCTGGCCATCGGCGTCCTGGTGGACGCCTCCATCGTCATGGTGGAGAACGCCTATCGCCACGTATCGGAACCAGAGGAACACGGCGGACTAGTACCGTCGTACGAGGAGCAGCCGGCGGTGGTGACCCGCGCGGCCAAGCAGGTCGGTCGCGCCATCTTTTTCTCGCTGGCGATCATCATCGTGTCGTTCGTCCCAGTGTTCCTGCTCGAAGCGCAGGAAGGCCGCATGTTCCGGCCGCTGGCGTTCATGAAGACGTTCGCGATGATCTTCGCGGCGCTCCTGTCGATCACGCTCGTCCCGGTGCTGATGACGATCTTCATTCGCGGCAAACGCCTCAAGCCCGAATCCAACAACCCGGTCTCGCGCTTCTTCACCGCACTCTACGCGCCGGTGTTGCGCCTGGCGCTGCGCTGGAAGTGGGCGGCGCTCGTGGTGAACTTTGCCGTGGTGCCGCTCACGATCCCGCTGCTGTTCGGGATCGGCAGCGAGTTCATGCCGCCGCTCTACGAGGGGTCGTTTCTCTACATGCCGACCGCGCCGCCGGGCATGTCGATCGCCGAGGCCACACGTGTACTCCAGGTGCAGGACAAGCTCCTACGACGATTCGCTGAGGTGGACCGCGTGTTCGGGACCGTCGGTCGCGGCACGACCTCCACTGACAACACACCCATGGGCATGGTCAATACCACCGTTACGCTCAAGCCGAAGGCGGAGTGGCGGCCGGGGATGACCACCGAACAGCTCCAGGCGGAGATGGACGAGGCACTCCAGTTCGCCGGGTTTCCGAACACGTGGACCCAGCCAATCCGCAACCGGCTCGATATGCTGCTCACCGGGATCAAAACGCCGATCGGCATCAAGATCTTCGGCACGGATCTGAATGAGATCCAGCGGATCGGCCGCGAGATCGAACAGGTCCTGCAGGGGGTGGAGGGCACGCGCAGCGTCTACGCGGAGCGTGTCTCACAAGGTTACTTCACCGACATCCGCATCGATCGCCAAGCCATCGCCAGGCATGGGCTGACGATTGAAGACGTCCAGGACGTCATCCAATCGGCGATCGGCGGGCAGAATGTGACGCGCACCATCGAAGGCCGCGAGCGCTATCCCGTCAACGTCCGGTATGACCGCGACTTCCGTGAAGACATTCCCGGTCTCGAGCGCGTGCTCGTGAAAACGGCCATGGGCTCGCACGTGCCGCTCGGCCAGCTGGCCGAGATCACCTTGACGCCTGGACCCGCGATGATCCGCGACGAGGACGGGCAGCTCGCGGGATACGTGTACGTGGACACGGCGACCCGTGACATCGGCGGCTTCGTCGATCGGGCGAGACAGGCGATCGGGCAGGGCGTGGCGCTCCCGCCCGGCTACACGCTGCTCTGGACCGGCCAGTACGAGTTCCAGGTGCGGGCCCGCGAGCGTCTGCGGATTCTGGTGCCGATCGTCTTCTTTATCATCTTCATGCTGCTCTACATGACGTTCCACTCGGTGTCTGAAGCGATGATTGTGATGCTCTCGGTCGTGTATGCGATGACGGGCGGGGTCATCCTGCAGTGGCTGCTCGGCTACAACTTCTCGGTGGCCGTGTGGGTCGGGTACATCGCGCTCTATGGCGTCGCCGTCCAAACCGGTGTCGTCATGGTGGTCTATCTGCACGAGGCGCTCGACCAGCGCCTGCGTCGCGGCGGCGAGATCACAAGGCAGGACATCTGGGATGCGACGGTGGCGGGATCGGTTCTTCGGCTTCGGCCAAAGCTGATGACCGTCAGCGTCGTGATGGCGGGCCTGCTGCCGATCATGTGGAGCACGGGCGTCGGCTCGGATGTGATGAAGCCGATTGCGGCGCCGATCATCGGCGGCATGGTCACGTCGACGATCCACGTGCTCATCATCACGCCCGTCATCTTCTACATCATGAAAGTACGTGCGTGGCGGAAGGGGGCACTGAAACCGTCAGGGATGACGCTGTAGGCGTAGCACATGGCATCACCCAGCGCGTCGGCGAAACCGCGAACTCACACGGAGATGGAGTCATGAACAAGCGCACAAGACAGAAGCAAGACGCGGCGTCATCGCGGCGCGCGTCGACGAAGGCGTGGCTGGGCATCGGGGTCGCGCTCGTGGCGGTGTTGGCCGTTGGCATCGCGGTGTTCGCCGGACGTTCTGACGAGGAGCCGACGCACGCCACAGCCGCGAGCCCCGCCGGCACAGCACCAAACGGGAGCGCACTGCCGGTCGTTGACGTCTACAAGGATCCAACGTGTGGATGCTGCTCGAAATGGGTCGAGCATCTCCAGGCCGCAGGATTCACGGTGCGCGCGACCGACACCGGCGATCTCGCGGACTTCAAGACGAAGCACAACGTGCCTACCCGAGTGCGGTCTTGCCATACGGCGCTTGTAAGCGGGTACGTGCTGGAAGGGCACGTGCCCGCGGCCGACGTGCAGCGACTCCTGAAGGAACGTCCGTCAAACGTCGCTGGACTGGGCGTGCCAGGCATGCCGATCGGCTCACCGGGCATGGAGGTGGCGGGTACAAAGGCGCAACCGTATGACGTTATTGCGTTCGCGAAAGATGGGAGCACGCGCGTGTTCGCAGCGCACTAATGGCAACGTCTGAGGGTGAGGGAACGATGGGGGCGGTTGCCAGCGCCGCGGTGGTGAATCTGGTGGAGAAGTCACATGCCTAAGTCGTTTCACGTCTCGAGAATCGACGTCTTGTGGATCCTCGCGCTGGTCATCGTTGTCGCCTGCGCCCCTCGTCGCGTTGTCTTCACCGCCCCCGTCACGGTGCCGCCGGTCCTCGAAGTCCCTCCGTTCACCCGCGTGCTCGTTGCGGGATTTGTCTCGACGCCGGTTGGAGGCGTCGATACGAACGAAGAGACGAGTCGGTTGCTGAGGCGTGAATTGCGTTCAGAAGTGTCCCTCGACGTACTGAACATGGATCCGCTGCAGTTGAAGTCTCCGACGCTGGATGATGTCCGGTTTTGGCAGCGGCTCGGTGAGGAGTACCGCAAGCCACTCATTGTGACTGGTGTGGTGGATTTCAAGTCCGCTGGTCGCCACTATGAGGAGCGGCAGATCGGGCGTCGCACGATGCGCATCTGGCTGCCGCAATACAGTCTCGCCGTCAGGCTGCTGTTGATTGATGGAAAGACGGGAGAGCGGATTGCCTCCGCGGTGTGCGGCCCGGTGGTTGCGCACGCTACCACAGGACGCGAGCGGGCATTGAGTCTCTATTACCGCCTCATGGATCGAACATTGCCATCGATGCTCGCCGCATTCGGAAGGCGGACGGCGTTGCGCATGGGTTCGGAGGCGACGTGTCGCCCTGAGAGCGAGCCTGCGGTGGATGACTCTGGGGAAGGCTGAGAGACCGTTGAAGGAGCTCTAGGCATATATCCGACAAGACAAGATGGAGGACGTCGTGCGCGGTCTTCGTGCGCAAGGTGCGCGCGCAGTGACCCTCGTCCAGGTGAAGCCGATCGGGAGTGAAGTTGGGGCGGAGTTCGTCGACATTTCTTCGGCTACACGGATCGAGCACTACACGCCGATGCTGAAGCTCGAACTCGTGTGCGATGACAAGCAGGCGCCAGCGTTCGCCCAGACGATTCGCGACCGAGCTTACACCGGCAAGCCCGGAGACGGCGTGATTGTCATTTCTGACATTGAGCGCGCAGTACACATCCGCACGGGGAAGACGGATGAGGCGGCCCTCTGAGGTGCCGAGAGTGACGCGCGATGATTGAGATTACCTGGAATCCGGTTACGCATCTCGGGCCGCTTCCGATCAACTGGTACGGCCTCGGTTGGGGCGCCGCGTTTATCACTGCTGCCTCCCTCATTCGGCGTTGGGCGCCGCGGGTAGGCCTGTCGCCCGAGCATGTGGAATGGCTCTTGTTCTGGACGCTCGTCGGCTCGCTCGCAGGCGCTCGCCTCTATTTCGTCGTGCAGAATGATCCCGCGAGCTATCTGCGAGAGCCGTGGCGGGTTCTCACGATCTGGGAAGGCGGCCTGGCTTTCTTTGGTGGCCTCTTCGGCGCCACACTCGCCGCGTTTCTCTACACACGGCGGGTTGACGTGCCCTTCTCCTCCGCCGCGGACCTGTTTGCCCCCGCCATCCCGATTGCCGGCGCCGTTGGGCGCGTGGCGTGCGGTCTGGCCGGAATGGACTACGGCACCGCGACGTCGCTGCCATGGGGCGTCATCTACACACACGCAGCAAGCTACGCACCGATCGACGGCATCGCGCGGCATCCGGTGCAGTTCTACGAGATGGCGGGGGATCTCCTGATTACCGCCGTGCTCCTACAGGTCCGCGGAAGGCTGCCGCGTGGCGGATTGTTTCTGCTCTACCTCGTTCTGTTCGGGACCCTGCGGTTTGGATTGTTTTTCGTGCGCGGAGACGTGCCTGCCGTCGCGCTCGGGCTGACGAACGGCCACTGGACGGCGCTGGCCATTCTGGTGGTTGTGCTCCCGATGTTCTCGATGCTGGCGAGGAAATGGCTTGCCGTTTCTGAAGGGACGCGCGTTCGTACCGCCCAACGTGGCTGAGAAAAGGATCTACCTGTCAGTGTGTGTGGCGCTCGTTTCCTCCCGATGCCGAGGAGCGCTCGATGAGCAGGCGCCACTGACCCGAGGGGGGATGAAACGGGGCCCAGACCCTCGGGCTCTCGCTGTAAGAGATTAACGCTCCGGTGGGCTACGGACCGCGGTGGGCTCAAAGCGCTGTCAGAGCGTGCACAGGGTAGATTCGCCAGGACTGCGACGACGAACACCGTCACGACGGTCCCCGCCGCTGACCACCGCGCCCGTAAGCCTTCTTTCACGAACGTGGGCTGATCCTTCGAGCGTCTGTGCCGCCCGCGTCCTCAGCGACCACTCAAGAATGCATCAATCGACAAAATACACGTTGATGCGAATCGTGTCCGGCCGGCTCTCCTCTGAGAAATCGACCGGGATCGCCGGAGTCCGCCCCATCAAGATCGGCCGCAGCGCGCGCATTTCGAGCTGCGCAGGAGCCACGACGGTCACGCCAGCCGAGCGTTGTGAGGCGAGGACGCCAAGCGCTTGGAGCAGGGCGTCGAACTCGCCATCGTCGAGTTTATTGGCATCGAGCGTGAGGCTGATCGGCGCACGTTCCGCACGTCGAGCCGGACGAGGCGGGTCCGGCGACTTCTCGGTCACGCCTTCGAGAGCAAATCCAGCAGCTTCCACGAGTGCGGCGAGTCTGGCCCGATTGAGCGGCTTCGCCGACCGCAGTGCGATCGTGCCCTTCTCGAGGTCCACCCGGATCGACTCCGGCGCCACGCCCTCCGCCGATCGCAATTGCTTTGACACGTTGTAGGCGCAAAACGCGCACACCATCCCCTTCACCTTGAGCTCGTACCCCAACGCGCGCTGCGCCAGCACCGGCGGCGCACCAGCGAGCACGAAGACGAGCATGAGGACAGCGACAACAAAGCGGTTCATTGTGTCCCTCCTTCACAGACTACGCGTTGTTCTCCAGCGCCAGAGTCAACGGCAACAGGAGATACGCCGCAAAGAAGCCGATCCCCCAAATGGCGACCGAGGCCCAATAGATTCGCCGGTTCCACCAGTCGAGGCGGCCGCACAGGCGGCCAAGCTCCGGATCGGTCGGGCACGTGCGGCCCGGGCGGTACATGACCCAGCCCCCGATGGCCAGCAGTAGCGCCGAGACGGCAAACACCCAGCCCTTGTGACGACTCAATGGCACGAGCCACGGCAAGGCGCCCGTGAGCCCGACGACCGCGGACCCGAGCCCCAGCGTCACGAGCATGATGGGCAACGCGCAACACACCAGCGTCCCGGTCGAGGTCAGAAGGGTGAGAACTGTGACCGCTCCCTCGTTCAGCCGTTGCTTGACGACCTGCATCATTGAATCGCCTCAGGCCATAGGAGCGGTTGCTTGGCCGTTACGCGGCAATGTCGAAGCCTCCTTCGATGATGGCTTCCCGGATCCCGTCCGGCTCGACCACCCCCTCGCGATAGGTCACGGCCACGGTCTGGCGCACGGGATCTCCGGTCACCTCCTCGACCCCCTCGAGCCGGCGGGCAGCTCGGCGGATCGAGTCGAGGCAATGTTCGCAATGCATATTGGCGATCTTCAAGGTGAGTTGCGCCTGCCGTCCTCGTCGCGGTTTCGGCAGGAGCCGCCCGCCGAACGAATTGGCCAGCACGGTACTCACGCTGGCCAGCATCGCGATCATGGCCCACACCGGGTGGACGAGCCCCGTCGTGGCGAGCGGGACACCAATCCCATTGAACATGAACGCCAGCGTCAGGTTCTGCAAGGTCTTGCGGTAGGACGCCTTCCCGATGTGATACGCCTCGACGACGGCGCCCAAGCGCTCGCCGATGAGCACGACGTCGGCCGACTCGATGGCAATGTCGGTGCCGGCGCCGATGGCGATGCCCACATCGGCCTGCATCAGAGCCGGCGCATCGTTGATCCCATCGCCGACCATTGCGACCCGGCGGCCCTCCCGCTGAAAGTCGCGAACGGCAGCCGCCTTCTCGTGCGGCAGGACCTCCGCCCGGAACTCCTCGATGCCGACCTGCCTCGCGACGGCGCGCGCCGTGCGGATGTTGTCTCCCGTGAGCATCACCGGCCGCAGCCCGGCGGCCTTCAGGCGCGCCAGCGAGTCGGCCGCGTCGGCCTTGACCTGGTCGGCAATGGCGATCAGGCCAATCAGACGCCCGTCACTCGCCACCGCCACGACGGTGTTTGCGGCCGCCTGGATACTCTCAATGTGCTCCCGCGCCACCTCCAGTGAGGTCCCCGTGCTCTCGACGAAGCGCGGGCTGCCGACGGCAATGCGGCGGCCGTGGACCTGGGCCGTAACGCCCTTGCCGGCGGTGGCTTGAAAGTCCGCGGGCTCTGCGACGCTGATGCCCTGCGCCTCAGTGGCGCCGACGACGGCACGCGCAAGCGGATGCTCGGACACGCGCTCGGCACTGGCAGCACGTTGGAGTACCGCTGCTGCAGTCTGCCCCGGCATCGTCACGACGTCGACCACGGCCGGCTCGCCGCGCGTGATCGTACCGGTCTTGTCGAGCACGACGGTCCGGACATCCTTGAGCACCTGGAACGCGTCGGCCGAGCGCATCAGGATGCCGCGCTCTGCCGCCATCCCGTCGCCGCGAATCATGGCGAGTGGGGTCGCCATGCCGAGCGCACACGGGTAGCCCATCACGAGCACGGCCAGCGTGGCGAAGACGGCGCGTTCCCAATCAGCCGTCCCTGTGACGAGCCATGCGCCGAGCGTCCAGACGAGGAAGGCCGCGCCGGCGAATGCCAGCACCGCCGGGACGTACACCTGCAGGATGCGGTCGACCAGGGCGAGGATCCCGGGCTTGAGCGCCCGTGCTTCCTCCACCTGCCGCGCGACCTGCTGGAGGAAACTCTCCTCGCCCACCTTCGTCACGCGAATCAGCAGCGTACCGGTCTGGTTGACCGACCCGCCGATGACGAGGTCACCCGTGGTTTTCTCCTCGGGGATCGACTCGCCGGTCACCAGGCTTTCATCGACGCCGGAGGTGCCCTCGAGGACCGCTCCATCGACCGGAATCGATTCGCCCGGCCGCACGCGAACACGGTCGCCGGGTTGCACCTGGTCGAGCGACACCTCCTCTTCGCGCCCGTCGCGAACGACGCGCGCCGTCGGCGGCACCAGGGCCAACAGCCTCCGGACGGCTTGGGACGCGCGCGTGCGGACGCGCAGGGACACGTAACCGGACAGGAGGTGATAGCTCGTGATGAACACCGCGACCGCGAAGAAATCGGCCATGGGGAACGAGGGGACGATGAACGCGAGGAACCCGCCGGTCAGCCCCGCGAACGCCCCGAATTCCAGCAGCACGTGCTGGTTCAAAATCCCCCGCCGCGCACTGGCCCACGCCATCGTCAGGTAGTGCCAGCCGGGCCCGAAGATGGTCGCCAGGGCGAGCGTGGGCATCAGCCACGAGAGGACGACCGGGACGAGGCCACGCATGGGCATGCCCATCCACGCCCCCATCGCCCCGACCAGCGCCAGCAGCGTCAGGGCCGCGGCCACCATCAGGTTGCTCCAGGCGCGCAGCAACTCGGCCTCGTCTTCTTCGAAGGTGCGCAGCTTCTTCGCATCGCGCACCGTGTAGCCCAGATCAAGCAGCGTGTCCTTCAAAGTGGTCGGCGAGATCTTCTCCGGTTCGTACTCAATTAACGTCTCTTCGTGGGCGAGGTTGACGCTGGCGTCCCGCACCCCGTCCATCCGGGTCACGGCCTTGGTGATGCTCGCGACGCAGAACGAACAGGACATGCCGCCGATCTTGAACTGGACCTTCTCCGTGCGCCTCGCGTCCACGGCGGCGGCCCCCGACCGCCGCGCCTCCTCGCGTTGTGACGAC
>Ga0187893_10005106_pt1 | contig 23968 bp, 20 predicted proteins | sample MA1701074metaG_FD_139574 | JGI IMG/M metagenome (GOLD analysis project Ga0187893, IMG submission 139574) | White microbial mat communities from a basaltic lava cave in the Kipuka Kanohina Cave System on the Island of Hawaii, USA - MA170107-4 metaG ...
CGCCCGCGACCGATGCCGGGACGCCAACGCGGGCGATCATGACGACCATCGCGCTGACCGTCCAAATCTTGCCCGGGAGGTACTTCCCCAGGTTCGAGGCGAACCACACTCGCGTTGCGGGGCCGAACGCCACCGGGGCGCCGAGGTGCCTGAGCACCTGTCGCCAGGTCTCCACGAGCATGAAGTACGTCGCGATGACGATGGCCGTCGCGAGCCCGAGCCATCCATAGTGAACCTCGATTACCAGGTCGGCGCGGGAGGCATCGGTCCACTGGCGCCAGAGCAGCCGCCCGGCGAACGCGACGACCGCCACCGTCAGCGCCAGCTGGACCGCCTTGAGCGGCCAGCGCGGTCGCGGCGCCGCAGCCGGCGCCGTCACTTCGGGGCGTCGGGCGACCAGCCCTCGTCCAACCGGCGTCGCAGCTCGCGGATCTCCGCGCGCTGCTGCGCAATGAGCTCGCCCACGAAGCCGGCCGCGAAGAAGACGCTGCCGAGGATCAGTGTCGTCTGGATGATGGTCCACACCCAGCGAACGCCGATGTTCCTGGTCGCCAGCACGATCAGCGCAGCGACGCCGGACAACGCGCCCAGGGCAAACAGGAGCGCGCCGAGCATCCCGAAGGCGAGCAGCGGCTTCTGCCCGAAACGCAGCTCGAACCACACCGACACCATGTCGAGCACGCCGATTGGAATGCGATGCCACGTGGCGAACTTCGACTTGCCCGCGTGTCGCGGGTACAATGGCACCGGAACTTCGGCGACCGAGAATCCGCGCGCGACCGCGATGGCGACCATGTAGCGGTGCCAGTCCGGCCGCACCGGGAGCGCGTCCATCACCTCGCGGCGATAGGCCTTCACCGAGTTGAGGTCCTTGACGGGCACGTCGAAGAGCGTGCGGCTGAGCCGGTTGTACACGCCCGACACGAACGCCTTGGTGTACTCGCCCTGCTTGTAGCCCGTCACGATGTCGGCCTCGCTCTTCAGCACAGGGGCGACGAGGCGCGGGATGTCCTCCGGCTTGAACTGGAGGTCGGCCGGGTAGAACACGAGGACGCTGCCGCGGGCGTGGAGGTAGCCGGTGCGCAGCGCGTCCGCGATGCCGCGCTGGCTGCGATGCCGCACGACGCGCAGGAACGGGTGTTGCGCCGCCAAGCTGGCGAGCACGCGCGGCGTGTCATCGGCCGAGCCGTCGTCGATGACGATGACTTCGTAGCGCGTGCCGCGGTCCGCGGCGAACGCGGTCGCGGCCTGCTCCATGAACAGCGGAAGGTTCTCGGCCTCGTCCTTGGCCGGCACGAGGACGGAGACGCTCACCCGTTCAGCCGGCGTGGATGGGGTCATGGGGTCATGGGGTCATATGCGCTTCCGCATCCTCGCGGAGAGCACTCCGAGTTGGTCGCGGTACTTGGCCACGGTGCGGCGGGCGATCTGCACGCCGTCCTGCTTGAGGATGCTCACGATGGCCTGGTCGGTGAGCGGGTTCTTCTCGTCTTCGTCCGCCACGAGCTTTTCGATCCGGTCGCGGATGCCGCGTGCCGAGACGTCCTCCCCGTCCGCCGTCGACAGGCCGGAGGAGAAGAAGAACTTGAGCGGCAGCACGCCGCGCGGCGTCTGGACGAACTTTTCGTTGGTCACGCGGCTCACCGTGGACTCGTGCATGCCGATGACATCCGCCACTTCGCGCAACGTGAGCGGCTTGAGGCCCTGGACGCCCTTCTCGAAGTATTCGCGCTGCCGCTCGACGATGTAGTTCATGACCCTGAGCATCGTCTGGCGGCGCTGCTCGATGGCCTGGATCATCCATTGCGCCGAGTTGAGCTTCTGCGAGATGAATTCCTTGTTCTCGCCGTCGAACTTCTTCTTGTCGCGCGCGATGTCCTGGTACGTCTTGCTGAGCCGCAGGCGCGGCAGGTTGCCGTCGTTCAGGGAGACGCGGTACTTGCCGTCGACCTTGTCGACGATGAGGTCCGGCGTGATGTAGTTCTGGCTCAGGTCGCTGAAGCGCAGACCGGGCTTCGGGTCGAGCTTCTGGATCTCGTCCGCCGCGCTTTGCACGTCCTGCGCGCTGATGCCGATGCGGCGCGCGATGTCGTTCCAGCGGTGGTTGATGAACTCGTCGAAACACTCGGCGACCAGCTTGAACTGGAGCGATCCCTCCTGCTTCGTTTCCCGCAACTGGAGCAGCAGGCACTCGCGCAGGTCGCGCGCGCCGACGCCCGGCGGGTCGAGCCCCTGAATGGTCGCCAGCATCGCCTGGCCCTCGGCCGGCGTGTACAGCGGCAACTCGCGGCCGGACTCGACGGCCTCGCCGGCCTGCCTCACGGCGTCGTTGACGGCGGCGACGATTTCCTCGACCGTCGCCTTCAGGTATCCGTCCTCGTCGATGTTGCCGATGAACTCGTCGGCGAGCACGACCAGGCGCGGGTTGAGGTCGAGGAGCGCCACCTGGTCCCGCAGGTGCTCGGCGAGGCCGCGCCGTTCGACGGTCACCGGCTCGTGGTATTCGCGGTCTTCGCGCTGCTCGCGCATTCCGCCGGCGTCGAACCCGTCGAGGAGGATCTCCTCCCAGTTCATCTCGTCCTCGCCGGCCTCTTCCTTCTCGGGCGTTTCGGACGACGCTTCCGAGTCCGACTCGGCGCTCAGATCCCCGTCGTCGTTTTCGTCGGCAGATGCCTCCTCCTCGTCCGGCTCCTGCATCTCGAGGAACGGATTCGTCAGCAACTCCTGCTTGAGGTGTTGCTGGAGGTCGAGCAACGGCATGTACAGCAGGTCCATCGCCTGGTACAGCCGCGGGTTGATCTTTAGCTCCTGGCGGAGCTGCGGCGTCTGGGAGAGTCCGGGTCTCACGCGCCGTTCCCCGTGGCAAAGCGCGTGCGCAGGCGCGCCGCGAGCGTGGGCCCGAGGTAGCGCTCCGCGACCGAGTCGTCGAAGACGAGTTCCCGCACCGTGCCGGTCACCATGACTTTCCCATCGAACATGATGTAGGCGCGGTCCACAATGTCCAGAGTCTGTTCCACGTTGTGGTCGCTGATCAGCACCCCGATGTGGCGGCGGCGCAGGTTGGCGACGATCTGCTGGATGTCGTGGACCGAGCGCGGGTCGACGCCCGCGAAGGGCTCGTCGAGCATCATGAACTTGGGCTGCGTCACGAGCGCGCGTGTGATTTCGAGGCGGCGGCGCTCGCCGCCGCTCAGCGCGTACGCCTTGCTGTGTCGCAGGTGCTTGATGGTCAGCTCGTCGAGCAGCTGCTCCAGCCGGTCGCGCCGCTCGGCACCCGACAGCGGCCGCGTTTCGAGGATCGAGAGGATGTTGTCCTCCACCGTCAGCTTGCGGAACACCGACGGCTCCTGGGACAGGTACCCGATGCCGAGCCGCGCCCGCTGGTACATCGGCATCGACGTGATGTCCCTGCCGTCGTACACGATGCGGCCCGCGGCCGGCGCGATGAGCCCGACGATCATGTAGAAGGTCGTCGTCTTCCCGGCCCCGTTCGGGCCCAGCAGCCCCACGATCTCGCCTTGCTGGATGCGCACGGCGACGTCGTTCACGACGTTGCGCCGCCGGTAGGTCTTGATGAGGCCGGACGCCTCGAGCACGCTGCCCGATGGCACCTCCGCGTGCGCGCCCGAAACCGGGTGGTGCTCGCCCGTGAGCCTGAGTGCGTCGGCCACAACCTTGCGGCGCGGCAGCAACTCGGTCCATGCCGCGGGCGCGAAGCGCACCGTGGCGTTCGGTGTCGCCAGCAGGTCGCCCGGATCCGCGATCAAGCCAAGCCCTGTCAGCCGCGGGAACACGCTGCCAGCGAGGTGCTCGCGCACCTGGTCCAGGCCCAGCCGGCCGGCTTCCATTTCGGCGTCCTTGCCGGCGGCCCGCATGGCGGAGAGGTGGTCCTCGCGATAGGCCCGAGCCGCCTCGTTGAAGTCGGCCGCGCCATCGTCGCCGGCGGTCACGAGCAGGGCATGCAGCGCCAGCACCGCGGAGCGGTCCGAGCGGGCGAGCTGGTCGAGCCCAAGCAGCCCGAGCAGCCCGAGCGCGTCCGACATTCCCTGCTCGATCATGGGCGGGGCCTGGACTCGGGCTTCGGTTCGAGGTGCATTCCGGTGACGCTGTCGACCACGGTGACGCGTTGCGCGCGGCCCTCCTTCAGGGCCACGGTGATCGTCCGGCCTCGGACGTAGTTGATGGCGGCCTTCGGAATCGTGGTGTCCGACGGTGTCATATGGTAGTAGGAGCGCGCCCGGCCGTGGGCGGCCAGTTCGCGGAGCTGTGCGGCGCGCGTCGTATCCCGCGTTGCGACGCTGTCGAACCGCGCGATGATGGTCTCGCCGTGCAGGGAGTCGATGGTGTCCGCCTTGAAGCGCGCCGTGTCGGGCTGCCCGAGGGCGACCGCGGCGCCGACGGCAAACAGCTCTCGAATGCGCTGGCCGGGCAGGCGCACGTCCACCGAGTCGGCTTCGATGGTCTGCGTTGCCGAGGTCGCCCGGGCGCGCGACGGGCCCCAGGCAATCGCGCGGTCGAGCAGGTCGTCGCGCACCCGGAGGTCGATCGTGTCGCTCGTCAGCGTCACGTCATCGCTCACGGCCGTAGCCTTCCCCATCGCCACCACGCGCTCCAACTCCCGGTTCTTCGTCGTGATCTCGATGCGCGTACCTGTAAGCGTGAACGGCCGGCCCTTGCGGCCGGTGATCGACGGCTGGCGCATGAGCACCATCAGCTCCGCCACGGCGTCGATGAACAGCGAGTCACCGCGCGCCTCCACCTCTGGTCGCGTCATGATGACGGTGCCGCTGGCATGCACGATGCTGTCGCCGAGCATGCTGACGCGGTCGGCGTTGACCACCAGCGTGTCCGACGGCGCGCCGGTCGAGTCCTTCTGCACCACGTGGATGGTGGGGCGTTGCGTCGCCAGGAGTCGGGTGAAGGGACGGGTTTCGGGAATCGCGCGGAAGTACTCGACGGCCGGCCCGTTCAGCGTCGAGCCGCTCGGCAGCCGGGCGACGACGTCGCCGGTGGCGATGATGCGCTCGAACATCTGATGGTACGTGAGGAACCTCGACGTCAGCGTCAACCGCGGCTCGTTGTACCTCACGCTGCCGATCAGGTACAGGCGACTGTCGGCCTCGTATGACTCAAGGCTGTCGGAGCGGAGCGTGAGTTCCTTGGACGGGCAGCGGACGAACACGCCGCGTCCCAGGTACGTGTTGTAGTGGCCGCTCGGCTGCTGGTCACGCGCCATCGTCGTGGTGGGCGTGTTCTGGAAGATGCACTTGTCGCGCTCGGCGCCCTGCGCGGCGATGCGACCCGGTGGCGCGGCGGCAGCGAGCGCGGTCAGCGCGACCAGCGCCCGAGGGTTCACGGCCGGTCGATGCCCTTCATCGGCACGAGCGCCTCGCCGCCGCAGGCGCGCAGGCACCGGAACCGCTTGAGGTTCGGGTCGGACTGGAACCCGATGCCGCGCGACTCCTGAGACTCTCGCGGGCGCCGCATCGTGTACGCGCTGTCGCTCGACACGAGGTTCTTCGTCTGGTCGTACTTGAGGTGCGGCGAGCGCAACGACTTGCCGTCCGTCGACGTCACGACGACGTTGCCGTATCCCTCGAGGATCTGCGTGCGCGTGTCGTAGGTGCCGCGATCACCGCGGAGGGTCCCGTCCGGAACACCCGTTTCGGTGCTGAAGTTCGCGCGCACCTTGCGGAGCGCGAACTTCGTCTGGTCGTTGAACACGAACATCGTGTCGGCGTACATGTCGCCGCGCTTCACGCCCTGTTGCGTAATGATGTAGTGGATGTCGAAGAGCACCTGGTCGGCGCTGTCGGCCAGCGAGACATCGCCCGCGACCGGCGGCTGCGTGCTCCTGCCGCAGGCGCCCGGCGCCGTGGCGGCGACGGCGAGCGCAAGGGCCAGGAATCGCTTCACGCGACGCCGGCCCGCATCAGGTCGTGCAGGTGGACGACCCCGACACAGGCGTCCCGGTCGTCCAGGACCGGCATCGCCATGATCCCGTGCTGTTCCATCCGGTATACTACCGCGCTCGCCAGCTCATTGTGCCGCGCGATTTTCGGCGTCCGGTTGAGGACCTTGTCCACCGGAACGGACAGGATGTCCACTTCCCGCTCCATCGCGCGGGTCAGGTCACCCGCCGTCATGACGCCGACGATGTGGTCCTTCTCGTCAAGCATGATGGCGATGCCGCGGCGCTCGGCCAGCAGCACGATGGCCTGCTTCATCGTGTCGTTCCTGTGCAGCGCCGGCAGTCGCGTCTTCTCCATGACTTCGCTGACTTGCGTCAGGAGCCTGCGTCCGATCGACCCGCCCGGATGCAGGCGCGCGAAGTCCTCGCGCTTGAAGCCCTTTTCCTCGAGCAGCGCCACGGCCAGCGCATCACCCATCGCCAGCGCGGCGGTCGTGCTCGTCGTCGGCGCCAAGTCGTGCGGACAGGCCTCCTCCTTCACCGACGCGTCCAGCACGACGTCGGCGTGCCGCGCCAGCGCCGAGTCGCCGCCACCCGTGATGGCGACCACCTTCACCCCCATGCGCTTGAGGTGCTCGATGAGCGGCTTGAGTTCGTCGGACTCGCCGCTCTTCGAGATCAGGATGGCCACGTCGCCGTTGCCGACAATGCCGAGGTCGCCGTGGACGCTGTCCGCCGGGTGCAGGAATGCCGCGGGCGTGCCGGTGGACGTGAGCGTTGCCGCGATCTTCCGCCCGATGAGCCCCGACTTGCCCACGCCCGCGACGATGACGCGGCCCGTCGAGTCCCGCAGCAACTGCACTGCGCGGGCGAAGCTGTCATCCAGCCGGTCGCGAAGCGCTGCCAGCGCGTCGCGCTCCAGTCCGATCACGCGCTGGCCGCGCTCGATGATCGAGCGTTCCTTGCCGCTCATGTGCGGTTCATCGAGGACCGCTCGGCGACGTAGCGGTCTGTGACGGACTTCCATTGGCCGCGCGACTTGAGCAGCAGTTCGGCGAACTCGCGAATCGCGCCGCGTCCCCCTGTGGCCTTCAGCGTGAGCGTCGACACGGCCCGAATCTCGGGCACTGCGTTCCCGACGGCCACGGGCAGCCCGACGACCCGGAGGATCGGCAGGTCCGGGAAGTCGTCGGCGACGAACGCCGCCTCGGCCGGCTGAATGTTGTGCTTGCGGAGCAGTGCCATGAAGCCCGGGAGCTTTTCTGCGTTGGGGTCCTGCGCGACGTCCTCGATGTCCAGTTCCCTCGCCCTGAGACGAACGCTGTCCGACACGCGGCCCGTGACGATGGCTACCCGAATGCCGGCCAGCTTAAGGAAGGCGATGCCAATACCGTCCTGGATGTCGTAGCGCTTGAACTCTTGGCTCGCGCCGCCGACGCTGCCAAGGTAGATCCCGCCGTCGGTCAGCACGCCGTCTACGTCCAAGCCCACCAAGCGGATACGCTTGGCGACCTCAAGCTTGATCTTAGCGGTCACTCGACGGCGGCGCGAACCGCCAGCGCGCGATCCAGCAGCTTGGCCAGCTCCTTGAGCGGGAGCATGTTCGGGCCGTCGCTCGGCGCCTGGTCGGGATGCGGGTGCGTTTCGAGAAACAGGCCGTCGGCGCCGGCGGCGACCGCGGCCAGGGTCAGTGGCGGGATGAACTCGCGAATGCCGCCGCTGGCGCCGCCCGCGCCGCGTCCCGGCTGCTGGACGCTGTGGGTGGCGTCGAAGATCACCGGTACGCCGCAGGATTCGCGCATCCGGGCGAAGTCACGCATGTCCACGACGAGGTCGCCGTAGCCGAAGAACGTGCCACGGTCGGTGACGGCGATGTCGGAGAGTCGCGTGGCCGGCAGCGACAGGCGGCGGTCTCCCCGGGCGCGCCGCGTGGCGCTGGTGGCATCGCGCACCTTTTCGACGGCGCCCCGCATGCCCTCGGGGTGCATCCACTGCCCCTTCTTGATGTTCACCGCGCGTCCGGTGCGGCCGGCCGCCTGCAGCAGGTCGGTCTGGCGGCAGAGGAACGCAGGTATCTGGAGCACGTCCGCGACCTCGGCGACCACGGCGCATTGTTCGGGCAGGTGGACGTCGGTGAGCACGCGCAGGCCCGACTCTCGTTTCACCTTCTCCAGCTTTCTCAGCCCCTCGTCGAGTCCGGGGCCCCGGGGTGCGTCCGCGTTGGAGCGGTTGGCCTTGTCGAAACTGGCCTTGAACACGATGCCGCCCGGTACTCTGGCCTGAAGTCTGGCGAGGTGTTCCGCCACCTTGAGGTTGAGCGCGTCCCCCTCGAGGACGCAGGGACCGGCGATGACGAAGAACGCGTCGTCGCGAAAGACGGGCACCTCAGTCGCCGGCCGGGGCGAGCGACGACGCGGGTGTCGCGGCGCCGCGCGGCCGCTTGGCCTTCACCGCGGCCGCGATGAAGCCCGCGAACAACGGGTGCGGACGCGTCGGACGCGACTTGAGTTCCGGATGGAACTGGCACCCCACGAACCACGGGTGCTTCTCCAACTCGATGATCTCCACGAGCTGGCCGTCCGGGCTGAGCCCCGAGAGACGCATGCCGCGCTCCACGAACTGGTCGCGGTACTTGTTGGAGACCTCATAGCGGTGGCGGTGCCGCTCGCTCACCTCGCCGGCGCCGTAGACCTCGGCCACCTTGGACCCGCGCAGCAGCCGCGCCGGGTAAGCGCCAAGCCGCATCGTGCCGCCCATCTCGGTGACGTGCTGCTGCGTTTCCATCAGCGAGATCACCGCGTTATCGCACTCCGGCGCGAACTCGGACGAGTGGCTGTCGTGCAGCCCGCACACGTTGCGCGCGAACTCGATGATGGCCACCTGCATGCCGAGGCAGATGCCGAAGAACGGCAGCCCCGAGGTGCGCGCATGGCGGATGGCTTCCACCATGCCCTCCACTCCGCGCACGCCGAACCCGCCCGGCACGAGGAGACCCTGGTACGACGAGAGGATCTCGGCCGCCTTCTCCGGATCCGTGAAGTCGTCGCTCGACAGCCAGTTGATCTCGACGCCGACGTCGTTGGCGATGCCGCCGTGGATCAGCGCTTCCTGCACGCTCTTGTAGCTGTCCACGAAATCCGTGTACTTGCCGACCACCGCGATCCGCACGCGGTCGCGCGGCTGCGTGATGCGCTCGACCAGTTCCTTCCAGTTGGCGAGGTCGGGCTTCGGAGACGCGACGCCGAGGCGTTCGAGAACCTTGTCGTCGAACCCCTGCTCCGCGAACCGCAGCGGGATTTCATAGATCGTGCGCACGTCAGGGCTCTCGATCACGCAACCGAACTCGACGTTGCAGAAGAGCGCGATCTTGCGCTTGATGTCGTCCGAGATCGGCCGCTCGGTGCGGACGATGAGCAGGTCGGGCTGGATACCGATTTCCATCAGGTCGCGTACCGAGTGCTGCGTCGGCTTGGTCTTGAGCTCGCCGGCCGCCGCGATGAACGGCACCAGCGTCAGGTGCACGAAGATGGCGTTCTCGCGGCCCACGTCGTGGCGGAACTGGCGGATGGCCTCGAGGAACGGCAGCGACTCGATGTCACCCACCGTGCCGCCCACCTCGACGATCACCACGTCGTTCTCCGGCGCCACGCGCCGGATGGCGGCCTTGATCTCGTCCGTGATGTGCGGAATCACCTGCACCGTGGAGCCGAGGTATTCGCCGCGGCGTTCCTTGGTGATGACGTTGGAGTAGACGCGCCCGGTGGTGATGTTGTTCGCCTGCGAGAGCGACCGGTCGATGAAGCGCTCGTAGTGCCCGAGGTCGAGATCCGTTTCGGCGCCGTCGTCCGTGACGTACACCTCGCCGTGCTGGAACGGCGACATCGTGCCCGGGTCCACGTTGATGTACGGGTCGAACTTCATCATGGACACGCGCAAGCCGCGCTCCACGAGCAGCCGGCCCAGCGACGCGGCGGCGATGCCCTTGCCGAGCGACGAGACCACGCCGCCGGTGACGAAGATGAACTTGGTGGTCTGTTGGCGTTCTGCGGCGGGCATCAGGCGGGTTCTCCACTCAGGACGGTCCACTCGGTGTTGGCGCGCGCGAGGTCGGTCTCCGTATCTATCCCCATGCGCAACGGACCCGAAATCCGCGACACGCCGATCGCCATGCCGGCGGCCAGCGGTCGCAACTGTTCGAGCCGTTCGATCTGTTCCAGCGGGTGCGCGGGCAGCTTCACCCAGCGCGCCAGCGCCGCGCGCGTATAAGAGTACACGCCCACGTGCTGCCACACGCGCGTGCGCAGCGTGGCGGCGTTGTCGGCGTCCTTGGGTTCGCGCAGGAACGGGATGGGCGCGCGCGAGAAGTAGAGCGCGCGCCCATCGTCCGCCACCACGACCTTCACGATGCTCGGCTCATCGAGGATGGCCGGCGTCGCCGCGACGGCGGCTGTGCCGATGGCGACGTCCCCGTCGATCATGTCGAGCGCGCCTCGGGCGGCCTCAGCCGAGATGAACGGCTCGTCGCCCTGGACGTTGAGCACGGCGTCGAACTTGGCGAACTCCTTGCGGCGAGCCACCTCGGCCACGCGGTCCGTGCCCGACGGGTGGTCCGGCGACGTCAGCACGACCTCGGCGCCGTTGGCGCGGGCCGCCTCGGCCACTTCGTCGCTGTCGGTGGCGATCACGCAACGGTCGGCCACGTCCATGGCGGACACGCGTTCCCACACGCGAACCACGAGCGGACGGCCAGCCAGGAGTCGCAGGGGCTTTCGGGGGAGACGTGTCGCGCCCAGTCTGGCTGGGATGACGGCGAGGGTCTTCATGTCGCCGCTCGGACCTGGAACTCGCGCCCGGCCTGCACGGACTGGAAAGCTAGAAGGGCGGGCGTCCCGGGACAACGCTCAGCGGCTGAACGTGAAACCGGCTGTGGCGCGCCATCGCTGCGACGCCGGATCGAGTTGCACTTCGCCCCGGATGACGGTCAGCGAGAGCCCGACGCCCAGCATCTGCTCGAATGTTGGCAGCGAGCCCGCGCCGGCGGCGCCCAGCCGGTGCCGCAATTGCAGCGCGGGCGAGCCGAACGCGCCCAGCGTGACGCCGGTGAGTTGCACCGAGTACCGCTGGTCGATCAGGAGCAGCTCGTCCCCGCCCTGCGCCAGCATGTCGATGAACGGCAGCGTGCCCGACCCCCCGGCGAATGCGTACCGCTGCGGCGGCGGAGTGTCGCCGAGCGTCGTCACCCAGTGCACGTCCACCGCGTAGCCCTGCTCGCCGAACGTCGGGAACGAGATCGCGAGGTCGGAGGTCACCTGCTGAAAGCTGGCGCTCGTCGGCGTCGCCACGGCCGCCTCAACACGGGTGCGGCCCGCAAGCCGCAGGCCGTCGGAATCCCAGCTGACCGTCGTTCCGGCCAGGATCGACGTCAAGTGCCCGTCGGCCACCGGCGGGTTCGGGCGGCGCATGCCGATGGAGTCCCTGGTTCCGAACAGGCTCCACGGGCCTGACGTCGGCGCCGCTCCGGGACCAACGCTCCACGCGCGCTCCCACAGGACGCCGGCAAACGGTTCCCACGTGACCTCTGCACCTTCGAGCAGCCGGTGCGCCAGGAACTCAAGCCGGTCAGCGCGAAACCAATTGCGATTGTCCTCGGCGAACGTGAGCACGAAGAACGAGTGGACCAGGTCGCGCCAGATCCACTTGTCGTTGCTGAACGAACCGCGGCCGGCGTCGAGCGACAAGCGAGAGCGTCGCGTCAGCTGCAGCCTGAGCGTTGCCGAAGGGTCCACTGCGCCGATGTCCGAGCGCCATGTGACCAGGACGTTGGCAAGCGCGCGCTCACGCGCGAACTGGAACGCCGGTCCGAAGGGGACGGAAAGGCCATTGACGCGATCGTACGCCGGCGCGCGAACGCCGTAGAACAGGGGAAACAGCAACGGCGACAGAGGCGGCTCCTCCAGCGAGCGATACGTCAGCCGGTACGACGAGCTGGTCTTCTCGACGTCGTACGTCCCGTCGCGGAACGTCATCACCTCTCCGTCGATCTTCGCCAGCGCCGACGGATATGCGCCGCCGCCAATCGCGATGGCGCGCCCGCGCACGTGGGCGCCCGGCCGAACGAAGAGATCACCGCCGACCACCACCACGTCGCCGTCCACCGTGCCGTCGATGCGCACACTGCGCGCGAGCACCACCAGCGAGCCGCGCACCTCCACTTCACGCGTGATGACAACCAGAGTTGTGTCCGGCTCGGCCAGCCGGTGCGGCCGGCGCAGCACTTCCTGAAGCAGCCGGCCGCCGCGTCCGGGGCCGATGTCGTCGATGACCACCGGCGTCTGCGCCGCAACCGGCACGGCCGCCAGCGCGAGCGCCACCGTCGCGACGCCGAGCTTCACGCAGCCAGCGACAGGAAGTTCGCGAGCAGCGTCTTGCCATCCGGCGTCATGATCGACTCCGGATGGAATTGCACACCCCACACGCGGTGCTTCACGTGGCGCACCGCGTGAATCTCCGAGGCGTCGTCTGTCGCGCGCGCGATGACCGTGAGGTCTTTCGGCAGCGACGCGGGCTCGACCACAAGCGAGTGATATCGCATCACCTGCATCGGGCTGGGCACACCGGTAAAGAGACCGTCTCCTTGGTGTGTCACACGCGAAGTCTTGCCGTGCATGACGCGTCCAGCGCGAACCACCTTGCCGCCGTACGCCTCGCCGATGGCCTGGTGTCCGAGGCAGACGCCGAGTATCGGGATCGAGTCGCCCCAACGCCGGATGAGCGGTACCGACACGCCCGCTTGCGCCGGCGCGCACGGGCCCGGCGAGATGACGATCGCACTCGGCGCGAGCGCGCCAACCTCACCGACCGTGACGTGGTCGTTCCGCCGGACGACCATTTCCGCGCCCAACTCGCCGAGGTACTGCACGAGGTTGAACGTGAACGAGTCGTAGTTGTCGATGACCAGGATCATCCGCAGGATCATAACGCCTGACTACAACGTGCGGCATCGCATTGCTTAGCGCGAGGCCGCTACTCTGGCACGGACCAGGCTTGCGGTGGCGAAACCGGCGGGCTCTCGCGAGCGGGTGTGCCTACTCGGCTCTTAGCGCCACAACCGGCTGAACTGACGCGGCCCGCAAGCTCGGGAAGAGCCCGGCAGCCAGCGAGACTAGGATCAGCGCCAGCGCAGCGACGCCCAGGACCAACGGGTCAGAGGCGCTCACGCCAAAGAACTGCGACTCGATTGACCTCGCTGAGCCGAATGCCAAGGCGGTTCCGGCCGAAGAGGCGGCGATCGCTACGATGGCAACGCGTTTCAACACGAACCAGACGGTCCTGCCAGGAGAGGCACCGATAGCAATCCTGATCCCGATTTCGCGAGTGCGCAGGGCAACCGCGCGCGACACAGTGCCAAAGACACCCACAGCAAGCAACGCGATCGACGCACCCGCGAACAGCCCGAGGAGCGATGCAAGAAGGCGCTCCGATGTGGTCCGGTTCCTCAACAGATTCTCCACCGTCGCGACGCTAGCAAATCGGTTTTCAGGCGCCACTTCCTTGACGCGGCGGAGCAGCACCGGCGCCAGCGTAGCAGGATTCGATTGCGCTCTGACCACAAGCGTTACCCTGTCGAATAAGTACCTACCGGCCAGCCGCCCCTGCGCGAGCGAAACGTATACGACTTCGTTCTCGCCATTGCGAAGGCTCTGGCTACTTGCCAAGCCGGGGTACTTCGCGTTTCGCGCGATGCCGATGACGCGAAACGCACGGGACGACAGGTCGACCGTCGCGCCCAATCGTACAGTGCCGAGCCGCCGTGCCAACGCCTCGCTCACTATGACTACCGGCTCGGAAGCCTCTGTGTCGCGTGCGTCGAATTCGCGGCCAGCGGCAATACCGATGCCTGAAACGGCGAAGAACGTGGGCGACACGAAGTTGCCGGACACCAACAGGGGGTCCCTCGTACTCGAGCCGGGAGGCCTGACCGGCAGTTCCGTATGAGCACCGCCTGTCACTGGGAGACTCCAAGCTAGAGCGGCCCCATCCGCCCCCGGCAACGACGCAGCCTCGAGGCGCATGCGCTCGTAGTGCGCGTTCATCGCCGCGAGATCACGTGCGTGCGATGCGCCAACAATGCGCGTGAAGACGACTTGTCGCGTACGATAGCCGCCCTCATCGCGCGTCAGTTCATTGAGCGTGCGGACGAACAGCGCGCTCAGCGAGACAAGCACGACCCCAAGCGCGGTCTGCGCTCCAATCAGGATGTTGCCTCCAACCTCACGTCCAATCCGGCGGCGGCCCGGCCGGTCCGCGAGCTCGGAGCGTATCGCGGCGATGGCTGGAACGACACTGATGAGCAGTGAACTGGCGATCACGATCAGCACCGTCACTGCGAGAGCCACCAGGCTTGGTCTCCAGGCCAATGCGCCTTCCCACCCCCGCGTACCCGCCGGCAGCAGCGTCACCATCAGCCTGGTTGCCCACGGGTTCGTAAGCGTAGCCAATACGCCGCCGACGCACGCGAGCATGATGGCCTCGGCAAGTACCAACACGAAGATGTCCTGCCATCCCGCCCCCAGGGCCCGGCGAACCGCAAACTCACGCTGGCGCGCCTGCGCGCGGCTGAGCGCCAGGGCCGAGACGTTGGCGCTGGCGGTGAGGAGGAGCACGACGCCGCCGGCGGCGACGAGAAAGAGCTGACTGTCCCAGCGCCCGCGTAGGTCCTGATTCCATGTCAGTCCGCGACTCGCATCTTCCACCCTCAAGTGGGGGCGCGCATCCGCGTCGGGGAAGTCGCGGTGAACATCGGGCGGTATGTCCCCAGGCCAGGCCTTCGGCAACGGCCGTTCGATGCTGCGAGCAGCCACGCGGACACTGTCAAGGCAGCACCTTCGAACGGCAACGTCCAGTGATGCGAGCCACGGTCCGTCAGGAGTCCTTCGGGCCAAGAGCGTCACGGTCTCCTCCTCGGGCGCCACGCCGGCGTAGATCGGCACCGAAAGTGGCATCGCAAGGGATTGACGCCGCGCGAAATGCACGCCCGCGAACCGCTGTGGCGCAATGCCAACGACCGTTGCTGCGAGATCTCCGATGCGAAGTCGTTTTCCGATGATGGCCGTGTCGGCGCCGAGGCGGGCGCGCCAGAACTCCTCCGCCACCACGACGACGTGCAGCCGCTCACGTTCGTCAGTGCGGTCCAGGAGGCGGCCCTGCAGCGCGCGCACGCCGAGCATCTCGAAGTATCCGCCGGACACGAGGTCCACCCACACCTCGGACGTCTCTGTGCCGTCTCCAACTGTTGCCGCCTCGAACCGGAACGCCTCGAGTGGCATCGCTTGCCCAGCGGCTTTGAGGTCCGTAAAGTCCGAGTACTGCAGTGGGAGCGTCCGCTTGTTCAGTACGGGATAGAGCGCGACCAGTTCGCCTGGGCGTGGAATCGGTAGTGGGCGCAACAGCAAGGCATATATGAGCCAGAAAACGGCTGAGCAAACGCCGACGGCGACCGCCATGGAACCGGCCGAGATCGCACTGTCGAGGCGCCAGCGCCATAGAGACCGGCTCGCGTGGCGAACCAACATCTGCGCCGACATCCAGTGCGGCCGATTGATTCAGGACCTGCTTTGGCGTCGCCGAATCGCCTTCACCGCGTCTTGCCCATTTTCGCAATTCGCCGTCCCAGCCATGCTGAGCTGGGCACGCCCTCGAACAACTCGCCCTCAACCACGAAGGCTGGAGTGCCCCTGATTGCCAGCGACCTGGCTAAGGCGACGTCGCGCTCGATTGCGTTGGTGTGTCGCTCGGCAACCAGGCACAGGTCGAACTCGCGAACCCGCGGCACGCCGGCGCGCGCCGCGAAGTCGGTCCAACTGAGCTTCCCGATCGAATCCTGTAGCGTGTACAACACGTCGTGGTATTCTCGAAAACGGCCCTGATCACCTGCACACTCTGATGCCAGCGCCGCCGTCCAAGCATGCGGATGAAGTGTCTCGAGCGGCAAGTGCCGATACCGTACGTTGAACCGCGGAGGAACCTCGCGCAATAGCGAGTCAACGACCACGCGAGCCTTCGCGCAATACGGGCATTGAAAGTCCGCGAAGACAACCACCGTCGCGTCCGCGCTGTCACTGCCGAGAACGCGACCAACGCGCGTGAGTGCGGGTCCGGAGGCTACCCGCCGCGGTCCGTCATCCTGCGGACGGGGTGCAGAAAAGAATTCCCTCCGGACGGCGATGCCGGTAAGCAACAGCGCGCATCCAAGAATCCCGACGGAGGCCAAGTCCGCCAGCGGGCGCTTCATCGCAACTCGGAACGTGACATGTCCCTATTGGGGAATAGGCAAAATCACCGGCCGCCAGACTTGAATTGCCAGTCGTGAATCTTCACCTGGTAGCAGGCTCCAGAGAAGCCCACGATCCGTGAAGGTGCGGACGTGCTGGTCGAATCGTTGGCTCACGATCACCCGGCCGGTATGTATGTCGACTGCCTCCAGTATTGTGTCAAACACGCGGTCGTACTGTTCAACCGGAATCACCGCCATGTCCGCGGTCGTTCGAGCCCGCTCACCGGAACGAAGCGGAGTCACGTGAGGCGGTGTACGGGCATCAGGCACCTCGGCTACGACCCAAAGCCTTGCGGGTGGCTCGAAGAATGCTCCCTGAACCCGCGCGAACGGCGGAGATCGAGGGCCGCGCTCAAGCCACTGCTGCCTGGTCCAGGGTTGAAACCAGTGGCGCTGTCCGCTGAATTCACGAACCTTAGCTCCAGTCGTATCCCAGATTTCGATGGCGTACTGATAAGCTTCCTTTACTGCCGCGAAGCGACCATCGCCAAGATCGGCAAGCCGGTAAGCGTTGGCGTAGAAGTCCATCGGATCGTCGCGCGGCGCAGCCTGCCCGAACTGGCGCACCTCCAGGAGCGACTGGCTGAGGAGGACAAAGGCTGGCCGGCTCGGATCGTAATTGTTGAGAACCACACGCCCATCTCGCAGTCGCAAGAAGCGGAACGCGCTGACATTGCGCGGAAGGCGCTGGTTGCGCACGGCAGACCCCAGGGGCTCCAATAGCGTGAGATCTGAACTCCGCAGAACGAGGACAGAGTCCATCGGAGTGCTGTGAAAGTCTTGCACCTGGCCAAGCCCCGTCGCCAAGCCACCTCCCGCAAGGGGCTGCAGGATTTCGCCGCGAGGACCTATACGCGCAATCATGCCTCCGGGTCTGATCGGGGCCACGAGGAAGTGTCCCTGCCCATTCTCCTGTACCCTCGCGAAAATCGATGCGGCGGCTCCGTCGTTGGTGAGCGTGTCGATTCGCAAGACGTGCTCGAGCTCGATGCGGCACCGGCATGCCTCATCCACGGCGGCGGACTGCACCCGTTGGGCACGCGCCTGCGCCAAGCACGGAACAGACGCGAGGCCCAACGCAGCACATGGTATCGACCAGAATCGACTACGCACTGATCGCACCAGATGACCGATTCCTACCATTCGTTACAGTCAAGGTGAGTTTGGTTACAGAGGCCTTCGTAGGTGGAGGTGTGGCATGTGTTGGGGAAGCAGGTGTATTCGCCCCCATAGTTGCCGAACTCATGGCCAAGCCCACCGCCGGCCTCGCCGGAGGCGCAGAGGCCCCAGCTGCCAATCGTACACTCCATCCGCCGCGCTGCCGCCTCTGCAGGCTTCTCCGTGGCAATCATCGCTCCGGCCGCGATGAGGAATGCGGTACCTGAGGACAGCAATCTCGAAACCGGCGTCAGCATTGGAGGTTCCTCCGTTGGATTGGCAGTTTGACGGGCCGATTCATCCGCGCGCACTTGCGAACAGGCTACGACGGCGGGTGGCGGCAGTGCCTGCTAGAGAACACCTGCGAGCAGATCCGTTTACACGGACGCGTTGATGCTGTGTCCTGGCGATCAGGACTGCCGCGGCGGCTTCGCCACGCGGCATCATGAATAGGCGCAAAAACGTGTCAACCAGGCCCGGGCGGGCGGGCGGGCGGGTTTCCGTGAGCAAGAGCTCGCAACTTCGCGAGTCCACGGTGAAAATGAACGCGAGCCGTCGCCTCGGAGCAGCCCACCGCCCACGAAACCTGTTCGAACGGCCAACCCCACAACAAACGAAAGTTCACGGCCAAGCGCTGATGCTCGCTAAGTAGCGGAGCAACCGATACCCACCAGTCGAAGCCGCTGCGGCACGCCAGGCGGTCCTCTTCACGCAATAGTTCCTCGAGCTGATTCGGCCTCCGGCTGTCCAACGAATCGGGGAGGCCAACGACTTCGTGGCGGCGGGCTCGAACGTGTCGGGCGCAAACGCGGCGTGCCTCGTCTCGAAGGATGTCAGCGATCGGCACGGACGCCAGATCCGCCTCGCGCAACGCCGTCGCGCACCACACTTCAGCGGCGATTTCCACCGCCTCATCGTGGCCGCAGCCGGTGCTAAGGGCATAAGCGACGAGGCGGTGCTGAAATGAACGGAGATATCCTTCCCAGCGAGCCTCGCGAGTACGCATTGGTCGACGGCGACCTCTGAAGGAATGTGCTACTGCGTGCGCGTCGACGCAAGAAAGTGGCGGGGACGCTGTCCAAAGACCTTTCCGTGATAGGTAATCCAAGTGGCTGCGAAGGTGAGCTGTGAGCTTGCCCCGGGGGTTTGCGAGTCGACAGTGTCGTGCAGTCGATGACCAGGGTCATCCGCGGGGATGATAACGCTTGTGCACCTGCCTCAGATACTCCCGGTCCACGTGCGTGTAGACTTGCGTCGTGGAGATGTCCGCGTGCCCGAGCATCTCCTGCACCGCGCGCAGGTCCGCGCCGCCCTCGAGCAAGTGGGTGGCGAACGAGTGGCGCAGCGTGTGCGGCGACACCGCCTTCGTGATGCCGGAACGCTGCACGTACTTCCGCAGGATCTTCCACGCGCCCATGCGCGACAACGGCTCGCCGCGTGCGTTGAGGAAGAGGATGCCCTTGCCGCCGCCGCGTTCGAGCCTGGTTCTCTGCTCGCGCACGTAGATGGCGATGGCGCCGATGGCGCTGCGTCCGATGGGGACCAACCGTTCCTTGCTGCCCTTGCCGAAGACGCGCACCAGCTGGTCGTCGAACAGCACGTCCTTCACGCCGATGCCGGTCCATTCCGACACGCGCAACCCAGCGCCGTACGCGAGTTCCAGCATGGCGCGGTCCCGGAAATACAGCGGGTCGTCCATCGTCGGCGCGGCCAGCAGCTTCTGGACCTCCGCGACGGTGAGCACGTCAGGCAGCGTTCGCCAGCGCTTGGGCGTATCGAGCCGCTCGCTGGGATCGCGCACGACGTGCCCGTCACCGATCAGGAAACGGAAGTAGCTGCGGACCGCTGAGATGCTCCGGCGAATCGACGCCGGCGACAGGCCGAGGTCCTTCAATTGATATATGTATTCCCGCAGCACCCGGGCCGTGACGTCGAGCGGCGCCTTGGCGCGCATGGCGATGGCGAAGTCCACGAAACGGGCGACATCGCGCGCGTACGCCTCCTGCGTGCGATCCGCGGACCCTTTCTCCAGGGCCAGGAACTCGGCGAAGCGCTCCGTGAGAAAAGCGCGTCGCCGCGCGTCGTCGGTCACCGCGGCTTTCGGCTTCGGAGAATCAGCCACACCACGGTCCCGATCAGCAGCGTGCCCACGCTCAGCACGGCAGCGCCGCCGGCGACGCCGGCGAGGCGGCCCTCCACCTCGGCCCACTCCTCCACGCGCACGACAATGAGCGTGATGCCGCCGTACCAGGCGGTCGATGCCGCCACGAGCATGGCGGCGGTGGGCAATGGCGGCATGCGGAGTGCGCCGGCAACCGCGGGCACGAGCGCCCGCACGCCCGGTACGAATCGGGCAAGAAAGAGCGCCGGCACGCCAAAACGCTTGAGCAGCGCCATGAGCCGGGCCTCGCGCTCCTTGACGTTGCGCAGGCCGAGGTAGAGCTCGAATCGACTGGCGCCGTAGCGCGAGGCCGCCGCGTACACGACCATTGCGCCGATGGTGTTGCCGACGAGCGCGGCGGCGAAAACGGCGGTCATGGCGCGGCCACCGCGTGCGGCGAGGAACATGCCGAAGGCGACGGTCACGTCAGCTGGAAACGGCGGGATGAAGTTCTCGATGAACGCCACGGCGAGCACGATCGCATACAGCAGGGCCGGCGGCAGGCCGGTCAGCGTCGCGAGGGCGGTGTCCATGGCAATGGCGATATCTAATCGCAGGCGCCCGCAGCGCGGGGCTTCGACCGCCTGTCATCCGGTCGTGACATCCCAACGGGCGGCACGGAGACCGTGGACGGCCGGATCGGCGCCGCACGGCGGGCGGTCAACGCGGTCCGGTGGCGCGGAGGATGATGCCGCTGAGGCGGCCGCGGACGCGCATACGCCACGCCCAGTAGACGAGGAACAGGATCGGCGCGAAGGCGACGAGCAGCAGCAGCGGCACGATGCGTACAGGCTCGGGGACAAAGTTCATCTGCCCGAGGAAGAACGAGCCGGTCGCGATGAAGAGGCCGAAGCACATTCGCCACAGGTGTCGCGCCAGTCGTCGCGATCCTCGCAGTCCGCCCGCCCGGATGGCGCGCAGGTCGCCGATCGCCGCGCACAGGATAACGGTGCCGAAGACCAACGGTGGCACGACACGCGGCCGGCCGACGACCGGCATCGACGGATCGAGCCATTCGGTGACGCCCGCGTAGAGCAACGCCAGCGCGTAGCCGAACGCCAGCACCGCCAGCGCGCCGTTGAAGCGTTCGCCGACGCGTGGCAGCGGCTTGACCGTCGTCATGGCCGTGAAAACCAGGTACGCGGCAATGAGTCCGGCGAAGACCTGGCCGGGCCTGCGCTCGTAAGCGCCGATGCCCGCCGCCGTGAGCCCCAGCCCGATCATCGAGGCGGCGAAGACCAGTCCGCTTCGCTTGTGGAGTTCCCCGCCCTTGGCAGCCGCGAGCGCGACGGCCCCGGCGCCAATGCTCAACAGTCCGGCGCCAAAGTGCACGGCCAGGGCCAGCCACGCGATCCCGGATGACGATGCGAAGGTGACTCGATCCATGCAGGCTGCTCCACGGTCTGGCGTTATCTATGGGATACCAATACGAGACAGCGGACGCAATGGTTTCATGGCGCCCGCTGTGACGCGCTGGCACGATGGCGCGCTGGCCGAAGGCGGTGTCAGGCGGCATACTCACGAGCGCACCTCCTTGCGAATGCCGTCCACTCCCGTGAACGCCTCGTCGACACTGCGCGCGTCGCGTTCAGGCAGTACGACGGCCTTGCGGCGAACCTCTTCATTGTGGACACCGGTGGCGGCGGCGCCCGGCAGTTGACGTTCTTCAAGGACGAGCTGGTGACTGGCCACGCATGGTCGCCCAGCGGCGATGGAATCGTCATGTGCGTCCAGCGAGCAGCGGGTCAGCGACTTGGCCTGATCGCGCCGGAAGGCGGCCGGATACAATGGCTTTCCGTGGCGGCGATGGGCGACTGCGGCGTCAGTTGGTTCTCGGATACCGTGATCGCGTACAGCGCACCGGGCAACCGCACGTTCGTGCTGCAGTCGCTCGGGAGCGGCGCGACCCGGCGACTGATCGAGAACGACAGCTTGGGGTGGATCTTCAACCTGGTCGCACACCCTCGCGGATCACCCGCGCTGGTGTGGTGGAACCGCTCGGATGCCCGCGGGGTGTGGACGGTCTCGGAGGGCAGTCAACGCCTGCTGCGCCCCGGCCCGTTCTTTCCGCTCCGGCTGGACAGCGCGGGAACGCTGCTCGCCTTCGAGTATGGCACCGTCACGCAGTTCTATCGCATGAACATCGGGCGTCCCGACAGCGTCGAGCGGATTGCCAGTGTTCCGGAATGCGTCCTCGGGGACATCAACGCCGCGGGAACGCGCATCGTGTGTGACGCGCGCACCTCGTCCACGGACATCTGGCTGATGCGGCCCGGTCGTGCCACGCCGGTCCCACGACAATAGTCGCTTCGGGCTCCGAAGACGCGGCGCCCGGGAACTACGCCAGGCATCGTTGACACCCGCACCGCCAGCCGCCGAGCGTGAGTCACCCGGCATCCGAGCCGTACTGAGTCTCGCCAGGTCCGGCGAAATCCAGTTTACCGTCCCGCGCTCATGCGCGCGCGCAACTCGTACTTCCAGTCGTGCACGACGACGATTCGCGAGTTGTCACTGCTGGACCGGAGCACGAGGTACTGCCGGCCGTCGCGCGTGACGTCGAACATCGCGTGCGTTGGATTGGTCGCGAACGAGCCGTCGTGCACCACGCGCCGCGATGTGACCGCGAACGCCGGCGCGAACGTCAGCGTCGCCTCGATGAGCTGCTGGCCGCTGTAGTAGACGAGGCGCCGCCCGTCCGCCCACACCGGCGTGGCTCCGCCGTCCGTGGAGACCTGGTACCGCGCGCGCGGCCCGGGGAACGGCGTTACGTAGACCTGCATCGCGCCCGATTGATTCGAACTGTACGCCACCCAGCGACCGTCGGGCGAGAACCGAGGGCCGTATTCGGTGAAAGGGCCGACGATCAAGGGCTTGACCGCCGTGTCGCCGCGGAGGTTGCGATACACGATATCCTGCGTGTACCCGCCGCCGTCCACGCGCATCAACAGCACCCGGCCGTCCGGCGAGATCGTGCCCTCCCAGACGCTCATACTCACGCTGTCGGCTCGCTGGAGCAACATCGCAGCCGAGCTGGCGTCCGCCGGCTGCTGCCAGAGGGCGCTGGACCCGTCGTGATCTGAACGGTAAAGCACGCTCCGGCCGTCCGTCGTCCACTCGGGGCGCTGGTTCCCCTTCCCGTCGCTCGTCAGCTTCTGGAACGTTCCGGATGCGAACTCGTGGATCCAGATGTCGGCGCCGCCGGATGCGTCGACCGTCAGGGCAATGCGTCGGCCGTCGGGCGACAATCGCGGAAAGCTGTACTGCCGCTCCTCTGGGATGATGATGCGCGCCGCGCCGTCGCCCACGAGCGCGACCTGACTTGTGGCGCTGCCCCCGACGTACACCACCGATCCCGACGGGGAGACCTTGCCCTTGAGCGGGCCGCCGCCACCAACGAACACGCCGTCGATCAGGGGGACGGGCGAACCGGCCCGGTCAAGCGCCCGAGTATCGAACGCCACGGCCATGATGGCGCTCGACGCGCTGGTGTAGACGAGGTATTCCCCGAGCACCGCCAGCGGCTGTGCGCCGACAAGGTCCAGCACGCGTGTCGTACCCTTCTCCAGCGACGCTACGGCGATGCGCCCGCCGGTGAGCCCGGAACTGGACCAGCTCATGTACAGCACCGTCCGGCCGTCCGCGAGCGCCAGCGGCCAGCGTTGCGAGGTTTCACGTGTCAGGGTGTCAAGCGGCGCCACCTGTCTCGGCGCGCCGCCCGTTGCAGGGATCACTGCCAGCCGGTTCTGCATCGAGACCACGATCTCGTTTGGCGCCCCCCAGCTCGCGCCAAGCATGCTGGGGACCTCGGCCAGCGGCACTGCGGTGCCGCCATCCACCGGCACTTTCTTGAGGCGGAAGCCGTCGTAGAACCCGACCCAGGCCCCGACCGGTGAGAAGAAGGGCTGCGACGCACCCTCGGTCCCGGTCAGCTCTCGAGCGCGCATATCGCCAAGCGGTCGCAGATACAGCCGCACTGCGTTGCTGCCGCGGCTGCCCACGTACGCCACCAGCTTGCCGTCGGGCGAGATCGCGAACGGTGAGCCGGTGGCGTCCACCCAGCGTTCGCTGGGCTCGAGAGCCATGAGAAAACGGACGGTGGTGCGGGGCTCGTCGCGGTTCGCGGCGATCCACGTCGTGGCTGAGCCACCACCGAGCGCGAGGAGCGCTACCGCCCACGGCAGTGCGCGTCGCACACGAGACGAGTGGATGGGAGCAGCAGGGGCGGCGTGCCCGGCCGTGCTCGCCGCGGTACGCGTGAGCATGAGCTTCCCGGCCAGCGCGTCGGCGAACTCGTGCACCGTCGCGAAGCGATCCGCCGGCAGCTTTTCAAGCGCGCGGTCCACGGCGGCCTCGACGTGCTCTGGCACGTTCGGGCGCGTCGAGCGGATCGTGCGGGGCCGCTCCG
>Ga0187893_10005107_pt1 | contig 23967 bp, 21 predicted proteins | sample MA1701074metaG_FD_139574 | JGI IMG/M metagenome (GOLD analysis project Ga0187893, IMG submission 139574) | White microbial mat communities from a basaltic lava cave in the Kipuka Kanohina Cave System on the Island of Hawaii, USA - MA170107-4 metaG ...
CGACAGATTGGCCCCCGACAGATTGGCCAGCGACAGATTGGCCAGCGACAGATCGGCCCGCGACAGAATGGCCCGCGACAGAATGGCCCCCGACAGATCGGCCTCCGACAGATCGGCCCCCGACAGAATGGCCCCCGACAGATTGGCCAGCGACAGACTGGCCCGCGACAGATTGGCCAGCGACAGATTGGCCAGCGACAGATTGGCCCGCACCGGGGGCACATCTTGCGGTGCGGAGCGCCGGTGTCTCCACTCTTGGTGCTGGTGCAGCCACGCTTGATGCTTCGCGTACCAGTCGTACCCCGCTAAATGAGGTGGAATCATCGGTCGCTTCCAGTTTTTTGCGACCTTCGCGGCAGCCGCCGCAAGAAGGCCAACGTGATCCGTCATTACCCAAACGTGCGTGCGCTAACCATTGTACCGATGCGGGCAGTTACGTCAACGGCTTTCTCGCAACATTTCCGGCCCTGCGCAGCCGCTGTTCTTTTCCTCTCCGAGAATTGCCGTTAGTGCCGAAAGCGTCAGCACTTCTGTGGCCACGAGGGCGAGGAATTTTAGCGAACCGCTGGAGTGCTTCTTCTGAAATCACCCACATCCGCACTCCCACTCGCTGCCCGATCCGTTTCTGGCGGCAATACCGCCGCACCAACGATTCGGTGATACCGAGTTTTTTAGCGGCCTCGGATGTCGAATACAGATTACCTATTGCCGTTTGCATGCCACCAATATACCATTAACGGCACGTCTGTCAAAGAATTTCGGCCATGTTTTATGACAAAACCAACGACACCTCGCTTGCATATCTACGGCCGCGTATCGACCTGGAAGCAAAAACAGTTCGGGGTCGGAGAGGCCGCGCAGCTCCGTAAAGCGAACCAAATCCGGCAGGCCATGCTTAGCGATCCAGAGGCTCGTGCTTATTGGCTTGACGAAGCCTACCGCGACGCCAACTTCGCCATCGGCGAGGATTTCATTGAGCCCTATGCCGTCAGTGCATCCAAGAAACGCCTGCTCAAACGCAAGGCTGGACAGCAGATGATGATGGCCGTCGAGCCGGGGGACGCTGTTATTTTCTCAGCCCACGACCGCTGCTTTCGCTCGCTGGCTGACCAATGTATCACACTCGACTGGCTCAAAGCGCATCAAGTGGAATTCGTCGTCGCCAATCTGCCGACATGGAATAAGTCCACTGTGGAAGGCATGATTATGCGGGCCATCATGGGCGTCTTGGCCGAAACCGAATCGGTGCGTATCTCTCAGAGGACCCAAGATGCCCACGATGAAAAGGTCGCGAGGGGTGAAGCGTGGGGCGGCGCGCCATGGGGGCACAAGTATCAGTACCGCTATTGCTCCCACCGCAAGCGCAGCGTCGGTTACTTCGTCCTCAACCATCGCGAGTTGGCGGTCATGCGCTACGTCGCTTACTTACGTGAGCGGTGCTTGGTCCGCTCGGAACTGGCGTGGTCCTTTTGCCGCGACAAGGAACATGAGATCGCCCCCGCTGACCGGACTGCTTCGATGCCGCCTCGCTCTGGCTTTGGCGCCTGGCGACAGCTTGGCTGGGCAACCATCGAGCGGCACATTAAGGCGAAGATCATCAACAAAACCGAGCCGCTGTATGTCCCGGAAAAACTCCGCGACAGACACTACTTGCGCAAAACGAAGCACAAGCGGATTCTGGTTGGTACACGGGACCAATTGCGCGAAGCCTATGGCCGGTGGAATGCAGACCTCAAGCAGCGTTGGAGCAGCCACCTGGCGAATAAAAAGGTGGGGTGATGAAACGGAAATGCGAATGGTGCCGTCAATCGCCCGCCCAGCTTGCCTTTGACCAGTCGGGCCAGCTTCGCGTTCTCTGCCACGATTGCTTTGCTGCGGTGCTGGGCGTCTATCCGCAAAAACCGCGTGGCCATCTGCGCCAGATTCGGCCGTTTTTCAGACCGTATGATGAATCCAGTCCCTGGCAGGAAAATGCCATCAAAGTTTTGGAGGGCTGAGTAACCTGCCAAGTTCATTGGGCCATTGAATGAATGCCGGCGGTATCTTCGAGTATAGAAGGCATGACATAGTTTGCTCTTTTGCCCTCTAGTTGCTTTTTCTGTTGTTGTTTTGACTCCACGTGGCCATAAGGCGAAACTGCCGAAGGCATTTTGAAGTGCTTTATGAATTGCTCCTGTGTGAGTGGCGGCGGCAACTTGGCTGGGATTGGCCTCTTCAGTCGATCCAGCCAACCAAAAGCGTCCTCTCCGGGTTGGCCGCTTAGACGATCAATCCACTGTTGGTAGCTCTCTCCTGGATAGGGATCGGTGACATTGCGCCCCCAGGGATTAAACTTATAATAGGTCTTATCCTCCTGAACTGTTTTGTAGAGGCTCTGCCCAACATCGGGTCTGTTGAGAATCTGTCTGGCCTTGAACATTTCCGCCGGCTCTCCCCAACGCCTATCGGATGGACGCCGACCGAACATATTCACGAGCGGCCTTACCCACATTTCCCCTGCTTCGTTCCCTAACGAGTAGATAGGAACGCCTGTGTAATGCTCGATATACGGCATGACGCCGTGCCAAGCCGTGTCCGCGGCGGCGACAGCAAGTTCCGGGGCTTCTAGCAGAATCCCCTTTCCGGCGCCGGCAAACGCTTTGGGGTAACTCAGGGGCGTCCTGATCGGCCCAACGCCCGGAGGGGGCGTGGGCTTCGCCCGTATTAAATCGGACAAGCTCCGCTGCGGCCGTAAAAATTGCTGCTGCTCGGCTTCCGGGCCGGGGCTGAATAGCGACCTGGGGTAGCTGTACTCGCGGCCCCGGTAGGTTTCTGGGAAGGTTTGCGCAGCGCCGACACTTCTGTCAGCGCGTGGGCGGTTTGCAATAGGCACGCCAAACAAAAAGTTTGACAAAAGTGTTTTAATGCGAGGCGTCGGCTCTGTCACCCCCTTCTCGTATCTTTTGATCTGGCTCACATGCAGATCGGCCAGTCGCGACAATTGAGTCTGATTTAACCCAGCTTTAAGGCGAGCTTCTTTCAATCGCACTCCAAAATCAGTCTTTTGTACGGTGCGGGAGCCAATTGGTGGCTCCATCTCGGCTATCTCACCAAGATTCGTGCTGGCTAGTCTGACTACATCAGCAGGGGCCACAACGGCTCGGTTAATCAGTTCGTCCAGGAATTGGTACTTTTGTCTAAGTACAGAAGGCATGACATAGTTTGCTCTTTTGCCCTCTAGTCTCGTAATTTCTTTGTGCAGTATCTCCGTGAGATTTTGCAAGCTGCCTGCGTGTTCATCCGGCACAAGCCCCTCTGACATCCACTCTGCAAACGTCGCTGCCGCATTCTCGTATGCGGCAGCTCGCCGCTGATGTTGATTGCCAAAGGATTTAGCGTGAGTGCTTGCCGGTGGTGGCAGGTAGCGACCCTGCTTTTGAGCTTCGTACAAGCGTTCCTCCACTTCGTACTCCAGATCGGGGTTCGGCGAAGCTGCGAGTTTATCTTGCAGCGCCTTGAGAGCTTCGGTCGTTTCGACACTGGCTGTCAGTTGCTCCGGCGATACGTTCTGATCGAGATACCGCAGCAGGTCGTTTAGTCGCTTGCTCGCTTTGTGGCCAAATTTACTGTGTAGTGATGTCCCTGTTGAGTTAGCCATCTCAAGCATCGTTATAAACTGGCTCACTTCGTTCAAGACTTCTTTAGCACGCGGAGAGTAACGAGCGCTCGCGGGCGCTTGACGCAACATAGAGATATACTGTGTGGCGTAGTCCTGAAGTGCTTTTTCTACAATGCGGTCATGGACTTTATACCAGTGAAGTTTGTACGCATGCTGGCGGGCAGGCTCATCCCTACGAACATGAGAACTTGAAAACGTAAACCCCGTATCGCTCATGTCCAGCCCGAATCGCTCCGGTTCAACTTCCAATTCCAGGTCGTCTGGCATTGGCTGAAAGCGTTCTTGGAACACGCGCTCACGCGATGCCCCCTGCCGCCGTGGCGCGCGTCCCGCGCCTGCGCGTTTTTCCAGTTCCAGGGCTTCCACGGCTTTGGCGTAACTCACCCTTCGCTCGCCCATGTAGGCGATAATCTCGATCGCTTCCTCGTCGGGCGTGCTCAGCGGCACGCCGAACATCCGCTTGATTTCCGGCGATAGCCTGGGGGCGTCCGTGCTCATTTCCGCTGACCGCTGAGACGGCGAGCCAGGCGGCGCTTGCGGCTCAACGTGGACCGTCTGTCCGCCAATCTGGACGGTCGGCTTGTAAAAGGCCATCTCGCCTGCGAACGGTAGCTGCTCCATCGAGGCTTGAAGGCTCTCGATGCTGTCGTGTCCAAGGGCTTTGGCGATTTTTGGAAACACGTCCGCTTTGTCTGGCAGGTTGCCGGCCTCTGCGTCGCGCAGGCTAACAAGGGAAACGCCAGCCCTGCGAGCGAACTCTATTTGGTTAAGGCCGGTTTTCCAGCGTGCGTATTGCAATGTTTCCCTCAAGGTTTGTGGCTTAGGGATTAAAGACTCCGGCATCGTCCCCATCGCGTCCGCTACACGCTTAATGACATCAAGATTGTGCGTTGCGGCGTCCGACTCCAACTCGTAGATGGCGGCTCTACTAAGGCCCATTTTTGTCGCCAAGTCTTGTGGCGTCATGCCAATAACTTCACGCATGCGGCGAATCAATGCGCCGGAGCCTTTAGGCGCAGTAATGGAACCGCGCGATCCTAGTGTCCTCATTTCCGCTGACCGCTGAGACGGCGAGCCAGGCGGCGCTTGTGGCTCGACGTGGACTGTCTGCCCGCCAATCTGGACGGTCCGTCTTTCCGCTTGCGCTTCGGCCGACGAGCGAAGGAGCTTGCCCCAATCAAAGCCAATGGCACCGGCCAGCTTTTCAGCCGTTGACGTGTTTATGCTCCTCTCGTCAGACAGAAAATTCCTCAGGATGGTTGAGTGTGTGCCTGCATCGGTGACAATGTCAAGCTGACTGCGGCCACTGGCCTTAATCGCCGCCCGCAGTGCTTCGCTCAAGTCGGCGTCCGTCAGGCCAAGGGTTTTCAATATCTGGTTTGTTGCCTTCAAACTTCCCATGTGTTCATGCTCGCCGCGAATAAACGCTTCATATGTGCTAGTGTGGTTTTGTCTGTTAAGTTCCTTAAGTAACTCGTATGTACTCCGTTCATCTAGTAGGATTGCATTTCTTAGATACTCGCTGAGCGTCACCCGCGACTTGCGAATCGCTGCCTCTTTCTCCAGCTTGTCGAATGCGGTTTCGTAGGCTTGCAGCGACGGCGCAAATCGCCGCGGCGCTTGCGGAGTAAATACGTCTCTGGGCAACTCTTCCGGCCGCGAAGTGCGGCTCTCCGCTGCACGCTGCGATGGTGAGCCAGGCGGCGCAGTCGGCGGATCGAGCGTCACTTGCTGCTCACCAATGCGGACGCTCCGCGGCGGCTCCTGTCTGGTGGAAGCCGTGTTCAGCCACGCCTTGGCGTCCGCCACGATCTTGCCGATCATCTCTTGTTCCGACAAAGGCCGGCGGCGATTCTGGGCGTCCAGGATCGCCCGCTGGGAAGCATGGAGCGAATCCAGGTGGTCCTGTGCTTCCTGCATCAAGAACGTGCTGCGGACGTTGGACGGCAGTTTTTTATAGTCCTCGATGAAGGCCCGGTAATGCTCGCGTAAGGCAGCGACATCGTTGATGAGAGCTTCCTGCGGGTTGGCTTGTCGCGTTGGCTGAGCTGGGCGGCCCGTCGCCGCTCTCTGGCGTTCGGCAAAGTCTCTGGCATGCGACTCGTTTGCCGGGAGTTGGGCCTGTGCGCGTCTTTGCAGGTACTCTGCCTCGCTCTCCAACACCTTCTCTGGGGCCATTTGAAAATGCCTAATCAGCCCCCAATGGGCTGTCGCCCCGTCCACGATCTTCTCAATATTCCGCAGTTCCCACGAGGTTGTGCGCCTCAAACCGCCCAGCGAATCGGTCAGCAGTTTTTGTACATGATCTATTTTTTCCAGTCGTTGCTCTACGTCGTGCAGCAAGTGGCCGCTGCGAACTCCGTTAGGCAGCCCCAGATACGCCTGCTGCCAACGATGGAAGCTGGTCTTTAGGTTCGCCAATCGCGCGGCGAGGTCGTTGGGGTCAATGGGCTTATCTGGCACGGCTCAACTCCTTGGCGTATTCCAAACGGGTCATGCCCTTTGGAATCTTGCTCTCTTTCTTGGTTTCCTTGGCCCGCTTGGCCCGCTCTGTGCTCCGGCGCTTGATCGCTCGCTGCAACTCCATCAGTCGCGTGACCGTGGCTTGCTGCTGCGGCGTCATCCTTTCCAGGTCTTCGGCGCTGAAATAAGCCGTGCCGAACTTCTTGCCGCCCAACTGCTCCATCATCTTGTTGAGCTGCTGGCTGATGAGCTTGTCCTGCTGAACTGGCGAGACATCCGCCACACGAACGCCGGTCAGCAAGTTGAGCGCTTTGGCCACGGCCCCCTTGCGCCGATCGCTCAGCGTCCTGCCGGCGCGCAGCAGCCAAGCGAAGGGCGAAGCCCCCAACAGGTACTCCAGGTCGCGGGGCGTTGAGATCGGCTTGTCCTCGTCCAGAATGTTGGCCAGCGTGCGGCCCACGGTCGGGTCAAGTTCTTCCAGCGGACGGCCCCCAGTGGGTCCGCGCATGAATGTCGAGATGCCAGCCGGGTATTCAAAGAGCGCTTTGGGGATCGGGTGCAAGCGAGAAATCGCTTCCAAGCCGAGTTCCTTTAGCCCTTCGCCGGTCAACTCGTAGGGAAGCGCTTGGCTGGCGGCTGTGCCCCCGACAATGGCCGCTGGAATCTTGAGCAGGTTTGGGAGCATTCCCAAGCCGGGCGTTAAAAAGCCCGCCGACAACGGAAGCATGCTAGCCAATGGACCCAGCAGGCGTGCTGGGTCTTCGTGCATGAAGCCGAAGCCGGTCAGGTAGCGCTGCCCTTCTTCAGCAGGGCCGATCAGACTACCCAAGATCGGCGTTTCTTCTGAAATTGGAATGGACGCAGTTTCCGCAATGTGCGGCGGGACGGGCCCCCCCTCTTCGCCTCTCGCGGCATTGACAGCGCGCACGGTCTGAGCCATCGCACCGCCGGGCTTTTCCCATAGCGTGCGAAGGGTATAGGGAACCATGCTCTTGGTGAAACGGTAAAAGGGCAGCAGGTAGCGAGCCATTACATTCTGCTCGAACTTTGTTAGATAGCGGTTGGCGTAAGCGCCTTGCAGTTCTCTTACGCGCCTTGCCGCTTCGCTGGGATCAACGCCGCGCCGCACCAGTTCCAGCCAAGGGGCCATGCGGGCGCTGGCCTCGATGTGATAGCCCATGCGCTCGTGTGCCACAGCCAAGCCGAATGTGCTCTGCGCCGCCTCTCCAATGCCGCGGGTATTAGATTTTAGCCGCAACTGGCCAGCCGCATTGCGTGTTATACTGGCGGGGAACTTCGACAGGCCAGGCTCCATGCCCAGCGCGGTTTTCAGCATTTTGCCGCTGAGCGGCTTGGTAGCTGGCGACTTTCCGCCAAAACCGCCTGGCACTTGAGCTAGCGCCTCTTCTAGACGACCTGTGGCTGGTCCTTGTATGTGGCCGCCCATTGTGGCAGCCGTATCAACGACTTCTTCCGCAAATGCTCGCTGCCGCAAGATGTCCGCGACGTTCTCGGTTGTCGGTTTGAGGCCCGATTTGCGCAGCGCTTGCTTGACCCAGCCCTGCTTAGCGACTTCATCAAGACCAGCAACCGCTCGCCCGCCGAGCAAGCTCCACGTTGCACGCAGCGACCAAGCGGACCAAACGCCAGCTATGATGTTTTGAATCTGCGATGAGAGAAAGTTGCGGCTGTGGAAAGGCGGAGTCGCCAAGTTGCCGAACCGAAAGGCGTTGGTGAACGAGTCCCAGGTTTTGGTAAGCCCACTCAGCGACTTAGGGTCGCGAAAGGCTTCCTTGGCCCGGATAAGATCGTCGATCAGCTCCCGCGGCACGGGCGTTGTTGCCCCTGCGCCGAACTTATTGAGCGCCACATCAACGCCACCCTTCTTCCAGCCTAGCCGCTTGAGCGCGTCCTTGAGAGGCATCACGGTCCGTGGGTTCTGAGCCACGAACCCGGCGATTGCCGCCGGGTCTTTGAGTCCGTATTTATACCGCCAGAAATCGGCCGTATTGCGAGCATCGCTGAGTCCTTCCAGGATGCCTCGCTTGAGCGCGATATATTCGCCGGCGGCCGTCGCGGCCTCTTGGGCGTCGATGAGCGGGTGATTGCCAAAGAATCCCAGCTCCAGGCGTTCGGGGTCTTCCTTGGCGAACCAACTGGCAAGGCGGTTGACGCGACCAGCTTTCTGCCCGCCTTTCGCAGCCCAAGTATCTGGTACATTGGCCGCTTGGAGCATTGTACGAATGTCGCGTTTCGTGCCACCCGCGCGAACGATCTGCGCTGCTTGGCGCGTCAGGTCCCGCACGCCTTCTGAGCCGCCAGGCAAGTCGGTCAAAAGCCGCAAGCGGCCCTTCATCGTCGGGTCGGCGACGGGGATATTGAGCGCTCCTGCCCCTATCCCTTGGCGCACGAACTTGGTCGGCTTGCGTGGCCAGTAATGGGCAATGAAGGCGTCCTGGAAATCGCGCTTACTCAGACCGAACTCGTCGCGCAAAGCCTGCTGGCCTTGAAACAACCGTTCGATAGGGTCGATAGCCTGCTGGAACGCCGGCGTTCTGGGCGCAACGCCTTCCGCCATACGGCGAAAATCGGCTTCGGGAAGCTGACGCAGCCCCAGATCATCTGTCAGCCTGAGTGATTCGGCAACTGCCTCGCGCGCCTGTGCGCGGCCAATATCCTGGCGGCGCGTCGCGCCGCGCATGATTCGCTGACCGACCGGCGAGGTCGTCTGCGCGACCGCACGGGAAAACAAAGGCGCTAGCGCCCGGATCGGCGAATATTTGCCAGCGGCCAGGTTGCCGCCCAGGCGGTCGTAGTAGGCGGCCACCTTCTCTGCAAGCCCGCCCGGTCCGCCGCCTTTCCATACTGCCAGCGTCGGGCCGAAGGGCACTTGGAGTCCATACGGACCCGCCAATTGCTCTCCGCGCTTCCCCTTGGGGATCAAGTCGCGCAACTCGATGCCGCTTTTCTTGGCCGCGGTCTTGGCGGCTCGCCAGCGCGCCATCGCTTCGCCCGGCGCGTCTGAGGCGACGGGTCGCAACAGGTCTTCCAGCGTGCTGCGCATCAGGCCCACGCGGCCGCGCTCTCCCACTTGCTCAGCGCGCGACAAGAGGCCCATCTGTTTGGCTAACTTGCCCCCTTTGGTCAGCACTTTGCCGGCGAGCAAACCCGGAATCCATGCTAGGGGGTCCAAGAGAACTTCCGCACCGAACCCCAGCACGTTGTCGCCAATCCCAGGCTGATCTTCCTGGTCACCGTACAGCAACTCCCGCCCGCTGATCCGCTCAGACGGCGTGGACATGGCCGTGAACGGGTTGCGGCCGGCGAGCAATGCTCGGACGCCAGAGCCAGGGGTGTCAAGGACAGTGCCTAAGACTTCAATCGGCGCGAGGAAGCCGCGGGCCATCGTCCCCAGGATGGCGCGTTCTTCTTGCGGTGTGATTTGCTCAGAGTCGCGCTGCGCCAGCCTCATAGCCGGCGTGGGAAACAGCCGGCGAAACTCTTGCATCTGCGGCAAGTGTGACAGATCGACCATTAGCGGCCTTCGCCATGCTTAGCGAAGTACATTTCCTCCCCTTTATAGAAGTGCCTGGCCAAATCGTTGTACATCAGGTGCTTCCACGGCGGCGCCCACCAATCCAGCGATTTAAAGGCGGCGATAATTTGATTTCGATGCCATTTGCTGCTCATGACTTCATACGTTTCCATCGGCATCAGTTTCATTAAATGCGCCACATTGCTCTCCATGAAGCGATACGCATTCGCGTGCCCGGCATCGGTGGACCACCATTCACTCGCGCCGCCTTGGCCTGCAATGTAATAGGGGTCTCGACTAATAGCGGTGCGCGATTCTTGCCGCACCAAATCGGCTGCTGTCGGCAGCGGTTGAGGCATCACCGGCGGGGCCGCCGCTTCGCCACGCACCGCCGCCGCTGCTCCACCGCGCACCGCCGCACGTTGGGCTTCCAGCGGAATGTACGGACCAGGGTCTACCATTCCCGTTTCAAGTCTCAGTTGAGCTTCGGCCAACTCGCGGTTGCTTAAGCGAACGATATAGGGGGCCAGCGCTTCTTCGTATTTTTGTTGTCGCGTCAAATGCTGGCTGTACCCCAACTGGTTAAGGCCCGCGTTGGCCTGGATTTGCTCCCTGGCTTCCGCTGATTTCGCTGTCAACTCGGCGATGTCCTGCTGGGACTTGACTTGCGCCATGGCCGCCTGAGATTGCCCCAGATTGTTGGCCATCGTCCCCAGAAACTGTGCGCCTTCGCGGTCGCCAAACATGCCGCTCATGATCGCCATTTTAGACATGCCGCCCGGCGTATCGAGGTCGCCGCCGCCGCCGCTCGCGTCATTTCCCATTTTCCATAGCATCCACAGCCGTGGATCGCGGCGAAACAAGGCGTCTTCGCGGAATGCTCGTGTTGCCCTGGCACGCCGAGCCAGCACGGCATGACGACGTGCCATGTCGAAGTCGCCGCCGGTCAACAACTCTTCGGGGTACGCTTCCCGGCTGCTGTCGCCCCCCCGCGGCGGCTCCTGTCTGGTGGAAGCCGTGTTCAGCCACGCCTTGGCGTCCGCCACGATCTTGCCGATCATCTCTTGTTCCGACAAAGGCCGGCGGCGTAAGGTGTACGGCAGGTAGCTGGCCTCTTCTTCGGTCAGGCGGATTTCAGGATGCGCATTGTGCGCTTCGTCAATAATCGCCTGCTGCTCCGGGCTTCGCAGGTCGGGTGGAATCCGCAGAATTTCGGCAATGACACGAGTTGTGCTGGCTTTGTCAGGAAAGAAACCGCCAATGCTGCCGCCCGGCATGTAGGGGGGTCGGTATGTGTGGCGGAACGTGGGCGGAACTTCTCCCGGTGGAATCGCTTGGGGCGGTGTATCGCTCGGCGACGATTCATCGAACCAAGGACGCGATGAAGGCAACCGACGCTTGCCTTGCTTCAGCTCTTCCAGATAGCCGTGAATCACGCTGCGGCGCACGTCCGGCGGAGTATCCATCAGGCCCGCCAGATAGCCTGTTCCCTCTGGTGGAGAAATGGGCGGCGGCATGGGCGCGTCGATCATCCGCTGGAAGCTGGGACGCATGGCCCCGAACCCTTCGGCCCCGTAGAATCGCGGATTGTCCAAAGCTCCTTCCAGATTGCCCAATCGCCGCATCACTTCTTCGCCCGGCAGCGCTCCGCGGAAACGCCAATCGCCAGCGGTCATGCGGTTAGGCAGGATTCGCATTCGCTGGGCCATGTCGCGCTGCTGATCGGCCGGGAGCCTCAGGAAAGCGCCTACACGCCCTTGAGCGTCGCCCAAAGGCATCGACTGATCCCCGGATTTCAGGTAGGCCAACCGTAGCGCCTCACGATACTTGGCCGGCGTTGCCGTGTAGGAGAACAGCGACAGCGGCCCTCGCTCTATGAAGCCAGGGATGCCGTCCAGACTCGGATACTCCGGGTAGGTTTCCTCGAAAGGCACCGGGGACCACGGATCGTTCCACGGGCGCGGCATCCGATTCAGCGGCGGAGGCATAACATCCGGCAAAGGCAGTAGCGGTTGAGGCATCTTTTCAAAATCCTTTATCTGAAGTAGGCCAGTTGCGCCAAACGCTGCTGTAAGTTGTTCTGCCAGTTGCCGAGTTGGTCGCCGTAGCGGGCATTAGCCAAGTTCGCCAACTGCAATACCTCATCGTTCTGGGCCTGCATCCCCTGTGTGGCGAACTGATGCTGCTGCATGGCCGCCTGCAAGGGAGTCGTTCCCCATTGAAACGCCTGTTGCTGCATAGGTTCGGCCATCTGGGCCGTAATCATCGGCAGGTATTGCCCGGAACTAGCGCTAGCCATGTTGTTCTGGTTGGCTGCGTACTGCTCGAACATCGGCTGCGGGTTTGCGCCAGCTAGCGCCTTGGCGGCTTGCTGGGCCATGTCGGTCTGCACGACAGAATCGGGCAGAAATTGAGACTGCATTTGGTTGAAGGGAATCGAGCTCTTAATGTGAGGCGTGGGGGGGGTTGGAGGCTCGAAGCCGCCGCCGATTCCTCGCAGAAAGGGATTGGAAGGCTTGAAAGGCTTGAAAGGCTTGAACTGCTTGGGGGCCGCTGGTCGCTGGCCGTATCCGCCATATTGCACTCCTTTGCCGAACGGGTTGCGGGCAAAGTGCAGAGGCGATTGTCCGCCGCCCATACTCAGCGGTCCCATGGGGGTCACGGAGGGGAGCCGCCGAGCCATAGCGTTTGGATTTGCCGCGTAGTCGATCCCCTTGCCGAATGGGTTGCGCGAGTTATGTCCAGGCGACTGCATGCCGCCCAGGTTGATCGGGCCGCGTGCGATAGGGCGCGGTAGGTTTGGGTGGGTCAAGCCGATCATGTTATTGTTTGCCATGTTATTGTCTGCCGAGTAGGCTCATTTTTCCCAGGCGGCTTTGGCCCTGTGCCAAACCGTATTCCTGCCACATATTCTCCATTTGCCGCAGCAGATTAGCTTGGGCCACGCCTATCTGCGAAGCCAGCGTAGCGCGGCCAAGCTGCGCTTCGACTGGCTTGGTCGTCAGGAATTTGTTCATGCCCGACGCATTGCGCTCGCGGGCCGCCCGCTGCTGCCGCTGGCCAATGCCAATCAGGGATTGAAGGTCTTGGGGCATACCTGGCTGTAAGCTGGGGAGCTGCGACAGCATGCTTTGTGCCGGGTTCTGCATTTGCTGCTGCATGGCGTTGGCTGAGGCCACGTCCAGGCGGTTCTGGTTGCCCGACAGGTTTCGCATCGTGGCCAGCAAGTCGAACCCCTGGCGTTGCTTTGGCTGCGCGGCTTGCACGAAGGGATACCCGGCCTGCGGTGCCGTGGCTGCGGCTTGGATTCCGCCGAAATTCTGGCGGACCATCGTGGAGGTCGCCGGATTCGTGCGTGGAATCGGGACGTGGTAGAACTGCGACTGCGGCGTTTTGAGTCGGTTATCGCGGGTCTTGCCGACGTTGCTGCGGGCTTGCTGGGCTGCTGAGAAGCTGTGCATAGACGGAACCAAGAGCGGTGAAGGTCTCAGGTATAGGCCACGTTACCATTGTCCCCACATCATCATTCGAGGCTGCATGCCGATGAGTTGCATCAAAGGCATGTTGCGCTGTTGCTGTTGCCTGAACATGGCGATGAGTTGCATCAAAGGCATGTTGCGCTGTTGCTGTTGCCTGAACATGTTCTGCTGCTGTTGCTGTTGCCTGAACATGTTCTGCTGATTCGCCTTGCGGCTCTGAATCGCTTGCATGGCGCCCAGCCGCTTGGTCAGGTAGGGGTTAGGCCCACCGGGCTGAGAGAGCGTGCCGCGCATGCGCGCTTGGTCCTGCCGGCCTCTCAGCCGCATGTCGGAAACTTGCTGTCGCGTTGGATTGGGAAACATCAGCCTCGCCTCTTTACTGGAAGGTCATTGTAGTACGGGTAGAAGTTGATCCCCTGCCCGATATTGCTCGTGTAGCGAGGCGAGTTTTCGCCACCGCCTTTGCCTAACAGCCTCGCCAAGGCCGCCGTGCGGAACAAGTCGGCCTGCGTCTGCCACCAGGCCGGCAGGACCGACGCCAAAAGTGCTTTGTTTTGCAGGCTGGCTTGCTGGTTGGCCAAATTGAGGCCGGCCATCTGGCCCATCGCCCCTTGCATCTGCCCGGCGAATCCTAGGTGGCCTCTGGCGAACAGCAAATCTCCCAGGCTGGGCGGCGAGGGTGGGCGCGGCTTGTTGTAAAAGCGTGGAATCACGGGGCCGTCGGCATCATGCGGGCCGGGGAATCGCTTCAAACCAGCCTTGCCGCCGGCTCTTTGTGTGGTGACATCGACGCCACCAGATGCTCGTACAGCCGCCCGCGCCGCTGCTTCACGTTTGGCGATAGCCCGGCGATCCAGCACATCAAGCCTTGCGGGCGGCGGATGCGACACAATGCCTGGAGTCCAAGTAGGAGGACCACCTTTCCGAGCAGTCGCTTTGGCGGGCGGTCTTATGCGCACCATCGGACCGGGCGTTTTAGGCGGCGCTCGCTTTGGTTTCACCATACGACCAGGCGCTCTTGGCGGCCCCAGAACTCCAGGTTTCCAATGCGGAGCCACCTCCACTGGCTTCGGGTTCCTGTCTGGAATTTCCAGGTTATCAAGCCGCCAGCCCGGCCATTCCTGCCGCGGCCAAGCCCATGCCGGCTCACGCCAGGGCCAGGCATTCCCGCGCGCGTCGGGCTTTTTTACTATAGCCATGTGTTATTCCATCCCAAGTAATTGCAGGAGTGACATCATCGGCGACCGACGCGGCGGCGGGGCCGGAATCACTGGCCGCAGCGGGCCAGTCTTCGGCGATTCCTTGAACGTCTTGGGCGGTCGCTTTCCGCCTTTGACCGGCCGCCAGTCGCCCGGTTCATGGCTCGGCGGCTCGCCGATTCCAGGCCGAAAAACGAAGTCCCCGCGTTCGGCGTCCCACGCCAAATCGCCAATTTCATCAAAACCGCCATATGTGGTAGCCGGCGGCTTTTTCAGCAAATGGCGATACGGGTACGTCGGCGGCCGAAAACGGCCTTTTGGTTTAGGTTTGTCCATTGGCTTGCAGTGGGGCGAGTGTGAAGCCGTGCGGCACGGCGATTGGCGGCGGTTCTTCTTGCACCGTTATGACGGGCGGCAGGTGATCCATCTCGCCATGAAAATAGTTCAAGAGCACGCCGAGCGCCGCTTCGTAGGTGGCGAACTCCGTGGGCGTCAAGCCGCGGCCTTCTAGGTCGTTTTCCTCATCCGGGTTTTCTACGTAGTAGCAGTAGAAACAGAATTTCTGGGCGGCCACGACCTTGGCCGGGATGCCGGTGACGACAACCTTATGGGAAAACTGGTGCATTAGTCCACTCGTTGAATAATGGCCAAGCCGTAGTAAGGCGGCAGCGACGAACCGCTGCCTGTCGTGAACGTGTGCGTGTGGCTGGCGACGGTATGCGTGTGGCCCGCGTGCGAAGAAGTCGTAAACGAGTGGGTGTGCGTGCCGCTGGGCGAAATGCTCAGCGCTGGAACGCTGTGGGTGTGCGCTCCGTCCGTGCCAATCGTAACTGTAATGTCGGAAAAGTTGTGGTTGTGGCCTAAGTCATTGACTACATGTGAACTTAGATCTGCATTGTTAACCGTGTAGACTGAATCAGCAGTGTCTGTGTCAAAAGCAGGTGGCGCGCCTAAAGAGGCTGCAAGCTCGTGATTGTGGGCAGCGTGGTCATTTATAGTGACGCCAGTTGTGTTGTTGTCCGTCGTTCCAGATGCGGTTCCAGCCGCATGGGTATGCGCGCCGCTGGAGCTGATTGAACCAGTGCCGGTTGCGCCGCCGTGGCTGTGGTTGCCGTCGGCGTCGGTCAGCCCCATATGGGTGTGCGCACCGTCCGTATCGGTCGTCAACACCGTGCCGTCCGTGGTCCCGATATGCGTATGGGTTGTCGCCCCGCCTGTCGCGCCCACGGCGTAAGTCGAGCCGGCCCCGACCAAAAATCGGTCGCGCAAATCGGGCGTGCCGTTCGTGCCGTTGCAAAGCTGCCAGCCTGCCGGAATGTCACCAATGGCCCCGGACCAAACCTTAATCATCCCGATCTTGCAATCGAGATAGCCGCTGACCGCCGTTGGAAAACCGTCGGCGTCGTAAGCGTAGGCGACCTGATAGCCTGTGCGGACATTCGGATCGACGGCCGGGCCAGGGCGATAGAGCTGGATCGTGACGGCATCGCCCGTTTCGTCGTCCGTGGCGGCGACGGTGCAATCGCCGGGATGCACGACATTGTTCCAATTGGCCGTAGCGGTCGCCAGCCGCACAGCACCCCAAGGCAGATGCGTGAACTTGACCGGCCCCTCAAAGATCGCCGCGAAAAGGTTCGGGTTAGACGTTTTGCCTGCGTTGGGGTTCAATTGCGTCACGCGCAAGGTGCCGTGGTCGCCAGGAGAATTCGGCGTCGTGGTTGTGCGGCTGTCCGCCTTGCCGGCGTTTGGCCCCGACTCGCCGTAGACCTTGAATTCAAAACCGTCCGTGTCCAACTCCCGCGCGCCGCAAGAGGTCAGCACGCGCATCTGCTGCGCGTAACTCTGGTTGATCTGGCCGACGAGCGAAGAGAACTGCGAGTCCACATACTCGCGGATGGCCGGATCAAGGCCGTCGCCACCTACGCCCAGAGGGGCGTTGGCGCGGATGCCAGCGAGCTGAGTCGTTTGGTGGCGGAACATGCCGGCTGGAAGCAAAACTCAGCCGGCGTCGGCCTTGGGGGGACTAGCCTTTCTGCGTCTTGCCCTTCAATTGCAAGCCGTAGACCCTGATTCTATCCATTCCTTGCACGCCGCGTAACTCGACTTGGATGAACCGCCCGTCGTCGCTGCGGTCCCCCAAGTAACCGTCCAAGCGGAAATGCCGCCGTCCCGTAAACGTCGCCACGCGATTGGAAAACACCCCTGCTGTCGTCTGCGAGCGCTTGGTGCGCATCACAATGTCTGCCGAGTCCTTTTCCACGAACACGCCGGCCCCCAAATCCTGATTCTGAACAAAGGTTTCAGGCGCCGTGGCGTGGTCATAGTAGCGCCGCACGTCCACCGAGGAAGCGTCGTTGATTGTCGGCTCGATTTCGATGGCGAATTCGCGCGTGTAGCGTGAATCTTGCGGCGTGTCGGGATACTGGAAAACCGGACTCTTCCAATACCAGGACACCCCGCCGATCTGGTATTCGCTTGTCGTGTCAGGCAGCGTTATCCACTCCCGGTCAATCGTCATGGTCCCCGACGAGACGGCGACGATTCGGCGCTGCTGTCCTTTGCCTCTGCCGGCCACGACCTGCAAGGTCGCGCCAACCGAGCTCGCGGGAACAACCGCGTCGGACGACGTATCGGCAAGTGTAAGCCACGTCGCCGATGTGGCTGTCCCTCGGATGGTCCTGGCCGTAAGTCCGTCCAGCGTCCCTTCCTGGAGGTAGAAGGAACCGAATTCGCCGCCCAAAACTGCCGTAGGTTTGCCATCAACGTCGGCCAGACACGCATGCCCGAATCTCCACGGATATTCTTCAATTCCCTGCCATTGGTTTTGGCGGTAGTGCCAGACGAGCGCATGCCGCGGCAGATAACTATAGCCTAGGCAGACATGGAACCGCACCACTTCCTGCCGGGGATCGACCGAGACAAAGAACCAATCTCTGGCGGCTAGGTTGATCCGGCCGTCGCGCCATAAATCGTAGATCGGTGGCGAAATGGCTTCTTCTTGCGCCCCGTCGAAAATGTAGCAGCCGTCCTCGTCCATGCAGAAGGCCCGGTCCTCGACCTTGGCCCAACAGCGGTTGTTCAACAGCCCGCGGCTGACGGCGTGCATGATGCCCGTGCCGGGCCGGTTGTTGGCCGAAGCTCGTCCGGCGCTGGCCGCCACGAACAACTGCCAGATACGCTTCGGCTCGGCTACATACAGGTTCGCGCGAATATCAAAGCCCCCGGTGAACTCCTCACCGCCGACGCTGGTAATCAGGTAATCCAGGTCGCGGACCCCTTCCGGCTCGTCGGCGCTCGTCCAGTAGACGCGGCTGCGGCCCGTTTTGGCGGGTTTCGCGCTGTACGCCGCAAATAGGTTTGTGGCGCCGCCGTAGTTCGCGGTGAGCGTGCCGACTTGCGTAGCGGTGTTGAATGCGCTCAATTCGTATTCGGTCGTCTGCGCGTCAAAGTAGACTTTCCAACCTACGACCTGGCTCGTCATGTTCGTGCCGCGGAACTGCACGCTGGGCGAGCCGTTGGTGACTTCCGCCGAACCGATGTCGTAGGTCAGGTCGCCGTAGTAATAGACGCGGTTGAAGAAGGCTGTGGCGAACCGCTTGAGCGGCGGCGGATCGAAGCGGTTGAGGTTTTCCGAGCCGTCCTCGTTATCGACGAGATATGCCGTGTTTGCGCCAAGCGCCGTGTCGCTGAGCGTATCCAGCGTATAGGTCGTTGTGCCTGCCGTCAGCGTTGTTACCAGATAGACGACAGTGGAAGCGTTTACCTTGGACCGCACAAGCTCGACGTGCGTAACGCTCGTGTCGCCTGAAGAAGTGATCGTGTACTCAAATTTGTCGTTGGCTGCGGCCGTGGCGGTCGTGACAGGCGACAGGCTGGAATAGGTCGTGACCCCGCCTTCGACGCGCTTGTAGCGGTAGTAGATGGTGTAATCGCCGGCCGATGCGTTTCCGCCTACCGGCGTAAGAACAGACGCCGCGACAGTGGGGGCTGCGATGCCGATCTGGTTGGTGGACGAATCAACGCCGTTCCACCTTCTTCCCTGATTGATGCCGTCCACGACATAGAGATGGTTGTATTGGTCCGCGAAGAAGGTGGGCGCGAATTGGGCGTTGCGGCTCGATTGGAGTGTCGTAGCGGCCATCGCTTATTGTCCTAAATCAGCGACCATCATAGCACGCCTGCAACCGCCTGCTGCGATGCTGCCTGCCGAATGGCCTCGCGAAGCGCGTTCCTGGCTAGCGCCTCCTTCGTGCGATGTTCCAAGACGCTGGCTTGCAGTTCCTCGAAAATCGGACCAAGCTCGTCACGGTACTTGTCTTTGCTGAAGTATCTTGGCGCTAAGCCCGGCGTTGTGGATGATGCCTGCATCGCATGCTTGCCTTCGTGCAGCAGTGTTGCCAATGTATTTACACTTTGCCGTGGATCAACAATAACATCGCCTCGCCTGTGCCAGAGTGCATTGCCTCCGACAAGTTCTGCAAGAGGGCCAGCGTGCAGTGGCTTCCGTAGTCGAGGCATATAAGCGCCACTGCCACCTGTATAATGTTGAAAATAAAATTTGTTGATTCTCCTCGCGATGTCCGGCCGGCGGGAGGCTACAGCGTCCCACAATGCCATCCCCGCAGCTCTGTCTGCCTCGCGGGCGACGTGTAAATCAGGCATGACTGGAAGGCGTTCTTTGATTGGTCCCAACGCCGCGTCAAGGGCCGATAGCGGTTTGTGTTCACCTAAAAAAGCCATCTCTCTCGCCGTCAGCCCTAACAAGGGCCTGATGATCGGATCAATAAGCTCTTGCTGGGCAGTAGCCATTATGTCGGCTGTTGGTAAAGTTGGCTCTGGAAAGCCGTAACTGTAAGCCTGTTTGTGAGCCTCTTCGACCACTTCCGCGATAGGCGGCGGCAGGTCGGCCCACGCCTCGTTGGGAACTGGCAATTCAAACAGGTCGGTCGCCCCCCTAGTGCTCCAGGGAACCGGTTTGAGCGCAGACAACTTCTGATTCTTGATAATCTTCAGCACTTGCCTCGCTTGTACGACATCCGGCGAAGCGCGGGCCAGGCCAATGAGCGAACTGAGTGGACTTGCCTCCGTGGCGACATTCGCAGCACGGCCGAAGCCAAGCAGGCTAAGCAGCGGCTTCAAGTTAAGCAGCGACTTCAGGGACACTAAAAAACCTCCCCGCTCCGCGCGGCAATGTTATGCAAGGCGGCGACCAGCAAGGCGCGGCGCACAGGAAGCGGCAAGGCTGTTTCTCGCTCAGTCAATTCATTGAAAGTTTCTACGTCCTCCGGAATCAAAGTCTTGTCGTAATCGTAAATGGCTGCGCGGCCGGTGCGCCGAGACTGCTTGCCTGGCTTCTCTCTGATGAAGCCTACGTTAGAACTACGACGCCGATAGCGCAGTGTCGGCGGAACAATGTCCATACCGTGCTCGTAATCAAACCCTCTGTCGATCAGCGAATTCTTGAGGTCGCGGTAGAGCTGGTGAGAAGCGAGACTTTCTACAAACGGCTGACGCATAACCGCCATCGAGGCGGCGCCCTCTTTGAACGGCGCAGGTAAAACAAACTGCGGTTGCAAGAACTCGTCGATGCGCGGTACGTCAGGCTGCGTCCAGGCGAACTTTAGCACGTCCCCTTCCGGCGTTTTGAAGGCCATCGCGTCGCCACCTTGCCCTAGGTACTTCAACTCATTAGGAACAACGCTCAGGAATTGTTCAGGATCGCGCATCAGGCTTGCGTTGCGTACAGGGTTCGCGTTATGCCTGAACGCCAGGTCTGGTTGCGGTGCGGCCTCCATAGCACGATAAAGCGCGCCGAGCTTTTCTTGCTTCGTTCCTGGATAAGTAATCAGCGCCGACTCTAGCCGCGTTCTGGGGCGCATTGCTCGATAGCCCAGCGCCCCGCCTAGCGCCAAGTTGATGGGATCGCCCAGCGCGTGCAGGCCCATATCGACCGGGCCGACCCCGGTCGGTTCTTCGGGGATACCCAAACCTGACCAGAGCGCCTGACGCGGCACGTCAGCCAGGCCGAGCAGGTCCAGCAAGGTCATCTTACATCAACGGCGGTTGAGACCCCATTGGCAGGCCACCAAGCGGTGGAGCGCCCATGCCGCCCCTCTCCATGCCCATGCCCATACTTTGTTCCTCTTCCATCGGCATGAGGCCCAAGAGCTGTAGCAGCGTGTACACGCGCTGCTTCAATTCTTCGGGGCTTTGCGGCGGCGGCAAGCCTGGAAATTGCGCCGGCGCTTGGTTATTGCCCAGAGGCGGAAGCTGCATGCCGGGGTTCGCGGGCGGCAGGCCCATCGGCTGAAAGCCGCCAAAAGACGGCTGCGGAATAGCCATGTTGAAAGTCTCCTATCGCGGGTTTCTGGCTACCTTGAGTTTGCCGGAGTCTGTGATCCAGGCAATCATACCTGCTCCCGGCCGTTTAATGAACGTCTGGCCGATAACGGCCCCATCCTCGTTGCCGCCCGCCACAACACGGAATTGCAGCAAGTGGCCGAACGTGCTGCCGCTGATAACCCAGGTCGCCGAAGCGACATACGCGCGGTCTACGTAAGTGCTGCTCAGCCGCAGCATGGTCATGAACAGGCCGATTTCCCGGTTCGGATCGCGGGCCGCGGGCCGCACAGTTTCCACCGCAGCCGTCAAGTCGTTGTCCCCGAACAGGTCGATAATTGGCGTGGCCGTGGGCCAGGCGTTGAGGCCGTTGCCGTCCACCGACTGGACGAGCAAAGGCACCCAATCGCCCTGTTGATACCGGCCTAAGTCGGTAACCATCATATGATGCTCATGCCTAGGAGATGAGTTGCGGCTGCTTGCTTTGCCGCCTGATACCGAATGGCCGAGCGAAGCGTGTTTCTGGCTAGCGCTTCAGCCGCGCGATTCTCCAAAACATTGGCTTGCAACTCCTCGAAAATTGGACCAAGCTCGTCTCTGTAAACATCCGCCTGGCTAAACCTTGGTGTCATCATTGGTCTTCTGGGCGACCCCTGGAGCGCGTGTATGCCCTCGTGCAGCAAGACTGACAGTGGATGTTTGCTTAACTGTGGATTAAGACCCACATTGCCGCGCTTGTACCAAATTGCATTTTGATCGTACCCACCACCCCTTAAAAGCAAGTCTGCTAGGCTTAGCTCTTCAGGATTGGACCGTACGCGCGGCATGTAGTATCCGCCGCTGGTATCGCCGGTAACGATGTTGAATTTGTTGATTCTCCTCGCGATGTCCGGCCGGCGGGAGGCTACAGCGTCCCACAGTTGCCTCACACCGGCCTCGTTTACATCGTACCCAGAGAGCGCTTTTGGCGTGATAAACAAATCGGGTGAGACAGGCAGAGGTTCTTTGACTGGCCCCAAGGCTGCGTCGAGAATCGACAGCGGCTGGCCCTCGCTCAGAACGGCCATCTCTTTCGCTGATAGCCCCAACAGCGGCCTGATAGCAGGATCAATGCTTTCTCGCTGAGCAGCAGCCATCATTTCGGTTGTTGGCTTTGGCGATGGCTGGTGGATGCCGTAGGCGTAAGCCTGTTTGTGGGCTTCATCAGCCACTTCTGCAACGGACGATGGCAAGCCGTACCTTGCATTGAAGGGAATGTGTCGATATTCTCCTCTAGCGCTTTCTGAAAATGGGTGGAGCGCAGACCACTTTAAGCCCTTGATGAGCGCCAAGGACTCTCTCGCCTTTTCGACCATTGGCGAAGCGCGGGCAGCGCGGGCAATAGCAAGTAATGCCTTTAAGTTCATCCGATTATCACGTCCACAATCTGCCGGCGGTCGGCCCCGCCCATCGTGTAAGCCACGAGCGCATGGTATCTCGTGCCGGCCGTCAAGCTGGAGGTCGCCAAGGAAATCACGTAAGCGCCAGTCTCGCCGGTAATGGCCGTCACCGTGGCTGTTGTGATCGCATTGGACTTCGTAGCAAGGTCGTCGCTGGCGTAGAAGCTGACCGTCGGTGTAGCGCCCGGAGCGGTCGGCACGTCCGACGTATTGACCGTCAGGATGCCGATGATGAGGGTGTCGCCCTTTTTCACCGGGGACGTTGAAGAGCGATAAGCTGCCATCAGGCTTGCTAAGGCAAGCCGACGCCGGTCTTGGGGACCGCCTAGTCGAAAGTCACGGGCCGAAAGCCTTCACGGACCGTCAGTTCCCCGGCCTTCTGCGAGTTGCAGTTGACCTGCTCCACGCTCACGCCAGGCTCCAAACGGTGCTTGTTGGCGTTGGAGGTCATGCCCTTGAAGGTCGTGATTTCTACGGCGGTCGGGGCTTCTTCGGCCATTAGCTTGTCGCCACGCTGTAGTTCGATAATCCGCCGGCGTTCAGGGCCGTATTCACCAGCGGCATGCCGCGCTCCGCCAGCGCTTCATCAAGCAGCCGATGGTCGGCCCCCATCGCCGTCAACAATTCCTCATGATATTCGTTTCTGACCTGATTGATAACCGTGTAGTCCCGCTGCCGCTTGGCAAGCTGCAACTCGACACCCCGCAAGTAGGCGTTAATCATGCACTGGTCGATGTCCACAATGTCGCTGATGCGGTATTTGACGTTTGTTAGCGCTGTGACTACTGCATCGACAATGATGGATGTGGCGCCTGATCTGGATTGGATGACCCTCTCATCCTCCGGCGGAAAGCGACCGTCAAAGCTGGTCGGGTAATTGTTGCCGTCCGAACCAAAGCGGATCACTGAATCTACGTGCTTGGCGGTGAAGGTGGTGCTTGTGCCGGTGATCGTGGTCGTGCCGTTGGTCGTCACGGTCCCCGCGTAGTCGGCGTCGGCAAAGCCGCTGATTTTCAACTGCTTGGGCCAGCGATGGTACATGGCATTCAAGGTTTTGGCCGTACCGGCTGGCGGGTAAACCAGGAACTGCATTGAGCCGTACACGTCCTCGCTGCCGACAATGGTATACATCCTAGGCGTGCCGGAAGTTTCCGAGACGTTCCGCTCGTAGTGGTAAAAGGTCTCTGGCGAGACGTAGACGAGCGCCCATTCGCTTTCGTGGAAAGGCGTTGTGGTCTTTTTGAAGTCGCTGGGGAGCGGGTAGGCGCTGCGGAAGAGAGTGTAGGTCGTGCTGGCGGCCACATCTGTGCCTGGGTTGGAGTCGGACGTGAGCGTAATAATCGTATTGCTTTCACGGGTGGCCACTTTGTAATTCACGCCGGCGATGCGAAGTTGGTAGTAGATGGCGTTTGTCGGCCATGTTCCCGATGTCAGCGTCACCATCCGCTCATGCGCACCGCCTGTGTAGTCAAAGGCAATCGTGCCTGTGCTGTAAGTCGCCTCCAAGTTGATTTGCAAAGGCTTCCAGTAGGCGGACCACTTATCGCTCATTGTCAGGTCACGGAGCGCTGCTTTTGTGGCCGCATATAGGTCATCTTCATTCAATATATCCGCTGCGCCGCGCAGGTACTGCCGGCCATGCTCGATGGCATCGCTCCAGGTCAGGATCGGCGGGGAGTTTGGCATGGGCTTGCTATCGGTTCGTCCATACTCACACTTTTCTCAGCACATTATCAGCGGAAGCGCTGCCGCGAACAAGCGTGCTTTGGCTCCCTTCGGAAGCGCGGCGGAGAAATTCAGGATTGGTGCCTGGCGCGCGGCGGAGAAATTCAGGATTGGTGCCTGGCGCTTGGCC
>Ga0187893_10005108_pt1 | contig 23967 bp, 19 predicted proteins | sample MA1701074metaG_FD_139574 | JGI IMG/M metagenome (GOLD analysis project Ga0187893, IMG submission 139574) | White microbial mat communities from a basaltic lava cave in the Kipuka Kanohina Cave System on the Island of Hawaii, USA - MA170107-4 metaG ...
GAGCAGTTGCCATTGCGCATCCGTCAGATCGCTGGGATAGGCACTCCTTGCCATAACTGGGTCCTCCTTGCCGAATTTCAGCTATTATCGGCAAGAATACCCCTTCTCACACACCCTCTAAGGCGAGAACTCCGATGAAACATGGAAATCTCCGTGATGATTGTTTACACGGAAGGCGCCGGGCAACCCCCGGAAAAACCCCCCTGGCCGGCCCCACCGCTCCGGTTCCGAATCCCCAGCCTATAATACCGCGTCGGAAACGCCGGGTAAAGGAACTCCCTTCGATTGTGCCGTGTCCGCGTTTCCACGTTGGGGAAGGATGAGTAATCCCGCTTGAAGAGTCTTCATGACAAGTCCAAGGGCCGTTATTAGGACTTCGACCCAATTGGGCCGTATCGCGCCTTTCAGACGGGATTCCGGGCAGTGATGCGGCCGGGGCAATCCTGTCAGGTCGTAGCGGCACGTGGGACAAAGATTTGCGTTGCGCATGGGGTTCAATCCTCAACGCACGATTCTATCACGTAGGCTCGCGTGACAGGCAAGCGAATGGCGATTAGGATTCGCTCAGGCTCCGAATGAGCGGACGGGCGAACTCGTTTCCACCGGCGCCGAGTCAAACTATCGGGACCCGCTTGATGGAATTCGAACTGTCCGACGATCATCGAATGCTTCAGGATACCGCCCGGAAATTCGCGGCGGAACACATCAAGCCCCACGCACGAGACTGGGATCGCGACGCGGACATTCCTCGAGACGTGGTGCGTTCGCTGGCCGAGTTGGGCTTCCTGGGAATCTTCACGCCGACGGAATTCGGCGGGTGCGGATTCGGCGATCTGGAAGCGACGATTATTATGGAGGAAGTGGCCCGCCACTGCGGTGCGACGGCGCTGATGCTCGACGCGCACAATGCACTCAGTTCCGCTCACATCCTTCGCGCGGGAAACGAGAAACAAAAGGCCAAATACCTGCCCAAGCTGGCGAAGGGCGAATATCTCGGGGCGTGGGCCCTTTCCGAACCGGGCTGCGGCAGCGACGCCGCGGCGCTCACCACGGAGGCGACCACGGCTGGAGATTCGTGGGTCCTCAACGGTGCCAAGCAGTGGATCACCAACGGGTTTTACGCCGGCGTCTACGTCGTCATGGCCAAGACGAAGCCGGAGGGCGGCGCGAAGGGGATCAGCGCAATTCTCGTCGAACGCGGCACGCCGGGACTCATGATCGGGAAGAAAGAAGACAAGTTCGGGATGCGGGCGTCCGACACGGTCGGACTCACCTTCGAAAACTGCCGTGTCCCGCGCGAGAATCTTTGTGGAAACCTGCACGAGGGATTCCTCGACGCCATGAAGGTGCTGGAGCGCGGGCGGATCACGATCTCGGCCATTTCCCTGGGTTTGGCGCGCGGCGCGTTGGAAGAAGCCCTGGCCTATTCGCTCGAACGAAATGCGTTCGGCAAGCCGATCTTTGAGCACCAATCGATTCAGTTCATGCTGGCCGACATGGCCTTGGAGTTGGAAGCCGGTCGGCTGCTGACCCGCAAATCCGCGATGCTGTCCGACGAGGGCAAGCTCTGCAATTTCGACATTTCGATCGCCAAGCTGTTCACCAGCGAGGCCGCAACCCGCGCCTGCCTGAATGCGATTCAGATTCTCGGCGGCAACGGATATACGAAAGAGTTTCCCGTCGAACGCTACATGCGCGACGCCAAGCTTTGTGAGATTGGCGAGGGCTCCAGCCAGGTGCAGCGGATCATCATCGCGCGACAACTTCTGGAGCTATAGAGTTCATGGCCAACGACGCTCAAACCGTGCACCGCCTCGACTTCGATTTCGACGAAGACCATCGTCTTCTTCAGCAATCCGTTCGCGAGTTCGCCTTTGCGGAACTGACCAAGGGCGCGGCCGAGCGGGACAAGAAGGCCGAGATGCCCACCGAGTTGATCCGGCAGATGGGGGAACTCGGCTGGTTCGGGATCACCATACCCGAAACGTACGGCGGAGCGGGGATGAAGACCACCGCGTCGACGATCATCGTGGAAGAGGTCTCCAAGGCCTGTGCGGGTACGGGGGTGCTGCTCAGTGCCCACAATTCGCTTTGCGTGGAACCTATACTGACGTTTGGAACCGCCGAGCAGAAGGCCAAGTATTTTCCACGAATGGCGACCGGGGAGAGCGTCGGGTGCTTGTCCCTGACCGAGCCGGGCAGCGGCAGCGACGCGGGCGCGGCCACGTGTCGAGCGGAGCTTCATGCCGACGGCTGGCACATCCACGGCACGAAGATTTTCGTCACCAACGGCAGAGAGGCCGGGGTCATGGTTTTGATCGCCGTCACCGATCCGCAGGAGCCGAAGCGAAGGCTTAGCGCCTTCATCGTGGAAAAACCCTGGCCGGGTCTGCGCATCGGCAAGCTGGAGAAAAAACTCGGCATCCGCTGCTCATCCACCGCGGAGTTCGTGTTTGAAGATTGCGTCATTCCGAAAGAAAACCTTCTTGGTGAGCGCGGGCGAGGAATGCGCGTGGCGCTCACGACGCTCGACGGCGGGCGGATTGGGATCGCCGCGCAGGCGTTGGGAATCGCCCAGGCGTGTCTACACGAGTCCGGCCGCTACGCCCGCACGCGGGTGCAGTTCAATCAGCCGATCGGAAAATTCCAGGCGATTCAAAACAAGCTGGCGGACATGGCCGTGAATATCGAGGCGGCGCGGCTGCTGACCTATCGCGCCGCGTGGCGAAAGGATAGCGGCGAGCCCTTTGGAACCGCCGCCGCCACGGCCAAGCTCTTCGCGTCGGAATCGAGTTCCAAGGCCGCCCACGCCGCGGTGCAGGTCTTCGGCGGCTACGGCTATTGCGAGGATTACCCCGTCGAGCGATTCCTTCGCGACGCCCGCATTACCGAGCTGTACGAAGGCACGAGCGAAATCCACCGGCTGGTGATCGCCCGCGGCCTGAAAGACGCGGCGGAATAGCCTGTTCTTGTCCGCTCGATCAGTGGCCCGTCCGGCCGCCATCCAATTGGATCGCCGTCAACGCCGCCGATAGCGGCGAGGAGTTGGAGGCGTTGCGGACGAGCGTCCATCGCGGGGCCCCCTATGGCCAGGCGAACTGGCAGGAGCGGATGGCGGCGCGTTTAGGACTTGAGTCGCCCTTGCGCCCGCGGGGGCGTCAGCGAGCGCAAAAGTAAGACTCCCGAACCCTTTTCCAGCCTTCCATCCTGACCTGGTTTGAATCATTATACTGTCGGCTTAGAATCGGCACTCTGCACGCGATACCCAATTGAAAGGAGCTTCATTATGCGCTGTCGTCGTATCCAAACCCATAATGCGCTGTCGTCGTATCCAAACCAGGCCATCGAGGGTCATCGTGCCTTTGATTTACCTTGTCGCGGTGGCCCAGGCCGCGCCGCTGAAGCCAAAACGGCTTGTATTCTCTTTCCATCTGCGTTCCTCTGCGTCCTCTGCGGATGATTTGATTTCCGTTTCGTCGGAGGATTAATCCGCAGAAGTCGCAGATGGGCGCAGAAAAAATAGGAGAATAGGCAGAAATCGCTTCCCTGACCTGGATTGAATCATTATACTGTCGGCTTAGGGCGCGCTCAATAATAACTTGGTCAATTTCTCCTGTGCGGAGTCAACATATAGGTTCCATGCTCCATGAAAGGGGTGGGGTGTCAATCGGAGTTGAATCAATTGTTCTTCGGTCACCTTGACGGCGGTGTCGTAACGGTTGGTGTCCAGGGCGGCCTTGACGATCAAGGCGGTTTGTGTGGTCGTGCTCGCGAACAGGCTGACGACGGTCTGATGGCTCACCAGTGGCCTTCCACGCCAGTTCTGGGTAATGAAGCTGAAGAGGAGGTGTTCGATTCGATTCCACGTGCTGGTGCCCGGCGGGAAATGACACAAGTGCAGGGGCAGGCCCAACTGTCCGCCAGCCCTTGCAGCGACACCCTCCAGAGACGAAAACGGGGACTGTTGCTCCCCCACCGTCGGCGGTGATGAGCAGTTCGCCGGCCCGGGGAAACCGCCGACGTCCCATTTGCCTCCACCATTGACGGATGCTGTGGACGGCGAACTGTGCCGTGTCGTGGTCGATCCCCACGCTGACCCATCCCTGATTGTTCACCATGTCGTAGACGCCGTAGGGAATGGCCTTGCCCAACTTCTTGTCGAGAAAGTCGTGAACGCGGACTTCCTCCGGCTGGCCGCATGGGAACGCGAGGATGACTCGTTGGTCTATCGCGATGCCGACACCCTGCGTCTGGCCAAGCGCCTCCGCAAGCACCGTGACGGGTTGTTCGCTTTTCTGGACAAGCCCGAAGTGCCCTTCGACAACAACTTGGCGGAGCGCGCCATCCGCCCCGCCGTCATCCTACGCAAGAACAGTCAGTCGAATCGCTCCGAACAGGGCGCCGTCCCCCAGGCCGTTCTCATGAGCATCTACCAAATGCTCAAACTCCGCGGCCTCGACCCCACGAATACCATCACCGTCGCCCTGCGAACCTACCCTCTGACCGGCGAATTGCCGCCCTTACCCGGCCAGCATCTTGCAAACGGCTGAAGAGCTACGTCTTAGAGATCCGAGTGTGCACTATTCCGAGCAATCCCGGGGCACCGGGATTCGTAATTCGCAATCTGTAATTCGTAATTTGCAATTCGCAGCCTTTGGTTGCGGCCAAAGGCTGCGAATTGCCTTCGTTCTACGGACAAATCGGCAACATGCTTCCCGCGCAGGTCGTGTTGTCACCCAGATAGGTGCCGCCCAGGTCGGAGCAATCGCTTTGGGTTGTACCGTTGTCATCGTTGCCGGTGAAGTAGCTTCCGTCGCGGCAGCAGTTGTTCGGCGCGCCCAACTCACAAGCACCGGGGGCACACGTGTGCGGGCAGTTGGCCGTGGTCGGGTCGGCGAACATGTCCAGCACTTCGATCACCTCGGAGATGTCGCACAGGTCGCAACATTGCCCGTTGACGCAGTTCTGCCCCAGCGCCCCCGTGCAATCGCCGTTGGAAGTACACGAAACCGGGCAACTTCCGTCGTAGATCAGCGACCCCGGAGTGATGCCGACCGCGGTGGGTGTGGTGCAGGCCGTCGGTTCCGAGTAGGCCGCGAGAACGTCGATCAGATCGCCGATGTCGATCACGCAGAAAAACGGCTCAAGATCGCAGTAGAGCCGGCACGGTCCGCAGCCGGGATCGGCCGCGGGAATCGACGCGGGCCAGAACCCGCCTTGCAGGCTGTACGACCCGCCGCTGAGCGTGCCCGCGTCGGCCTGGCCGATGGTGCCGCCGAGCTCGTAACCGTTGCCGGTCGAAAACATCTGCCCGCCGGAATCGATCGTATTCCAGGTAAGGTCATAGCCGTTTCCCGTCTGTGCGTTCGATGTAGCGAGCGCACAAAGAATGACGAAAGGCGAGAAGCGAACGGCGAACGAGACCCTTGGCGACAGTTGGAGCGAAGCATGGCCGAGGTTTCGGTGAGCCGCGGGCGCAAATCGCCCCGGCAAACCGGGCCGGACACGTGCTACGTCGTAGTTCGATCGTTTATCGTTCATAAAAAACTCCCATAGCTCTCAAGGGTGTAGGCACAGCGACATTTTGTCGTAATTCCTACCGACCGGGTCTGTTGCCGCCGATTTCCTGGACCGCGATCGCAATGGACTTCAGCCGGGACCGCAGTTCTGCCATCTCATTTTTCAGTTCTTCGTTTTCCGCCCTCAAGGTGCGAATCTGCTTCTGCTGTTCCTTAATGCCTTCCACGGCGACAGCCAGCAGATGGGAGTAGTTCATCCCCTTGGCGTCGACACCGTTTTCCTCCATGACCACCAATTCCGGGCAGACCGCGGCGACGTCTTCGGCGATAAAGCCGAGGTCAGATTTCCCGCCTTGTTCCGCTTTCCAATCGAATTGGACGCCTTCCAGCCTTCGAAGGATTGTAAGGGGCGCGGCAATCGGTCGGATGTTTTCCTTCCATCGCCTCGACGAAGCGTTGATCCACGCGTTCGCGAAACCCTGGCCGCCCGGATTCGCGGTATTGGGAAGCTCCACGCGGAACCCAGCATTTGCGACGCCAACGGCCATGTTTCCTTGTTCAAACGCGAAACCCGAAGGATCGCGGAAACGCATCCCGCGCAGCGGACTGCCAAGCGGCTCCACCCGAATATCGCAAAGGTCTTGCGGGCCGAAAACGAGCCGGTTCGTTCCGGCCGCGGGATTGAGGACGCGAATGCCGGCGGGATCGCGCAGGGTCAATCCGCTGGGTCCGGCCGGGTCGACGAGGATCGAGCAATCGTCGGTGGGTCCGAACAAAAGCCGTGTTGGCGCCATCGGTGCAGGAGTCACCAGGCGAATGCCGGCGGGATCGCGGAGCATCAGACCGCTAGGACCGCCGGGATCTACACTGATCGTGCAGCCATCGGTCGGGCCGAAGAGCAGGCGGCCTCCCATATTTGAGGGGCCCAGGAGGCGCAATCCGATGGGGTCCCGCTCCACGAGTCCCGGAAAGGCGGGATCAATGCCAATGCTGCAATCGTCCGTGGGCCCGAAGAGAAGACGCGAAGGTCCGGTGGTTCCCGGGGGAAGCAGCACACGAATGCCGGCGGGATCGCGGAGCATCAGACCGCTAGGACCGCCGGGATCTACACTGATCGTGCAGTCATCGGTCGGGCCGAAGAGCAGGCGGCCTCCCATATTTGAGGGGCCCAGGAGGCGCAATCCGATGGGGTCCCGCTCCACGAGTCCCGGAAAGGCAGGATCAATGCCAATGCTGCAATCGTCCGTGGGCCCGAAGAGAAGACGCGTCGGCGCGGGAAGCGGGTCGGGGTTGATCAGGCGAATACCGCTCGGGTCACGGAAACTCAGGCCGCTCAGCGCGGGGTCAATGCCGATGCTGCAATCATCGGTAGGACCAAAAAGCAAACGCGACGGCGCCGGAGGAATCCCATCGGGCAGAAGAATGCGGACGCCCTTGGGATCGCGGAGGTTCAAGCCCATCGAACCGCCGGGCGGGTCGATGCTGATCGAACAAAGATCGGTGGGCCCGAAGAGCAACCTTCCCGTTGATCCAGGGCCAAGAAGCCGCAAGCCGACCGGGTCACGTTCAACCAAGCCGGACAGCATCGGGTCGATTCCGATACTGCAATCATCCGTCGGACCGAACAAAATACGCGTCGGCAAGAGCAACGGCGTGGGGTTGATCAAGCGAATCCCGCTCGGATCACGGAAACTCAGGCCGCTCAGCGCAGGGTCAATGCCGATACTGCAATCGTCCGTGGGACCGAATCGCAGAAACGTGGGACCCGGAGGCAGACTGGGCGGGCGGCAGATGCGTGCACCCGCAGGGTCTTTCAGCGTAAGTCCGGCCGCTCCGGCCGTATCAACGCCTATGCTGCAATCGTCCGTAGGACCGAATCGAATCGTGGCCGTAGTCGAGCCGGAGAGAACTCGAATACCGCTCGGATCCCTTAGCCTCAGTCCGGATGGGCCGGCGGAATCAATCCCGATGCTGCAGTCATCGGTGGGACCGAAGAGGAGCGTCGCAACATCGCTCCTGCTGGAACCGGTTTCAATGCGGAAGGCCGCCTCTGCCCGACTGGCCAGATCGGCGAAGGCCGAGTAGGGGGCGGGAGTCATTTCCTGGCGCGGCGTAAGTATGGTCGGCATCGGGTCGCCGGGACACTGCGTGGCAATCTCTAGCCACCGCGGGTCTCCATTGAACGCAACGTCGCCAAAGTCGAGTGGGACCGTGAACAGGCCCTCCGAAACGAGTATGGGCAACGGCCCGATCGGCGAAGTTCCGACCTGAGCGCCGCCCGCCGGAGCGTCATAGAGTCGAAACGTGACGTTGCACGTATCGTCGACGGGCATACCGCTCCTGACCAGCCGCCCCTGGTACGTGAACTCCGAACCGATCATGGATTGGCCTAGCACAGGCGATGCCGCGACCGAAGCCAGAACAAGCAGGCAAGTGCACTTCCGTTTCATCGTTTTAGCTCCTCGAATGGGTTTCAATTCTTCGTTTCCCCTGGTACGAAACGAACACCGTCGCCGACCTTCAGGGCGGCCTCCAAGTTTGAAGTAAACGCGAACCGGCTTCAACCATAATCATTTTCTAACAATTGTCAAGGCCGAAAGTGCGTTGCATTCCGCCTCTTTCGTGGTTTTCAGTCCCCTTTCTCATAATCCAAATAAGCTCCCGATGGTATGGTGAACACCCGGAGGGGCCGTATCCGGTCGTGGGATGCGACGTAGTGACCGCGGAGTGCCGTGGCGTGGAATGAGCCGAAAGGGATCGAGTTTTTGTAGGCGCATCGCAAGATTGAACATCGCGAACCCGCCCTGCGTATGCTTGAGTGCGGGCCACCCGAGCGGCTATGCGACCGCTGCGCCTCTCCAGGAAACATGCCCCGTCACGCACGGAGATACACGGGTGTGGGGTCCCGAATCAGTAGCAGCGCGATTGGTCTTGGCGAACTCCTGTCCATTGTGGACGCGAATGGCGGCGTGTTTTGATGCCCAAGTCCTTCCCCGCCGGCGTCCGTCGCAACAGGACTCCAATTCAAACATCCCGAAGTCGGGACGGTCAGAGGAGTACCGTGCTGATATCCTCGCGTCGCAACAGGACTTCAATTCAAACATCCCGAAGTCAAAGAATGAGAAGAGTTGAAGGTAGGGACGAAGGTCGGACTTTTTTTCGTTGCAGGATTCGAGCAGACATGGTGATCCGGGTCGTGGCCCTTGCCGAAGGCGCTGCTTATCTTTGGCACACTCGCTTCAAAACGACACCCTTCCAGCATTTTTGTTCGCGGATTATCATTTGCAACCGGGGTGGCAGTTCCTATAACATTGGGTCCTTCTGGACGCCGCGACGCCGGACTTCCTTGGCGAAGTCTCATTTGCCTTCGTAGGGAGTGAGACAAAGGAGGTTCGCTGAAGGTGAAGCCACTGGGGAGAAGTTCTGTCATGCAATTGTTGTCACAAAGTCGGTCCTACCAAAAGGGTTGCCGGGTTCACTCAACGATCTTGGTATTTGGTTGCCTTGGCCAATGGGGACTCATGAGCTTGCCGACCCATGCCGCCGATCCTGAGGCTGCGATCGAATGGCTCGGGGGTCCCGTGACCCCGCAGGCCATGGAACCCGACGCGATTCGGGCAAGGATCGAGGAATTGGCCGGTCGCCCGCTTTCACGACATGTCCTGGTGCAGTTCAGCCTTCCACTCACTCGCGATGTGCAATCGAGACTGGAGACTTCGGGGCTCAAACTTTTGCAATATGTGGGTAGCAACGCCTTTTTTGCTTCGCTCGAGCGTGGACGGATCGACGCGGGTTCTTTGTCGCGCGAGCCGGCGCTGACTCACGTTGCGGCCGTCGAGCAAGCCTGGAAGCTCCATCCCATGCTGCACGCGGGCGAAGTACCGACGTGGGCCGTGGTCAATGAGGAAGCGATCAATAAGAGCGGCGCGGTTCCGACCGTCGGTGCCTATATTTTGTTCCATCCCGACGTGCCCTTGGTTCCGGATGGGGAGAGTCTCACGGCGGCCTATGGCGCGAAAGTCATGTCCCGCTTGGAATCGGTCAATGGGCTGGTCATCGAGTTGCCCTTTCCCAACATCGCGGCATTGGCCGACGAGGACGCGGTGCAGTGGATCGAACCTCCGTTACCGCGAATGTCGGAGGTCAACAACAGCAATCGGGTTATCACCCAGGCGGATATTGTGCAGGCGGCGCCCTATGGATTGAACGGTGCGGGGGTCACGGTGCTGGTATACGACGGCGGCTTCGCGTTGGCATCTCATCCGGACTTCGGCGGGCGATTGACCGTCCGCGACTCTTCGGGCCTCTCCAACCACGGGACGCACGTTTCGGGAACGGTGGGCGGCAGCGGGGCGGCCAGCGGCGGCCAGTTCCGCGGGATGGCTCCGGGTGTCACCATTCAGTCCTACGGTTTTGAAACCGATGGCTCCGGGATTTTCCTTTATTCGAATCCGGGTGACATGGAGGACGACTACGATCAGGCCATGAACTCGTTTGGAGCGGATATCTCCAACAACTCGATTGGAACCAACACCTGCTCGAATGGATTTCCGTGCTCCATAACGGGGGACTACGGTGTAACGTCGGCGTTGATCGACAATATCGTCCGCGGGTCGCTGGGCAGTCCGTTTCGAGTCGTCTGGGCAAACGGCAACGAGCGTAGTTGTTCGGGTTGCCCAGGAGAGCACATGGCCGGTTATCACTCCACCGCTCCACCGGCCTGTGCCAAGAACCATTTGACGGTCGGAGCCTTGAATTCCAACAACGATTCCCAAACGAGCTTTACGAGTTGGGGTCCTTGCGACGACGGCCGTCTCAAGCCGGACGTTTCCGCGCCGGGTTGCCAAAGCAACGGCGACGGCGGCGTGACCTCGTGTTCCAGCAGCGGCGGATATACCGTCTTTTGCGGGACGTCGATGGCGTCGCCGACGGTCTGCGGGCTGAGCGCGCTGCTCTTGCAGGATTTTCGCGTGCAGTTTCCCGGTGAACCGGATTTCCGAAATTCGACGCTTCGGGCCATGATGGCCCACACGGCGGAGGATCGCGGCAACATCGGGCCGGATTACCAATTCGGGTACGGCTCGGTTCGGATTCAGGCGGCCGTCGATTTCATGCGCACAGGGAATTTTCTTGAGGAATCCACGACACAGGGCGGAGCCTATTCCGTCCTGGTGATCGTCCCGCCGGGCCAACCTTTCCTGAAGGTGACGTTGGCCTGGGATGATCCGGCGGCGGCACCCAACGTAAATCCGTCGCTGGTGAACGATCTCGATCTTGTGGTGTTTGACCCTTCTTCGGTTCAACAATTCCCCTGGACACTGAATCCGGGGAGTCCGGCCACTCCCGCCGTTCGAACGCAGGCCGATCGTCGGAACAATATCGAGCAGGTGTACGTGGCCAACCCGGCCGCGGGTGCCTGGCGCGTCGAAGTCCGCGGTTTCAACGTCCCCACCGGACCGCAAACGTTTTCGCTCTGTGCGTCTCCGCAGCTCGTGAATTGCTCGACCCTGGGGGTCCTCACCTTGGATCGCGTGAAGTACGCTTGCGAGAGCACGGCGACCATTCAAGTCGTGGATTGCGACCTGAACACGGACAACGGCGCGGTCGAAACCATCTCGGTGACCATCGAATCGGATATCGAATCGGGCGGTGAATCCGTATTGCTCACCGAAACCGCGGCGGAAACGGCCGTGTTCCGCGGGAGCATCGATCTGAGCATGACCGATGCGACGGGAGTCTTGCACGTCGCCTCGGGCAATACCGTTACAGCGCGGTACGTGGATGCGGACGACGGCTTCGGCGGCATCAACGTTCCGCGCACGGCCGTTGCCGTGGTGGACTGCCAGCCGCCGGTGATCTCCAACGTGCAGGCGACCAACGTCGGTCCTGCTTCGGCCACGATCACGTTTGCCACCGATGAATCGGCCGCGGGTACGGTGCGATACGGGACGTCGTGCGGCTCGCTTGCGCAACAAGCGGCCGGAACCGGATTCCAGACGGCGCATTCGATCGCCCTGGCGGGGCTGACCGAAGACACGTCTTATTTCTTCGCGGTGGACGCCGTGGATCAGGCCGGCAACAGCGCTTCGGATGACAACGGCGGTTTGTGTTTTACCTTCATGACCCCGGACATCCCCAACTATTTCACGGAGCAGTTCGCGGGCGAGTTCGATCTTGACAATCTCACCGTGGTATTCACGCCCGACGGATCCTTCGACTTTTACAGGGCCTGCGCGGAACCGATCACGGTCTTGCCGGTGGATCCGACGGGCGGGCAGCCCATCGCGTCGTTCACGCCCAACAATGACGACGGATCCTCTTCTCGAACGATCAGCGGCGGGTCGAGCGTGTCGATCTACGGCACCAGTTTCACGACGTTTTTCGTGGGCAGCAACGGCTACATCACGTTCGGCGCCGGCGACGACGATTACGATGAGACGCTGGCGGAGCATTTTTCTTTCCGTCGCATCGCCGCGCTGTACGACGACCTGAACCCCGGCGTCGGCGGCTCGGTGAGCTGGAGACAGCTTCCCGATCGGGCCGTGATCACATGGCAGAACGTGCCGGAATACAACACCTCGAATTCCAATACGTTTCAGGTTGACATGGGTTTTGATGGAACGATCCGGGTCAGCTATTTGAGCATCGCCGCCGGCGACGGCATTGCCGGGCTTTCCAGCGGCGGCGGACTTCCGAATCCGTTCATTGAATCCGACTTGTCCGGTTCCGGTGGTTGCGCCGATTGCAACCAGAATGGCATTCCGGACTACCTGGACATTCAGAACGGAACGAGCGAGGACTGCAACACCAACGGGGTGCCGGACGAATGCGAATCGAATCTTGATCCGTCGATTGTACGTCATCCCGGAAATGCGACGGTATGTGAAGGCGGCAACGCCCAGTTCGGCGTGGTGGCGGAAGGCTATGGGGGTCCGCTCGAATACCAATGGGAAAAGGACCTTCAACCGATTAACGGAGCCAATGCCGATGCGTACAACCTCATTTCAGTTCAGATAGGGGATGCGGGGTCCTACCGAGTCGTGGTCAACGATGAATGCGGGTCGGTCACCAGCACGCCGGCATCCTTGGCGGTGACTACGCTCGCTTCCTGCGCGGATTCCAATCCCTGTACACTGGACGGTTGCCAGTCCGGTTCGTGCACCCATTCCGCCAACACCGGGGCGGCCTGCAACGACGGAAACGACTGCACGATCGCGGATACGTGTACCGCCCAAAGTAGCTGCACGGGTCAGGCCATCGTCATCTTGTATGCCGATATTGTTCCGTCGGGCGGCGACGGCGTCATCGAATTGAGCGACACGCTCTGCATTTTGGATGGGTATAACATCCCCGAGGCATGTCCCAATGGTGATATCGCCCCTTGCGGCGGCGACGGAGTCATCGAGCTTGCCGATGTGCTGGCCGTGATCGATGCCTACAACGGCGTCTTCCTGTGCCCGCACCCGTGCCCCCCGTGACCTGACCGGTCAGGGAATTGAGTCTTCATGCCGGCCTTGGGGTTGCGAACCAAGGCCGGCTGCGGATAGACTTCCGCATTCTCGGCTCTGGAACGGGGCCGGGAAGTCGAAGGAATAAGAATTATGGCGCGAGTTTGTTATTTTACGGGAAAGAAGACTCGGTCCGGCCGGCAGATCGCCCGCAAGGGCAAGGCCAAGTACCTCGGCGGCGTCGGCAAGAAAACGACGGGGGTCACCAAGCGGAAGTTCAAGCCGAACATTCAACGGGTGCGGGCGGTCATTGACGGAAAGATCTGCCGAATCAAGGTATCCGCCAAGGCGATCCGCATGGGCGTTTTGGTGAAGCCGCAGAAACGGATCTGGGCCGGCTCCGGCGAATCCCATGCCGTGACCGCTGGAGATTCGGCTTCGAATTGATCGGCGGGGCGCGTGCCGCCCGGATGGGTTTGTTTGAAGCATACCGCCCACGATGCGCGTTTCCTCGCGTCGTATCGCCTTGGCCTGTGGGTCGTTCGTCACCGGGCTTTTTCTCGCATTTCTTTGGATTCGGGAACCGCTTGGGACCCTGACCTTGGAAGGGCTCGCTGCCGCGCGGTCGAAATGGACGGCCGCGGGCGTTCGCAACTATCGGCTTCACTACCGCATGCACGGGGCCGACTACGAAATCGAAGTGACCGACTCCGTGGTCGTCCGGGCCCTGGTCAACGGAATCGCTCCGCGTACACCCGATTGGCAGGTCTTTGGAGTGGAAGGGCTCTTCGACATTCTCGATCAGGAGCTTGACCTGGCGGCCGGGCCGCGGGGAACCGGCATCCTTCAGCGGGTGCGCTTCCATGATCGATACGGGTACGTGGAACGCTATCTGCGCACGGGAATGGGGACCCTTCGGGGCGCGGAAATCGAGGTTCTGGAATTGGCGCGGCCGTGAATCTCGGAAATTCCGCGGGCGATACAAGGCGCTGTCCGTTCGATGCACGCTCAATTCGGCCGTTGAGAAACGAGAGTCTCAAATCTGTTGATCGCGGCGCGGTTCATTTCGGATTCGAAGCCGCTGCTCCAGTTTGCGGGCCACGTCCAGCGGAACCAGCCGGGAAAGGTGCTCGGTATCATAGCGGCCGATCTCGACGATCTGCTTGATGAGCGTGCTCGAGGTCACCACGTGCTGCCCGCTTGTCATAAGAAAGACGGTTTCCAGATCGCCGATGATCAGGTTGGCCGTGGCGATTTCCAGTTCGGCGTGCAAATCGACGGCGTCGCGAATTCCGCGCAGAATCACCTTCGCTCCCACCTCCTGGGCGAAATCGACGGTCAGGCCGGCATAGGTCCGCACCTCGACGTTGGGAGCGTCGGCGGTATGTTGAATGAGCATTTCCCGCCGTTCTTCGGGGGTGAACACCTGTGCCTTGAGCGGGTTCTCTCCGACGGCAACAATCAGCCGCTCAAAAAGACACGCCGCCCGGCGGATAATGTCCAGGTGGCCGTGCGTAACGGGGTCGAACGTCCCCGGAAAGATCGCGACGCTGTTGCGTCGTTGCGGCATCAGCACACTCCGAATCGGCCCCGCCCATCCTATGCCGCGGCGCGAGCGCTTCCAAGCCGGCGGGGGCCTTGTCGCCGCTAGATCAATAAACGCCCTCGATGATCGGAGTGGCGAAGCCGGAGAACGGGCGCACGTCTCCCGCGCCGTCCCAGGGGAAAGCCTCGCACGGAGGATGGCGAACGGCCTCGTCACGCTCCAGAAACCGCGGGATAAACGTCTCTTTCGTGAGTGTCGTCAGCCGGACCCGGCCCATCTCGCCGTACTCGACGATGCGGGTCAGTTCTTTCGGATCGACGAGCTCGATCATCGCCCGCGGACAAGGCGGGTAATAAATGATGCTATAGCGGTCGGCCGGATCGAAGGGTTTGGGGGCGGCCAGGCCCATGAGCGTGTTCCCATACGTCGGCACAAAATCAATCGCCCCTTCGAGCAATTCTTCGCGGGCGAAGCGGTGGAACTGAGCGGTGAGCTGCGTGCCGCCGCACATGACGCCGGTAATCCCCAATCGCCGCAGCGAAATCCGGTCGCACAGCGCCTCCAACAGCTTCGGCGTGGTGAAGACGCAGCGGATCGTCTCCTGCGACTTGAGCAGGGTGAGGCCCTGGTTGATAACGTGGTCGCGGTATTCGGTCATCAGGTCCATTCGCGCGGATTTAACGAGTTTGACCACCCAACGTGGGTCCAGGTCCACGTGGAAACAGATTCCGCCGCGATGTTGACACAAATGTTCGAGCGCGAGCCGCAGGCGCCGCGGCCCCGTCGGACCGAGCATGAGCCAATCCGCCCCGCGGGGAAAGCCCCGATCGGAAAGCGACTCGCTGAAGAGCTCGTAATCGGTGCGGAAGTCGTCGATTTGCACGCGGCCTTTGGGCACGCCCGTGCTGCCGCCGGTTTCAAAAACGTAGATCGGCCGGTCGGCCAGCGACTTGGGCACCCATCGCCGCACCGGTCCGCCGCGAAGCCACTCGTCCTGAAACGGCTCGAACTGATCGAGATCGGCGTAGGATTGAATCTCCTTCCGTGGATCCCATTTTAGTTTCGCCGCGTATTCCAACCAGAACGGGCACCCCGTCGCCGGATCAAAATGCCACGCCACGATCTCACGCGTGTGGGCGTCGAGCCGGGTCTGGGCCATCGACACACTGTCTTGTCGTTTATCGTTTCCCATTTGGAGACGATCATAGCCAACCAACCAAAACGAATGAAGAGTGCGGAATGCAACGACGAGTCGAATTTGATTCGAGAAAGCAAGACCCCATGTCCCGGGTGCGACACATTGCCACTTCCTCGAACGGGGAAAGAGTGGTCGTGGGTGCTTTTGAACGCCTTGTCGCGGTTGGGGACATCGTCGCGCCCCGGAAAGTGAGCGAGTTCGATACCATCCTCGATTCCGGTGGCCAGAGGTTGGCCATCACGTCGGACGGCCGGCATGTGTTCGCGGGGGCGTATCACCGCAACGGAATCGCGTGCGATGACGCTGAAACCGGTTCGCTTCTGTGGCAGCGCAAAGATCTTAAAGAAGGTCCAATACATGAGCTTTTCGATGGACGACCGCGTAGTGTTCTGCGGCTTCGAGCGAGGTATCGGCGGCGCCAACCAAACATGTGCCGCGGGATCGCTCCGTGCCGTTACGGTTTCTTGCCTTCGCAAACATCCTATCGGAACGGCCGCGCGTGTCGAAAACGAACAAACCCTGCGTTTTTTTCGTAAACTCCAGGCATTTTGCGGCCTATCAATTGCCACTTTTTTGTTCTTGTTGACTTATTCGCGCCCTAGGCCGATAATCAATCGAGTTGTCCAAAGCTGGCAAGGAAACCCAAATGGGTTGCACAAACGGCTCAAGCAAGTCGATACTTCCTAGAGGGCCGCCGGTCTCGGATCATATTGTCGATGGGCCTATCTTTTTCAGATTGCGCGCGTTTTTCAAGCAGGCAGTTATTAGTCTAAACGAAAGAGTACCAAAATGAACGCAGTCATTTCTTTCTGCACGTTTTGCGTCGCAAGTTGGCTTCCAGCCTTCGAGCCCTCGCAAATACCCAAGAACGGATCTATCACTGAGACCTATGCGGGTCCGGGGGCGGTCTACGTCCTCGATACCGGCGACGTCGTCGTGTTCCTTGGCAACGAGATCGAAACCAACAACGTTTTGATCCTGCGTCAATCCAACGTGGTCGGTCGAGGATTAGCAGAGAATCAAAAGGAATTCTCGATCGGTTCAGCGAAACCGGACAGAAGAAGGTATGCGGTCCGCCCGTTCAAGGCCGCGCCGGCCGGCGACGGCCATGGGCCCGAGTCACTGGAGAGGTTCGAAGGCGAGCTTCGTGTCACGCTCACAACTCCTCTGGACGAAGTAGCACCCGTTCACACTTTGGAACTGGAGATCGCGGCGGAGGAAAAAAAGCCGTTTGTTCACCGGGCGACCATCCGAACACCCCCACCGACCGCCATTGGCGAGACTTCGGCGCCATTGAGACTTGTGGGCGAGAACCTCACCGTTCCAGGCCCATTTAACGGGCAAGAGGTAACCTGTATGGCGACGTGCTCGAACGGTTCGGGGAGTATCACCTGCCCGGGTCGTGAGGGCTGTTACGCCTTTTGCCATGGTGGGGTCCCAAAGGTGGGTTGCGGAAGGCCAGCGCACGTTGAATAAGAAACCGTCCTCAATCCGTTGTTGAGAAAGGGGCCCTTGGCGGAGTCGGCGACAGGCGCTCCTTCATCGCGTTTGAAGCGAATCGTTTTCCGATGCCGGGATTGGTGCCGCCACGAAGATAAGATTCAATGCGGGTTAAGTGTCAAATTGTTGTGACCTGCCTGATCCTTTGCGCTGCGAGCTGCGAAAAACCAAAGGTCGATGTCCCGGTCACAGAGGGCTGGAAAGTCACGGACGTGCGGGACTTCGCACCCCAAGGAAAAAAGGGCCTTCTGATTATTGCGGAAAACGCACCGGGGGTTTCGATTGTTGTCCATGAAGTGCCTTTGACGCACGGCGACGAGCAGAAGCCGTTTCTCATCGTGGACGGTCGCAGGATTGAGCTGGACGAACGAGGCTCGTTGGGTTTCAGCGAGTCGGGCCTGTCCGTCTATGCCTTGCCCGACCTCCCCGACCTCGCGAAAAGTCAAGGGACAAAACTGGGAATTGAGAAGCTGACGCCGGCCGGCCGGCGAAAACTGAGTTCCGCTGCTTTCGATGAAGCCGCCCGGCTCGGCTTCCCCGTACTTCCCTATCCCGTGCCCGGGCAACCTTTCTTTTTTCGATTGAAGACGAACAAGGGGCTAATCGTCGACAGCAAGAACTTGATGGGGCGCGTCGTGCTGATTGATTGCTGGGCCACCTGGTGCGGGCCATGCATGGCGGCGATGCCCACGCTGGTGGATTTGTCTCGAACGCATGGAAAGGAACTGGTCCTGATCAGCGTAAACGTGGACGACGAGACGGAACCCGCCTTCGATAAATTGCGAGCGATCCACGGCCCGGATACGGATCACTGGGCGCACGTTTCCGTTCCCAAGGAAATTCAGCCGCTCTTGTACCGATCGCTCGGCCGAAGCGACATTCCGCGGATCCTCTTAATCGATCGCCAGGGAGTCCTTTGCGAGGAACCTCCCAACGCCGATTTTGTTGAGCTTCGCAAAGCGGTGCAGGCGGTTGTCGAAGCCGGAACGCGTTGACGCCCAGACGGTTCGTCAACCGCTACTTCGGGTGTCAGCGGCGATCAGGTCGATCACCATGAATGCCCGACATCCTAACCGGCCTCTCCGGTTTCGATTGCAACTCTCATGATCCCGGAGTGCCTGGCGATACACGCTGTCGGAATTGCGCTGCCGGCGTGCTCAATGTACGCTAAGAAGTCATGAACATGCCCGTGCCCGAACCGGGCGAAATTCCGATGGTGACGGGGTTGGGGGTTGGGTATCCTCCTGCTCGCGCTCCTGACCGTCGGCAAGCTATGGTTCGGAGGCCGGCCGCTTCCCGAGAGCACGAGTTGCTGATTGCCATCGCGCTTCACGGCGGCGATTAGGTCGACCTCCTGCTAGCCTGGCCAGCGGAGGGGTCGGTGGCTGGCGTAACCGCGCGCCCGTCAGGATACTCACGGCCGTATTGATGGACGAACAGAAAAATGCCAAGGGTGAAGGGCTGCGTTCGTGCGTCCGTCCGCGATTCTCGATGGCCGCGCTGATTCTGCTGATCGCGGCTTCGGCGTTTCTGGAGCAGTTCCGCGGCGGTGACCTGGTTCAGGCCGTCCTGATCACGACCGTCTACGTTGCTGCTTTGTTCGCCGTCTCGGCTCGACGCCGAACATTTGGTCTTGTGCTTTTTTTGATCGTGCCGACAATTCTCGCAAAGTGGCTGGACCACTTCCGCCCCGGCCTGCTGCCGGGCTGGCTCTACATCTTCCTTGGCCTGACCTGCATGACACGCATCACTGTGGAGCTCCTACGCCTAATCCTTATCGCTCCGCGCGTCGACTCGGAAGTGCTTTGCGCCGGCGTGGCGGGTTACCTGATGCTGGCCATCCTGTGGGCGGCCGCGTACCTCTTCGTATGGCGAGTCGTACCCAGGGCCTTCACATTCAATACGGAGGGGGGTGGCGAGATGGATAGCTTCACCGCCATCTATTTCAGCTTCGGCGTACTAGGCACGGTGGGGTTCGGCGATATCGTCCCTGTGGCCAAGGCCGCTCGCCTGCTCGCCATCCTCGAGGCCACCTCAGGGATGTTTTACGTCGCAATCGTGATCGCTCGCCTGGTGGGGCTGTACACTCCTCGGGCTGCGCGGTCCGCCGAGATGTGACGTTCTCCAGGCAACTCGCGTGGCCGAGGTGTGCGGGCCAAAGGGGGGGGTCGAAAGTGACAAGGGAGAGGGTTATGCGTTACGGTTTAGGGGCAGCCAGGGCTTTCTCCACCGCGTCAATGATCTTGGGATCCTCCGGCATCGTCTTGGTCCCGAACTTTGCATGCACGGTCCCATCGCGCCCGATGAGATGCTTCTGGAAATTCCACTGCACCTTGCCGGCGATGGCCTTGGCCGTGAAGTCGTAGATCGATTGGGCTTTGGCGGCGGATGCCGGTTTTTCCATCGCACCTTTCTCCGCGGGACGGCTCGGCGTCTGGGCCAGCAGCGCCGCGGCCAATAGCACAAACGATGAAATCGAGACGATCATGCCTTTTCTCCTACCAGAACTCCGGCGACCATTCGCCCTGCATCCTGATCCGATTCCACAGTCGTGTCCACCTTGGCCACGCCGGCGGCCTTTCTTTGTGCGGCCAAAAGGACACCCGCCCCGCACAGCGAGGCCAGACCGCAGAACCACTGAACTCCGGCGAGCCGCTCGTCGAAAAGAAAAAACGACGCAATCGACGTCAGGATGGGTTGGAGCAGGATGATCCCCGAAGACATGGAGACGCCCAGGCGCACGATGCCCGCGTAATACATCGCGTGGGAAAAGGCGATGCCGATGAAGGCTGACGCCGTAAGCAGCAGGAGCTGGCCGCCGGACAATGTCGTCACGCCGAGGCCGAAGTTTTTCCCCGCGACGAGCATGGTCGACACCAGCACGGCGGCCGTAAGCAGGCTGATGGCGGAGAACGCGACGATCGGATGTACCTCGTGCATGTAATACCGAACAGAAAGGGCATAGCCCGCGTACAGCGCTCCGGAAGCAAGTCCGAGGAACACGCCGATGGCCGTGGCCCCGCGCGGCGGTTCATCGCCAAGCAGCAAAACGCCGGCGGCTCCGAGAAAGACGATGACAATGCCGATCCAAAACTCCTTGGTTCTCAATACGAATCGTTCCGAGGGAAACAGCAGGTAGGCGCCCAGGGTCACAAAAACAATGTGAGACCGCAGCATGAAAGTCAGCAATCCCGGTTCGATGAAGTACGGTGCCCAGGCGAACATCGATTGCGCCACGCAGTTGAAGGCGCTGGGGACGATGGCCGCGATCCAGAGCCCTCGCGGCAAGGTGCGCCGTAACAATCCGACGATCACCACCGGCGCCCAAAAAATCGCGGAAATCCCGTAGCGCCATCCGTTGGCCGTCCAGCCGTCGAGGTATCCTGCGAAATAGCGCAGGAAAAGAGGTACGCTGGACCATGAGAAAAGCGTCAAAACGATGAGGATCAGTCCGGAGGCCGAACGCGATTCTGATCGGTCGCTTTGCGAATCCACGCTACGATACTACGGCGGGATCTGCAGACGCACAAAGGAGGGGCATCTTGGCCGGCGAAAAGCGATTGCTCACCCCTTGGACCAAACGGCTCGATGATACGGCCATGGGCGAGGGATCTCCGCGCATCGCGGGACAAGACTTGAAATGGCTCGACAAGCCGGCGGTCATCGTCTTGCTATTGGGTTGGATCGTTCTCTTTGGTACGGGACTTGTCGTACCCGGCATCTATTCACGAGAGTCGCTTGCCGCAAACTTACGCGGAAGCCCTGTAGTGGGCCCATCGTCAGGATTCGACGTTGAGCAACCTTCCCGGTCATCGACCACCGATCGATCTGTTTCGGTTCAGCCGCTTTCTTCCAGGGGATCCTGGTCGGGTGCGTTGGTCTTGATTCTTCTGACGTATCCGCCGACCAATCTGGCACTGCTTTCCATTTTGAGTGCGGCGATTGGATGGGGAGTGCACCGTGTTTTCCTTCGTTCGGCTCCGAGTTCGACCAAAACCGAGTTTCTCCGATCGGTGGAAGAAAAAGCGAAAGAGGATCCCGCCGGGGAATCCTCGCCTCGCCCGCTGCGTTTGGGTGCGGTTGCACAAAAAGAGCAAACTTCGAACGTTACGACATCGCAACCAAGTGGGGAGAATTCGCATGCCGGTGAAGCTGGGCCCAAAGGGCGAATGGGTCCTTCCTATGTTTTGGCGTGCGCGAATGGCTTCTGCGTCTACCTTTGCTTCATGCTCTGCATCGCCATGTTGGGCGGAATCAGAGACTGGGTCACTCCATCCGACGCCGGACTGTATGCGCGTCCGTCGGTACTAGTGACATTGATATGCTTCTTTGCGGGGTCAATCCCCGATTTCCTTCCCAAGTTGAAGTCTCTGCTATGGGGCCGCCCACCGCGCCGGGGGCACTCCGGCTCTAATGATGGTTGACGATTCCGTCGGGCCGTGGTAGGTTGCAGGAAATCTCGGAAAATCCCCCTTGGCTTTCCGAGGCACACCGTCTGCTAGAAGGAGCCGACAATGCTTCCCGCAGCTCGGTGCCGAAAAGTGTTCCTCGTGGTAGTGGTACTTTCATTGGGCGGCGCGACCGCCCCCACGCCCGCCGGAAACGTTTACTGGATGAACACCTCGGGCGGAAACTGGTCGAACCCGGCCAACTGGAGCCCGCAGATGGTACCCGGTCCCGGCGACACGGCGAGCATCATCTTTTCCACGGGCAGTCCCTATTCGGTGACGCTTGACGTGGATGTCACGGTGGACGTGCTTTCGGTGAACAACGCCGGCGTCACGGTTTCAGCGGTCGGCCGCACGATTACCGTCAACGGCTCCGCGATGATTGGCAGCGGAACCGTGATCCTTCGCGATTCGACGTGGACCGGGTCCGCCACCGTTCAGACCAGCGCCACGTTGATCGCCCAGCGCAGCTCGACGTTCACGGTTCCAATCCAGGTGACGCCGACCGGCGATTTCATCGTCGAGACCTTCGGCACTCCCTCAACCCGCGTCACCGCGGAACAGGGCATTGTTAACCATGGTGAGGTCATCGTCCGCACGTCGGGCTATGAAACCATTACGTCCACGCTGGCGATCCCGCTGCCCGCGCTCCTGGACAATGAATCCGACGGGACGGTTCGCTTTGCGGGCGGTTCGTTGAAGGAAGCGGGGCTGCGGCGAATCGAGGCCGTTCTCGAGAACGAAGGGCTGGTGAGCATCGAGGCCTACGGCGCTTCGTATCTGCACAACCCTTCGTCTCAGCCCCATGTGAATCGCGGTCAGATTCTGGTTCCGGGGGCCGGAACCGGCAACGGCGAGAAGAAGTTGAGGTTTACGTCCGCCATTCCCGGCTCGACGGTTTTCATCAATGAAGGGACGATCGACTGCGAGGCCAACTATTGGAGCTGCATTCTGGAAGAGGAAGCCCAGATCGTCAATGCGGGGGCGATTCGGGATGTCGTGTTCGTTTCCAACTCGACCGTCGAGATTCAAACTGCGCCGGGGGGGCCGCCAACAGACCTCAAGATCAACCTGCTCGATTCGGTCGTGCGCTTTGCCGCCGGGGCGCAACCGAGCGGAGTCATCTACGTTACCGGCAACAGTACGCTGGAGTTTGAGGACCCCGCCAACGCCCGGATTCCCGCGGGGCTCACCATCAGCGCCAATACGTCGTTCCTTTTCTCGGATTACGATACAAGTTTGGAATACAACGGTGGCGACCTCGTAAACGAAGGGGAGCTCGTTGTCGCGACGGGAACGGTCCGCGACGCCACATTGAGGATCAATGGCATTTTGACGAATGAACTGGGAGCCATTCTCCGCCTTTCCGCGCTCATTGAAGAGTCACCCTCGCCGCTCCTTGATGCGACCGTAATCAATCACGGCATTGTTCTTGTCAACGAGGGAGTTTGGCTGGGCCCTGAGGGCGGCCAGCACGTGAACTCGGAGACGGGCTTCATGCTGTTCCACAACCACCTAACGATGAAAGATCCTTTGGGAACCAGGTCGTTTATCAATCAAGGATACATCGAGTTGCAGGGCCAGGGCGGCAGACTGATCCTCCCGGCGTTTGCAGACAACCGGGGAGAAGTGGTGCTTTTTGACCGCGCTGAGATCGTCGTCGTATCGGGATGCCTTTTCACCAATCAGGAGTACGCAACGATCAACCATTTTTTCACGGGAACCCCTAATCCTGCAATTGACTACTCATTTCTCCGCGTCCAGCCTGGAGGGCGCTTCCTCGGTCTCGGAGTCGTTAACGCCCGTGTCGCGCACGACGGTGGGACCATCAGCCCCGGGCTGCCCACCTTGGAATCGACCGGTGAGCTCCGTTTCAAATGGGACTATTCGCAGAAAAACGGTGCGACGCTGGCCATCGCGGTGAGAGGACTGGGGCAGGGAACCGGATATGACTGGATCCCCGTGGAGACGGACGTGGAACTTTTGGGCGGCCTTTCTGTTCGCACCGATCCCGCCTTCAATCCGTGCCCAGGCGACTTTTTCAAGATCCTTACCTGGAACGGAGAGCGGACGCACGCATTTGACGGCGGGTATACCGGCCTCTTGGCATCGAACGGCTATAACTACATTCCCGTGTTCGACGATATTCTGAAGGAGTTTCGACTGAAAGTGTCGAGCACGGCTCAGAGGGTGTGTGAGAAGGGGTATTCTTGCCGATAATAGCTGAAATTCGGCAAGGAGGACCCAGTTATGGCAAGGAGTGCCTATCCCAGCGATCTGACGGATGCGCAATGGCAACTGCTCGTGA
>Ga0187893_10005109_pt1 | contig 23967 bp, 19 predicted proteins | sample MA1701074metaG_FD_139574 | JGI IMG/M metagenome (GOLD analysis project Ga0187893, IMG submission 139574) | White microbial mat communities from a basaltic lava cave in the Kipuka Kanohina Cave System on the Island of Hawaii, USA - MA170107-4 metaG ...
CGATGAACACGCCAAACTACTCGCCGCCCAACACCAATCCGGTGAGCACGTTGTTCGGGCAAGTAACCAATACGCAGACCGGCCAGGAGGAGCGGCGCTTGTTCGTCACGCTGCGGCTGCTGTTTTAAGCTGCTTTATGTCGCCGAGAATCCAAAACAGCGCCAGGCAGCCCACAGCGGGCATGATGGCGGCCATCGTAAATACAGGCGCGTAGCTGATCCGGTCGATCAGAAACCCGGTCAGGATCGGGAACGTGAATCCGCTCAGTCCGCCGGCGATGCCCGAAAGGGCCGTAACACGGCCCACCGCGGCGCAGCAGCCATCCCGCCGACCAGCCCCCGGTAATGCTGCCGATATCGCCGACCGATTTCTTTCAACCTGAATCCGTGCTGGCGATACAAGTACTCCGGCAGCCAGTAGATATAGAACTGCACCACCGGCCCCACCAGGGCGGCAAATCATCAAACCCCAGGTTTGTTTGAAACGTAGCAGGCACCAGCTGTCCGGAGCCGGTCCCGATTCAGCCGGCTCCGGCGCTGCCGGTCGATGAAATTAATTACGGTGACGGGAAACAGCAGGCCCAGGATCCACCACCGCCCGCCCGCGCGGGCAGTGGTGGATGCGCCTTGCTCAAGCGACACTAAAAGCCGAGCCGCAGACCGAATTGCACCTGGCGCTGAATGGCCAGCGGGAACGTGTCAAAGATGCGGCCCGCTACGCCGGGACAATCCACGCAGACGTTGGGATTGGCGAGATTCACCTTGTTGGCGAAATTGTATGCCTCCGCGCGGAACTGTAAATCCACACGCTCGTTGAACTGGAATTTCTTAAATACCGAGAAATCCCACTGCGAGAAATTCGGCCCTTGCAACCGCCCTCGGCCAATATTACCGAAAACGCCTCGCTGCGGCCGCTGCCAGGGGCCGTTCACCTGCCCGTTAGCTGTCAGCGGCGCACTGGCTGTTGTAAACCATCCAAATTGGTCCGCGCCCGGACGCACCGGGTCGCCGATCACGTCCGGTCGGCACCAGCCCGTGTCGCGGTCGGCGTTGCAGTCGCGGTAGGTGGGCGTCAAAGGGACCCCGCTCGACCAGGAATACAGCGTGTTGATCTGCCAGCCGCCGATCACCATATCGCCGGCCCGTCCCAGGCCGTTCAGGAACTGCTTGCCTTTGCCAAAGGGCAGCTCCCAGAGGCCGGCCACGGTGTAGAGGTGGTCGCGGACGTTGTCGTTCGGCCCATAGGCAAGCCGCGCGTCCTGGTTGTAGTACGTTCCCGTGTAGTTGAAGGCGCGACCCCAGGTATAGTGAGTCAGCACGCTGAAGCCGCGCGAAAAGCGCTTCTCGATCTTGGTTTGAAAGCTGTTGAAGTTGCTTGACGCATCGCTGCCGTAGTAGCGGAAGTTCTGCGACCAGCCGAATCGGTTGAAGAACGGCTTGCGCTGATTCAGCGTCAGGCGCCCGAAGCCTTCAATCGTCGCCTGGTTGAAGTCGTAGTCGCCGCCGAATCCGGCAAACACATGCGTGCCTTTGTTGCCGACGTAGGAGCCTTCCCACACGAAGCCTGACCCGAGCTGGCGTTGAATGCTGAAATTCCATTGATCAGTGGTTGGCAGGCGCAGCCGCTGTGGAAGAATGAACCCCGTCACGCGATCCGGCAGGATGGGACGGTTGTTCGGTCCCCTCCGGGCCGTGGCCAGAAGCTGCTGCGGATCGAAGGACTGCGGCCCTTGCGCCAGAGTGAATACCGACGCGAAGTTCTGGGCCGGCTGCTCGGATTGAATCGCCAGCACCGGCAGATTCTGCGTTACGTTATGCCCGAACACGGAGCCGAATACGCCGATGTCATAGCCGCGCCCGTAGCCGGTGCGAATCACCGTCCTCGGCGTCACCTGGTAGGCAATGCCGATGCGCGGCGCGAAATTAGTGAAATTCGATCCCATGTTGAGATCCAGGCCCACGCCTTCCGTGCCCGCGATGCGAATCTCTCCCGTCGTATCGATGTAGCCGCCCTTGCCCGCGCCGGTGACCGTCTGCGGCATGAAAATTTCCCACCGCAGCCCGTAGTTGATGGTGAGCTTTTTGGTTACGCGCCAGGTGTCCTGCGCATAGAAGAACCAGCGGTTCTGCCGCTCCTCGGCATCAAGCGAGTTCGACACGTAGCGCTCAAAGCGGCTTACGTCACCGAGCAGGAAAGTCGCCAGCCCGTTGCCGCCGCCGGAGGGCCCCTGCGTGCGGGCGTTGTCAAAATTGAGCTCGCCGGCGCGACGGCGGTCGCTCGGGACCCGCAGGTTCTGCGCGCGCCGGATGTCGGCCCCCAGCTTAATGGTGTGGTTTCCCCGAATGCTCGACCAGTTGTTCACGAATTGAAACTGCGATTCGCGCTGCCGCAGCGGGCAGTTGCAGCGCATGTTCGGAAGCGCGTATCCGAAAATGAATTGCTGCTGGCCCGCGCCAAGGCCGTTGATATAGAAGCCAGGCATGCCGGACGTGAATTCGTTGGTGTTCAGTCCCGGGATGCCCGCGTCTTTGGCCGGCGTGGTTCCGAACTCGCCGGGATTCACATTTACGCGATAGCGGAACCATCCAAACCGGAAATCGGTGAGCAGGTTGGAATTCACAACATAATCGAAACCGCCGGCGATGGACTGATTGCGCACGTTGGAGACGCCCGCAAAACCGGTGACCGGTTCAAAGCCGATCCCTCCGCCCAGGCTGCCGAACACGCCCGGCGAGTTCTGGTCGAATTCAGCGAAGCTGTAACGGCCGAACCAGTGCAGCTTCGGGTTTTGGTAATAATCCCAGCGTGTGTTGAACGCGTTGTCGTTGAATTTCAGAGAGCCGGATCCGGCGAAATTGGGCTGCTCGCGGACCGCGCCCGTCACATTCTCGGTGGGAATCTGCCTCAGCAGCGAAAGCGCCTGCGGTGACAGTCGCGCCGCGGGAATGCGATTGCCCGGAAATTGCGAACGTTGCGCCGGCGCAGCTCCGCTCAACGGATCGAATACATCGAGGCCCAACCCGCTTAAATCGCCGGTGCGTTCGGCCGCGCTTGGTACACGCAGCAGACGGGAGCCGCCGATGTTTCGACGTGTACCCTGATAATCGGCGAAATAGAATACCTTGTTCTTTACAAGTGGCCCGCCGAAGGAGGCGCCGAACTGGTTCCACTGCGTCACCGGCATCAGACGCCCGTTGGTTCCCGGAATCGGCCGCGCCTGGCTGAACGGATTGCGCGCCTGCAATTCGTTGTTGCGGAGAAACCAGAAGACGCTGCCATGGATATCGTTCGTCCCCGAGCGTGTCTGCGAGCTGACCACTCCGGCCGAAGCGCCAAACTCAGCGTCGTAGTTCTGCGTGCTGACTTTGGCGTCCGTCACGGATTCGAGCGTGGGGTTGATCACGATCAGCCCCAGCATCGCATCGTGATTGTCGGTTCCATCCAACAAATGCGTCGTGCCGGCGAAGCTCTGCCCATTGACATATTTGCGATAGGAGCCCTGCGGATCTTCGCTCGGCGCGGTCTGCCCGGCCACCGCCTGAACGCCCGGCGTCAGCAGCTCAAAGTTGGTGAACTTGCGATTGAAGATCGGGAGCTGGCTGACCGTGCGCTCGTTGTAGGTTTGCGACACCTCGCCGCGTTCGGTTTTGAGCAGCGGCACCTCGGCCGTCACTTCCATGATCTGTGCCACGTCGCCGACCTTGAGCTGCGCCTGCACGCGCGTATCCGCGTCCACGGTGACGACCACGTTCTCCTGAACGTAAGTTTGAAACCCCTGCGCCTCGATGCGCACCCTATATGTGCTCGCGATCAGATATCTCTGAGCGAAGTTGCCCGATTCGTTGGCGGTCGTGTTGAACGATGTGGAACGAACGGTATCTGTAATCGTCACCTTGGCGCCCTGGACCGCGGCGCCCGATGGATCGAGAATCGTGCCCACAATGTTGCCGTAAACGGCTTGAGCCAATGAGATTGCGGGAAGCGCCAGAACAGCGGCGCACCCGAAAAAGACTTTTCGGAAAATAGGATTCGACATCATACACCCCTCAATGAGCGGAAACGCAATTCCTATTCAGGATAATGGGGCAGACGAGAGAATGCAACGCTTATCGGCGTAGCAACCTGGCGACTTCCGTTTGCCCTTGAAACTCCGCCCATCCAAGCGGCGTGGATTGATGAAACTCTTCGGTCGCGTCTGGATTCGCGCCCGCTGCCAGCAGCAGTTCTGCAGCCGGTACTTGCCCGTTTCGGGCCGCCAGATGCAGCGGTGTAACGCCTCCACCTGCCCGCGCGTTTACATCAGCGCCGCCGCGGAGCAGAAGCTCGGAGATCTCGACATGACCATGCTTGCTTGCAACGTGGAGTAAGGTCTCCCCGTCCCGATCCGTATGATGCCGGTGCACTAGGCCGGGATCCACGTGCAGATGCTCCGATACGCGCTCGATATCGCCGATGGCGCAATACAGAAAGACATCGGTCTCACAGCAAGCCCGAAGCACACAGCTCGCTGCCTGCCTTCGGCGCTTCCCGTAGCTTGCGATAAAATCAGCCGGGCGGCGGCCGTATTTGTCGCGCGCGTCAAGATCCGCGCCGGCGCGAATAAGGATACCGGCAACCTCTTCGGTAGCCGCGAAATGGAGTGCCGTTGCATCATTGGGGCCGCCGGCACGGATTAATTCGGGGTCGGCGGCCACCAACTCCCGGACGCGGTCCGCGTCTCCCATAGCACTGGCGGCCCAAATATCCACTACCGCTCCGTGGCGGATCAAAAGTCGCACCACTTCGTTATGCTCCGCCTCACCGTGGTCCCGATGAAGCGCGCAATGCAGGGGGGACCAGCCATCGTAGCTTTCAGCGCCTATGTTCGGGTCCGCGCCGCGCTGCAGTAGCTCCGCCACAATAGTCGCGCGCCCCCACTCAGCGGCAACTTGCAGTGGCCGCGGGCGGCCGCCCCAATAAGGGTGCGGACCTTGGGCGTTGGCCAAACCCGGTTCCGCTTCAAGCAAAGCGGCTGCTTCATGATGATCGCCATCCGCCGCCGCACGCAGCAGACTTTTTAACCGGCTTTCCATCTCATCAGGCTTTCGTCACCTTATCCCACGGCTCCACCTGGCATTTCGCGGCCCAGGCCTCATACTTGCCGGCCAGCTCTTCCGCCTTCGCCGCTTGCGATTCCGCAAGATTGTTCATCTCCGTGCGGTCGGCCGCCAGGTCAAACAGCTCCCATTTTCCCGGCCAGCGCGATACAAGTTTCCAGCGGCCCTGCCGGACGGCGCGATTGCCTTCGTGTTCCCAGTAAATCTCGGAGTGGCCCGCGCGCCCCTTGCCATCGAGCACGGGGAGCAGGCTCTTTCCCTCAAGCGGCTGAATCCGCTCTCCGGCGTGATCTTCCGGATAGCGCGCCCCGGCCACATCAAGACACGTCGCCATGATGTCGATCAAATGCCCCGGCTCGTGCGTCAGCCGGCCGCCGCTGCGGAGCCTTGCCGGCCACTGCGCGATAAGCGGAGTCGCGATCCCGCCTTCGTGTACCCAGTGCTTGTAGAGGCGGAAGGGAGTATTGCTGGCGTTAGCCCAGCCGATGCCGTAGCTCTGGTAGGTGTCGTCCGCGCCCGGCATGATCGCCGGAACGTTGCCGTCGCGAACCGGGCGTCCGTCTCGCGTCTTCTCCGGGACGGAAAAACTGCGGCGTTTTCCAGGCGCGGTTGGTCCAAGCTCCTCCGCGCAGCCGCCGTTGTCGCAAAGAAACAACACCAGCGTGTCATCCTCGATGCCCGTTTCCCGCAGCTTGGCGAGTACTCGGCCGATGCCGGTATCCATGCGTTCGATCTGCGCCGCGTATACTTCCATCCGCCGCTCATGCCATGGTTTATCGGCGGCATCCGCCCACGCCGGGACTCGCGAATCACGCGGGGTCATGGGCCAGCGCTTGTCCACCAGTCCCATATCGAGCATCCGCCGGTGGCGTGCAAAGCGCAGCTTATCCCAGCCATCTTTGTACCGCCCGCGATACTTTGCTATGTCGTCTTCCAGCGCATGCAGCGGCCAGTGCGGCGACGTGTAAGCAAGGTAGAGAAAGAACGGCTCCGGCTTGCGTGCATAATCGCCGATGTATCGTGCCGCCTGATCACTCAGCGCATCCGTGTAATAGTATTGCCTGCCTTCCGGAGCAACCGGTTCGTTGTCGCGCGTCAACGTCACCGGATCATAGAAACTGCCGGCGCCGTGTATAGTCCCGTAAAACCGGTCAAAGCCCCGCTGCAGCGGCCAGTTATGTTTCGACTGATTCACCGGAGTCACATGCCATTTACCGCACATCAGCGTTTGATAGCCGGCCGGGCGCAGCGCTTCGGCGATCGTGACCGAGCGGCGGTTCAGATCGCCGCGGTAGGCCGGAAGCCCTCGATCCTCCATCATGTGCCCGACGCCTGCCTGGTGCGGATACAACCCGGTCAGCAGCGAGGCGCGCGTGGGGCAGCAGCGCGCCGTGTTGTAGAACTGCGTGAAACGGACGCCCCGCCGGGCGATCCGGTCCAGATTCGGCGTCGCAATTTCGCCACCGTAGCATCCGGCATCGGAGATTCCCATGTCGTCGGCCATGATGACGACGATATTGGGCCTGGGCGGGCGTTGTGCTCCAAGCACGCCCGAGGCTGCGGCGGCTGTAGCACCGCTCAGGAACGTTCGCCGAGTCAAGTTGGGGTGATGCATAGTGCCGCAATCGATTTTATGCCAGAACGGCTCGGGAACGCTATGCTACAAAGGTGTCGATGCCCCCAACGGTTCCCGCTCTTGAGCGCGAGCTCGGCGAGCTGCCCGAGACGCCGGAGAACCTGCGCCGCCGCATCGACCTCATGGCCGAGCTGGTGATCGCCGAGCGCGCCACGAGCGAGTGGAAACCGCTGCTTGAGCGTGCCCGCCAGATCGAATCCATGGCACAGGAGGCCGGCTACGAAATCGGGCGCGGCAAGGCGCTCTGCGGGCTGGCGTTCGCCAACTACAGCCGTTCCGATCACAAGCTGGCGCTCAATCAGGCCCAGGAGGCCATGGATATTTTCGAGCGCGAAGGCGAGCGCAACTGGGTGCCCGATGTCCTGATTGTGATGTACCTGATCGAGTGGAGCCTTGGCAACTACCAAACCGCCGTCGACCTTGGACTCCGCGCCATGAAACTCTACGAGGAAACCGGCAACATTGAGGGCCTTGCCTGGAGCTACACCGCCGCCGGCGGGATCGCGCACGATTTCGGCGATTTGCAGCTTTCCCTGAGCTACCACCTGCGCAGCATCGAAATCTTCGAACGGCTCGAAAAGCCGATCGGGAAAGCGCGCGCACTGTCGGGGATCGCGCTGGTTTACAGGGCCATGGGTGAGGGCGACACGGCGCTTGAGGTCCTCGATGAAGCCCTGGAGTTGTTTCGCCGGGAGGAGAATCCGTCCGGGGAAACACGCGCTTTGAACGATATTGGCGTGATCTATCAGGACCGGGGAGAACACCACCGGGCTCTTGAGTGTCATCAGCAAGCCCTGCAACTGAGGGAGAAGCTGGGAAACCCGCAGACGATCGTCACCAGCCTGCTCAATATCGGCCGCGCCCATTTGTCGGTAGGCCGTCTGGATGAGGCCGAGGCGGCGCTTCAACGGGCGATCACGCTGGCCGAGCCGCTCGAGGTCAAGCCGAAAATCTACATGGCTCATTTCGAGCTCTTCGAACTTTACAGAAAAAGAGGACTCTTCGAGCGGGCGCTTGAACATCACATCTGCTTTCACAAGGTGCGCGAGGAAGTATTCAGCGAAGAAGCCGACACGCGCATGAAAAACATGGAGCTCCGCTTCGAGATCGAGCAGAAGCGCAAGGAATCCGAGATTGTCCGTTTGAAAAATGTAGAACTGGCCAGACTGCTCGACGAATTGCAGGCAGCCCAGGCTCAAGTGGTGCAATCGGCGAAAATGGCCGCGCTCGGAGACCTAGTTGCCGGCGTCGCGCATGAAATGAACTCGCCGCTAGGAGTCTTGCAAAGCGCGGCGAGTGTGAGCGCATCGCTCGCCGAAAGGCTGCGCGGCGGAGCCTCGCTTGACGAAAACAGCGCCGAGGTCCTGCTCGACAACCATCGCGCCATTGAGGAAGCCGTCTCTCGTCTGCAACGCATCGTTCGCAGCCTGAAAGGGTTTGCGCGGCTCGATGAAGCCGATTATCAACCCACCGATCTGCGGCGCGGCCTTGAGGAAACTCTCATCTTGCTCGAGCCCAAGTATCGCGGCCGCATCGAGATCGTTCGCGAGTTCCGCGAGATTCCCATTCTTCACTGCTATGCATCCGAGCTCAACCAGGTGTTCCGCGTAATTCTGGAGAACGCCATCGAGGCGATACAAGCGGAAGGTTCCATCCATGTTCGCACCAGGACCGCCGGAGATACCATCGAAATCGATTTCAGCGATTCCGGCCGCGGCATTCAACCGGACCTGCTCGGCACGTTGTTCCATCCGCGCCTGAATACGAGCGGAGCCCGAGTGCAGGCAAGGGTCGGACTATTTGGGGCGTATCATATCGTGCAGAAGCACGACGGCGAAATCCGCGTCGAAACCGAACCCGGGCATGGGACCACGATTACCCTGGCGTTGCCTTTGCGCGCTAATACTCCATCTTGATGGAGACCTTCGAGTCGCTCCGGTCTAGAAAAAAGATTTATTCAGGAAGACGGCCATTTGCCCTCGTGTTGTTGCATCCTCCGGGCAATATTCGGAAAGGGAACACCCTTGCGTGATACCAAGTTCGCGCATCTTCTGAATGAATGGGAAGAAGGGATGGCTGGGAGGAACATCGCTGAAGTAAGGCGTTGACGGAAATGGAAAGGAGCCGGATCCGAGCTTGCCGCGCATCAGAAAAACCGCCATCTGCCCGCGCGTCACGGGGTCATCCGGGCAGTATGTGGTAGCGGAACAACCGGCGGTGATGCCGAGGTCTCTAAGTTTCTGGATGTAACGGAAGAAAGGATGATTCGCCGGCACGTCGTTGAAGTAGGGGCTGGTCGTGTGGGGGAAGGTGTCCTGGCCAACGACGGAACGAATGATAAAAACCGCCATCTGCCCGCGGCTTGTAGCGGCGCCGGGGCAGTACTGCGTAGGCGAGCAGCCCCGGGTTATGCCATTCTGGCGAAGCAGCGTGATGAAATCGTAAAAGGGATGCGTGGCCTGCACGTCGGAGAACAACGGGAAGACGGCGCATGCCGGGCAGACAGTCGTCGAGAGTGTCGCCCTGCCGCGCGTGGCAAGGTAGAACGGCTTGACTTTCGAGCGCGGCCCCACACCGAGCCGGGCGAATCGCTGGTACCGGCTTTCGCCCTTCGCGGCCATGTAATCGTAAAAGGCCATTTCATTGCCGTCCATCAGCCGGCCGCTCGACAAGGCAAGGACGGCGTACCGGAAGTCGGTCTGCGAAGCGCCAAAGGCAGGCGTGCGCACCCCTTCGAAAGCGATGACATCTGAGATGCTGGTTGTGACGACAGGTCCGGGCAAGACGGTTCCCGTGATCGCCTGGTTGAGGAAAATTCTTACCGGAGAAACCTCCGAGGGCGCCGCCAGCCCCATTAAATAGAGCTCAAAATCATTAAACTCCGTCGCTGGCTCAATCTGCTCCAGGCGGTATGTCCCATCGGACTGTGCATGGATGCGAAAGGGAAAATTTCCGCCGACAGTCCCACCTGGAATGTTGAATCCCATAATGCCATAAGCGGGATCGCCAACAGGCCAGTGGGGCTTGCCGGTAGCGAGAGCCGGCAAGTTCGAATAACAACACCAGCGGTGGCCGATCTCGTGTGAACTGCCGGGTTCGGCGAGATCGAAGAAGCCGAGGATTGGGAACCTGATCAGGCCCTGGAGGCGGGAGGCGCTCCCGGCAACTGCACCAAAGTCTTGCTCGGGAAGCCCGATACCCCGCGTGTTGTTCCGCAGACCAATGTATGCTCGGTTGGCAGGCACGTCGGCCTGAGAAACCAGACCGATGAAATCGAAATCGTCAGGCAGTAGTTGGTAAAAGCGCTGGACTGCGTCGAAGTAGTTTCCAGTGAGGAAATAGAGTGTGTCGTCGCGGAAGTTTACCACGTGCCGCGAGCGCTGCTCGCGAGCCCCCAACGATTGGATTTGGACATCGGGCATTGTCGCATCCCGGATGTTAAGAACCAGGTTGAGGCGCAGCACGCGGTTAGCCCCGCTATAAGCATCGATGAAACCCACATGATTATGACCCTCGCCTGGCTCATAGTTGGCCCGCGCGAGGTCGCCGCCAATTGTTGTGGAGTAGGTGTCTGGCGCGCCAGCCATCATGGCCTGGACTCGACCGTCGAGAAGAACTACCTCTACTCTTGTCGGGTTGTTCTCAATAATGGCGCGGACCGTCACGGGCGTCGTGTCCTCCGCCCGCAGCACCCGCGGCTCGCACTGAAAGTACTTCAATACAGGTTCCACGCTGAGAGCCGCTGATGGCAGGAGCGTCCAGAAGGCGACGCGCACCACGGTGCTGGCAAGCGACACCAAAGTCCTCGAGTGGATTCGCGATCCTAAATCCAAGAGCGGTTCCATTCCTAAGCCGGTCGCTTAACCCTGGCGTTGCCCCTCCGCGCTAATGCTCGATCTCGAAACCGAGTTCACGGTCACCTGAAACTCCTCCGCCCAGACTGGTTTTGCTGTAGGGGTGGCAGGCGTAGCGGTTCTTCGCCGGCACGGGACGGATCTTGGTTTCGAGGAACTCACGCGCACGACAACACTATATATCACTCCTTGGCGAAGAAAGTTGCGAGGGTGCCAGTTTATTTCGCCGGTGATCTGATCGAGCAGAACGCGGCCATCTTTCAGATGGATCCGAGTCGACTTCAGTGCAGTCTTTAAAAGGCTCATTGACTTAAAGCTGTTCGACTACGCGTTCGAACTTGTTCCTTTGCTCAGCGAATCGATTAGCCTGTTGCAGAGGGCGATTTCGAGTGGGCTCACTCCCTTCAACCTGAGATTCACATTTGCGTAAGGTGAAAACGCGGGCGATGCCGTCCCCCCGCGCGGCATGCAACCGGAGCTGCTCGGCACGTTGTTCCATCCGCGGTTGAAAGCGAGCGGGGCCCGGGTACAGGCAAGAGTCGGACTATTTGGGGCGTAGCATATCGTGCAGAAGCACGACGGCGAAATCCGCGTGGAAACCGAACCCGAGCGCGGAACTACGTTTACCCTTGTTCTACCCGTGCGCGCTAACGCCCGAGTCTGAATTCCCGGACCCGTTGTGAGGTTAGGGCAGCTTCGACATCGGCGGATCCTGAGGCCTGCCGGCGGCCTGCTTGTTCTACGCCCAGCCGAGATCCTTCAGTGCCATACCGGCGTTCCAGATTTTCGTCATATGAACGATCTTCCCACCTTCAAACTGCATCACGTATACGTAGTCAGTACTGATTCGGCGGCCGGTCGGCGGAACCGGCCCACCCTGGCCCGTGTGAGTTCCCTTAAACACGCCGTAGGCGGCTACATTGTCGCGCGCTGTGTCGGTGGCGAATGACTTCACCTCGTAATGGGCGTCAGGAAGCACAGTCAGGATTCCCTTCATCCAGTCGGCATACTCCGCCAATGTCTTCACGCCCAGCAAGGGCTCGGCCTGGGCGCTGAAAGTCGCGTTGGGCGTGCAGTATGCGCTGCAAATCTCCCATCCTTTGCCCGTTTCGCAAGCGGAGAAGAATGCTTCGGCCACTGTTGTGATCGACGTTGTCGTTGGATTCATTTCTAGTAGCTCCTTTCCCTCCGCGGAGTATATCACGCAAAACTGTTGGCGTATCCGGGGAAAATCGAGAGCAGGAAACACACTCATCTGGACCTGTTCGGCACGATGTTCCATCCGCGGTTGAGAGCGAGCGGGGCCAGGGTACAGGCAAGGCTCGGACTGTTTGTGGCTATCATAATTACCTTGGCGCTGCCGTGCGCGCTAAGCTCAGATCTTGGACATGGAGACGATGGGCCGGCCGCTCGACAGGGCCGTGCTCGAAGGCAATGCAAACATGAACGCGCAAGCCGCTATCCTCGCCGCGCCCCGGGGCGCCGTGCAAATCGCAGAAGTAGGCCTCCAGCCCCCCGGTCCCGGCGAGGCCATGGTACGGATGCTGGCATGTGGCATCTGTCATTCCGATGTCATGATTGCCGGACTCGAGAAGCTGCCTCTGGCCCCTCTGATACTGGGGCACGAAGCCATTGGGGTAGTCGAATCGGTTGGGGAAGGGGTGACCAATGTTGCACCTGGCGACCGCGTCGGTGTGACTTACCTGGCTTCGGCGTGCGGCGCCTGCGAGGCATGCCTCGGCGGCCGCGAACGCTTCTGTCTGAAGCAGCAGAACCACGGGTACTCGAGGCATGGCGCGCTCACCACACGCGGGGTGATGGCGGCGGGGAATCTGATCCGCGTGCCGGAGTCGCTGTCCGGCGAGGAGGCCGCACCGCTTTGTTGCGCCGGATGGACCGCTATGGGAGCCTTGCGGGAAGCCGGTCTGGAGCGAGGTCAATTGCTGGCGATTTTCGGCATGGGCGGCTTGGGGCACCTGGCTCTGCAATATGCACTCCATGACGGCTTGCGCGTGGTTGCGGCGGATGTGTCGGAGGAGAAGCTGGAGTTTGCCCGCCAATTGGGCGCCGAATCGGCGGTGCTTGTTGAGCAGTCCAGGAAGGAGATCTTGAAGGATCGAGGCGGAGCCGATGCCGCGATCGTATTCGCAGCTTCAGCCAACGCCGCAGCCGCGGCGCTTGCTTGTCTGAAACGCTGCGGCCGGTTGATTCTGGTAGGATTGACGGCGGACGCATTCCCGGTTTCGGTGAACGAAATGGTGCTGAAGGGCATCCGGATTCAAGGCAGCTATCTCGGCACGCGCGCGGATCTGGAGCATGTCTTTGAACTGGCGACTGGCGGTGTGGCCCGGCCTAAAGTCACCGTGTATCCGCTGGACCGCGCGCCGGAGCTGATCGAACGGCTGCGGCGAGGCGAACTCACCGGACGGGCCGTGGTTTGTTTCTAAGACAGAGGAGGACGGCATATGAAGAAGCTGATTCTGGTCGCATTGCTAAGCTCACTGGCGACGCTCTATTTCACATTCGAAGTCGCGGGCGCCGCGCTTCCCAGGAAGGTCAAGCTTGAAAACCCGCGCGTGCGCGTTTCCGAAATCGTCTACGAGCCCGCCACGCCGCGTAAGCGCTACATCCGGCCCACCGACCAGGTGATCGTGTTCCTCGACGACTCCAAATACCAGCGCACGGATTCCAAGACGGGCGAAAATACCGTCCGCGAAAGAAAGAGCGGCGATGTGATCTGGCACGACAAAGGCGAGGATGCTCCCGTGCTCGTGAACCTTGGGAACAAGAGTTACCGGACGCTGCTGATTGAATTGCTCAAATAGCAACTCGCAAGGCAACCGAATTGCTCACGCGGCCAGCGGCTACGACTTCGAGCCGGTGTTCTCCCGGCGGGCAATCGACGGGGAGATGGAACTCGACGACGTACTGCCCCACGCTTCCTCCCATCAGTCCCGCAAAAACCGGTCGTATCTCACTCCCGCCCAGTCGAACGGTGACTCTGGCGCTAACGGGCAGGCGCGGCGACTCCGGCGCGGGATGGCCGGATTCCAGTGCTCCTTGCACTCTTCCAAGACCCGTCAGAAGTAGCGAAACCAGCTCGCCAGCCTTCCGGGCATCTTGCTCGATCAGGAATATGGCCGGCGCCGCGGGCAGCACATGAAGCGGCGTCGAAACGGCTCCGGCCGGAGTGCGCACGGTCAGCGTAACTTCACCTTCGATTTCAAACGGCAACTGTGCGTTGATCTGATTCGGCGAAACAAAGAACAAGGGTGCGTCGCGGCCGCCCACCGAGACGGAAACGCCGCCGAGCGATAGGGGAAGCGGCATGCGCCCGGCACGAGCTTCCTGCTGCGCCATATGCCAGCCGTATATGCTGACGATGCCGCCGGAAGCGACCGCCGGTTCCAGCGAAGCGGCATTGGCGACTCCGCCTTCGGCTATGACAGGATGCGGGACAATCTCGACCCGCTCGATATAACTGCCATCCCGGCGCGTTGGCAATAGTATGAGACGGCCGCCGCCGGCCTGACAGCGAACATAATGATGCGTGGATTCTCCAGCGGCGGCGCGCTGGTCGGTCACGGCGGGATAAAGATGAGCGCCGCCGCCGCCGGAGGTGATAAATACGGTTCCGCCCGGAGACGCAGCACCGCCGCGCAGCGGATGCGTGCGCTGGTAATTGTGATCGTGACCGCAGAAAACGACGGGGACATGGTGGCGCTCGAGAACCGGCACGATCAACTCGCGCGCCAGCTTCGAGAGCGCGTCACCGGCATGTACCCCAGCGGTGTAGGGAGGATGATGGAAGAAGACAACGCGCCAGAATTTGCGCGTGGACTGAAGATCGTTTTCGAGCCATTCGAGCATGGTGCGATCCCCGCGCGCGGCCGCCTCGAGCGGCAGGTTCGAATCAAGCGAGACGAAGTGTACGTTTCCCCAATCGAAGGAATAATAGCGGCCCCTGTCGCTTTGCTTGACGCCCGATTCCGGCAAGGAATGGAAGGCCAGATAGGGGGCGGCCTGTTCGCCGTAGTAGTCGTGATTGCCGGGAGCGGGGAAGAAGGAGAGCCGCTCCATGATGGGATGGTAGTAATCGAGGTAGCGGTTCTGATAGCCTTCGTGCGAGCCTTCCGGGTACACCAGATCGCCGGTATGCAGCACAAGGCTGGCGTCTTCGCGCTCCATGCGGCGGGCAAGTTCGGCTTGTTCGGCTGACCCGGTTCCGCTGTCGCCGAAGACAAGGAATGAGAATCCCTCGCGGCTGTCCGTGTGGAATCGCAGACGCTCGGCAGGACGCAGGTCCTCGCCATCGAGCAGGATTTGGTAGCTGTATTCGGCGCCCGGTTCGAGACCGTTCAATACGATATGATGCCGGTAGTAGGTATAGCTCAGCCGGGTTTGCGACGCCGGGAACTCGATGCTGCGCGCCGGTGCGGAACGCCAGGAATCCTGACGGCCGGCTGAATAACGTATCTCCGCAACACCCTGCCGCAGCGTGTTCCAGCGAATCTCCACCTGATTTGCGCCTCCGTTTTGCAGGTACGGCTGAGTAGCCAGACGCGCGGAGGCTGTGCTGTCCCGCACGGAGAAAAAAGGCGCGGCCAGGACGGGTTGGATGGACTTGAGGAATTCGCGGCGAGAGCGCAAAGCAGAGTGTAACCATGCGCGCGGGTCCTATCCAATGGGACGAGAGTACTGATAGATCTAGTTCAACGATTCCGCAACGCGTCCCAGTAAAAGCTCCAGGCGGAGTACCCTTCGCCGAGGGGACCAGTATCGTTCAAACCCCAGTGATACTTCTTAAAGTCGATTTTCCCGTGTTCTTCCTTAAGGAAAGCCGAGTCCTTGCCGGGGCCGTAACGGGTGAGGAAGGCTTCGAGCGTTGCGCCTTTTTCCTGAAAGTCGTCCCGGTACCATTTGAAGATCATGCTGACCTCCGCTTTGCGCTTGGATGGGTCGAAGCTGTTCAGCTTGGAGTTCCCAAGCCATGCGATCGTATTGTCCTCCAACTGCCGGTCGAGACGTTCGGCGAGGTAGGCTTCTTTGCGAAGCGGGGGGCAGCTTCGTGCGGCGCAGACCAGCGCCGAGTGGATGCGCGGATCGCCCATTTTGCGGAGGCGGGTTTCGACATCGTCGAGCGACATTCTCTCCGCGTTGACGGTGTGCCGGGCTTCCCGAAACGGCTTCTTGGTTTTCCAAATGCTTTCGACGGGGTAGTGTTCGAGCACCCAACGGATGGTGAGCGCGTTGTAAGCGTTGATGAGCGCCGCCTTTTTTTCCGGCTCGGTGATCGCGGCGGGCCAGGGCTCGGCCAGTTGTGCGATGTAGCGATCGAGCGCGGGCAGATCGTCCTGCTTCAGCCGCTTGTAATCCACGCGGGATTCCTGGTTGAGATATTTCTTCAACAAGCCGTCCCATGAGGAATGGTCGAGCGTTGCAATCGTCATCAGCATCAACGAAACTACGTTCATCATTGGCTCCCGAGGTGCACCAGAGGCCCCGGCCCGAGCACTTCTTCGTGAAACCGGTCGCAGCCGATGCAAAGGTTCTGATACATGCGCCCGCCGGAGAGTGGGACGCGCGATTTTTCCAGGAATTTTTCGACGCTCCAGCCGTGCTTGATCCCCATTCGCTCGGGGTGACCCATGCTGATCGCTTCGTAAACGGGGTTACCTTGAAGGCGCCCGAGAATTGTCTCGAGGGACTCCTCGATCAGGTTTCCAACCGGTGCTTTTGTTTTTATGCAGCACGGGTAGACATTGCCGTTCGGCTCGATTGAAACTTCGCTGCCGCGATAGTGCGTGGAAAGAAAGTTGAGGCCGCCCGACCAGCGGTTGCAGAAGTTGTCGGCGATGGTAGCCTGAGAAAGCTCGTTTGAAAAGGCGCGCCCGCGCGGCCAAAGCTTCCCGATCCAGGATTCCGGAGTCGCGCCAAAGAAGTGATAGAAAGGACCAGCGGCGGCGCGATCGTGCCACGGATCGCCGCCCGATTCGCTGTTCTTCATTCCGCGATCTTCAAACCAACCGGTCAGTTTCTTCATGAGTCGTTGGCGCGCGGCTTCTTCCTCAAAGCCTTCGTGGTAGGCATCCATGCCGGACACCGAAATCATCCACACGTTCCGCTCGAGCAGTTCGTCGACGATGCCGGCAGTCAGGATGTCGCCGGTGGTTTGAATGATAATGCGAATACCGCCCTGTGCCTTGTACTTTTGGTGCAGCAGCTCGATCGATGGATAGAGAACCGGCTCACGCACCGCTTCCAGCAGGATCTCTCCGCCGGCGAGAATCACTCTGCCGGTCTTTTCCGGGAATCCGCCGGCCGCGGCCGGATCTTCCAGGTCGAGGTAGGTCATTCGCGCGGGCAAATGCTCGATAATTGTCGGAGCGTTGCGCCGCGCCTCGTCCACCACGGCGCGCAGCTCATCGCCGTGGTAGGGATGAAACCGGTCTTCATAACAGTGCTCGCACCGGCGGTGGCAGAGCCAGCTCATCACATAGTAAACGGACTCCATCACATCTTAAGATGACTCCAACAGGATGAAAGATTCCACCCACGGACTCCCATCCCCTGTTACCTTGCTTTGAATACTATTATGAACCTTATGGGCTGGCTCGGTCTGCTGCTGCTGTTTACAAGCGCGCCACAAGTCTGGGCGCGCGAAATACGCGCGGGCGTCGCGCGAATCGATATCACGCCTGAGCATTCGATCTGGATGTCGGGCTACGCAAACCGTTCCAAGCCTTCCGAAGGCGTCGTGCACAAACTGTGGGCCAAGGCGTTGGCGATCGAAGACGGCTCGCACGGCAAAGTCGTGATTGTCACCACGGATATCATCGGACTGCCGCGCGCGGTTTCCGACGCCGTAGCCGCACAGGTAGGCAAGAAATACGGACTGGAGCGCGCGCGGCTCCTGCTGAACTCTTCGCACACGCACGCGGGCCCCGTCGTGCGGCCGAACCTCGCCACGATGTACGCGCTTAGCCAGCAGCAACAGGGCGTTCTCGATGACTACGCGCGGAAGCTCACCGGCGATTTGGTGAACGTGACCGGCGCCGCGCTCGGCGACCTTGCGCCCGCCCGGATCAGCGTGGGGCGCGGAAAGGCGGAGTTTGCCATCAACCGGCGGCAGTCCACACCCCAGGGCGTGCGATTGGGGTTGAACCCCGGCGGTCCCGTGGATCACGACGTGCCCGTAATCGCCGTGCACGGCGCCGATGGAAAACTGCGCGCGGCGCTGTTCGGCTATGCGTGCCACAATACTACGCTGGGCGGAGACTATTACCGTATAGCGGGGGATTACGCCGGATTCGCGCAACATGAGCTCGAATCGATGCGGCCCGGCATGACAGCTTTGTTCGTGTTGCTGTGTGGCGGCGATCAGAATCCGAATCCGCGCGGCACGCTGGAGCACGCCGCCGCGCACGGCAAAACGCTGGCCGCGGAAGTTGATCGCGTACTTTCGGCGGGGACCGCGCCGTTGACGCTGGATCTGCGCGCCTCGCTGCTGGTTACGCAGCTCGCTTTCGCCCCGCACAGCCGCGAACAATTCGAGGAGGAGCGCAAGTCAACCAACGTTTTCCGGGTGCGGCGCGCCGAGCAGATGCTGCAGGCCTACGATGCACGCGCGGCCGTGCGCAACGTGCTCTATCCGGTGCAGGCCATCCGCCTTTCGCGGAGCCTGGCGATTCTGGCTCTGGGAGGCGAGGTGGTGGTGGATTATGCGCTGCGGGCCAAGAAAGAATACCCGGACCTCGATCTGATTGTGGCAGGCTACTCCAACGACGTCATGTGTTACATCCCTTCCCGCCGCGTGCTGAAAGAAGGCGGTTATGAAGCCGTCGACAGCATGGTGTATTATGGACAGCCCGGTCCGTTCACCGAGGAAGTGGAAGAGACTGTGTTCGACGCCATCTATAAAGCACTCGACCGGGTTGGCTGGAAAAGGAAGAAACGATGATCAATCGTAGACAGTTGTTGGGCGCGGCTCTTGCGCCCGCTATGCGCCTGCGAGCGGCCGATGAGCGGCCGCCTAATATCATGTTCATTCTCACTGATGATTTGGGCTGGGGTGATCTGGGCTGTTACGGCAACCCCTTCATTCCCACGCCGAATCTCGACCGGCTCGCCAAACAAGGGACGCAGTTCACGCAATTTTACGTGGCCAATCCGGTCTGCTCACCGAGCCGGACGGCCTTTCTAAGCGGCCATTTTCCGGCGCGGCACCGCATTCACGGGCATTTGGCGGCGGTCGAGCAGAATGCGGCGCGTGGCATGCCGAACTGGCTGGATCCGAACGTGCCGATGCTCCCCCGCCAATTGCGGAAAGCCGGTTACGCGACGGCGCACTTCGGCAAGTGGCATTTGGGCAGCGGCCCCGGAGCCCCTTTGCCGTCCGCTTATGGATTTGACGTGCACCGCGGCATCAACGCGAACGGAGCAAGCTGGGAGCAGGACGAACACTTCCGCGCGCGGTCGACCGGTGTCTTTATCGATAGCGCGCTCGACTTCATCGGCAAGAACCGCCAGCGGCCTTTTTATGTGAACCTCTGGACGCTGCTACCTCATGCGCCGCTCAATCCCTATGACGAGGAAATGAAACCGTTCCGGCGCTTCGGGCCGCAGGAGGCGGCGAAATTCACGGGAGCGCGGACGGTCTACTATGCCTCGGTGGCGGCGCTTGATCGCGACGTCGGACGGCTGTTCACCAAGCTCGATGAAATGGGACTGGCCGATAACACCTTGGTGCTGTTTTCTTCCGATAACGGGCCGGAAGAGATTTTCATCGGCAACGCAGCGCACAGCGGCGTCGGTTCGCCCGGACCTTTTCGGGGACGCAAGCGCAGCCTCTATGAAGGAGGCGTGCGCGTGCCGTTTCTGGCGCGGTGGCCGGGCCGCGTACCGGAGCGGCGGGTGGATTCCACGAGCGTCCTGGGGGCGGTGGATTTTCTTCCCACCTTAACGCGCCTGGCCGGTGCGTCGATGCCCGCCGATGCCAATCCTGACGGCGAGGACCGCGGCGAAGCGCTGCGCGGCGGCGCCGGTCAACGCGGTAAACCCCTGTTCTGGGAGTGGCGCTTTCGCATCGCGGGCCACGTAAACAACATCAGCCCTATCCTTTCGATTCGCGACGGCGACTGGAAGCTGATGGTGAATCCCGACCGCAGCCGCGTCGAGCTCTACAACATTCCACGCGACCCGATGGAAGTGCAGAATCTTGCTCCCTTCGAGCCGAAAATCGTCGAGCGCCTCATTCCCAAGCTGCTGGCCTGGGGCAAGACGCTGCCGCCGGGTCCATTCGATCAGGATGCAGGGAAAAACGGCTATCCCTGGCCGAAGATGTAAAGGATTCTCTTTTCGTGTGTAAGAAGATGCTGGAGGTAATTGTGTGAGTAACAGACCCATTCATTTTGAACTAGGCGTCATCGAGCCGAAGCGCGCGGTCAAGTTTTACGAAGATGTCTTTTCCTGGAAATGCTACAAGTGGGACGGGCCGATGGAGTACTGGCTGGTGACCACGGGCGCGGAGGGCAGTCCTGGGATTAATGGAGGCATCATGATTCACAAGGACAGCCAGCCGCGCACAGTGAACACGATCGGCGTGGACGACGTGGATGCCGCCGCGGAAAAAGTAACGGCGGCTGGCGGGCAGGTTGTCGTGCCGAAGATGGCGATTCCCGGCATCGGATGGCAGATGTACTGCCTGGATACCGAGGGGAACCTGTTCGGTCTGCACCAGCAGGACCCCAAAGCCAGTTAGTTCCTCGCCCTTGAAGGACAGGCCTCCCGGCCTGTCCCTTGTGGCGTGTTCGACGCAACGTTACCCTAGCGCTTGCGTAAATGCCTGGTCCAGATCCCACAAGAGGTCGTCCATGTCCTCCAGCCCAATCGACAGCCGGATCATGTCCGGCTCCACCCCTGCCGCGGCCTGCTGCGCGGCGCTCAACTGTTGATGCGTGGTCGATGCGGGATGAATCACCAGGCTGCGCGCGTCGCCGACGTTCGCCAAATGCGAAAACAGCTTCAGCGAATCGACGAACTTCTTTCCAGCTTCATAGCCGCCGCGAATCCCGAAGCTGAACACCGCGCCCGCTCCCTTGGGCATGTATTTGTTCGCCAGCGCAAAGTAGGGACTCGATGGAAGCGACGGAAACTTTACCCAGATCACTTGCTTGTGCTTCTCCAACCATTCGGCGACGGCTTTTGCGCTTTCCACGTGACGATCCATGCGCATTGGTAGCGTTTCAATACCTTGTAGGAAAAGAAAAGAATTGAAGGGGCTGATGCATGGCCCCAAATCGCGCAGCCCTTCCACCCTCGCGCGGATGATGAATGCGAGGCTCCCGAAAAGATCGATCCACTTCATGCCGTGGTATGCCGGCGAGGGCTCGGTCAACAGCGGGAAGCTCCCTTTGCTCCAGTCAAAGGAGTTGCCCGATACGATGACCCCTCCGATCGAATTGCCGTGCCCGCCCATGAATTTCGTCAGCGAATGCACGACGATGTCGGCGCCGTAGTCGATCGGCCGGCACAGGTATGGCGTGGCGAACGTGTTGTCGATGACGAGCGGAATATGATTCTCATGCGCGATTGCGGCCACCGCTTCCAGATCGAGAATATTGCCGCGCGGATTCGAGATGGTCTCTCCATACAGCATCTTCGTCTTCGGCGTGATTGCCTTGCGGAAATTCTCCGGCTCGTCGGGATCGACGAAGGTGACGCCGATTCCCATGCGGCGGAAGCTGACGTCGAATTGGGTGTAGGTGCCGCCATACAGCGTACTCGCCGCAACGATCTCGTCTCCAGCCTGGCAGAGGCTGTTCGCCGTCAGAAACTGGGCTGCCTGGCCGCTCGATAGCGCCAGCGCCATCGCGCCGTTCTCTAATGAGGCTACGCGCTCCTCAAGCACCGCCGTAGTCGGGTTCATGATGCGGGTGTAGATGTTGCCGAACTGCTGCAAACCGAACAGCGCCGCCGCATGCTCTGAGTTCTCGAAGGTAAAGGACGTGGATTGATAAATCGGTACAGCGCGGGCGTGGGTGGTCGGGTCGGGCGAATATCCGGCATGCAATGCGCGTGTATTAAAGCCGTACCGGCGTTCCTGTTCTTCGGGCATGATTCTCCTTTGGTGGTTGGGAATTGAATGCAGGCTCCGAAGTACCCTGGCTGCCCGCGGACTTAATTCTACCGCAGTTCGCGCTGCTGCCCGCTTGAGGGGCCGGCGAGCACCCAGCGGGTAACCGCCTGGGCGAGCTGTTGCGGATTGAGAGGCTTGGACAGGTAATCGTCCATACCCACCGCCAGGCAGCGCTTCCGGTCGCTTTCCATGGCCGACGCTGTGAGCGCGATGATCGGGATGCGGAGCCCGCCACCCTCGCGGCGGCGGATTTCGGCGGTGGCCTGGAGACCGTCCATTTGCGGCATTTGGATGTCCATCAGAATCAGATCAAACGGTTCCCGCTGAACAAGTTCACAGGCTTCCCGTCCATTTGCGACGAGCTTCACCTGGTGTCCCATCCTTTCGAGCATCTTTTCCACCACGCGCCGGTTTACGGCGTTGTCTTCCACTACCAGGATGCGTCCCGCGCGGGTAGATTGCGGTAGATCTTGCAACCCGCCCTGCGTTCCCGGCGGGAGATCCCCGGTGACCGGTTGAAATGGCATCGAGATCCAAAAGGTAGACCCCTTCCCGAGTTCGGAAACCATTCCGATTTCTCCCCTCATCAGATGCACCAGCTTGCGCGAGATCGCCAGTCCAAGCCCTGTTCCGCCGAACCGCCGCGTGGTAGCCCCGTCGGCTTGCTGGAACGGCTGGAACAGTTGGCCCGCTACTTCCGGCGCCACCCCGATGCCCGTGTCGATTACGGAAATGCGAACCCTCGGAGATCCCTTTCTGGTATCCTCTCTGACGGCCACGACGCGAACCGAGCCGTCCTCGGTGAACTTGACCGCGTTGCCGATCAGGTTCATCAGGATTTGCCGCACGCGGGTCGGATCGGTGTGTACGCGCCCGCGAGCGCAGCAGCGCCAGCACGCCTTCCGTGATGCCGCGCAAATCGGCATCGCTCTCTTCGATTTGCAGTTTGCCCGCCTCGATTTTCGAAAAATCGAGGATATCGTTGAGCACCGTGAGCAGACTGCCGGCGCTGTCCTGGATGGTTCCCACCATTTCCTTTTGCTGTACATCGAGCGGGGTGTCGGCCAGCAACTCCGTCATGCCCATTACTCCGTTCATCGGCGTGCGGATCTCGTGGCTGATATTGGCGACGAATTCGGACTTTGCCCGGTTGGCTTTTTCCGCCGCGCGGCGGGCCGAACGAGCCTGCCGCGCCTGCACCAGCACGAGCAGTAACGCCGCGGCCAGTATGAGCATTCCGGCGCCCAGCAGATGCGAAATGCGCCTGGCGTCGAGCCCTTCCAGGATTGTCTCAACCTCACTCGGCGCATCGTAAAACCACTTCGCCTGCAAACGCGTAAGGGTGCCGTCAAGCCACAGTTTTTCCAGCTCCTCGCGAAGAGAAGCGGCGACGGGGCCCGCTTCCTTAGTCGCGCCCAGCCCGACCGCGAGGCTCGTGCCCTCAATCGGGATTGGAAGCAAATCCACGTCCCGGCAGGCCTTTGGTTTCTGCATAAGGATTGCCTCGGCAACCCTGTACTCGAAGAAAGCAGCCTGCGCCTTCCCTTTGCATACGGCCTCGGCTGCCGCCACATCGCTCCCGAACGAACGCAGCCGCGCGATGTCTATTACCTTTTGCGCCCGGTTCAGCGCGGCGGGGCCGCCCTCAAAGGCGACCACATCCGGGCTCGTCTTCTTCGGCCAGCGGCTGCCGGGAGCCCGAGGCGTCAACAGACAGAAACTCATGCGCAGCCAGGGCTTGGTGATGTGGAACAACTTTTCGCGCTCCGGCGATGGCTCCATGCGAGGCCAAAGGTCTACTTTGTACTTTGAGAATGCGATTTCCGGGCCGCCTTGTGCGTATACCCACTCCAGTCGAATGCCACGCCGGCTGGCTGCCTCGTCAATCGCTTCAAATGCAAAACCCTCGGGCTTTTTATCTGCCGCCAGGGCGTAATAGGGGTAGGCGTCGTTGAATCCGATCCGGTAAACTCTGTCCACCGGGGCCCGCTTCGGCAACTCGATGAGACTGAGGAGCAGGAAGACAGCAAGGATGAATGGGAAAGCCCACACCAGGGGCCTGGGGAGAGGACGCACAATATCGAAATTATCGCCTGTTTTTTCCTTTTGCTAAATCGGATATTAGTACTAGCCAAAAATATTTGAAATTTTGATTCCACCGGTCGCCTGGCCGATGATCGAGTTGTCAAGACAAGATCGGAGGTCGGCGACCGATGGAACTCTTCGCAAAGCTGTTTTCCAGCC
>Ga0187893_10005110_pt1 | contig 23967 bp, 23 predicted proteins | sample MA1701074metaG_FD_139574 | JGI IMG/M metagenome (GOLD analysis project Ga0187893, IMG submission 139574) | White microbial mat communities from a basaltic lava cave in the Kipuka Kanohina Cave System on the Island of Hawaii, USA - MA170107-4 metaG ...
CGGGCGCGTGAGCCGGGGCTTCCGGCTCGCGAGCTTCGCGGACGCGGGCCGCGGCATCCGCGCGCTCCTCGCCGAGCCCAATGCGCGCGTCCAGCTCACGGTCACGTTCGCCGTGGTCGCGCTCGGCCTGTGGCTCGGGCTCGGCGCGCGCGACTGGGCGCTCCTTACGCTCGCGATCGCGCTCGTGCTCGGGGCCGAGGCCATGAACACCGCGCTCGAGGCGCTCGCGGACCGCGTCGCGCCCGACCGGCATCCGCTCGTGGCGAAGGCGAAGGACGTCGCCGCCGGCGGCGTGCTGATCGCGAGCCTCGCGGCCGCCGTGCTCGGCCTCCTGGTCCTCGGCCCGCCGCTCCTCGCGCGACTCTTCTAGCGAGGCTTGCTGCGCCGGCGGGGCTCCCAGAGAATGGGCGCCATGCGCGCCTTCCTGGTGAGCCACACGCACTGGGACCGTGAGTGGTACCGGACCTTCCAGCCCTTCCGCGCGCGGCTCGTGGACGTCGTCGACCGCCTGCTCGAGCTCTGCGCTGCGGACCCCGGCTACCGCTTCCTGCTCGACGGGCAGTCGATCGCGCTCGAGGACTACGCGGCGATCCGGCCGGGGCGGCAGGCCGAGCTCGCTTTGCTCATCGCCGAGGGGCGGATCGCGATCGGCCCCTGGTACGTGCAGCCCGACTCGCTCCTGCCCGCGGGCGAGTCGCACGTCCGGAACCTGCTCGAGGGGCGGCGCGCGGGCGAGGACTTCGGGCCCGTCTCGCGCATCGGCTACACGCCCGACTCGTTCGGGCACCCCGCGCAGTTCCCGCAGCTCCTCGCCGGCTTCGGGATGCGTGCGTTCGTCTACTGGCGTGGGCATGGCAACGAGCTCGACGAGCTTGCGCCGGAGTACGACTGGGTCGCCCCCGACGGGACAAAGCTCCTCGCCTGCCAGCTCGGCAAGGGCTACTTTGCGGCGGCCACGGATCCGCGCGCCGACGTCGAGGCGTCCGCGGCGCGCGTGGCCGGCGCGGCGAAGGAGCTCGCCGCGCGCACCCGGAGCGGCGCGGTGCTCCTCCTGAACGGCATCGACCACGCGCTGCCGGAGCCGAAGACCGCCGCCATCGCGGAGGCCGCGAGCGCCGCCTCCGGCTTCGAGTTCCAGCGCGCGCTGCTCGAGGACTTCGTCGCCGCGGTCGAGGCGGCGCCCGCTGCGCGCCCGCGCTTCGCGGGCGAGCTCGTCGGCGCGCGGCTCGCGCACCTCTTGCCCGGCGTGTGGTCCACGCGGACCTGGCTCAAGCTCGCCAACCGCGCCTGCGAGGCGGAGCTGCTCGGCTTCGCGGAGCCCTTCGCGGCGCTCGCGGAGCGCCTCGGTGGGCCCGACGAGCGGCCCGCGCTCCGGCTCGCGTGGCGCACGCTCCTCCCGAACCACGCGCACGACTCGATCTGCGGCTGCTCGCGCGACGAGGTGCACGAGGCGATGCGCGCGCGCTTCGACGACGCGCGCGGCCTCGCGCGCGAGACGGCGGCGCGTGCGCAGGAGCGGCTCGCGGGCGGCGGCGTCGAGCGCCGCGCGCCCTGGTCGGACTCGTTCGACGTGGCCGTCTTCAATCCCTCGCCGCACGCGCGGAGCGGGCTCGTGCGCTTCGCGCTCGACCCGCATCCCTGGCTGATCGTCGCGATGAACCCGGTGGAGACGATCCACCCCTTGCTGCTGCGCGACCTCGCCGAGGCGTCCTTCACGGCGGACGGCCTTCCCGCGCGGCTCGTGCCGGCCGAGGTCGGGCGCGTGAAGCTCGTGCCCGAGCGCGCGGGCTTCGATCTCGAGTTCGTGGTGCGGGACGTGCCGGCCTTCGGCTGGAAGCGGGTTTCGCTCCGCAAGCAGGACGGGCCCGCACCCGACGAGCGTGTTGGCGTCGCGCCGGGGAGCGCCGAGGCCGCGGTCGAGGTCGCGGGCGTCCGGATCGCCGCCGAGGCCGACGGGCGCGTGGAGGTCGCCTTCGGCGATGCGTGCTACGCGGGCCTCTTCGGCGTCGAGGACGTGGGGGACCGCGGCGACAGCTACGACTTCGACCTCGCCGGCGAGGACGACGTGGAGCTCACGGGCGTCTCGGTCGAGCGCTTCACCCATGCGGCCGGGATCGCGGGGCTCCGGATCGAGCGTCGGCTCTCCGTGCCGGCGCGCCTCGCGCCGGACCGCGCGGCGCGGAGTCGCGAGCGCGCGGAGCTCCGCCTCGAGCTCGAGCTCCGCGCGGTCTCGGGCGTGCCGCGCGTGGACGCCGTGGTACGCCTCCACAACACGGCCCTGGACCATCGCCTCAGGCTCCTCTTCCCCGTCGGCCGTGCGGAGCGCTGCCACGCCGCGACCACCTTCGATGTGGTCGAGCGCCGCCCCCTCCGCCCGGACGACACGGGCTGGGTGCAGCGCGCGGTGGCGACCTTCGTGTCGCAGGGCTTCGTGCATGCGAACGGGCTCAGCGTGGTGGCACCCGGCCTCAGCGAGGCCGAGCTCGCGCCGACGCGCGAGGGCGCCGCGCTCGCGTTCACGTTGGTGCGCGCGGTCGGGCACCTCTCGCGCCACGATCTCCGTTCGCGCCCGGGCTTCGCGGGTCCGGGCACCGACACGCCGAACGCGCAGTGTCCGGGCGTCGTCGAGGCGCGGCTCGCGCTCTTCCACGGCCTCGACCCGACGGCGGCGCGCGACGCCGAGCTCCCGCTCGCCGCGGTGCCGTGCGGTGCCGCGCCCCTCGTCGCGCCCGGCCACCCGCTCCTCGCGCTCGAGCCGCGGAGCCTCGTGCTCTCGGCGCTGAAGCCCGCCGAGCGCGGCGCGGGCCTCGTCGTGCGCGTGCTGAATCCGGGCGGCGCCGACTGCGAGGCGGCGCTCCACCTCGGCTTCCCGTTCGCTCGCGCCGAGGCCGTGCGTCTCGACGAGACGCCGTGCGCGGAGCCCGTCACGCGGAGCGGCGAGGTGCTCCGCTTCGCGGTGCCAGCGCACGCGCTCCGGAGCGTGCGGATCGAGTAGCGGCCCGCTCGAGTAGCGGGGACGTTCATTGACTTGTTGACTCGTTCCATCCGCGGGCAGCGAGTCAAGTCAATGAGCGTCCCCGCTCTCTACCGCTCTCTACCGGTGCACCATCTGGACACGCTCACCGGAGCGCGTCCTTCCTCCGGCGCCGATCCAGGCCTTGAAGACGCGCCCGGCATCGCGCGAGGGGTTGTAGACGTCCTCCTCGCTCTTCCAGAGGCCGCCGCCGCCGTAGACGAGTCGCGTCCAGGTCGGGAACGCGTAGGGCGTGCCGTCGGGCTGGAAGGGCGCGGGGAACGCGTTCAGCGCCTCGAACACGTACGCCTCGGTCCTCTCGTCGAAGACCTCCCAGGTGTACGGGAAGGTCATCGTGGGAAAGGGCGCCATCACCTCGGTGATCCACTTCGTGATCGCCTCGCGCCCGTGAAGCTCGCCGTAGGCGTGCTCGACGTAGTGGGCGTCGGGCGTGAAGCAGTTGGCCCAGATCGTCCAGTCGCCGGTGCGCGACGCCTCGTCGCGCGCCCACTTGTACTTCTCGAAGGCCTCTTCGATCTCGCGTCGCCGGCTCATGCGCTGCTCCTCGTCGGAAGGCGAGTCTAGGCCGGGGCTATTCTCGGCCGCCATGGCAGGTGAGGCGAAGCCGAGCGAAGTCGTCAGAGTCGGTGTCGGGATCGCGGCGTTCCCCTTCGACGCCCCGCGTGACTTGTTTGCGTTCGCCGAGCGCTGCGAGCGCCTCGGCATCGACTCGCTCTGGCAGACGGATCGCCTCCACGGCGACGTCCCGCAGCTCGAGTCGCTCGCGACGATGGCGGCGCTCGCCGGCGCGACCTCCCGGATCCAGTTCGGCATGAACGCGGTGGTCGCGTCGCTCCGCGACCCGCTCGTGCTCGCGAAGCAGTGCGCCACGATCGACTTCCTCTCGGGCGGGCGCCTGCTCCCGGTGTTCGGCGTCGGGGTCGAGGCGGATCCGGTCTGGAAGGCCACCGGCCGCGACCCCGCCGCGCGCGGGCGGCGCGCGGACGAGGCGCTCGAGATCGCGCAGCGCCTCTGGCGCGGCGAGGAGGTGCACTACGCCGGGCGCTTCTTCACGTACGCGGGCGCACGGATCGCTCCGCTCCCCGTGCAGCAGCCGCTCCCGTGCTGGATCGGCGGCAGCAGCCCGGCCGCGATCCGACGCACCGCGCGGCTCGGTACTGGCTGGCTCGCGGGGCTCGCGCCGCCCGAGGAGGTGGCGCGCGTGATCGCGGCGATCCGGGCCGAGCTCGCCCGGAGTGGCCGGGAGATCGATCCGGGCCACTACGGCGCCACACTCCCCTGCCGTCTCGGCGAGACCGACGCCGGGCTCGCCGGGCGCTTCGCGCGGGCCGGAGCACAGCTCGCGACGGGGTCGCCCGGCGCCGTCCTCGCGCGCGCCCGCGCCTACCTCGCGGCCGGCGCGAGCAAGCTCGTGCTGATCCCACTCGCCCGGGGGACAGCCGACCTCGCGGGCCAGCTCGACCGGCTGGCCGGAGAAGTGATCCCAGCTCTAGAAGGGAAGTGAGCATCCCCTAGGGGAGAGATGGCCCCTTAATTTAGAAAGTGACTTGTCACTTTCATTGATCTCGCGTAGGCTGCCCGCCATGCCGAGCCCCCGCCGCAGCCAGTCCGAGCGCCGCGCCGCGACGCGCGCCCGCCTCCTCACCGCCACCCAGGCCGCGCTCGTCGAGCGCGGCTACGCGGGCGCGACGACCACCGAGATCTGTCGCCGCGCGGGCGTCTCGCAGGGCGCGCTCTTCAAGCACTTCGCGAGCAAGGGCGAGCTGCTCGCTGCGAGCGCCGAGCAGCTCTTCGCGAACCTGATCGACGCGTATCGCGACACGCTACCGCGGCTCGTCGGCGTGCAGGACCGCGCCGCCGCCGCGGTCGCGCTCCTCTGGGACGTGTTCGAGGACGCGCGGCTCCTCGCGGCGATCGAGCTCTACGCGGCGGCGCGCACCGACCGCGAGCTCGCGCACCGCCTCGCGCCCGTGGCGGCGCGCCACGGCGAGAACCTGCGCCGGCTCGCTCACGAGCTCTTCCCCGAGGCTGCGGTGCGGAACCTCGACTTCGACGCCGTGGTCTCGGTCGTCGTGCAGGCGATCCAGGGGGCCACACTCGGGAGCCTCGCCTCCAGCGACCGGCGCGCCGCCGCGCCGATGCTCGCGCTGCTCACCGAGCTGGTCCGCAAGGCCGTCGCCTAGGAGCCTCCGCCATGGATCTCACCATCCTCGCGATCCCCGCCTTCCTGGGCCTGCTGGCCCTCGAGTTCGCCGTGGCGCGGGTGAAGAAGCGCGACATCCAGGACTGGCGCGACACCGGGACGAGCCTCGCCCTCGGCGTGGGCAGTGTCGTGATCGGCCTCGGCTGGGCGAGGGTCGAGCACGGAGCCTGGGCGGTGGGCGGGCGCCTCACCCTCTTCGACCTCGGCGGCGGCCCGTGGACCTGGTTCGCCGCGATCGTCGCCGTCGACTTCGCCTACTACTGGTTCCACCGGCTGCACCACGAGATCCGCGTGCTGTGGGCCTCGCACGTCCCGCACCACTCGAGCCAGCGCTTCAACCTCTCGACGGCGCTCCGCCAGTCGTGGACGCCCTTCACGGCGCTCCCCTTCTACCTGCCGCTCGTGCTCTTCTTCTCGCCGGCGCAGATCGTCACCGCGCACGGCATCAACCTCCTCTATCAGTTCTGGATCCACACCGAGCTGATCGACCGGCTCGGGCCGCTCGAGTGGGTGTTCAACACGCCCTCGCACCACCGCGTGCACCACGGCGCGAACGTGCAGTACCTCGACCGCAACTACGCGGGGATCCTGATCGTCTGGGATCGGCTGTTCGGCAGCTTCGAGCCCGAGCGCGAGCGCGTGCGTTACGGCCTCACCAAGAACATCACTAGCTCCTCGCCCGTCTACGCGGCCTTCCACGAGTTCGGCGCGGTGCTCCGCGACGCCGTCCGGGCCGGCTCGTTCCGCGACGCGCTCGGCTTCCTGCTCCAGCCGCCGGGCTGGAAGCCGAACGGCGCCGGCGCCACGGCGACGGACCTGAAGCGGCTCCCCGGGCTTCTCGCGGGGTAACATCGGCCGCTCTCGCGAAGGAGACGCCGTGGACGCCGACTGGCGCGACCTCGAGGCGATCAAGCGCCTCAAGCACCGCTACATGCGCTGCCTCGACCGGAAGCTCTGGAACGAGCTCGCCGACGTGTTCGTGCCCGACGCGACCGCCGCCTACAGCAGCGGCAAGTACGCCTTCACCGGCCGCGACGCGATCCTCGAGTTCCTGAGCAAGAGCATGGGCTCGCCGCGCTTCCTCTCGAGCCACTGCGTGCACCACCCCGAGATCGAGCTCACGAGCCCGACGACGGCCACCGGCTTCTGGGCGCTCGAGGACACCGTCCACATCCTCGACGCAGGGCTCACCATCCGCGGCGCCGCGCTCTACGAAGACGCCTACGTGAAGTGCAGCGACGGGCAGTGGCGCATCCAGCACACGGGCTACAGCCGCACGTGGGAGGAGATGTTCCCGCGCGCGTCGATCGCGGGGCTGAAGCTCACCGCGAGCCTCTGGGAGACGGGCGGGAGGTCGAAGCTCGACGTGTAGCGGCGGCTCGCGCGGCCCCGGCTACGCAGCCTTCGAACGCGCTCCGTCCACGCTCCAGATGCCCGAGCCCTTCGCGGCGATGAAGAGGAAGACCCAGCAGTAGAGCGCCGCGAGCTCGCCCTTGTTCACGATCGGGATCAGGTTCCCCTTCGCGGGGATGGCGTGTCCGAGGAAGAACGCGAACGCCATGGTGCCGCTCGCGATGAACGCCGCCGGCCCCGTGAAGAGCCCGAGCGCGATCAGCGCCCCGGCGACGAGCTCGATCGAGCCTGCGCCGTAGACGATGAACGCGGGAGCCTCGGCCGGCGTGCCGCCGAACATCCCGAAGAGCTTCTGGAGTCCGTGCTGCATGAACATCAGGCCTGCCAGGATGCGCATCGCGGCATAGATCTTGTCGGCGTGCGGATTCAGGAATCCCATGGTGTCCTCCCGGAGGGCGTGAGCAGGCCAGAGTCTACGCCGCCGCGTAACGAGTCGTCTGGGGTGGTTCCCCAGCGTACGCGCGATGACCTACGCCGCAGGCGCAACGTCTCGTGGGCGGAGGAACTCGACCAGCTCCGCGCAACGCGGCCCGACGTCGCGCCAGTGCGGCGTCGCGATGCGCAGCGCGGCGAGCGTTGCCGGTGCGAGCCCGTGCGCGGCGCGCAGCAGCACGTCGGCGGCGCCGCGCTCGACGAGGAGCCTCACGAGCTCGCCGAGGCCGGGGTTGTGACCCACGATCAGCACCTGCGTGTCGGCGTCCGCGAGCGCCTGGAGCCGCGTGAGCAGGCGACCGGCGCTCGAGAGGTAGAGCACCTCGTCCGCCTCCTCGCGGCGCGCGGCGACGAGGGCGCCGCGCACTCCCGCGAGTGTCTCGCGCGCGCGAAGCGCGGGCGAGGTGAGCAGCAGCTCGGGCCGGAAGCCGCGCTCCGCGAGCGCCCCGAGGGCGTCCCCCATGCGGGCCGCCTCGCTGCGGCCGAGTGCGGAGAGCGCACGGGCACGATCGACGTCGCCGTTCTCGGCGCTCGCGTGGCGCAGCAGGATCAGGTGCTTCATGTGATGGGCGTTCGTGGACCGGGATGCGGGATCCCGTATGATTGCGCGACGCGAAGGGGGAGCCAGGGTGACAGGTCATCCGCTCGTGGAGAGGGCGCGCGATCCGCGCGTCCGTCAGGCGCGGGGCTTCCGCGAGGCGGCAGCCGAGCTCACCGGCGCCACGCTCGCGGCCGAGTTCGAGCGGGAGCGCGAGGGCGCGCCCCGGCGCAGCGAGGCGCGAAAGAAGTACCTGGCGCAGCCGAACCAACGGCTCGCCGCGGAGCGCCATGCGGACCGCGACGCCGAGCACGCGGCGCTCGCGCTGGTGGTGCGGCGCGAGAAGGGGGGTGGCCCGCTGCGCCTCCCCGACGAGGAGGGCTTCTTCGAGCCGCTCCACGCGGGCGTGGTGCTGAAGTCCGCGCCCGCCGACCCGAAGCTCGGTGCCGAGGACCCGAACTGGGGCATCGACCGGTTCGAGCTGGTCGGCATTGGTCCGAACGACCGGCTCGCGCTCGTGATGATGCGGTTCGTTGCCCCGACCGGCACGCGGGTCGGCACGGGGGAGACGCCGCTCCGCGCGCTGCTCGAGGGCCTCGCCCACACGGCCGTCGCGGTGGCGAACCAGGGCGCGCTCGCGGCGGAGCTCGAGGCACGCACCGAGCGGAAGGTGTCCGACGCGAAGCCTTATCTCTTCCTACTCGGGAGCCCGCGCTACTGGGAGCTCTGCCGCAAGCGGGAGGCGCAGCGCGGCGCGGCGTGGATCCAGCAGATGGAGCGGCTCGCGCGCGAGTTCGAGGAGCAGACGGGGATCGGGGTGCGGTACCTCTCGTTGAAGCTGCAGGGCGACCCGGGCTGGAGCTACGTCGACGGGCGCCCGTCCTTCGATGCCGATCCGCGGATCGGCCCTGCGTGGGACGCCGGCGCGGGCCGCATCAAGCCGAAGGCCAAGTCGAAGACGCGGCGGCAGGCGCCCGCGCCGAGCGAGGTCGTGGTGACGGGGGATCTCTCGCGGCCGGTGCGCGACTACCGCATCACGGAGCACTACGTCGCGGGCGACCGCATCCAGCATCCGACGCTCGGCACCGGCGTGGTACAGGGCACGGCGGGGCCGGGCAAGATCAACGTGCACTTCGACGACCGCCGGAGCGTGCTCGTCCACGACCGCCCCTCGCCCGCGGCATGAGCGCGCCGAGCTGGCGCTCCTCGCCGTGGGAGGCCTGGCTCGCCTCGGGGCTCGTCTCGGTGGGCGCGGCGCTCCTGGCGCTGGCTTGCGCGAACCTGCCCCCGCGCGAGCTCGACGACCTCTGCGCGATCTTCGCGCAGAAGGAGGAGTGGCAGGCGGCGGCGTTCGAGGCGGAGGAGCGCTGGGGCGTCGGTGTGCCCGTGCTGATGGCGGTGCTCCACCAGGAGTCGCGCTTCCGGGCGCGCGCGCGGCCGGACTGGCGCTTCGGCCTCGGCGTGATCCCGCTCGGCCCGGCGTCGTCGGCCTACGGCTATGGCCAGGTGAAGGCGGGCACGTGGGACGACTATCAGCGGCTGGCGCGCCGCCCCGCCGCGCGCCGCGACCGCTTTGCCGACGTGGTGGACTTCGTGGGTTGGTACGGGGACGTGATCGAGCGCGTGGCCGGCGTCGCGAAGGACGACCCCTACAACCTGTACCTCGCCTATCACGAGGGACCGGGTGGCTTCCAGCGGCGCAGCTTCGACGCGAAGCCGTGGCTCCTCGGCGTCGCGCGCAAGGTGAAGGACCGCGCCGACCTGTACGGGCACCAGGTCGGGCAGTGTCGCGTTACTTCATCAGACGGCGGGCGAGTCTGATCGCCGGCGGGTAGCCCCGCTTCGCGCGCAGCGCCTTCACGCGGGCGTGGTGCGACTTCGGCAGGTGGCGCATCAGCCCGAGGTACTCGCCCTGCAGCTTGAGGCGGGCGCGGTCCTTCGCGGTGAGCGCGCGGCGACGCAGCGGCCCGGCCGCGCGCATTCCCTTCGCGCTCTTCGCGGCCTGCTGCGCGGCGTTCGTGAGCGCACGCGTCAAGGTGTCGACGTCGCGCACGAGCGCACGCAGGTCGGCAGCGATCCGCCGGGCGGCGGCATTGGCATCGATCGGTCTCGGCATTGGGCACCCCTATGGAAAAGAGGCGCGAGGATGGCACGGAATCCGGGGATCTCCCAGGGGCCATCTTTTTCTGACGCTGGCTCATGGAAGGGCAAGCGAGGCTCGGCCGCAATCCCCCATTCGCGTGACATACGAGCAACGGACGGCCCGATTTGGTTGACGCGCGCCCGTCGATCGTCATCCTCCGCGGGTGGCAAGACCCAGGCGTCGCTACGAGCTCCGGAACGCCGAGCTGAACGCGAAGATCGAAGAGCTGATCGCCGTCGCGCGCACGGCGTACGACGCGCAGGACGACCGCTCGGACTTCGTGCGCCAGATGCTCGTCACCTCGCTCGGGCTCCTCGGCGACGACTGCTCGACGGGGGATCTGAAGCTCCTGAACTCGGCGCTGAAGGAGCTGCGCCACGCCTTCCGCGTGTTCGCGCCCTATGCCCACGTGCGCAAGGTCGCCGTGTTCGGCAGCGCGCGCACGGGCCCGGAGCAGAGCGACTGGACCCAGGCTCATCGCTTCGCCGAGCGCATTGTCGAGCACGGCTGGATGGTGATCACCGGCGCGGGCGACGGGATCATGGGCGCGGCGCAAGGTGGGGCCGGCCGCTCCGCCTCGTTCGGAGTCAACATCCGCCTGCCCTGGGAGCAGCAGGCGAACGAGGTGATCGCGGGTGACGAGAAGCTGATCAACTTCCGCTACTTCTTCAGCCGCAAGCTCACGTTCGTGAAGCACTCGCACGCGATCGCGCTCTTCCCGGGCGGCTTCGGCACGCACGACGAAGGCTTCGAGGCGCTGACCCTGATCCAGACGGGCAAGAGCGAGATCCTGCCCGTGGTGTTCGTCGATTCACCGGGCGGCAGCTACTGGCGGGCCTGGGAGGAGTACGTCCGTACGCACCTGCTCGCGCGCGGGCTGATCAGCGAGGAGGATCTCTCGCTCTTCAAGGTCACGGACGACGTCGAGGAGGCGGTCGCCGAGATCACCGGCTTCTATCGGAACTATCACTCGAGCCGCTATGTGCGCGACTGGCTCGTGATCCGTGTGCGCGAGGCGCCGGACGCCGCCGCGGTGGCGGCGCTGAACGACGAGTTCGCCGACATCGTCGCGGAGGGCGCGATCGAGGTGCGGGGCGCGCTGCCCGAGGAGGGCGGCGAGGCCGATCCGTTCCCGCGCGTGCTGCTGCGCTTCGACCGGAAGCAGCTCGGGCGCCTGCGCCAGCTGATCGACCGGCTGAACGCGCTCGCCGAGCCCGAGCTCTCCGCGCGCGACGCCGCGCCGCACGAGATCGTGGCGGCGCCGCTCCCGCCCGAGGCCGAGCGCGCGGAGCGGAGCGGGGCTTAAGTCCTACGCTCCTGATGGCGGGGAGGCCTGCGGAGCCGGCCTCCCGCCTGAGATCCGGCGGCGCGTGGGGCCGGGGTCGCGGTCTCAGCCGTTGGCGCCGGCCTGCCGATGCGAAAAGCCGTGCAATCCGGGTCGCTCCAAGCGAAAAGCCGCGTGCTCCTGATCGGGGGCGGCGAGCCCGTGCTCTCGGTCGTGAGGCAGGCGCTCGTGGCCTCGAGCTGGGTGCTCCGCGTGGCCGGCCGGAGCGAGGATCCCGTGCCGTGGATGGCCGAAGCGCCAGACGTGGTGATCGTGGACGCGCTCGAGGACGACCGCGCGCCGATCCCGCTCCTGACGCAGCTGCGCGAGGTCGACGCGCGCGGCGGCACGCCGCTCGTGCTGCTGCTCGGGGCGGACGCGCCGGAAGTGGTGACGGCTGCGTACGCGGCCGGCGCGGCCGACGTGCTCGTGGCGCCGGTGCGCCCCGCTGCGCTCGCCGACCGTGTCGCATTCCAGGTCCGCTCGGCCCAGGTCGTGAACGCCGTCCGCTCGCAGGTGCAGGAGCTGCTGCACGCGCAACGGATCGGCGGCACCGGCAGCTGGACGCTCGCGAGCATCTCGGGGCTCATGCACTGGACGCCCGAGGCCGAGCGCCTGCTCGGGCTGCCGGTCGGCGGCGGGCCACGCAACGTCGAGGCGCTCCTCGCGCTGGTGCCCGAGTCCGAGCAGGCGACGCTGCGCTCGGGGCTCGAGGAGTGCGCGCGGCGCAATCGCTCCCTCGCGATCCAGCATCGGGTGATGCTCGAGGGCGGGCGCGAGCGCTGGGTGGAGCAGTCGCTCGAGCCCGTGCGCTCCTACCGCAAGACGATCGGGCTCCGCGGCACGCTGCGCGACATCACGAGCCAGCGTGCCCCGGAGCGCGAGGCGCGGCGGCAGAGCCTCGACGCGCTCACGGGCCTCGCGACGCGTGCGCTGCTGCTCGAGCGGACGCAAGAGGCGATGGCCGACGCGCACAAGGAGAGCCGCCGCGTGGCGCTGCTGCACGTGAGCCTCGACCGCTTCCGCAGCGTGAACCAGATGCTCGGGCACGCCGTCGGCGACCGCATCCTCCAGCACGTGGCCAGCGTGCTGTCGCGCATCGCCGAGGGGAGCGGCGGCTCGCGCGGGCACGTGGCGCGGCTCGCGGGCGACGAGTTCGCGGTGCTGCTGCCGAACCTCGCGGATCCCGAGGAGGCCGCCGAGCGAGCACGCGCCGCGCTCGAGGCCCTCCGCGAGACCGCGCGCCTCGGCAGCCACGAGGTTCAGCTGGGCGCGAGCATCGGCATCGCCATCCATCCCGAGGACGGCACGACCCCCGACGCACTGCTCCAGCACGCCGACCTCGCGGCCGTCGAAGCCAAGAAGGGCGGGCGGGGCCGCATCCATGCGTTCCGGCGCGCGCTCGGCAAGGCGGCGAAGCGCCGGTTCACGCTCGAGGGCGAGCTGCGCGGCGCCCTCGAGCGCGGCGAGCTCCACGTGGAGTATCAGCCGCGTGTCTCGGCGGGCGAGGGGCGCGTGGTCGGAGCCGAGGCGCTCGTGCGCTGGGACCACCCCGTGCTCGGCCGCGTGTCGCCCCGGGAGTTCATCTCGATCGCGGAGGAGACGGGCCTCATCGGCGCGATCGGCGAGTTCGTGCTCGCGAACGCGTGCCGCGACGCGAAGCGGCTCGACGAGCGCGGCCACCCGCTCCAGATCTCCGTGAACGTCTCGTCGTGGCAGTTCGCGAACAGCAACGTGTGGGAGTCCGTGACGGCCGTGCTGCGCGACACCGGCCTCCCGCCCGAACGGCTCGAGCTCGAGATCACCGAGAGCCTGATGCTCGAGGGCGCGAACGATCCCGATGTGGCATTCCGCGACCTGCGCGGGATCGGCGTCGGGATCTCGCTCGACGACTTCGGGACCGGCTACTCGTCGCTCTCCTACGTCTCGCGCTTCCCGATCGACGTGCTGAAGCTCGATCGTTCGATCGTGCGCGAGGTCGATTCCGACCCCGCCGCCGAGCGCGTGGCGCGCGCCGTGGTCGGGCTCGCGCACTCCCTCGAGATGCGCGTGGTGGCGGAAGGCGTCGACTCGCAGGCGCAGGCCGAGGCGCTCCGGCGGCTCGGCTGCGACGAGCTGCAAGGCTTCTGGATCCTCGAGAGCGTGACGCTCGCGGAGCTCGAGGAGGTGCTCGCGGGCGGCGGCCTCGTCGGGAAGACGAAGCTCGGCTTGCTCGCGCGCGCGAAGGGCGAGCGGAAGAGCTAGAGCGGCGGCCTCCGCTCGAACCAGGGCCGCGCGGCCTCGAGCTGCGCCGCGAGCCGGAACAGCGTCGCCTCGTCGTTCATCCGGGCGATGAAGTGGCTCCCGATCGGGAGGCCGTCGGCGTCCCAGAAGAGCGGCACGGACATCGCCGGGTTGCCCGTCGCGTTCGCGAGCTGCGTGAAGCCGACCGTCTGGAAGAGCGTGCCGAGCGACTGCGCGGGGTTCGGGTTCGAGAGCGAGAGCACGCCGAGCGCGACCGGCGGCGTGGCGAGCGTGGGCGTGAGGATCACGTCGAAGCGCTCGAGGAAGCCCGCGAGCTTGCGCCCGGCGGCGTGCATGGTCTTCAGCGCGCGCACGTAGCTGGGTGCGTCCTTCGCGGCGCCGCCGCTCGCGACGAGCCAGGTGCCGGGCTCGACGTCCTCGGGCCGGAGCTCGCGCCCGAGCGCGCGCGCCCGGTCCTCGAGCGTGGCGCGCACGGAGGCGCCGATGATCGTCGCGGTCGCCTCGCGGAAGGGCTCGAGCTCGAGTGCGAAACGCGCCTCCTCGACGTGGTGGCCGAGCCCTGCGCAGAGCTTCGCGGCGTCGCGTGCGGCTGCGAGACAGCTCGGGTGCGTGGCCGTGCCGTTCCACGTCTCGGTCTGGAGAGCGATGCGAAGCCGGCCCGGCTCGGCGGAGACCTCCGCGAGGTAGGGCCGAGCCGGCGGCAGCGCGGCGTAGGGCGCGCCGGCGTCGGGGCCCTCCGTCGCGTCGAGCAGCGCGGCGCTGTCGCGCACCGAGCGCGACACCACGTGCTGCACGCTCATCCCGCTCCAGCCCTCGCCGACCTCCGGGCCCATCGGCGTGCGGCCGCGCGTCGGCTTGAGCCCGAACACGCCGCAGCAGGACGCGGGCACCCGGATCGAGCCGCCGCCGTCCGTCGCGTGCGCGGCGGGCACGATGCCGGCCGCCACCGCTGCCGCGGCGCCGCCCGACGAGCCGCCCGCCGTGCGCTCGGGGTGCCACGGGTTCCGCGTCTGCCCGAAGAGGCGCGACTCGCTCGTGGTCGTGAGCCCGAGCTCGGGCGAGTGCGTCTTGCCGAAGATCACGAGGCCCGCGCGCCGGTAGCGCGCCACGAGCTCGCTCTCCACCGCGGGCACGTAGTCCGCGAAGAGCTGCGAGCCATACGTGGTACGCACGCCGGGCAGCGAGGCGTGGAGGTCCTTCAGCAGGAAGGGGACACCCCGGAACGGGCCGGCCGGGAGCCCCGCGGCGAGCGCCGCGCGCGCGTGGTCGAGGAGCGGCATCACGATCGCGTTCAGGGCCGGGTTCCGCTTCTCCGCGCGCTCCTGCGCGGCGTCGAGGAGCGCGCTCGGCGTGAGCTCGCCCTCCCTCACCAAGGCCGCGAGCTCGAGCGCGTCGTAGTCCTCGTAGTCCTGCATGGGCCGGTTTGCCCTCCGCCGATTCCGGGGGCAGCATACTGCGAGCCCGCCCCCCCGGCGCGGCAGAGGAGGGCGCCCGATGCTCGACCTTCTGATTCGCGGCGGCACGATCGTGGACGGCAGCGGCAGGCCCGCCTTCACGGGCGACGTCGGGATCCGCGGTGGGCGGATCGTCGCGGTCGGGCGCATGAGCGAGCCCGCGCGCCGCACGCTCGACGCCGACGGCCTCCTCGTCACGCCCGGCTGGGTCGACGTGCACACGCACTACGACGGCCAGGTCACCTGGGACGCGCTCCTCTCGCCCTCCTGCTGGCACGGCGTCACGACGATCGTGATGGGCAACTGCGGCGTCGGCTTCGCGCCCGTCCGCCTGGGTTCGCAGGACTATCTGATCAAGCTGATGGAGGGCGTCGAGGACATCCCCGGCACAGCGCTCGCCGAGGGCATCTCGTGGGACTGGGAGAGCTTCCCCGAGTACCTCGATGCAGTGGAGCGGCGCCCGCACGCGCTCGACGTGGGAGCGCAGGTGCCGCACGCTGCCCTCCGCTTCTACGTGATGGGAGAGCGCGGCGCCGATCACGAGGCCGCGCCGACGCCGGCGGAGATCGAGGCGATGGGGCGCATCGTGCGCGACGCCGTGCGGGCGGGCGCGCTCGGCTTCACCACCTCGCGCACGAAGAATCACCGCGCGAGCGACGGGCGCTTCACGCCGAGCCTGACGGCCGGCGCGGACGAGCTCCTCGGCATCAGCCGCGTGTTCGGCGAGGCGGGGCAGGGCGTGTTCGAGGTCGTCTCGGACTTCGCGGGCCGCGAGCAGGAGTGGGAGCTGTTCCGCGAGATGGTTCGGCAGTCGGGGCGCCCGATGTCGATCTCGCTCGGGCAGAGCGACGTGGCCCCCGAGGCGTGGCGAACCGCGCTCGGGTACATCTCCGCCGCGAACGCGGCCGGCCTGCCGATGAAGGCGCAGGTCGCGGCGCGCGCGATCGGGATCCTGCTCGGCCTCGAGGCGACGCTCCATCCCTTCTCGAGCCACCCGAGCTTCCGCGAGCTCGCCGCGCTGCCGCTCGCCGAGAAGGTGAAGCGGCTGCGCGACCCGGAGCTCCGCCGGAAGATCCTCGCCGAGGAGCCGGCACCCGCGCTGGGCATGCTCGTCTGGCAGTTCGAGCGCCTCTTCACGCTCGGCGACCCGCCGGACTACGAGCCGGGCCCCGAGAAGAGCATCGCCGCCGAGGCTTTGCTCCGCGGTGTTCCGCCGCAGGAGCTCGCCTACGACCGCCTCCTCGAGCAGGATGGCCGCGCACTCCTCTACCGGCCGTTCCTCAACTACAGCGCGTTCAGCCTCGACGCGGTGCGCGAGATGCTGCTCCACGAGCACACCGTGCCCGGGCTCGGCGACGCTGGCGCGCACTGCGGCCTCATCTGCGACGGCAGCTTCCCGACCTACCTGCTCTCGCACTGGGGGCGCGGGCGCACGCGGGGCGAGCGCATCCCGATCGAGGCGCTCGTGAAGGGCCAGACCGCCGACACCGCGTCGCTGGTGGGCCTGCTCGATCGCGGCCGGCTCGCGCCCGGGATGAAGGCGGACGTCAACCTGATCGACTTCGAGCGCCTCGGCATGAGGCCGCCCGAGATCGTCCACGACCTGCCCGCGGGCGGGAAGCGCCTGGTGCAGCGCGCGACGGGCTACGTCGCGACCGTCTGCTCCGGCGCCGTCACTTTCGAGGACGGCGCGTCGACGGGCGCGCTGCCGGGCAAGCTCGTCCGCGGCCCGCAGCCGGCGTAGCTACTCCGAGCCGCCCTTCCGCTTCAGCGCCCCGGCGTTCTGGCGGATGAAGGCGCGGATCTCGTCGGCCATGCCGAGGATGCGCTCCCACTCCTCCTGGTAGAACGTGACCGGGAAGCGCCGGAGCCCGTAGAGCGAGACGCCGCCCTTCTCGCTCACCGCGAGGCGCGTGCCGCGCCGCTCCTTCGCCTTGAGTGCCTCGTTCTCCGCCCGGAGCCGCTCGACTTCGCGCTTCAGGTCGTCGTCGGATGCCGTCATGCGATCCCCCTTCGAGTCCTGGCGCCGCAGCGTAGCGGTCGCCGCCTGCTCACGTCCTGGGCCGCAGCCGCTCCTCGGGCGGCGGGCGCGAGTCGAACTTCGGCAGCTCGTCCTCGACCGCTTCCCACGGCGCCCGTTGGCCGAGGAAGATGTGCCGGAACGGCTTCACGCCGGGGTCGTCGTCGAGTGCGCCCGCGAGCAGGACGACCCAGCCGGTCTCGGGCTGGAGCACCGGGAGCGGCGAGCCGCAGGTGCGGCAGAAGCTCTTGCGGAAGGGCGGCGGCTCCCGGAGCAGCGGCGCCTCGTAGCGGGCGATGTGCTCCTCGCCGCGGAGCCAGCGGAAGCGCTCGGCGGGCACTGCGAGCTCGGGGGAGAACGCGGAGCCGGTCGACTTCTGGCAGCGCCGCGCGTGACAGAGCTGGATCGGCGTCACGCGCCCGTCGATCTCGAACGCCACCGCGCCACAGAGGCAGCTTCCTCGCATCAAGTCTCCCTCCCGAACGCGATCGGTCGCGCTTCCTTCACGGACCGCTCGGCCGCCGCGCCGAGCTCGACGGCGCGGAGCCCGTCCTCCGCGCTCACCTCGACGGGAGCGCCGTGCACGACCGCCGCGAAGAAGCGCTCGTGCTGGAAGAAGGTCGAGCCGTGATGGAACCCCGCGGCGAGGAGCTTCGCGTCGACGGGCACCTCGAAGCGCTCCACCTGGCGCGGGCTCCTGCGCCCGATCACGAGGCTCGACTCGGGCACGAAGCACTCGAGCTTGCCGAGGTCGCCCGTGGCCGCGATCTCCTCCTGGTTCCGCGAGCCCTCCGCGAACATGCACAGGTCGAGGAGCGCCCGCGCGCCGCTCGCGAAGTCCACGATCACGTACGCGTTGTCGAGGATGTCGGGCGTCCTCCCGTCGTAGCGCTCGTCGAGATGGTTCACGTCTCTGCCGCCCGAGGCGTAGACGCGCACGGCCTCGCTCGCGGTCGCGAGCCGCATCAGGTCGAAGAAGTGGCAGCACTTCTCGACCAGCGTGCCGCCCGTGTTCGCGGCGAAGCGGTTCCAGTTCCCCACCTTGGGCAGGAAGGGGAAGCGGTGCTCGCGGATCGCGAGCATGTGGAGCCGTCCGAGCGTGCCGCTCCGTAGCTCGTCGAGGAGGCGCGCGACGGGGGGCATGTAGCGGTACTCCATCGCGGTCCACACCACGCCCGGATGGCGCGCCGCGCGCGCGACGGCCCAGCGCGCGTCCGCGGGCGTGGTGCAGAGCGGCTTCTCGACGAGGAGGTGCTTGCCGGTGGCGAAGGCGTCCTCGAGCACGGCGCGATGGGTGTGGTTGGGCGTCGCGATCACCACCGCGTCGACGCGCCGGTCGTCGAGGAGCGCGCGGTGATCCTCGTACTCCGTCGGCCCCTCTCCTGCCGCGAGCCTCGCCCAGCGTCGCGACGCCTCGTGGGGATCGGCGAAGGCCACGACCTCCGCGCCGGGCAGCAGCGCGAGGTTCTTCAGGTGCTCGATCCCCATCATGCCGGTGCCGACCACGCCGTAGCGGAGCCGATCTGACGCCACGGGCGCAGCATACTACGCTGATGCGGTGACGCAGATCCGCATCGAGCGGCCCGAGGGCGTGGACGCGCTCTCCGAGTTCGTGGCGCTCCACGACCGCGTCTATGCCACCCGCGAGGCGCGCTGGCCGGCCTCTCCGCTCCACCTTCCGACGCTGCTCGGGCAGACACCCGTCACGAAGGAGCGCGAGCTCCAGCCCTTCGTGGCGCGCGCGGGCGGCGAGGTGGTGGCGCGCGTCTGCGCGACCGTGGACGGCCCGTACCTCCGTCACTGGAACGAGAAGGTCGGCCACCTCCTGATGTTCGAGGCGCTGCCCGGGACGCGGGACGCGGTGCGACTGCTCCTCGACGAGGCCTGCGCGTGGCTCGCCGAGCGCGGCATGGAGATTGCGCGAACCGGCTTCGGGATGTTCGACACGCCGTACAACACGGACGCCTACGACACCCTCCCGCCGAGCATCCTGCGCCAGAACCCGCCCGGCTATCACGCGCTCATCAAGGGCGCCCGCTTCGAGACGGAGCAGGGCTTCGTGGACTACGCGCTCGAGGTGACGCCGGCGCTCGTCGAGCGCTGGCAGGGCGCGCTCGAGGCGGCGCGCCGGCGGGGCTTCGAGATCGTGCCGCTCCGCGAAATCCCGCACGAGGAGCGCGGGCAGCGGCTCGCCGAGCTCTGGAACGAGACGTTCGCGAGCCACTGGGGCTGGTGCCCGCTCTCGCCCGAGATCGCAGGGCTCTTCGTGCCGAACGGGAGCCCCGCCCTCGACACCTCGGTGTTCGCGCTCTCGGCGGATGAGCCGGTGGGCTTCTGCTTCGTCCTCCCCGACGACCCCTCGCACGCGAGCTTCGCGCCGGGCCGCGCGCCGCGCCCCTCGGAGAAGCTGAACGCGCTCGCGATCGGCGTCCGGAAGGCCGCGCGGGGCCGCGGCGTCAACCATGCGATGGCCGGCTACGCGTACCTCGAGCTCGTGCGGCGCGGCTGGACGCACCTCTCCTACACGCTCGTGCTCGACGACAACTGGGCCTCGCGGCGCACGGGCGAAGGCCTCGGAGCCTCGCTCTGTGCCAACTACGTGGCCTACCGAAGGAGCCTCCGCCCATGAACGAGCTGCTCGTGCTCCCGCTCGTCGAGCTGGCCGCGCGCCTGCGCGAGAAGCAGGTATCACCCGTCGAGCTGATGGAGGCCGTGCTCGAGCGCATCGCCGAGACGGACGAGGACCTGAACGCCTTCGTCGCGCTCCACCCGCGCGAGAAGCTCCTCGCCGGGGCGCGCGCCGCGGAGGCGCGGATCGCGCGCGGCGAGGCGCGGCCGCTCGAGGGCATTCCGCTGGGCGTGAAGGACCTCGAGGACGCGGAGGGGCTCCCGAACACGCAGGGCACGAAGCTCTTCGCGGGGCGCATCGCGACGCGCAACACCACGCAGGTGGATAGGCTCGTGGCCGCGGGCGCGCTCGTCGTCGGCAAGACCAACGCGCCCGAGTTCGGCTACACCGCGATCACCAAGAACCTGCTCCACGGCGTGACGCGCTCGCCGTGGGACCTCGCGCTCACGCCCGGCGGCTCCTCCGGCGGCTCGTCCGCGGCGCTCGCCGCGTGCGTCTGTCCCCTCGTCACCGCGAGCGACGGCGGCGGGTCGATCCGGATCCCGGCGAGCTTCGTCGGCGCCTTCGGGCTCAAGGTCTCGTTCGGGCGCGTGCCGCGCGGGCCCTTCGCGCAGTGGGAGTTCGACGACAAGTCGGTGTCGGGGCCGCTCACGAAGACCGTCGCCGACGCGGCGCTCGTTCTCGACCTCACCTGCGGCGTCTCGCCCTGCGACCCGAACTCGCTGCCGCACCCCGGGATCTCCTACCTGGCGGCGCTCGCCGAGGCGCTTCCGGCGGGCACGCGCTTCGGCTTCTCGCCCGACCTCGGCTCGGCCATCGTGCAGTCGGACGTCGCCGCGGTCGTCGAGGACGCCGCGCACGTGTTCGAGAAGCTCGGCCACCGGCTCGTGTCTGTGGCCGGCGGCCCGCCGCTGCTCGGGCGCGAGTGGGGCACGCTCGGGAGCTTCGAGCTGGCGTCGCACCTCCATCCCTATCTCGCCGAGCGCCGCGACGATCTGCCACGCGGGCTCGCGGCCAGCATCGAGCTGGCGATGCGCGTCGAGGCCCCCGAGTGGGGCGCGATGGCGAAGAAGCGGATCGAGCTCAACGACTGGTGCGCGCGCGTCTTCGAGCAGGTCGACTTCCTGCTGACGCCGACCGTGCCCTACGACCCGCCGCCCGCGAAGGGGCCGTTCCCGGCCGAGACCGAGGGCCGCCGCCAGCGCGGCGCCTCCGTGGGAGCGTTCACGATCCCGTTCAACTGGTCGTGGCATCCGGCCGCGACGGTGCGCGCGGGGCTCTCGCGCCGCGGGCTCCCGGCCGGGCTCCAGATCGTCGGGCCGCGCCACCGCGACGACCTCGTGCTCCGCGCGGCATACGCCTTCGAGCGCGAGCGCCCCTGGCACCCGCACTGGCCCACCAGCTGGGAGAAGCTCCATGCCTGAAGTCGAGATCCACGGCCGCTGCGACGCGCGCTTCGCGCGCGTCCGCGAGGTCTTCGCCGAGAGCTTCCGCAGCCAGGGCGAGATCGGCGCGGCCGTGGCGATCGCCGTCGAGGGCGAGCTCGCCGTCGACCTCTGGGGCGGGCATCTCGACCCGGCGCGCACGCGGCCCTGGCAGCGCGACACGCTCGTGAACGTGTACTCGACGACCAAGGGCGTCACGGCGCTCGCCGCGCATCGCCTCGTAGACGAGGGGAGGCTCGACCTCGACGCAAAGGTCGCGAAGTACTGGCCCGAGTTCGCGCAGGCGGGGAAGGGCGCGCTCCCGGTGCGCTTCCTGCTCTCGCACCGCGCGGGCCTCCCCGCGGTCCGGAAGCTCCTCCCGAACGAGGCGCTCTACGACTGGGAGGCGATGACGAGCGCGCTCGCGGCCGAGGCGCCCTGGTGGGAGCCGGGCGCGGCGCACGGCTACCACGCCGTGACGTTCGGCTGGCTGGTCGGCGAGGTGGTGCGGCGCATCGCCGGGAAGAGCCTGGGGACGTACGTGCGCGACACGTTCGCGCGGCCGCTCGACCTCGATCTCCACATCGGGCTCGCGGAGCGCGAGCACGGCCGCGTGGCGGACATCCTCCAGCCGCCCGCGCCCGATCCGAGCGGCGAGGCCGCGCAGCTCTTTGCGCGGGCGCTCGCCGAGCCCGAGGGCGTGACGGCGCGCGCCTTCATGAATCCCCCCTCGATGGCGCTCGGGCCGAACGTGCCGGCGTGGCGCAGCGCCGAGATCCCCGGCGCGAACGGCCACGCCACCGCGCGCGCGCTCGCGACACTCTACGGGTGCGCCGCGCTCGGCGACGCGGGCGGCGTGATCTCGGGCGCGGCCGGCGAGCGCTGCAACACGGAGCAGTCACACGGGCCGGACCTCGTGCTCGGCGTGCCGACGCGCTTCGGGCTCGGCTTCATGCTGCGCCAGGCTTCGCACGAGGGCGGGCGCTGCCTCGGCGCGGGCGCATTCGGGCATCCCGGCGCAGGGGGCTCGCTCGCCTTCGCCGATCCTTCGCTTCGGCTCGGCTTCGGCTACGTGATGAACCGCATGGGGCCGCGGATCCTCCTCGACGACCGCGCCATCGCGCTCGTCGAGGCTGGGAACGCGTGCCTGGGAGGAGCAAGGTGAGCGTCCGCATCGAGGTGCGCTACGAGGGGGAGCTGCACACGACGGCGACGCACGGGCCCTCGGGCGCGGAGCTCGGGACCGACGCGCCGAAGGACAACGAGGGGAAGGGCGAGAGCTTCTCGCCCACGGACCTCCTCGCGACGGCGCTTGGCACCTGCATGCTCACCGTGATGGGCATCTACGCGCGGAGGAAGGGCTGGGAGCTCCGGGGCGCGCGTGTCACGGTGGACAAGGACATGGTCGCCGACCCGGTGCGGCGCGTGGGCCAGCTCGCGCTCCGCTTCGAGATGCCGGCGGGCATTCCGCTGGAGGCGCGGAAGCCGCTCGAGCGCGCCGCGCACACCTGCCCCGTGCACCAGAGCCTCCACCCCGAGGTGAAGATCGAAACCGCGTTCGTCTGGGCGTAGCTCGAGAAGGGCTAGCCTCCCGCCGTGATCGTGCGCTGCGAGCAGGTGTCCAAGCGCTTCGGTGAGAAGCTCGCCGTGGACGCGCTCGACCTCACCGTCTCGAAGGGGCAGTGCTTCGGGCTCCTCGGCCCGAACGGCGCCGGCAAGACCACCGCCCTCAAGATGATCTATGGCGTGACGCCGCCCTCCGCCGGCCGCATCCTCGTCTTCGAGGAGGATATCACCACCCACACGCGCGAGATCCGCGCGCGCCTCGGCGTCACGCTCCAGGAGAACGCGCTGATCGAGGTGCTCTCGCCGCTCGAGAACCTGCGCGTGTTCGGCCGCTACCACCTGCTCTCGCCGCGCGAGATCGCGCGGCGCAGCGAGGAGCTGCTCGACTTCCTCGAGCTGCGCTCGCACGCGCGGCTCCCCGTGAAGGCGCTCTCGGGCGGCTTCCAGCGGCGCCTCTCGATCGCGCTCTCGCTGATGAACGGGCCCGAGCTCCTGATCCTCGACGAGCCCACCACCGGCCTCGACCCGGCCGTGCGCCTCGCGCTCTGGAACCGCGTGCGCGAGCTCCGCCGCGGCGGCACCACCGTGCTCCTCACGACGCACTACATGGAGGAGGCCGAGCGCCTCTGCGACGGGATCGTGGTGATGGACCAGGGCCGCGTCGTCGCGCGCGGCGCGCCGCGCGCGTTGATCCGCGAGGTGCTCGCGCCCGAGACACTCGAGCTCGAGCTTCCGCCCGGGCGACACGCGGCCGTGCTCGACCGCCTGAACGGCGTGCGCTCGCTCCGCTCCGGAGCGCACCTCCTGCTCTACGGCACCGACGCCACGGCTCTCCTCGAGGCGGTGCGGAAGAACGAGCCCGGCGCGCAGCTCGTCGCGATGCGGCCCACCAATCTCGAGGACGTTTTTCTCGCCCTCACCGGCACCAAGCTCGAGGCCGGCGCATGAGCACTGCGCGCGCCGAGAGCTGGCGTTCCCCCGTCTCCCCGCGCTACGCGCTCGCCGTCTGGTGGCGGAACTTCGCGATGTACCGCCGCTCGTGGAAGCTCAACATCCTGCCGAACTTCTTCGAGCCGCTGCTCTACCTCGTCTCGATGGGCATCGGGGTAGGCGCCTACATCAGCGAGATGGGTGGCACCTCGTACCTCGCCTTCCTCGCGCCCGGCCTCGTCGCCGTTGCCGCGATGAACGGCGCGTCCTTCGAGGTCACGTACAACGCGTTCATCCGTCTCAACTTCGAGAAGACCTACGAGTCGATGCTCACCACCCCGATCCAGCCCGAGGACGTGCTCGCCGGCGAGGTGCTATGGGCAATCACGCGCGCCAGCATCTACGGCGGCGCCTTCCTCGTGGTGATCGCGGCGTGGGGCCTCGTCGATCCGCTCCACGCGCTGCTCGCAGTCCCGCTCGTCCCGCTCGCAGGATTGCTCTTCGCCTCGATCGGCATCGCCTTCGCGCTCCGCATCCCGAACATCGAGCTGTTCAGCTTCTACTTCACGCTGTTCCTGACGCCGCTCTTCCTGTTCTCCGACGTCTTCTTCCC
>Ga0187893_10005111_pt1 | contig 23964 bp, 25 predicted proteins | sample MA1701074metaG_FD_139574 | JGI IMG/M metagenome (GOLD analysis project Ga0187893, IMG submission 139574) | White microbial mat communities from a basaltic lava cave in the Kipuka Kanohina Cave System on the Island of Hawaii, USA - MA170107-4 metaG ...
CTTCACGATCTCGCTGTTTTCCTTGATGGCCGTGACGATCGGCCCGCACCCTTCGGCCTGGGCCAGGTGCATCCGCGTCTCGCACCGGCCGTCGAGAAGGCCGAGCCGCTCGAACTCCTTGAGCCCCTTCCAGATCTTCGTGACGAGGGAGCCGCCCGCGGCCGGCACGACGATATGCCGCGGGGCGCGCCAGCCAAGCTGCTCGGCGATCTCGTAGCCGAAGGTCTTGGAGCCCTCGGCGTAGTAGGGCCGGATATTGATATTGACGAACGCCCACCGGTACTTGTCGGCGATCTCGCTGCAGAGACGATTCACCTCGTCGTAGTTCCCTTCCACCGCTACCAGGTTCGGGGCATAGATGAGGGTGCCGATGACCTTGCCCTGTTCGAGGTCGGCCGGCATGAAGACGAAGCTCTGCAGCCCGCCCTCTGCGGCGTGCGCCGCCACCGAGTTCGCCAGGTTGCCGGTGGACGCGCAGGCGACGACCTTGAAGTCGAATTCGAGGGCCCTCGTAATCGCCACGGCCACCACCCGATCCTTGAACGAGAAGCTCGGGTGATTAACGGTGTCGTTCTTGACGTAGACCTCGCGCATGCCAAGGGCTCGCGCGAGGTTGCGGGCCGTGACCAGCGGCGTCATCCCGCAGTGGACCCCGACGGCCGGCTCTCCGTCGATCGGCAGCAGCGCTCGGTACCGCCAGATGCTGGGCGGCCCGGCCTCGATCGACCTCCGGGTCAACGACCCGCGAAGGCTTTCGTAATCGTAGTCCACCTCGAGCGGCCCGAAACAGAACTCGCAGACGTGCAGCGGCGCCGGCGGGTAGGGTCGGCTGCACTCTCTGCACTTCAAGCCTTTGACCTTCGCCATCTCAGCCACGCCCCCCGGCGGCTGGCTCGACCCTGATCCCCAAGCCAGTCAAGTACGCGATCCCCTTCGCCAACTCCTCCTCCTCCCCTTCGAGTTCCAGCGTGAGCTCACCTACTTTCTCGGTCACTCGCGCGCGGCGTACATTGGGAATGATCTTGAACGTTCGCGAGAGACGGTAGATGACCGGTTCCGTGACCAGTGTCTCCGGGAAGATGAGCGTGACCATCCGCTTCGCCATAACGCGTTCCCACCGCGAAAATCAAAAGCCCCTTCTCCCGAATCGTGAGAAGGGGCTGTCGAATCCGACGCCGACCTTCTCATCTCTCACCCCGCCCTGTCCGGGATGCAGGAGTTGGCACCACTGTTCGCCGTGACCTCCGGCCAACCGGTTGCCGTGGCTTCGCAGGGCCAGTCCCTCAGCCACTCTGGATGAAAAGGCAAATTCGCGTTATCTAAACAGAACCACTCGCCTCTGTCAAGGAAAATCAAGGCGGTGGTAATATCCCATGAACCCTGTCTCGGCGCGGCTCAGTACCCGTAGCCGCCTGGGGAAACCTTGGCCGGCTCGGCGGCTTGCGGCTCGCCATAGATGAAGTCGTCCATGACGGACACGTCGTTCTTCGGGCTGTCGTCCGGGCCGAGGGCGACCGTGCCGTACTCGATGCGCACGCGGGCAATAACCGGCTTGTCGAAGAGGACGCCCAGGAACGAGAGACCGTTATTGGCGATCGGAACCGTGAAGCGGCCGAGCGACTTACCGTCCTTGTCGAAGTATTCGAAGTGGGTGCGTTCCAGATCCACGTCGGTGTAGACCGCGCCAAACCCGCGCGTGACGGCCGGGGTGCTGGTGCCGGGGACATAGAACGTCATCTCCACCACGTTGCTGCCGATTGGCGAGAAGAGCCGTTCCTCACTGAAGGTCTTGAAGATCTTGGCGTAGGTTGGATTGATGTGACCGAAGCGCACGGGGGTCTTCGTGGGGTTGTCGCGGCGCGCGCTGACCTGCACACCACGGCCCGGCGTCGAGAAGTGCGCCCCCCGTGCGCGCGGCGCTTTGGGCGCATTGAAGAAATCGCCGGGCAGGAAATTGGGTGCGGCGAACTCGTCCGGCACCTTGTCCCAGTTGATCTCCCGCCGGCCAGCCGGCTTCGAGACGGGCTCGCCGCCGTTGTCAGGGCCCAGCAGCGTCCGATAGCGCTCCACGACGGCGGCGATGTCGCCTGCTCCGGACACCACGGCCGGCTGCGAGGCGGCACCTGCCGTCGCCGAGCCCGGCAGGCCCCCAGATGCGGTCAGCAGCACGCCGAGGAGTACCGCGCCGGCGAGCAACATGAATACGCGTCGAACAGGAATCATTGCGCTCATTGCCATGTCCTGACCCCCTTGTCGAAACCGACCGGATTACCAACCTCCCCAGATCGAACGATCGCTCACCTACCCTCGAGCCCTGCACAGTCTAGAACGCCGCGCGGGACGGTCAAGAGACCACGTCCTGTTCGATCGGGGCAACCTGGACGCCGCGCTCCTCCAGCCACTTGATGCCATTCTCTAGACGCTGGGGGTCGCCTTCGAGCTCGGCCATGATCCACCCGATCCCCTCAGTGAAGTCGGCCTGCCGGATATTGAAGATGAGGTCGAACGTTTGGCTGAGCTGCCAGAGGATCGGCTCCTCGACGAGTTTGCCGGTAAAGGTCAGATGCACACGACGTTTCGCCATCGCGTCCGCCGATCGGGACTTCAGATCCTCATGCGAGTTACCGTCCGACGAACCTGGGAGGGCGCTTCTCCAGGAACGCTTGCACCCCCTCCCGGAAGTCCTCGGTCTCGTAGCACGAGAAGGGGCGGTCGGCATCGCTTGGATCGACATTCGAGAGGTCTGGATCTCGGCGGCACTGGTCCGCCATCGCCTTCGCCGAGGCGACCGAGAAGGGCGCGTTGGTTCCGATGGTCGCCGCCAGGTCGAGCGTCGCCTGGCGGAGCGAGGAATCCGCCACCACCTGGTTCACCAATCCCACCTGGAAGGCCTCCCGAGCCGACAGGCGGCGGCCGGTCATCAGCAACTCCTTGGCGACGGCCGGCCCGACCAGATCGAAGAGTCGTTTCGTGTCGGTGAAACTGATCACCAGACCCAGCTTCGCGGAGGGGATTCCAAAGCTTGCGCTCTCGCCGGCGACACGGATGTCACAGGCAACCGCCAGCTCGCAGCCTCCCCCCAGGGCGTACCCGTTCACCATAGCAATGACAGGCTTGCTACACGCCTCCAGGCTCTGCATGGTCCCTTCGACTACGCGATGATAGAGCCCGGCGGCATCGCGGCCCGTCCGCTTCGAGGCGAACTCGGAGATGTCGGCCCCAGATGCGAAGGCTCGATCGCCCGCGCCCGTCACCACGATCGCCCGAACCGACGGGTCCGCGTCGAGCTCCTTGATGTGGCGGGGAAAGGCCTCCCACATCTCAAAGCTCATGGAGTTGCGTTGCGCGTGACGATTGATCGTGAGGATCGCCGTGTGGCCTTCCCGGTCGATCAGAAACAGTTGCTCACCCATCGCAGTCTCCCTCAAGAGTTCGCTGGATTATATGGCGAGAACGACAGCCTGTAAAGCCGAAACGCGGACGGGTGGGGATGAGACGAGATTCAAGGCAGGAGCGTGACGCCGAAAGCTGTTACTCTGCCGCCAGGCGGTACCCGACACCCGGTTCGGTCAGCAGATAGCGCGGTCGCGCCGGGTCCGTCTCGAGTTTCCGCCTGAGTTGCGCGACATAGACCCGCAGATAGTGGGCCTGATCGACGCTACGCGGACCCCAGACCTCTTTGAGGAGCTGGCGTTGTGTCAAGACCTTGCCGGCGTGACGGATGAGCGTGGTCAGGAGTTTGTATTCGATGGGCGTGAGGTGAACCTGTTTTTCGCCGACGAGGACGCGCCTGAGCCCGAGATCCACGTAGAGCTCCCCAGCCGAGAACGGGGCATCTCCGGCGTCGTCCCGGATGCGGGCCGCATGCCGCAGGGCCACACGCATGCGGGCAAGCAATTCCCCAACCCCGAACGGCTTGCTGACGTAGTCGTCCGCGCCGGCATCGAGCGCCGCGATCTTGTCGTTCTCCTGGCCCCGCGCAGACAGGACGATGATCGGGACCGTGCTCCACTCGCGGAGCTGGCGGATGACCTCGAGCCCGTCGATGTCAGGCAGACCGAGGTCGAGTATGATGATATCGGGTTGACGCGTGGCGGCCTCGGTAAGTCCATCCTTGCCGGTGGGAGCCTCGAAAAGCCTATAACCTGGAGCAGGCAGCGCCGCGCGAAGGAAACGCCGAATCTGCGGCTCGTCCTCGATGAGCACGACCGCTACGGGGCTCGGCTCCGCCGATGCGACCTGCCCGCTTCCCGGCCCTGAGCCAGGCGAGACATCAAGCATCGGTTCGTTGCAGTTCCGGCACCCCGGTGCATGGGATGGTGAAGCGAAACGCCACGCCGCCGCCAGATCGGTTCTCTGCCCAGATGCGGCCGCCGTGAGCCTCGACGATGCCTCTGCAGATCGCGAGCCCAAGTCCAACTCCGCGCGAGACGGACGCGTCGGACCGGTAGAACTTATCAAACACGCGTTGCTCGTCCCCGTGGCCCAGCCCAGGGCCTCGATCGGCAATCTCCACGGTTACCGCCCCTTCGGTGGGCCACGCGGCGATCTCGATGGGGCTCCCGGCCGGGGTGTGCTTCACGGCATTATCCAGGAGATTGATAAAGACCTGCTCGATCAGGACATCGTCGATCGGCACGAGCGGCAGATCATCCGGAAGACTTGTGCTCACGGGGCGACCCTGCAAGGGCTTCGCGAGGTGCCTGAGCGCAGCGCCCACGACCTCCTCCAGAGGATGCCACTCCTTGCGAACCTGCACGGCCCCCGACTCAAGGCGGGTCATATCGAGCAGGTTTCGGACCAGGCGATTCAGGCGTTCGGCCTCCTCATGAACGGTTTCAAGAAGGTCCCGCTGCGTCCGGGCGTCCAGCGTCCGCTCACCTTCCAATAGGCCGGTCGCGGCGCCGGTGATCGCTGCGAGCGGAGTCCTGAGATCGTGAGACACCGAACTCAACAGCGAGTTGCGCAATCGTTCGGTCTCCGCACGCACCTGGGCCTGTTGCGCTTCATGCGCAAGCTGTGCGCGTTCGACCGCCAGGGCCGTCTGGTTGACGAATGTCTCCAGCTGGTGCAGTTGCTCCGGCTCCTCAAGCGCGCGCGGCTCCGCCGGTTGAAACCCCAGCACGCCCAGCGTTCCTCGAGACGCTAGGAGAGGGAGGTACAGAGCCCTCGCCCCCGGCAACGTCGCCGCTCCGAGGCCGGCCATTCGCCGGTGCTCGTACACCCACTGGCTCACGCCCATCTCGTTGCCATCCATTTCGAACTGAGATCCCAGATCGAATTGGGGGCTGAGCCGGCCGGTCAAGTCGGGAAGCAGCACGACCACATGACCTCGGAATACCTCCAGGATGTGCCGGACGGCGGCCACGAGAATGTCCCGAACGCTGCGCGTGCTCGCAAGGTCCCGACTCATGGCGTACAGGGCAGCCGTGCGCCGCTCTCGGTGTCGAGCGGATTCCGCCTGTGAGCGGATGCGCGCCGTCAGACCGCTGATGACGAGCGCGACGACTAGCATGACCCCGAAGATGACGACATGTCGGGCATGAGCCACGGCAAAGGTAAAATAGGGCGGCACAAAGAAGAAATCGAATGCGGCGACGCTCAACACCGAGGCAAGCGCCGAAGGACCACGCCCCCAGCGTGCCGCGACACCGACCACCCCCAGCAGATAGACCAGGATGAGATTCGCGAGATCGGAGTAGGGGAACATCGCCCAGTCGAGCGCCGTGCAGAGCGCGACGACCGCCGTGGCGCGAGCGTAGGCCGGCCAATCCGTGTCGCGGGGACGAGCCAGCACGGCAACCGGCGTGGCCGCCGTAGTCTCGCCACGACTGATGACATAGATATCGATGTCCCCGCTGCCCCGGACAAGCGCGTCAACGATGGAGCCCTGCACGATGCGTTTCAACAGCGGGCGGATGGTCCGTCCAACGATGATCTTGCTGACGTTGCGCGCACGCGCGTAGTTCAGGATCTCTTCGCTGACGCTGTGACCACTCAAGGTGACTGTCGCCGCCCCGAGCTGCTCCGCGAGTCGAAGCGTCTCGGTCAGGCGCGCCCGATCGGCCTCCGACAGCCGGGCGTGCACAGGTGTCTCGACATTCGCGACGATCCACTCGGCCCGAAGGCCGGTGGCCATCCGCTTGGCGGCCCGGACGATCCCGGCTGCATGCGGGCTGGGGCTGACGCAGACCATGAGGCGCTCTGTGACCGGCCAGGTCTTCGGGATGGCATGGTCGCGCATGTAAATGCGCATCTCCGCATCCACTCGTTCCGCCGTGCGGCGGAGGGCGAGCTCGCGGAGCGCGGTCAGATTCCCCTTCCGGAAAAAGTTCTGGATGGCGTCCTCTGCCTGCTCCGGCACATAGACCTTCCCCTCCCGCAAACGTTGAATCAGGTCGTCAGAAGGGAGGTCAACCAGCTCCACCTCATCGGCCCGATCGAGCATGGAGTCGGGAACCGTCTCGCGCACCACGACGCCGGTGATCTTCGCGACCATATCGTTGAGGCTCTCGAGGTGCTGGATGTTCAGCGTGGTATGGACGTGGATCCCGGCATCAAGCAGCTCAAGGACGTCCTGCCAGCGCTTGGTGTGTCGGGCGCCAGGCGCGTTGGTGTGAGCCAACTCATCCACCAGGATCAACGTCGGGCGGCGGGCGAGCGCGGCATCTAGATCGAACTCCTTCAACATCGTCCCGCGGTGCCCAACACGGCGCAGAGGAAGGATCTCGAGGCCCTCCAGCAAGGCCTCGGTCTCGATCCGTCCATGGGTCTCCACCCATCCCGCGACCACGTCCGTGCCTTCGGCCCGCCGCTCACGCGCCGCCTCGAGCATGGCGTACGTCTTCCCCACACCCGGTGCCGCACCCAAAAAGACCTTGAGCTTCCCGCGCGATTGGCGGGCCTCTTCTTCCGTCACGCGAGCCAGAAGGGCTTCGGGGTCCGGCCGACGTTCGGTGACGATGCTCATGTGAACACTACGGTCGCCTGCAGTCCATGCGAGTGGTCCCCCTTCGGTCGCCGCTCGCTAACTCGGCCCGCCCAGCGCTAGGTTGAGGCGCAGCACGTTCACTCGCGGCTCGCCCAAGAGACCGAGCTGGCGGCCCTCGATGTGCCGCTCGACGAGGCTACGCACGATTGCGCGGTCCAAGTCGCGCGCCTTCGCGACCCGATCCACCTGATAGAGGGCGGCAGCCGGGCTGATGTGCGGATCGAGGCCGCTCCCGGAGGCCGTGACCAGATCCACAGGAATGGCGGTCGATTTGTCGGGGTCGGCCGCTCGCAGCGCTTCGACCCTGGACTGGACAGCCTTTCTCAAGGCCTCGTTCGTGGGACCCAGATTCGAGCCTGAAGACGAAGCACCATTGTACGGGGAGGGGGTGGTGGCCGATGGTCGCCCCCAGAAAAACTTGGGGTCATCGAACGGCTGCCCGATGAGCGCAGAGCCGACGGTTTTCCCGTTTCGAATCATCATGCTGCCGTTTGCTTGTCTCGGAAGGAGCACCTGGGCGAAATGGGTAACAACCAGGGGGTAGACCAGCCCCGTGAGGATCATGAACAGAGACAGCATCACTATTGCCGATCGAAGTTGTGTGAACATATCATCAGCTCCCTCTATCGATCTCCGCTGACTGGCTCGACGAGACTTCGATTCTGTGACGTGAGCCGTTCACGGCCGATGGTTGTGCTGCCTCCCGTCGCGGAATACCATGACTTCGCTCTGAGAAACCCTCCTCCCCTGGTCAGGCCGGATCAGCGCAGCCCGGTTGCCGTGGATTCAGACCCACATAACCCCCAACACCACCACGAGGAGGAACAGGTCGAGCCACCGCTGCTCCTCAGCGGCCGGCATGGCACCGAGCGGAATCAGGCACATTACGCCAACCACGACAAGTTTGGTATACAGCCGCGCCCACGCTGCCTTCGGCCCACTGCATCGAACCTTCATTTTATCACTAAACATGCCCTAGCGCGACCAGGATCAGATCGATGAGCTTGATACCCGCAAAAGGTACGAAGATCCCGCCGACGCCGTAGAGCCACAGGTAGCGACGCAACAGGGCGGGTGCGCCGATCGGCCGGTACCGAACACCACGCAGGGCAAGCGGGATGAGCGCAATGATAATGAGCGCGTTGAAGATTACGGCGGACAGGATCGCGCTCTCCGGCGTCGCCAGACGCATGAGATTGAGCGCGCCGAGCGCCGGGTAGGTCGTGGCGAACGCCGCCGGGATGAGTGCAAAATACTTCGCGACGTCGTTGGCAATGCTGAACGTCGTCAGCGCTCCCCGCGTCATCAGCATCTGCTTCCCGGTCTCAACCACCTCGAGAAGCTTGGTCGGGTTCGAGTCGAGATCGACCATGTTGCCGGCCTCCTTCGCCGCCTGTGTCCCGGTGTTCATCGCGACGGCGACGTCCGCCTGCGCCAGCGCCGGGGCGTCATTCGTCCCGTCGCCGGTCATGGCGACCAAGCGGCCCTGCGTCTGCAGATCGCGAATCAGCTTCAGCTTCGCCTCTGGGGTCGCCTGGGCCAGGAAGTCGTCGAGACCGGCCTCGGCAGCGATCGCCGCAGCCGTAAGGGGATTGTCGCCGGTGATCATGATCGTCTTGATCCCCATGCGCCTGAGCTCGTAGAAACGCTCCCGGATCCCCCCCTTGATGATGTCCTTGAGCTGAATCACGCCGAGGACCATTGCGCCATCGGCGACCACGAGGGGGGTGCCGCCCTCTTTGGCGATCGAATCGACTGCGGCGCGGACGCTTCCGGGGAGCTGCCCGCCGAGGCGACCGATATGAGCCTCGATCGCGTCCGCCGCGCCCTTGCGGATCTGACGGCCATCCAGATCGACGCCGCTCATCCGCGTCTGCGCCGTGAAGGGGACGAATGTCGCGCCGAGCTTTCCGACGTCGCGCTCCCGGACGCCGTGCCTCTCCTTGGCCAGGACCACGATCGACCGCCCCTCCGGAGTCTCGTCAGAGAGCGAGGCAAGTTGGGCGGCGTCTGCCAGCGTCTCCTCGCTGACGCCATCCGAAGGGATGAAGGCCGTCGCCTGACGGTTGCCAAGGGTGATCGTGCCGGTCTTATCGAGCAGGAGGACATCGACGTCTCCGGCGGCCTCCACGGCTCGTCCTGACATGGCGATCACGTTTTTCTGAATCATGCGATCCATCCCCGCGATGCCGATGGCCGACAGCAGGCCGCCGACCGTTGTCGGGATGAGGCAGACCAGCAGCGCCACCAGGACGGTCACCGTGACGGGGGCGCCGTGCCCCGCCACACTCACGCTATAGATCGAGAACGGCAGCAGCGTGGCCGTGACCAGCAGAAAGATGATCGTCAGCGCGGCCAGCAGGATATTCAGCGCGATTTCGTTGGGTGTCTTCTGGCGCCTCGCGCCTTCGACCATCGCGATCATGCGGTCCAGAAAGGCTTCGCCGGGGTTGGCCGTGATCCGGACGATCAGCCAGTCCGACAGCACCTTGGTCCCCCCCGTGACCGAGCTCCGATCGCCTCCGCCCTCGCGGATGACCGGAGCGCTCTCTCCGGTGATCGCGCTCTCATCGACCGAGGCGATTCCCTCGATCACCTCGCCATCCGCGGGGATGATGTCGCCCGCCTCGACCAGCACCACGTCGCCCTTCCGCAACACCGACGCCGACACAGTCACGGAGTCAGCGGCCTGCTCGGGACGATTGAGCCGCTTGGCCTGGACCTCCCGGCGCGCGCGGCGCAGCGACTGAGCCTGCGCCTTGCCTCGTCCCTCGGCCATCGCTTCGGCAAAGTTCGCGAACAGGACCGTGAACCACAGCGAGAGACAGATCGCCAGGATGAACGTGGCCCGCGCCTCTCCTGCGCCAAAGACCGCTTGGACGAACAGCCCCGTGGTCAGGATCGATCCGACATAGACAACGAACATGACCGGGTTACGAACCTGAACCTGGGGCGTCAGCTTGCCAAAGGCGTCTACGACCGCCTGGTGTAGGATCGCCCGGTCAAACAGGGAATGGGCTCTGCCTCGAGTCGCCATCAGGTCTCCCCTCAGCTATTCGACAACATCATGAGATGCTCGACGATCGGTCCGAGCGCGAGCGCCGGCAAGAAGGTCAAAGCCCCCACGATGACCACGACACCGGTCAGCAGAATTACAAAGATGGGCGTATGCGTTGGGAGCGTCCCCGCGCCCGGCGGGACCACCTTCTTGCGGGCAAGCGAGCCCGCGATCGCCAGCGTCGGAATCGCCAGCCAGTACCGGGCGATCAGCATCGCCACGCCCAGCGCGACATTATAGAAGGGGGAGTTTGCGCCCAGGCCTGCGAATGCGCTGCCGTTGTTGTTTCCGGCGGATGAGAAGGCGTAGAGAACTTCGCTGAATCCGTGTGCGCCCGGATTGAATATGCTGGCCTTGCCGGCGCTGGCGACGACGGCGACCGCTGTTCCCACCAGGACGACCGCCGACGGGATCAGGATCACCAGCGACGCCATCTTCATTTCGTACGCCTCGATCTTCTTGCCAAGGTACTCCGGCGTCCGCCCGACCATGAGGCCGGCGACGAACACGGCGATGATGGCGAAGACGAGCAGGCCATACAGCCCGGAGCCGACTCCGCCGTAGACGACCTCGCCAAGCTGGATCAGCCACATCGGTACGAGCCCGCCGATCGGCGTGAAGGAGTCGTGCATGCTGTTGACCGAGCCGTTCGAGGCGGCCGTCGTCGCGACGGCCCACAGCGCGGAATTGACGATCCCGAACCGGACCTCCTTCCCCTCCATGTTGCCGCCCGACTGTAGCGCACTCGCCCGCTGATCGACGCCGAGCGTCGCCAGGAGCGGGTTACCGCCCTGCTCCATGGCGACGCAGAGGGCGAGCATCGCGATGAAGAGGATCGTCATGGCCGCCAATACCGCCCACCCCTGTCGTGTATCGCGGACCATTGTCCCGAAGGTGTGGCAGAGTGCGGCGGGGATGAGCAGGATGGCCAGCAGCTCGATGAAGTTCGAGAGCGGCGTCGGATTTTCGAAGGGATGCGCCGAGTTGACGTTAAAAAAGCCGCCGCCGTTCGTCCCGAGCTGCTTGATGGCGACCTGCGACGCTGCGGGGCCGAGGGCCAGCGTCTGTTCGGTCACCGTGACCTTGCGGGTCTTCGGCTCTCCCTTCCCGTCCGGGACCGGCTCTCGGCTCGCCTCGTTCACCGGCTCGTCGTAGCTGTGCGACTGGAGGAGATTGACGGTCTTGTATGGGTTGAAGGTCTGGACGACGCCCTGGGACACGAGGACCACCGCCAGAACGAGCGAAAGCGGCAGCAGGATGTAGAGTGTGGTCCGCGTGCCATCGACCCAATAGTTCCCGATAGTCTTGGTCGAACGACGCGCCAACCCTCGGATGAACGCGGCCAGGATCGCCATGCCGGTGCCGGCAGAGACGAAGTTCTGCACCGTGAGCCCCAACATCTGCGTCAGGTAGCTCATGGTCGTCTCGCCGCCATATCCCTGCCAATTCGTGTTGCTCGCGAAACTGACCGCGGTATTGAACGAGGAGTCGGGCGACACGGCCCGAAACTGCTGTGGATTGAGCGGGAGCCACCCTTGTAGGCGCTGGAGCGCGTAGAGAACCAGCAAGCCGGCGAAGTTGAAGAGGAGCATCGCCGCCGCGTAGCCCTTCCAATCCGTCTCCTCGTCGCGTCGAACGCCCGAGAGCCAATAGATGAGTCGCTCGAGGGGCCCCAGCACACGGTCCAGGCCGATCCGCCTATTCTCATACACCCGCGCCATGTAGACGCCGAGCGGCTTGCTGAGGACAGTCAGGACGATCAGGTACAGCCCCAACTGCACGTATCCGTTAGGTGTCATCAGAAGATCTCCGGTCTCAGCATCGCGACCACCAAGTAGATCAGTAGAGCGAGCGACACGATCCCGCCCAGCAAATAGAGCCCGCTCACTTTTCCCCTCGCGACAGCCGCTCGCACAGCTTGACCAGACCCCATGACAGTCCCAGGAATGACAGGATTGACGCGATGTAGATCAGGTCCATGGTTTCGGCCTCCTTTCGTCCTCCAGTCACAATGTAACATCACCGTGGTCCGATTCAAGACAAGAGGTCGTTAAGATCGGCATGGAAGCCGTCAAGAAATCGTCAGGATGATCGCCGAGGCATGGATACTGGCACCCTCTCCGAAAGGCCTGACCACTCGAGGGCTGCCGGGGGCGCGCCGGGGTTGGGCGACGGAACTGCGTACATCCCGGTGCGAGCGAGCCGTTGCGGTATGCACCGTGTTATACTTGCCGCGTGTACCGTGGCAGGGGGAACAGTAGCCGCGAGGATGTGGTCAGAACCGGATGATGTGCGGCAGGCGTGACGAGATGACGGACTCAGTCGTCCGGAGCTTGACAGCGGAAGAGGCCAAGGAGGCCATTGACACGGGTGTCCTGCCGATCGATCTCCGCCCGCAGGCCGAATTCGCGGCAGGCCATATCCCGGGCAGCATCAACCTGATGTTCAGCCGCAAGAGCCTGCCGGAAAGGCTGGCCACGGCCATCCCGCCCGGCCCTGAGATCCTGTTGGTCTCCGGTGATCGTACCGAGGCCGAGACCGCGGTCGCGGCGCTGCGGGAGATCGATCGAAATCCGCTTCAGGGAATCCTCAGTGGAGGAATCGAGGCGTGGCGAGCGGCGGGGTTCCCGGTGAGCACGATGGCGCAAATCGACATCACGACCCTTCGCGAGCGCCTCGAACGTTCCCGCGACACGCTGCTCCTGATCGATTGTCGAGAGTCGTTCGAGTGGGACCTAGGGTACATCGAGGGATCGTTGCTCGTCCCACTCGGAGAGATCTGGGAGAGAAGCCGGGCGTTTGACCCGGCTCGGGAGATCGTGCTGATCTGCGAGGAAGGAATCCGAAGCAGCACAGGCGCCAGCATCCTGCTTCGCCAGGGCGTCCCGCGCGCGGCGAACGTCCCCGGTGGACTTAGCGACTGGCTTGGGGCCCACTACCCTACCGTCCGCCCCCCGAAACCGCCCAAGTCCTGACCGGCACTAACCCGCCTGGGCCCATTCGGCCAGAATCTCAGAGACCTCCGGTCTGGTGAACTCCTCAGGCAGCAGCTCGCCGTTCCGGAGGAGCTCCCTGACGCGCGTGCCACTCAACGCCACCCGCTGCGACTCGTCGTGAGGACAGGTCTTCGCCGATGCCATCCCGTCGCACCGGCGGCAGAAGAAGGCCTCGTCGAAGAAGAGAGGGGTGATGTCCAGTTCCTCGCGTGAGAGGCGGAGGAAGAGGTCACGGGCCGCATAGGGATGGTAAAAGCCCCCTACCCCTGCGGGGTCTCGCCCCACGATGAAATGGGTGCACCCGTAGTTTTTGCGGACGAGCGCATGGAAGATCGCTTCGCGCGGCCCCGCGTAGCGCATCGCGCCGGGGAAAACGCTGAGCATGACGCGTTCCTTCGGAAAATAGTGCTCCTCCAGCACCTGATAGCAGCGCAGTCGAATCTCGGATGGGACATCGTCCAGCTTCGTCCTTCCGACGAGCGGGTGGATCAGCAATCCGTCCATCAACTCCAGGGCGCACTTCTGGATATACTCGTGCGAACGATGGATCGGGTTGCGCGTCTGAAACCCGACGACGGTCCTCCATCCCCGCTCTAAGAATCGCCGCCGCGTCTCCGCCGGCGGGCAGTGGTAGTCCTCGAACCCGGGAAGCGAGGCTTGCCGTAGCAACACGACAGGTCCTCCGACGAGCAGCTCGCCACGCTGGTAGAGATATTGGACGCCGGGGTGGCGAGTCTCCTCGGTCGCATACACCATGCGAGCCTCGGCTCTCTTGTTGTACGGGAAGATGTCTTCGACATGCATCAAGCCGAGCCACTCGCCGTCCGATCCGAGGAGGGCTGCGTCTCGCCCCACCGTGAGGTTCATCGCTTCGTCCCGGTCTACCGCCAGGGTGATCGGCAGGGTCCACAGCGAACCGTCGGCGAGGCGCATCTCATGGACCACCCGTTCGTAGTCGGCCCTGCCCATGAAGCCCTGGAGCGGGCTGAACACGCCCGTCGCCAGACACTCCAGGTCGGACGCGGCCCTCGCGTTCAACGAGATTTGGGGAGACTCGCGAGCCCGTCGCTCGGCCTCGACCTTGGCCTCCCCGGTGAGCACGCGATCGATCAGCGATCCCCCGTGAGGAGAGATCGGCCCCTGTACCGCTGAATCGGTTGAATCGGCGCCTCGCGCGATTCGGGACATGACCTCAGGCCCTCTTGGCCGGGCCATCGCTCCCGGGTCCGACGTGGAGCCCGCACTCCTTCGTCGTCGGGTTCTCCCACCACCACCGGCCGGCCCGGACGTCTTCACCAGGCTGGATTGCGCGGGTACACGGGGCGCAGCCGATGCTGGGATACCCCCGATCGTGCAGGGCGTTATACGGGACGTCATGCTCTTTCACGTAGGCCCAGGTCTGTTGCTCCGTCCAGAACGCCAGCGGGTTGATCTTGGCGATCGATCCGTTTCCGGCATCGATTTCGACCACCTCGACGCCGGTACGAGTCGCGGCTTGGTCTCGGCGCAGTCCGGTGATCCAGGCGTTGACGCCGGCCAGGGCTCGTCCCAGGGGCTCGATTTTTCGAACATGGCAGCAGAACTTTCGCTCCTCGATGCTCCGCCGGAAGGAGTAGAACCCGCGTTCCCGCTCAAGCTGCTCGACCGCGTCCTTGCCCGGGAAGTAGCTTTCGATCGCCACCTGGTATCGCCGCCGCACCCGTTCCATAACCTCGTACGTCTCCTCGGGCAGGCGGCCGGTGTCGAGTGTAATGATCCTGGTGGGCGGCTCGAGCCGCGACAGCATGTCGATCACCGCCACGTCTTCTACCCCGAAGCTGGAGGCAAAGACGAGCTTTGGGGAGTAACTATGAACCGCCCACCGAAGGATCTCCTCTGGGGGGGCGGTCCGGAACCGTTGGTTGAGGTCGGCGAGGTCGCCCGTGGAGAGCACCTGGCCTCCTCCATCAACGCGATTCGCGACGTTCGGTTGTGTGCTCATCGTGACCTCCGCTTTGGCATCGCAACTGGGGCAGGGTCCCCAGCGCGTTGGGACAAGATCGGCGACCGTGACATGGACACGCGTATCTCGATGTACCTTAGTGCCCGTCCAAGCTATCTCGGCATAAATTGGTGCGCACTGTGCCGGGCCAAGAGACGAGCATAGCAAAGCGCGGACCCCTGAGCCGACCGAGGCGTACGCGTTGAGGTACGTCGCAGGGAGCGCCCAGGGGGCCAGCAACGCCGCTAGGTGACGTCAATTGGACCGGCATTAGTGGTGGCCCGCCGGCATGGTACCTATCCCATGAGGGTCCTTCCCGACCGGGATCTCTGCGACGATCTTCTGGCTCACCGTGTCGATGGCGATGACGCTGTTGGTGTCTCGGCTCGTCAGATAGATGCGGCGCCCATCGGGGGTGATCGTGGCGATGTCGATCCGTTTGCCCGCTGGAATATTCTTCACGATCTTCAGCGATGCGAGGTCGATGACCGACACGGTATTCGCCTTCCGATTCACGACGTAGGCCCGTTTTCCATCGGGCGAGATGACGAGCCCGTGCGGCTCGCCCTCCCGCGGAATCCGTTTCTTCACCTTGTTGTTCGTGGCATCGATCACATCGATTCGATCCATGTCGCCGGCCGTCACGAGGAGGAGCTTCCCATCCCACGTGATATCGGTCCCCATGGCACCCTTGCCGGCCTCGACGGTGGCGACGACCTTTCGGCTCTTCACGTCGATCACAGACAGGTCGCCGGAGCCTCCGTTGCTCACATAGGCCCGCACGCCCTTCGGGTCGAAGACCACAAGCGCCGGCGCTTTCCCGACCGGGATGGTCTCGATCGTCTTGCGGCTCTCCAGATCGATGACGGTCACGTCGTTCGACCCGGGATTCGCGACCCAGAGCTGCGTCCCATCCGGCGTGACGGTAGGCCCATGGGCCCGTGTCCCGCACGGAAGGGTCTCGATCGTCTTGCGCGTCTTGGTGTCGATCATGTTCACGTCGTTGGTCCCCACATTGGCGACGAAGGCATAGGCGCCGTTAGGGGAAAATGCCACGTTATGCGGTTTCTTGCCGCCCGGGGTGATCGTATCCATAACCTTGTTCGTGTCGCTATCGATCACGCTCACCGTATGATCGTCCTGATTCGTCACCCAGACCTCGAACGCCCATCCCGGTGCGATCCAGGTCAATGCGATTGTCGAGACCACCACAGCCAGCCCGACCGCCCTCGTGAACCTTCGTTTCGGCATCTCTCGTCCTCCCCCGATCGGCATCGCCGTCAGATCCGAGTTGACTCTCTCCTCCATCGCCTGTTCAACCGCCCTGCGAAAAACGATCGGCCCGCGCGCCAGGGCGCGCATTCCGCCACCGGACGCCGCTGGCACGCTGGGCGACCTCCACAATTGCCTGATCCTGCTTCGTGCACCGCTTTTGCGAAAAGTAGACGTACAAGAGATAGGCGTCGATGAGTACGACCGCCAACCAGACGCTGTATCCAATGGGGCTGGGCAGGAAGGTGAGATCGATCAGGACCCTCGATAGGCCGAATCCGACGACCCAGGCATCGAAGCTCATGCAGATCCGCCTGAAGGTCTCCGCATTCATCCGCCTGATCAGGTAGGCGCCCACGGGGATTCCGATCACGACACTCGGGACTATCGATGCGAGGATCGACGTGCTTGCCGGGCTGTACATCCCGAGCACGTAGTACGCGATGGCGGTCGCGGTTGACTCCACCACTCTGATGAGACTCAGGGCCGCGCGGAACTCGCCCTTGACGTACCCCTGATTATTGAACAACAGGGCCAATGGGGGACCAGAGATCGTCGTGACCGAATACAGCACCCCGACACCGGCTCCGAACGGGAGCCCGATTGCCCGCTCCGATTGAATCGGCCGCCTGAGGCCGGCGGCTTGAAGGAGGATGAGGGGCAGCAGGATCACATACGTCAAGAGCTTGAGCCAATCGGGGTGGACCGTCGAGAGCGCGTAACTCCCCGCGATGATCCCCGGGAAGAGACCGAGGAGAATAGGGGTGACCCTTCTCCAGATCCTCGGCACGCTCCGCCAGTTGACGAGGAGCATGTAGCCATTGACCACGACCTCGATCAACACCAGGGCGGGACTCAGGACCCTATTCGAGTAAAAGAGGAGGGCCACCGGCACGGTGAGGGAGGAGAATCCGTATCCCAGCGCCCCGTTGACGACTGCGGCGAACAGGGTGATGGTGATGACGGTGATCAGCTCAACGTCGATATGCATGATAGACACGGCTGGCCAGGCACTTACCCGTCCACCCCATGAGGTAGTCTGCCCGGCGACGGGTCCCTCGCGACCGCGCCTACCGGTTCCCCCGCCAGGATCGTCCGAAGTTCGACGTCGCTGTACCTGGCACAGAACTGACGGAAGTTCTCACCGTCGATCCGATCGGCGAGGTATCGTGTCATCAGGCGTGCGATCGCGTCCGGCACCTCGGTCGCCGCACAACGGTATCCGACCGGCCTGGCCTTGCCCTGATGCCTGCCCACCGCCCCGCCCAGGCAGAAGTAGTACGCATCGACCGTCTTTCCATCCACCTTGACCTTCTTCCCTTCGATCCCGATGTCGGCGATCCAGTGTTGCCCACAATCGTTGGGGCACCCGGTGACATGGATCTTGACGTGCCGGTCGAAGCCCGGGAGCCGCCGCTCCAGCTCCTCCACGAGCCACTGCGAGAACCCTTTGGTCTCGGTCAGGGCGAGCTTGCAGAACTCCGTTCCGGTGCAGGCGATCGTGCCCCTCCAGAACGGCGAGGCGTGAAGCCGCATGCCTGCCCGGTCGATCTCTTTGGTCAAGACATCGGCGTGCGTCGGGCGCACGTTGAGAATGACCAGATTTTGCATGATCGTCGTGCGCAGCTCTCCCGCGCCATACCGATCGGCAAGGTCGGCCGCGATGCCCATCTGCTGCGACGTCATACGCCCCCGCAAGATGGCGATGCCCGCGTAGCGATACCCTTCCTGCTTCTGCGGGTGGATTCCCACGTGGTCCCGGTACACGTCCTCCGGCGGATCCTCCGCGACGGCGGCCTCGAGCTGGAACCCAAGTCGGCCCTCGAGCTCCGCCTGAAACCGGTCCGCGGTCCAGCCATGCGTGAGGAAGAGAAACTTCAATCGCGCCTTGTCCCGGTCCTGGCGGAGACAGTCGGAGTCCCGAAAGATCTCGGTGATCCCCTTGACGACCGGCAGGACTTGGTTCCAACTAACAAAGGCGTTCAGGCGCCTCCCGAAATGCGGATTCGTGGACAGGCCGCCGCCGACCCGCACGGAGAACCCGATGTCACCGGTGTCCGGGTGTCGAATGGCGGTCATGCCGATATCGTTGATTTCAGGATAGGCGCACCAGACCCTGCAGCCGCCGATGCTGATCTTGTATTTACGGGGCACGTTGTAGAAATCCGGGTTGCCATTCAACATCCGTGTCGCCGCGTAGACGAGCGGGGACGCGTCCACGATCTCATCCGCATCGACTCCAGCCAGGGGGCACCCCGTGATGTTGCGCGTCACATCGCCGCAGGTCCCCATCGTCGTGATGCCGCAGCGCCACAGACCCTGAAGAAGCTCGGGCAGGGACTCCACGGTGACCCAGTGGAGCTGAATGTTCTGCCGGACCGTCAGGTCACCCACGCCACGCGCATGTTTCTCGGCGAGTTCGGCGATTGCGCGAAGCTGGTGGGCCATCAGGACTCCGTTCGGGATCCGGATGCGCACCATGAAATACGGGACGGCCTTCCCCTCGCCCCCTTTCCCCCCGACGGCGCCGACGCCGTCGCCCTGAGTGTAGACACCCCACCAGCGGAAATAGGTGCTTAGCCACTCCTGCGGGATCGACTCGAAACCTTCCCGGGCAAACCGCTGGATTTCGTCAAGCGACTCCCAGGGGTTCTTCTCGCGCTTCAGGCGCTCAACCCGCTGCGCCTTGGTTTCCTTTTGTGTCTGACGCTGTTCCGTCAAGGCTGTTCACCCGTCCTGCTCACGTGCTCGCGCCGTTCCTGCCCGCCCAACTCTCTGAGTATGTCCATAGGCTAAATAGGGATATTCACACACTGAAAAATCACCCGCTATGCCTGCATGACTCGGGTTCTCTCCTCAATGAAGTCCCCCGTGGAAGCGTCCCACGCAAAGACCTTGAAATCGCCGACCTTTCTGTTTCTCACCGACACGACCAGGTAGCGCGCCCCGGGCCACAGGGGCTGACCGTCAACGAGGGCCAACTCCCGGTCGGTCTTCGAAAAGTAGGCGTCCTGATCGGTGTGGGAATGGTAGATCACGGTGACCTCCAATCCATTCGCGTCCGCCTCGTCCTGGATACGCAACAGGCCCTGGGGGTCCATCACATAGGCCGTTCTCGCATCTCGGGGATATCGGACCCGGTCCTCTTGATGGTACTTGTTCGCGAGATTCGCGCATCGGCGGACGGCGGCCGTCTTTGGGTCGCCCGGCGTGCCGATGATCATCCCGCACACCTCTTCAGGGTATCCCTCCTCCGCGTGCGAGAAGATCTCGCGCAGCGCCGACTCGGAAACGTCCATCCTACCACCACAGGTGGCTGTACATGTTCTCGCCGAGTTCCGGAAACTCCTTGTGCCAGACCCCCAGGCTCACGTATTTCCAGCCGCCGTCGCACAGAATCACGACGATGTTCCCGTGGTCCATTCGATGCGCCATCCGGATCGCGACATGAACGACCGCGCCTGACGAGACCCCCGCGAAGATTCCTTCCTTCGCCGTCAGATCCTTGGTCGCAGCAAAGGCGCACCGGGAGTCGATCATGATCTTTCCGTCCAGCAGACTCGTATCCAGGATCGGCGGGATGAACCCCTCATCGAGGCTTCGGAGACCCTGCACCAGATCGCCCGGGTGCGGCTCCACGGCGATGACCTTGGTCCTGGGATTGACCTCCTTCAGGCGGCGACCGACACCCATCAACGTCCCGCCGGTCCCGAGGCCGGCGACGAACACGTCGATCTCGGGCAGATCGTTCAGGATCTCAACGGCCGTGGTCTCGTAGTGAGCCAGCGGGTTCGCGGGATTCCCGTATTGGTACGGCAGGTACAGGGTGGGGTCCTGGGACGCCAGTTTCTGGGCCAGCTCGATGGCGCCATTGCTCCCCTTGGTGCCATCCGAATAGATCATTTCAGCCCCGTAGATCTCGAGCAGTTGGCGCCGTTCCGGCGTCGCATTCTCCGGGATCACCACCTTCACCTTGTAGCCCTTCCGCCGCCCGATCATGGCGAGCGCGATGCCGGTGTTGCCGCTCGTCGGCTCGATGATGGTCTTGTCCCTCGTCAGCGCGCCGCTTCGCTCGGCCGCTTCGATCATGTACTTGGCGATCCGATCCTTCAAGCTGCCCGTCGGATTGTGTCCCTCCATCTTGGCAAAGATTCGGACCTCTTTCTTCGGGGAGACACGCGGAAGCTCTACCAGCGGCGTGTGTCCGATGGCCTCCAGGATATCGCCCGTCCTCATCCGATACGTCCCCCTCGCAGTCGTCCAGTCAGTCGGCGCGAGCCCTCACGCCTTCCTGACGGTGATCGCCCACTCTATGCTGTTCAGTTGAACCACGTCGAGAACCTGGTGTCCCTCGCTGGACAGGCTCCTCGGGACATTGCGCGCCGACCCCGGGTTGTCCAGGATCACCTTGAGGACCTCGCCGCTTTCCATATCCTCCAGCGCCAACTTGCTCTTCACGAACGTGTACGGGCAGACCTCTCCTTTGAGATCGAGCACATCGTCTATCTGCCGGTTCGCATCTCCCATCCTGCCCTCCGCGCACGGACCCTGGCCCCGGTCCAACCATCAGACGTTGTCTTGGTCAACACTCTGCCGGTCCAAGAGACGAGCCGCGAACCCACCGAAGGTGGGTGCAGGCGCGGAACCCGGCGCCGCACCCGCTTCGCGGGTACCCGGCGTACGTTCCCGGGCACGTCGCAGCGTGTGCGCGGGCGGCCAGCAACGCGGGCGAAATTGATCGCACCGGCACTAGCGGGCCGCGACGACGGCGACCGGCCTCCTGCCGACCGGCACCGTCCCGATCACCTTGCGGCTCGCGGCGTCAAGAACCACGAGATCGTTCGTACCTTCTCGGACCACATAAAGGCGTTTCCCATCCCGACTTGGCCAGATCCCTCGAGCCCGGCCGCCGACACCGATCCGTCCGAGGACGCGCACCTCATTCGCCTCGTCGCCCACCACGGCGACTTCGTCGGCACCTTCAACGGTCACGTACAGTTTCTCGCCAACGATCGCGAAATCGCCGGGGGCCCTTCCAACCGCCAGCTTCCCGATCAAGCGGTTCGTCGAACCATCGAGCGCATAGATCTCATCGCTCCCCGTGTCGGCGCCCCATACCCGTCGCCCGTCAGACCCCGCGCGGATGAAGGTGGGAGACTTTCCGACCTCGATGGTCCCCACGACCGTCCGCGACCGCGCATCGAGGACGGACACGGTGCCGGACCTCGGGTTCGTGACATAGACGCGCGACCCGTCCCGGCTGAAGCAGAGGTGTCCGCCACCGACGATCTGGCCGAGCGGCACGCGCCCCGCCACTTTGAGCGAGGCGGCATCGACGACCGTCAGATAGTCCTCCGCCCCGTTGACCACCCAGAGCTCCTTGCCGTCGGGAGACAGGGCCATCGCGCGGGCCAGCTTTCCTGCCCCGATCGTCGTGATCACATCGGTGGTGTGGGTGTCGAGCACACTGAGGGTCCCGTTATGCATGTTGATGACGAAGAGCCTCGATCGGTCCGCTGACAGAAGCAGTGCATGAGTCTGGTATCCGCGCGCATCGACGGTGGCAACCACATGCATGGCATCGGCATCGACGATGGTGATCGTGCCGGACTCCATGTTCGCGGTGTAGACCCGCTCGCCCGCGCGCGCGTGGGGTGCGCCCGCCAGCAGCGCCGCCGTGAGACAGGCGAGAGCGACCCTCGCTGGCGTCACGGCGGTGACACTCAGGCCTTTTCCAGAACGATCTCCCATTGGGTTCCACCCTTGTCCCTGACGGCGAGGATCGCGTGCCCCTCTTCCTTGGCCCACCTGGGGATATCCTCGACCGACTTCGCGTAATCGACCGTGACGACGAGTTGATCGCCTGTCTGCAGTTTGCCCATCTCGTTGCGCGTGAGCATCAAGGGATACGGGCAGATCTCGCCGGTCACGTCGAGCGCATGCTGCGCCATTCGGTTCCTCCGCTACTCCTCGACCGGCAAGCGGTCGGCATTGCCCCACTCGGCCCAGGACCCATCGTAGGTCTTGACGCGCTGATATCCCAGGAGCCGCAAGACGAAATAGTCGTGAGCCGCCCGACCGCCCGTATGGCAATACGTGATCGTCTCTCGATCCGGCGTCACTCCCCTGGCCTCGAAGATCGTCCGCAGTTCCTCGGCGCTCTTGAATGTATCGTCCTCGGGCCGAATGGTCCGAAGATATTCGACGTTGACCGCGCCCGGTATGCGACCCGCTCTGGACGCCCGGACATCCTTTCCGCTGTACTCCTCGTCCGATCGAGCATCCAGCAGACAGACCGTCGGCTCGCCGAGCTTTGCGCGCACCTGCTCGGCCGTGGCTGAGAGTTCCGGTCGAGCCCGAGCCACGAACACCCTTTTGGCGGGCTTGGGCACCTCGGTAGTGACCGCACGACGTTCCCGTTCCCACTTCGCGAAGCCGCCGTTCAGGACCCGGACCTTGGAGTGTCCAAAGAACTCCAGGACGTAGAACAGGCGGGCGGCGCCGAACCGATTCTTGGGGCCGTCGTAGGTCACGACCAGGGTGTCCTCGCCGATCCCGAGGCCGCTGAAGAGCTCCTCCGCTTTCGACGCGGCGATCGGGAGCCCCTGCTTATTCGCCTCGAGATCATCCAGGGCCTGAAATCCCAGATTCACCGCGCCGGGGATATGGCCTTTGGCGTACTCCTCCTTGGAGCGGGTGTCCACGATCGTGAGTGGCGCCTCGCCCAGTCGCCGGCCCAACTCCTCCGTCTCGATCAGAAGCTGCGGGTTTGCATAGCCGGAGGTGAGTGCGGACAGCGCCGGCGAAGGCACAGCGGCCCAGGAGACGACGCACGCCACGACCAGGACAACCCAGTTCGTTCTATGCCGGCTTTGCCCGCTGAACACTCTCGATCCTTCTCGCAAAGGCAGCACCTCCAAAAAGAAGATAGACTCCGGTCCAGACCCCCATGACGATGCTGAACATCGCCGTCATACTGCTCAGGGCAAAGAGCGGAACTCCGGTCAGCCCGTGACCGATATTGCAGCCGCCGGCGATCCCGGCGCCGACCCCCATCATCAACCCGCCCCCGAGGGCCTGAAGAATGCGCTGCGCGCCCGGCGCGCGCCAGGCAAATTCGCCATGAAACCTGGCGGCCACGTACGCGCCGGCGATCAGACCGAGCCACATGAAACTCCCCCACGTGAGGAGTTCGTTTTCGCCTTCGAGAAGAAACCCGGAGATCGTCCGGATCGGCTCGGTGATCGACAGGCCCCACTCCCTTCCCGTGAGGGTCGAGATGGGCCAGGCCACGGTGGCGATCAGGCCGATCACAACTCCGCTTCGCACCCAGCTCCATCCCCTCTGGTAGCCGCCCGCAGGGCTCCTCAAGAGCCACCACCCCCCTGCAGCCGCGAACACGGCCACGAGGAGCCAGGGGTTCACGCTCATCAGGCGATCGAGTGTCGCTGGCTCCCCGTCGATCTCGACGACCCAGGCCCTGAGTGCAGCCTGCACCGGCTCGAGCACCCCGCCGGTGGCCATCATGATCCCGAATGAGAATCCGAGCAGCGCGATGATCGATCCCACCAGCCCCTCACCTGACCGGTAAGTGCTGCCGCTCGCTCACCCGCCTGAGAAGGCCATGCCCAGACCGAAGACGAAGCCGCCGAGAAGCGTCGCCTGC
>Ga0187893_10005112_pt1 | contig 23961 bp, 16 predicted proteins | sample MA1701074metaG_FD_139574 | JGI IMG/M metagenome (GOLD analysis project Ga0187893, IMG submission 139574) | White microbial mat communities from a basaltic lava cave in the Kipuka Kanohina Cave System on the Island of Hawaii, USA - MA170107-4 metaG ...
CTGCCATGGTAATGCCCACATTCTTCCAGCGCGGGGCACGGTAAACCGGCAGTTCAAGTATGAAAAAACTTTTCTCTTTCAGTTTTATAAAAAACTTTAAAATATAACTTACTGCCAGTGCCATTACAGTACCTAAGAGATAAAGCCCCATCATTACCAAACCCTGTAAACTCAGAAACCCGAAATAATAAATATTCGGAACTACTAAAGCAATAAGTATGGTAAAGACGGGGAGCCTTGCACTGCAGCTCATCAGCGGTGTTACAAGAATGGTAAGCAACCGCTCTTTCCTGTTTTCAATATTGCGTGCACTCATAATGGCAGGTACTGCACATGCAAACCCACTGATCATGGGCATTACACTTTTTCCATTCAAACCTACTTTGCGCATCAGTTTGTCACTTAAGAAACTTATACGTGCCATGTAGCCGGTATCTTCCAGTATGGTAATGAGCCCAAACAATATCATTATTTGTGGTACAAAAACAAGTATGCCATTAAGACCTGCCACTAATCCGTTTGTAAGCAAATCGCTCCACCATGCCTCTGGCAGTGTATCATTTAATGCACCAGTAAGTTTCGAGAAACTCCAGTCAATAGCATCCATAGGGTATTGCGCAAGCCAGAAAATGCTTTGGAACAAAAGAAACAGCACTGCCAGTAAAATAATGTAGCCCCATGAGCGGTGCAATAATATATTATCAAGATGCTCTGTAAATAATTTTTTCTGCAGCGGATCAGGCTCTACCACGTTTTGCTGCATTACCTGTTTTATACGGGTATATCGCTGCATAATTTCTTCTGCCTGCGTTTTGGTAGGATTGAATTTATGGGTAGCTTCTATTTGCTCAACCCTTTCCTGCATTGCTTCACTAAGCGGAAAATTTTCATGATTGATGAGGTAGTGAACAGCAGCATAATCACTCAAATGCGGATATAACTGCTGCACATCTGCTATTGCATTTGCTGCAAGATCTTTATTGGCAATAAAATCAAATTTGGAAGGAATAAACTGGTGCCTCGCTGTTTGGAGCAAAGCTTTTTTCAACTGGGCCATACCCTTATTTTTCCTGGGATTAACCGGTATAACAGGCACACCTAATTCCCTTTCCAAACCCTCTACATCAATCTCTATTCCTTTTTTGCGGGCAATATCCATCATGGTTAATGCCACAACCACAGGATATTTCAAATCAATGATCTGGCTGCAGAACAAAAGATTTCTTTTGAGGTTGCTTGCATCTGCAATTAAAAGAATAATACCGGGTTTTATTTCCTCATCAGCATCCATCAGCACTTTATATGCCACCCATTCATCCGCACGTCTTGGATACAGGCTGTAAGTGCCGGGTAAATCTATAACGGCAGCATTCGTTTTATCATCTAATTGCGTATAGCCGGTTTTCTTGTCAACCGTAACGCCGGGGAAATTACCCACCTTCTGATTAAGGCCTGTAAGTACGTTAAACAAAGAGGTCTTCCCGCTGTTGGGGTTGCCTACTAAAGCTATATTTAAAGCCGAATCTCCCAAGAACATGATTTAGCCTGCAAATGTAACTGGCATATATACTACAACATTACGAGATCGGGAGATTTGTTTACAGTTGCTTTTATCACAGAGTCGCAAAGGCCGGGAGAGGCAAACAATATACTTTGCGCCTCTCCGTCTCCGCGGTTTATATCTTTAAAGAGCTGCGCGCAGGCATAGCCTTTTCTCATTAATAAACGCATATCCATTTTGCTGCTTATGCAAAAAACTAAATCGCTATCTTAACTTTTAAAACATTTTAAACATGTACAGATTACTGATCATCCTCTTTGTATCCTGCGCCTTTAATTCCTGCAACAGCAACAGCGGCACAACCACTGCGGCAGATAATAAGGCATTGTCTGATTTATATAATACATATTACGAAGAGCGCATGCAGTTATTTCCATTCGAAGCAACCATAATTGGTGATAACCGCTACAATGATAAATTTCCTGCTGATTTTACTGACAGTTACCGGGAAAAACTAAAAACCTTTTTTTCAAAATATATTACAGACATATCAAAATATGACCGCGAGAAATTAAATGAGAACGATAAGACCAGTTACGGCATTTTTAAATATGAAATGCAGGAAAGCCTTTACGGGCTTGAGTTTCACGATAATTATACACCCTTTAACCAGTTCTGGGCCCGGCCGCTCGATCTTGGCCAGATGGGCAGCGGAGATGGTTACCAGCCTTTCAAAACAGTGCAGGATTATGATAACTGGGCAAAACGTGCAACTGCATTTAGCGCATGGGCAGACAGTGCCATCATTTACTTCAAAAAAGGAATGGCGGCCAACTATGTTTTACCCAAATCACTGGTTGTAAAAATGATTCCGCAGATGGAGTCTATGATTGTAACCGATGCTGCCAAAAGTTTATTTTATGGCCCTGTTACAAAAATGCCTGCCACATTCAGCGATGCTGATAAACAAAGATTAACAGCAGATTATGCAAAACTTATTAATGAGCAAATAGTTCCGGCATATAAAAAACTGGGTACTTTTTTAAAAAATGAATATTTGCCAAAAGCAAGAATATCTTCAGGTATTGATAGTGTTCCCGGTGGTAAGGATTATTATATCTGCATGGTAAAGTACTGGACTACTACAGGCAAAACGCCTGATGAAATTTATAATACAGGTTTATCAGAAGTAAAACGCATACGCGGATTAATGGACAGCGTAAAAAATGCAGTTGGTTTTACAGGCGACCTCAATGCGTTTTTTAATTATATGCGCACCGGTAAAAAATTCTTTCCTTTTAAAACACCGCAAGAAGTGCTGAATGCTTTTTATGCCATAGAAAAAAAAGAGGAACCTTTTTTAAAAACGATGTTTGGCCGCACACCCAAATCAAAATTTGAGATAAGGCAAACAGAAGCTTTCCGTGCAGCCAGTGCCAGTGCAGAATATAACCAGGGGGCACCAGATGGCAGCAGGCCTGGTATTTTTTATGTGCCCATTCTTGATGCCACCAAATTCAATAGTACCAGCGGCATGGAAAGTTTATTCCTGCATGAAGCCATTCCCGGTCATCATTATCAAAACAGTTTGCAGATGGAGAATGATTCGCTGCCAAAGTTCCGCCGGTTTTTGTGGTATGGCGCTTATGGCGAGGGCTGGGCGCTTTATTGCGAAAGCCTGGGCAAAGAGCTTGGACTTTATACTGACCCTTATCAATACATGGGTGCATTGGGCGATGAGATACACCGCGCTATTCGCCTTGTTGTTGATGTGGGCATACATACCAAAGGCATGACAAGAGAAGAAGCCATAAAGTATATGATGGATAATGAAGCTGTCAGCGAAGATGGTGCAACTGCTGAAATTGAACGCTACATGGCTATTCCCGGCCAGGCCTTGAGTTATAAGATTGGCGCTTTAAAAATTCGTGAATTGCGCAGTAAATACCAGCAGCAATTGGGCAGTAAATTTTCATTAGCAAATTTTCATGATGAGTTTCTAAAAGATGGTTGCATGCCACTTGATATTGTAGAAAAGAAAATGGATGCATGGGCGGCAAAGCAATAGGAATGTTTTTGTGTACCCGGCTGTTGAATAAATATGAAGCTTTGGTTGCGTCGCACTCTTGTACTGAAGAATCGTAAATCGTCAATCATGACCCGCAAGTCAACGTTTCCCGACTTGCGATTTACTGCTAACGACTTGTGTTGCTGCTCATAGTTCCGAACGATGAAGTGCTTGCGACGCAACAGGTGATGCCATAAAAGCAAAAAGCTTGTATCCAAAAAATACACACTTTTTAGAAAATTTTATTTTACAAATGGACATTACCTTTGATAAAAACAAAAAGATTTGATAGAAAAAAAGCAGAAAATCGAAAACGAGGACAAAGCTGTGCTGGTAGGACTTGTGCAGGGTGAACAAACATATGAACAATTAGAAGAATATCTTGACGAACTTGCATTTCTTGCCGAAACAGCAGGCACTGTGGCTGTAAAAAGATTTACGCAGAAATTAAAACATGCAGACAGCAAAACCTTTGTGGGCAAAGGCAAACTGGAAGAAATCAAAAATTACGTACTCACAAAAAATATCACGCTTGTAATCTTTGATGATGAACTAACAGGCTCGCAAATTTCCAATATAGAAAAGGAACTGGGCGTTGTAACTATAGACCGCAGTGATCTTATACTTGACATTTTTGCACGGCGTGCAAGAACAGCACAGGCAAAAGTGCAGGTTGAGCTGGCACAATATCAATACCTGCTGCCAAGGTTAAAAGGTATGTGGAAACACCTGGAAAGACAAGGAGGAGGTATTGGTACCCGCGGCCCCGGTGAAACAGAAATTGAAACAGACCGCCGTATTGTAAAAGATAAAATCTCGCTTTTAAGAAAGAAGCTTGCAGAAATAGACAAGCAATCATTTACACAGCGAAAAGACCGTGGTGAATTTATTCGTGTGGCATTAGTGGGTTATACGAATGTTGGCAAAAGCACACTTATGAATGTGCTAAGCAAGAGCGATGTGTTTTCGGAAAATAAATTATTTGCAACACTTGATACAACTACACGTAAAGTAGTATTTGAAAACACACCTTTTTTATTGAGTGATACAGTGGGTTTCATACGCAAATTGCCGCACCATTTGGTGGAGAGTTTTAAAAGCACGCTGGATGAAGTGCGGGAAGCAGACCTGCTGCTGCATGTGGCAGATGTATCTCACCCGCAATACGAGGAACAAATTGGTGTGGTAAATAAAACACTGCAGGAATTAAAAGCATTCGATAAACCCATTGTGATCGTCTTCAACAAAATGGATCTCTACGAAGAAAAAAATATAGACGAATGGGTTGAAGATGGGGTACGCCATGAAATCCTGCGTGAACTGCGGGAACGCTGGGAGCATGAAACCAATGGCAACTGCATATTTGTATCCGCTACAGAACGTATGAATATTGATGACCTGCGTGCAACAATACTTACGAAAGTGCGTGAATTATATAAAGTGAGGTATCCGTATAGAACGGTTTTCTTTTATTAATTTTCCTGCTTGGTTAAAAAATCTCTTTTCAAATTAGCCCAAACAGAATCGAAAGATTTGTCTTCGCTTTTTTTCCAGCGGTTGAGTTTTTCCAGCATTTTTTCCTTGCGCTGATGTTTGGCCTGTTCAAAAAAATCTTTGATGAATTCACTGTCCTGGTCAAATGCAAGCTGGTTGTATAATTCTTTCAGGTCAGTCTCTTTTCTTGTGTTGCGGGCAGCAATTTCTTTTTCCATTTCTTCCCGCAATCTTACTTTTTCATCGTAAGCACCAACCGGCAGAATCGTTTTTGCTATTACAGGCATAAGCTCTGTCAATACAAGTAATATTACCAGCAAATAATACCGGAAAGCCATAGCGCTGTTGTTTTCTATTAAGTGCTGCAGTGCTTCTATGCGTACCAGGAACCCATCATTTAATAATGCTTCAAACTTTTTTTGTTCTGCCTGCTTTGCAGATTCAATAGTTGCAAGTGAGCTATCAACAGATGTTAAGCGTGGTTGAATAGATGTATTTAGTTGTGTATAATCTGCATCGAGTTTACTGTACTCATTCTGTTTTGCTTTGGCAATATCACGTAAACCAATTTTGCCGCTGCCGCCTGTACCATCTGTTTCCGCGATAAATGCATCTCTTGCCGTACTTACTTCGTTGTATTTATTATTGAGTTGTAACTGTAATGCGTTCTTTTCATGCAGCAGTTCGTTTTTTTGAGCGGCATATAAACTGTCAAGCTGTTGAAGTTTTTGCCTTTTTCTTTGCTCATTATCCAAAGAAATCTGCGTATGTATTTCTTTATCGAAGAGATACAATAAGGCAGGCTGTGCCATGAAAGTACCGATGGTAATGGCTAACACTGCACGAAACAGGATAGGCGTAACTTTATTTTTATTGGCTGCTGTAATGCCTTTTATCAATGCACGGTCAATGCAGAGAATAATGCCACCCATGAAAATACCCAGGGCCAATGCAATCCAAAAACCGGTAACAACAGTTGAAAAGAAATAAGTCCAGGCAAGTGTGGCAAAAAGCCATGTACCCAGAACTGCCATGCCTGTTATAGCGTAGCGGTTACGGTCAACCGTACAATCAATGAGTAATTCTTTTTCTGCGGTGCTTAACCACCAAAGGAATTTGGTAAACGACGAGGGTTCATATTCCGCCCTTTGAGAGAGCGATTGTACACTTTCCTGCATAGCAAGGTTTTGTTGGGTAAATAGAATTTAAAACAGTGGTTAAGGAAGGAACAACATAGCAGAGAACGGAATAAAGATAGTTTTAATTTTACAGGAGGGCTTATTTTGGTTTATTTTAACGATGGTCTGACCAAGGGGTGAATCGCAGAGACGGAGAGACGCGATACAATGTTTGATCGTCCCGGTCTGACATTGTAGTTTTACCGCGGAGGCGGAGAGACGCAAAGTCTCTGTTATGGTCAGACAGGGACGGTCAGACCAGTATATGAACCGCAGAGACGGAGAGTTACGAAGAAAAATGTATATGGCACTTAAATGTTTATATCAGGGGAATCAGGCCAAATAACTTCTCTCCACCTCTGCGTCTCTCCGGTTGAAATATTATGGTCAGACCGGTATGGTCAGACCAGTGCTCAATCTTGGCGGTGAAAAAAGTTGCCAAAAGTTCGGAACGATGAAAGGATTGCGACGCAACAGGCTATGCTATGAAAAACCAAAGCCGGTATCCACCACTCATATTAAAAAATTGCAAATCATAAAAGCAAAACCCGCAATCCCGTTGCAATCCCTACCTTTGCCGCTCAATTTTTGAGATATATGAATATGGATAGAAATACCGTTATCGGTATGATACTGCTGGCCGGCCTGTTTTTTATGTTTTTCTGGTACACTAACAGGCAGCAGACAGCGCTGGCAGAAGAGAATAAACGCATTGCAGACAGTACGGCAAAAGCGGAAGCCGCCAAAATAACCCCTGAACAAAAAGCCGCTGCATATAAAGATTCTGTAAATACTGATTCACTTTCCAAATTAACAGCAGCAGGTAGTTTTGGGGGTGCAGCTATTGGCGCCGAGCAACTAACGGTGGTGGAGAATGAACTGATTAAAGCCGTATTCAGCAATAAAGGCGGCAGTCTGAAAAGTGTTGAACTAAAAAATTATAAGTCGCTCGACAGTACACATAACGTAATACTGGCCGGCAGTAAAGATGATAAACTTGGTTATACTATTAATACCATTAACGGACAAAGTGCGGAAACTTCCACCCTGTTTTTTGCAAATGCGCAGGTAAACAAAGCTGCTGACGGCTCGCAAACCGTTACCTATACATTAAACGACTCCGCCGGTAAGAGCATTACGCACCAGTATATTGTAAAGCCAAACAATTACATGATTGACTGGAATATTATGCTGACCGGTGCCGATAAACTGCTTACCCAAAATTCACTGAACCTGCACTGGAATATACAGATACACCAGGAACAGATCTCCAACACGTATGAAAAGGAGCAATCACGGCTTGTGTATTACGATGAAAATGGTTATGATTTTGAGCGGGCTACAAGCGGTGTAAATTATACGTTTGAAACACCCGCCAACTGGGTTGGTTTTAAACAGCAGTTCTTTAATACTTCAGTAGTATCTAAAAGCAAATTTGTATCAGGTAATGCCCAAATGACGGTTCAGCCCGATACATTAACTGAACTTTTCAACGCATCTGCGGCCATGAAGATACAGGTAGCTGCGGCGGCACAAACAACCATTCCATTGCAATTATATTATGGCCCCAACGATTATAAAGTACTTGCTGCTTACGATAATGGCATGGAGGAGATTATTGACCTCGGCAGCGGCATTTTTTCCTTTGTTAAATATATCAACAAGTGGATCATTATGCCGGTGTTTAATTTCATTGCGGGTTTCGTTGCCCATTATGGATGGGTAATTGCACTGCTTACTTTGTTCATTCGTTTGGTTACCTCGCCATTAACTTACCGCAGTTATTTAAGCGGTGCTAAAATGAAAGCATTGCGCCCCGAAATAGATGCCCTGAAAAAGAAATTAGGCGGAGATCAGCAGGCATTTGGCATGGAGCAAATGAAGCTGTTCCGCGAAGCAGGTGTAAACCCATTGGGTGGTTGTATGCCGGCATTGCTGCAGATACCCATCTTCTTTTCGCTGTACAGTTTCTTTAGTTCAGAGATTGCGCTGCGCGGAGAAAGTTTTCTTTGGGCAGATGATCTTTCTTCTTATGACGTAATTGCAACACTGCCATTTAAAATTCCGGCATTTGGAGATCATATCAGCTTGTTTACGCTTACAGCGGTATTAACCAGTTTTCTCATTTCTATTTATAATATGGCTATGACGCCAACGCAGGACAACCCTGCCATGAAGTACATGCCATACATTTTTCCGTTCATATTGTTGTTTGTGTTCAACAGGCTGCCATCGGCGCTTACCTGGTATTATACTGTTTCCAACGTTATAACGCTGGGCATACAGTTCGTGATACAGAATTATATTATAGACCACGATAAAATTCTTGCGCAGATACAGGAAAAACGCAAAGCACCAAAAAAGCCCAGTAAGTTCCAGGAGCGTTTTCAGCAAATACAGGAAAGCCAGAAGAAGCTGCAGGATATGAAAAATAAAACACAGGGAAAGAAGTAAGAAGAAAAGAAAAAAGAGACAAGATAAAAGAAAAGAAAAAATAAGGTCTAAGGTAATATAAAGACCCGCCGGTTATGGCGGGTTTTTTATTGGGTTGTATTTTATGTTACAAGCAGTGGTGCAGGTGGCAGCGCCGGTTGTGTCACTCACTTCAGGGTTCTGTTTTCAATTCAACAAAAAAAGGTATTCTAACTTGCTTTTATTATCATCCTCAATAAAGCGTTTGCAAGTATGGAAAACTCTGAGTAATTTAACTGTCCGAAGCAACCAGGCACTGTGTATTGATTTTTCTTCTCTTAATTATCAGTATATAATTTATAAATGATTTGCGTAATAACCGCAGTATTGCACCGTGGAAATACGGTAAAAAAAATGCGTGTTTTAGCGGTTGATTGTAGTAAATGGTAATTGTAGTTTAGTAGATGGAATATTGAAATGATTTAATATACCCGTGTGCCGAAAAGGGGATAGAGAGTAGGCAAGAAAAACTGATTTATGTTTGACAATGTTGCTTTAGATGTAGTAATTGGCCTGGTATTTATTTACCTCTTGTATAGTTTGTTCGCAACTATAATAGCAGAAATTGTTGCAACACAAATAGGATTGCGGGCCTATAATCTAAAAGAAGCAATAGACAGGATGCTGAATGATGAAGATGCAAATGAAAGAAACTGGTTTCAACGACTTATTGACTCCCTGAATATTTGGAAAAATCCGAACAATTTGATGGTTAAGAATTTTTATAACCATCCCGAGATTAAATACCTGGGTAGTACAGGAGTATTTAAAACGCCCTCTTTTTTTAAAGCGGTAAGTTTTTCAAAAACAATACTAAATTGTTTATGCGATGGCAATGCCTCCGATAAATTCAAAATTGAGCAAAGGCTTCGGGAACTTAGTGGTGAAATCACTTCCCCACTTGATGCGGGTCAAATTATTTTAGATAAAGAAACTGCGAAATACGTGCTTTCACTATGGGATGAATCGTATGGAGACGTAGTAAAATTTAAACTTCATCTGGAAACATGGTTTAACAGAACTATGGATCAGTGTCTTGAATGGTATAAAAGAAAAATTCAATTCATATTGATGATCATTGGTTTTCTGATGGCCTGGTTTTTTAATGCCGACACATTTACCATTATTCATAAACTTTCAACAGACGACAAGGCAAGGGAACAGATGGTAAGCATGGCAAATGCTTATGTAGAGAATAACAAAGGTAGAATACTAGATACTACAGCACTAAACGGCGTAAGCAGCGCTGATATAAAAGAATACAATGCCAAATTAGATAGCTTGCTCGAAGTAAAAAAGAAACTGGATGAAGATATTGCCAATGCCAATTCTGTATTGGGCTTAGGGGGATGGCTGCCGGATACAGTAACGGTAAACATTGATTCGGCTGGTAATAAAAAAATTAATGACAGGAGAGTTGAAATGAAAATATTAATGCAGGTAAAATCTATAAGTACTAAACTGGAAAATATTGCAAACGGCAAGAAGATTGGCTTTACGCCAGGTGAAAAAAGAGCCTATTTTTTTTGGCTGCCGCTATATCATTTTTTTGGCTTTCTTATTACGGCAATAGCTATTTCACTTGGCGCGCCATTTTGGTTTGACTTATTGAATAAACTTATGAAGTTAAGAACATCAAAGAAGGAGCCTACCAATTCTGTAACTGCCGATAACACAGTATCTCCCTTAAACCGTGAAGCGTAATGAAAGCAAGGGTAAATACTTTTTTAAATATTCGTACAGGTACGCCGGAAATATTACCGCATAATAATCCGAATGATGCATTTTTTAAACCGGGCGATGTGGTGGAGATTGTGGAGACTGTTGTGGGGGAAGAATATAAAGGAAATGATGTATGGCATAAACTGGATAGTGGAGTTTTTGTATCAAATTTTGGACTTGATATTGATGAAAATTTATTTTTTAAAGCAAGTACTCCTTTCAGTACTGATAATGATCTTTCAAAAAAAATAAAATTAAAGAATCAAATAAATGGAAATGGAAGGGGAATAATAATAGGTGTTTTCGATAGTGGGGTTGATGTTCGCCATCCGGCACTTAAAGCCGCAGTTGAAAATGAAGAAGATTTTTTAACAAACAAGCATAATTCCGCGATAGAAAATAAACACGGAACCATGGTAGCGGGTATATTAGTTGCAAACGATCACAAAATTTCGGGGCTATCAATTAATGCTAAAATAAAAAGTTTTAGAGTGATCAGAAATGAAAAAGATGAATCCACTGATGAAATAGGTTTAAAGGCAGCACTTGAAAAAGTGGCAAATCAGAATATTAATGTTGATATACTGAATTTAAGTTTAGATATAGACATTGATTCAGTTCCGATTTTCCAAACAATAATTAATAAAATCTTTGATAAGGGAATTATTATAACTGTTGCAGCAAATAAGGGCAGTATAAACAGTATTAATAGTATCGCAACTTTAAACAATGTAATCTCTGCAGGAGTTTTCAATGAGACAGAATTTGTATCGCTAAAAACCGGGAAAATCCCAAAAGAAATTTTTTTAGCATATCTAAATAGTCCTATTGAAACAACTGGACTATTTACCTCTGATACACACTCCCCTTTTGATAGTTCGAGTGCATACACAGCAATTACTACTGGGATTATTGCAAACTTTTTGAGTAATAAGCATATTCCTAAAGAAAAAAGATATTTTGAAGTAAAAAAATATTTAAGCAATTGTTCATTCGATATCAAACAGGAAAGTCAATCATCAATATTAAAACCATATAATAATGAATAAGAATTTGTTGCTTTTCTTAAGCCTAGTAATAGTTGTAAATGTATCATCAGGACAAATAGCATATCACGATGCAATAAATTTGAAAAATAGGATAGGAAGCCAACGAGCAGTCACGGGAAAATTGTTGTTAAATCCTAATCCCGATCAAATACTTCTAATTAATTCTATATTTAAAAATTATGTGCCCGATTCAATTATAGAAGATATCAAGGATGATTCTACTTTATTCATAGCAATTAAATCCACTTTTACAGGTAATCCATTTCTGGCGTTTGGAGGCACTCAAGAGTCTAGTTCATTATTAAAAAACCTTTCTTCAAGTTCGAAATCAACAGGTCTATTCGAATCTATCGGGTCGCTTAATGTTACATCATTTGCTGATGGCCTTGCAAAATTTCTTGTAGAGAGAACCAAAGAAGAATTAAACATAGCATTCTTTGAAAAGCTTCAAAAATTATCAAAAAAATATCCTGAATTTGAAACGCTTTTCCCACATGCACAAGCGCTTCTTGACAATTTTGAGTCATGGAATTATGCAAACATTTTAAATACATTAAGAGAAGCTTTTGATAAGGATTTAAAAGAATTGCTGATTAATATAACTCTTTTGCCAAAACTGGAAACCGCAAAATGTGATGATAATGAAAAATGTAAAAAAAGAATTGATAGCATCAAAACTTTTTTACAGAAACCTGGTGGCCGTATTTTTTTATCTGCGGTATTGTTGGGTAATGGTTTTCTTTCGGGTGAAAAATTACCTGATGTAATTAATAAAATCGCTGATACTGCTTACATGGGAGCAGGCTTTAACAGTGATGCTACAAATACTGTACAACTTATAAATATTGTAAGTTTTAGTTTAAGAAATAAAGATTTTGGTAAAAATTATGTAAGCTTTGAGGATTTTGAAACTTTGATAAACAATGATACTACACGACGTATATATTTAGGGTTACTATATCAGCAAATAAAAAATAAAAAAATTCATTTTAATGTCTTTGATAACATTGCAATTACATCTCCCGCAAGCATAACAGAATTCGAAAATAATATCAACAATTATATTAAATCAATTCTTTCTCAAACAGATGATTTAACCGAAGCAATCAAAAATCTTAATGATGCAAAGAAAAAAGGTGAGTCTGACCTTAGCTCGCAGCTTGCAGCAATATTTGAAACAGGAAGTAATCTATTAGAAGTACTATTGAATATACATAAAATCGATCCCTCGATTACTATTTCTCAGTCGCTTCAGCATGTTTTTGAATATAGCAAAAAGACACTTGAGATAGCACATGATATATCTGTAAAAAATTATAGCGCTGCAATTGTAGGAACATTAACTTTTATGGCTGAACAATTACCCGATACCGATGAAACTAAGGCTGTAATAAGCGAATTTGTAAAATATGGATCTTTTGCAGCCAATGTAGTGCAGGCAAAAAATTCCGACGAAGTTAAAGAAGCGATAAGAGTTATTGCGCTTCCCTCAGGAAGTTCAAGCATCAAGCGTGAAACAGCCTGGAATGTGGCGATGAATGCTTATGTAGGCCCATATTTCGGTTATGAAAAAATTGAAGGAGTTGATTCATCCGGTAAATGGAACTCCTATGGCATTACCGCACCGGTTGGTATTTCAATCAGCCGCGGGCATTCCATATTATTTGCAATACCTACCAACTGGAGCTTCTCCTCCTCTGTATTTATTTCTTTGATAGATATTGGAGCCCTCACCGCTTTCAGGTTTACAAACGACAGTGCGGAGAAAGTACCTGATATACAACTGAAGCATATTCTTTCACCGGGAATATTTTATTCATTAGGAATACCCAAAACACCATTGTCTTTCAATGTAGGATATCAGGTAGGTCCTCTTTTGCGAAAGGTAAATTTAGAGGAAAATGAGTTTAGTGAAAAATATAACAGATGGAGTATTTCTTTATGTGTGGATATACCTCTTATTAATTTTTTTACCGCACCGCGAAGAAAAGAGAAAAATTAAAATTATTTTATGCTATCAGTATAGGGCATAATTAATAGTTTAATTAGCAAATATCAGCATAGGAGTGTAACTCAACAGAAGCCAAATAAATATTCTATAGGGTACATAAAAACTTTAAACAACAATAATTTTATCACCCTTTAAACTTTTATTTATGGAAATCAAAAACAACCGCCTTTTTAATGATGACGGCACACAGGTAAATTTTGTACAAACGCCTAATAAAGGCGGTATTTACACACCTCAGTATCTTGTAATGCATTATACCGCAGTTACAACCTTTGAATCTACCCTGAATCATTTTCAAAACCCCAATGCAGATGCATCTGCACATTTGCTGATAGGGAGAGATGGCAGGATAACACAATTTGCGCCATTTAATATGGTGACTTTTCATGCCGGTAAAAGCCAGTGGAAAGGGCTTGTGGGCTTAAATAAGTTCTCTATAGGAATTGAACTGGTAAACGGTGGTAAACTTGTAAAAAGCGGGGATAAATGGATATGCCCCGTTGATCTTAGAAAAGTGCCGGATGATGAAGTTATTATGGCTGCGCATAAAAATGACGGAATAGTAAATGGCTGGCACGAATATACTTCCGTGCAAATAGAAATAGCTATGGAGATAGCCATGCTGCTTGTTAAGAAATACAATTTAAAAGACGTTGTGGGGCATGATGATATTTCACCGTTGCGCAAATCAGATCCGGGCCCGGCATTTCCCATGAGCAGTTTCAGGTCAAGAGCTATGGGGAGGCAGGATGATACACTTGATGAATTTATAACTTCAGACGAATTAAATATACGCTCTGGGCCGGGTACTAACTTTAACACTATTACACAACCATTGCCAAAGGGTACAAAGGTGCTGGTATTAAAAACAGAAGGTAACTGGAGTTTTGTGGATGTGCTGGAGACAGTGCATGGACTTATGGATCTGGAAGGTTGGGTATCGAGTAAATTTTTAGTAACGCAATAAAGTTTATTGTATGAGCAATGGCGATAAAAAAAGTATGGAACAAAATCCGGAACATTACATAAAATACAGAAAGCATTACATAAAACAATCAGCAATAATTTTTTTGATAAGTATAGCAATTGTTTTAATTATAGTTGCGCTTATGGTGATAAATAAATATTGCGTTGAAATATTTAAGTATGAACAGGTGTTTTTTCTTTTTCTTTCGCTGATCGCTTTAGGTATACGTTTAATATCCCACTATCACTATCAAAATTTATTAAATGATCCGTTAAGCGGTCTTTCAGAAGAAATTATAATTTATACACCCGGCAGAACCAAAAGCCTTGCAGAAAGAACAGCCGCTCATCAAAGAGCTTTGCAGGGTTATAATACATTTTTTTGGCTGGGCTTACTTTGCTTTTTGGTTGTATTTTTTATTGCCTTAATTCCTTCCGGAGGTAATAATGATAACGATAATGAAAGTTCTGTAAAACTTGCAGAAAGCAAAGACGATGGTAAAATAGAAATTGACTTTATACAGGTAAATGATGTGTATGAAATAGCGGCGCTCGACAGTGGAAAGATTGGCGGCATGTCACGAGTGGCTTCATTAAAAAGAGAATGCCTTAAAACCAATCCAAATACACAATTGGTAATGGCCGGAGATTTTCTTAGTCCTTCAATATTCAATACCGTTAAAAGCGGTGGTGAAACTTTAGGCGGCAGGCAGATGATTGACGCTATGAATGCCGCAGGCTTTGATATTGCGATGTTTGGCAATCATGAATTTGATATTTCAAAAACGCAATTGGAAAAAAGAATAAATGAAAGCAGTTTTGAATGGGTTGCTTCAAACGTGCACAGAATAGTTGCTGAAAAAAATACAAAAAAGGGAATAGCTGCCTTTCAAAAAAATGGCACAGATATACCGCCTTATCTTATTAAAACTTTTACAGACCAGGATGGCACTGTTGCAAAGATTGGTATTATAGCCCTAACATTGCCCACGAAAACAGATGATACTTTATTCGCTTCTTTCGATGCAACAATTGTAAGTGCAAAAAAAGTGTATGATGAAATAAAAAATTCCTGCGATGCGGTGGTTGCCATTACGCACCAGTTAATGGAAGATGATAAAAAGCTTGCCGCCGCCATACCGCAATTGGTATTAATAATGGGCGGCCACGAACACAATATGCAGTTTGGTAAAGTGGGCAATGTTGTTATTACAAAGGCACACTTAAATGCAAAATCTGCGTTTATAATAAAACTGGGTGTTGATAAAAACAGTGGAAAAACAAATGTATCCTATGAGTTAAAGAAACTTGATTTTACAGTTCCCAAAGATTACCTGCTGGAAATAATAGCGCAAAGATGGACAGATACAATGTATCAGTATTTTACGGGTTCCGGGTTCAATCCCAAAAACATAATTGTATCTAAAGGAAATGCTTTTAATGCCACAGATGAAGCCGTACGCAACCACTCCACAAATTTTACAAACCTCATAGCAAAAGCTATGAAAGATTACTGCAGAAAAGCCGATCTGGCAATTTTTAATGCAGGTTCAATAAGAGCTGATGAATTTTTAAACACACCTGTTTCTGAACTGGATATACTTAAAGCCTTGCCTTATAAAGACTCGGTCAGGGAGGTTGAGATGACTGGCAAAATTCTTTTGTTGACGCTAGATTCGGCTTTGCATAATAACAATGAAGGCGCGTTTCTGCAGTATTCTGAAAATGTAACGCGTACCAAGACTAAGGAATGGTTGTTAAATAATAAACCTATTGTGTTAACCTCTGGTTACAGGGTAGCCATCAATAATTTTTTATTGAAGGGTAAAGAAAACAATCTAAGCTTTTTAAATCCGGCAAAAGGGTATGTAAAAAAAATTCAAGAACCTGCGCCTGCTTCAAAAGAAAATGACATAAGAAGAATAGTCATTGATTACATAAAGAGAGAATTTAAGTAAAAAAGACAGTTGATTTTTTTGATCCGGGCAGAGGTTTTTCATGGCATCTTCGTTGCGTCGTCACCGACCCCGAGTAGGTTTGTGTACTGCATCGGGGCACCCTTGTGCTGCATCTCATTATTGAGCAATCAATATTCCTTCTTACACAGCATGCCACTGCCTTAAAGGCTCCTATTTTATACAAGCAATAAATCATTTTATTTTTTTAAATAGTTTTTATGCGGCCAGGCTTGCATTTATCAAAAGCAGTTTTTATATTGTATTACAGCAAGTAACCCAATTCCTTTCGATTAATCTTTCCCTTTTTCATCAGCATATTATTTCCTGCGATTGTTTGTTCCTGTAATTATTGTTTTGTTGTGCGTGTAAAACACGTGGTGAGAATGCGTGTTTTAGCGGTTGACAGGAAGTATTGTGTGGTGTAGCTTAGTGGGGGTGAAAATTGAAATTTAAAAACCAAACTATATGAAGTATTTTCTAATTATCATTCCTTTGATGATCGGTACATCAGCCTTTTCACAAAATCTTGATTCAGTTGTTGGAGTGCACACAAAACAAATAGTTGAGATCAATAAGGAGGTTAAGACAGTAAAATCGAATGTTGATAGTATTAAGCTGAATGTTGATTCGGTAAAGAGTAAAATGCTGGCACCTGGAGTCAAGGATAAACCTTGTACAAATTGTGAACTTGGTTTTTGGGAATGGGTTCTCGTATTTTCCCCGTTTCTGATATTTGCCATTACACTTTTGATTATCAGAAAACGGTTGAAAGATTTTAAACTTGCAGATGCTTTGGCCGAGAGTGAATTAACAAGAAAAACAATTCAAAACCCTGAATATACTGCAGCAAATCTTCAGGCTTTAAGAGACAATCCGGCCATGACTGCATTACTTACCCCAACTATCGAAATAAGCGGGGATAGCTATGCTAAAAGCAGCACCCGCTATATCGCCTTTATAACAAGTGCACTTACCTGGATCATTGTACTATGCCTGACCTGTTTTTTCTTATATCAATATATAAAGACAAATGAGGCGCCGAACCTGGAAGGTTTTTCCAATGTATTGCTGGCTTTGGGTATAGGTGTTGTGCCTTATGCTTTTAATAAAGTTGCAGGGGCGATAAGATAGAAAAAAGTGAACAGGATAATATTAAAATCACTTAAAAAAATAAGCGTGCTGCAGCCGAAAATAATCCAAACACAAGTACTGCAATCACCTGAACAATAAGCTTAATTACAATGAAAAAAGCAATAACCCTCATTCTCGCAACTTTTTGCATGTTGACTGTTTTTAGTCAATCGGATACAATCATCGTAAACCTGAAAGACAAAAAAGCATTTAAAAAAATACCTGTTGAAGATGGATTAATAAAAGTTGGAAAACTTGATGGAGAAATGGTATTGAGCTTTCCTGCTACAGATAATTTCCTTAAGTACAGCGTGCAGTTCAAAGATGACAAAGGCAAATCATTTTACATATCGTTTAATTGCAGCGGAGATTCCTGCATACAGATATATCTTGATGACATGTCTAAAAACGAATTAAAATTAAGTTTTCGCAATAATGCGTTAACGGGTATTGGCAACAGGATAATAAAGGAAAGAAAATTGCCCGCCGCAGACAGCCCTTACATAAAAATTCTTTCAGAAGAACCCAGGAAAACTGATGATATGTATGCGGTGCTGAAAACAGATAAACAACCAAAAGATTTGGTGGCAGATAAAGCGGGTATAGACACAATTAAATTTTATTGCGGTACCCTTGTATGCAAAACATGCGATCCGAAAGACATTACTATCAAATCTCACTTTAAACATGATAAAGTTGCGGATATGTATCAGCAGGTTTTTGAAAAACCGGCAACGTTTTATGACAAGATTACTGGCAATAAAGTTTCGGCAAAATACTGGATCATTAATGATATAAGAGATGGTAAAAAGCCAATTACCACTTACCTGAGAAGAAAAGGAAATAGCGATGAAGCGATTTGGGTTGTAAGGAAAAGATTAACGCCGGTTAGTGGCAAGCAAATGGTTTATACCATAATAGGTCCGGCAGATAGTTCTTATGTGATTGATACCGTGCAAATGCAGGGTTTTTTGGAAGATGGAGATCAGCTTAAAAAGCTTGTAACAGAAACAATTCCATCAGGTATCAACGGAGGAACAGATACAGCAACACAAGAATCGGATAAAATAGACTCCTTGAAAACAGTAATAGCCAAATTAGAATCAGCAATGGCTGCTATAAAAAAAACCCCTATAGATCAGTATCAAAAGGAAATTGATCAACTTAAAGATTCAATAAAAAATCTTCAAACAAAAATTGATTCTCTCATATCTGTTATCTATGCTAAAGTAAAGCCTGCAACGGTAAATCTAAAAGAAAAATTTCTTGCACTTGAACGAGACTTAGAAAAATTCAATGGAGAGTATGATGATATAAGTTTTAAAAAGGACGAATACAAAGCAGACCTGCTTTGCCTGCAGCTAAAAATAAAAGAAATATTACAGATACCCGTAAGCGGTAATGCAAAAGAAGACTTTGCCCAGTCGCTTATAAACCTTGTATTAGGCGCGGTAAAAGATGAGGGTTATTATAAGGAATTTTCTAACCTGATTAAAGCAATTGAGGCTGCTTACGGTCAGGCTGTGAGTAAGAAGCCGACCTATGGTCTTTTTTCTGCTTCACGAAAGGTTGCTAATGTGGATGAATTTGAGGCAAAAATTAAAACCGCAAACGGCAAGGATTATTTCTACCGTGAAACATTCAGCACAAGCATAGGTCTTAAGATAGATTTTAGCACAGGAGTATTTTTGAATGGGTTGCGAAATCATGACTTTATACTTGCTGAGCATCCATACAGGTACAAAGATGCAGACGGCAGCGTTAAAGAAACAAAAGGAAGTCTTATTCAAAGAAATGACCCAAAGATGAGTTACAGTGCGGGTTTCTTAACACATGTATATCCAAGAACCGGTGAGTTGGTTAATGTTGGTCTGGCAACCGGTTTAACGATTAACAATAGCAACAGTTCTCCAATACAGCTTATGTTGGGTGGTTCAGTCATGTTTAAAGCCGGGAAAAATCGTGTATCACTTGTTGGTGGAATTACATGGGGACAGATAAAAGAAATATCATCAGTGGCAAGGGATTTTGAATGGGATAAAACAAATGACCCTGATAACAAACAGTACGAATCAATATATGATGTACCCCGATTTTATACCAGTTCATCAGACATTCCAACCTTCGACAAATGGAAACGTAGCTGGGTCTTCGGTATTACATACAATTTTGCTTCATTAAGTCTTGGCAAATAAACTTTATACTGTACGCCTGATGGTTTTGTGCATTGCTCAATACTGAGAAGAAAGTACAAGAGTGCGACGCAACACACCGAAACTTCGGGGGATGCGATAAAAAAATAAGTGCCGGGCTCATAAAAATCATTGCACATTTTTATGCGGCGACAAGTATAACACTAAACATCTTTAAACACTTTTTATGAAACAAGCAAACCCATCCCGCTTTATTTTATTGCCTGCCTCACAGATTACCACTGCTCACAACGATAATCCTAAAGTAAGAGACTTTCTTTTGCAACTTGACGGAGAACTTCATAAAAAAAGGAAAGGTGTAACAAGATTAGGTGTACGCAATGCACCTGAAACAAGAACGGCAACTATTAAAATAAACGTTGTTGATTCTATCAATGAAGATGGTGCAAAGCTTGTGGAAATGGATGAAAATGAAATGGCAAAATTCAGGTTTTCGTACCCGGGGTTGCGCATTATTCCTGAGAAATTTTACCAGCGGCCTCCATTGCCTTTTGAAGAACTGTTAAGTAAAACAAAGAAAGCTGAAACAAGCATGTCCCCTGTTATTACTGTTACGGATAAAGAAGGCAACCCTGTACCTGGTGTATATACTGTTGCTTTTACTGATTTTACAAACCGCATAGGCGATAGCGGTCACACAAATGCAAAGGGAATGGTTAAGCTGCAATTAAACAGCAGTAATATAGACCGTTTATATGTATATCCCGAACACAGCTATTGGGGATATTTCAGAAAGAAATTTGCTGCTGAAGCACAAATAAGTATTTCGCTCATTTCTATTGATCTGGGTTATACTGACGCACTCCGGTATTTTTATCCAACTGCCACCTGGCCGCACATAACTACACCCATACGTGTTGGGGTGATTGATACCGGTTCCGGTCCTCACAAAGATTTACTCGTTGTGGACGGGGCAAACACCATTGAAGGGGAGCAGGAATCTGATTATGGCGATACAGGAGATGGGCACGGAACACATGTTGCAGGCATCATTGCAGCGCATGGAGATATTAAAGGTGTTGCCGCCGGGGTGCAGATTTGCAGTTACAGGGTATTCCCAAAGGTTGGCGATGCATCAAATTTCTACATTATGAAGGCTATTAAAAAGGCAGTTGAGCAAGGTTGCCTTTTAATTAACATGAGCCTGGGTGGCGGGGAATTAGATGAAGGGCTTGTAAGCTATATCAAAGACGCATACAGCAAAGGAGTTTTATGTTTTGCAGCAAATGGAAATGATGAACGAAGTCCTGTAAGCTTTCCGGCTTCATATAGTCTCAGTGTTGCCGTTTCAGCAATGGGAAGAAAAGAAACTTTCCCCAGGCAAACGGTACAAACATCAATCGTGCATGCGCCTTTTGGAACCGATAAGAAAAATTTTATAGCGGATTTTTCCAACACAGGGCCTGAAACAGATATTACAGCACCTGGGGTAGGAATCATCTCAACTTTTCCGGGTAATAATTATGCAGTAATGGATGGCACGAGTATGGCATGCCCGGCTGCCACAGGTTTGGCTGCCAGGCTTCTTACTACAAGACCAGATATTATTAATATGCCTCCATCGCAGCAAAGAGCGGATGAAATGCTTAAATTTTTATCAGTTCATATCCGCCCTATGGGTTTTGGCAGTAACTTTGAAGGAAAGGGAATGCTCTTCACAGACAAATGAGATATATCGTAAAATATAATAATACCGCAGATCAAAATGCCAGTATGTTAAAGACAATTCTTGAAAAAAATAATATCAAGTTAATTGACGGAAGTTTGTTGCCGGAAGTAGGCTTAATTCAATCGGAAGAGCGCACAATTGATGAAGTCAGGAAAATTATAGGGAGCAGTTGGAGTGTATTTGCTGAAAAAAAATACAAAGTGCCTGATACAAAACATAAAATAAGCAAAAAAACAGTTTAAGGTCTTGTTTGCACAAACAATGGAGTTATCTTTTTAGACTATTATTACAACTTTTATTTACGTTTTCTATACCCCTTGCCATTCCCCCAAATCTTCGTATCTTCCTCGTCCTAAAAAATCAGCTTCCAAATGAGAAAAGTTGCAGACATACTTCGCAGAAAGGGTAATCATGTTACCACCGTTGATCCTTCCATAACGGTAATTGATGCCCTGCATATTATGGCCGAACAAAATATAGGTTCCGTGGTAGTAGCCGAAAATGGTAAATTCCTCGGTATTATGACAGAACGCGATTACTCCCGTAAAGTAATACTCAATGGCCGGTCTTCTACAGATACAACTGTTGGTGAAATTATGACGAAGGATTTTCCACCCGTTACCGCTACAGATACAGTAGAGCACTGTATGGCCCTGTTGTCAAGCCAGAACCTGCGCTATTTGCCGGTTATGAACGGGGATGCCCTGGCTGGCATTATTTCCATCAATGATGTGGTAAAAGAAACCATACTTACCCAGCAGGAAACCATTTCTCACCTGCAGGATTATATACATTCATAATCAACCAATAGAAAAGTCCTGTATATTTTTTTATACAGGACTTTTTTTGTGCCGGTTTAAAAGCCGGGTATTTTATTAAATTGTGATGTTATTGATTCGCTTTCTTCTTTTTGGCTACCGCTTTCGCCTTTTTCGGGTTTTCAGCCGCTTGTTTTGCCTTTTCAGGATTGTTCTTTAATTTTTTCGCAGCATTTGGATTATTGGCAAGCGCCTTTGCCGCATCAGGATGTTTGGATATTTCCTGCGCCAGTTCAGGATTATTTTTAAGGCTTTTTGCAACTTTTGGATTATTAGCCATATACTTTGCAGCATCCGGGTTTTTAGCAAGTTCTTTTGCTATCCCGGGGTTTCTTGCCAGATCTTTTGATACTTTGGGATGGTTAGCAAGATATTTTGCAGCATTTGGATGATCAGCCAGTTCATCTGCAACTTCGGGATGACCGGCAAGATATTGTGCGGCATTTGGATGATTGGCCAATTCTTTCGCTACGCCCTCATGATTTGCCAGGTCTTTTGCCACATCAGGATGATCCATCAGGTACTTTGCCATTTCGGGATTTTTTGCCATTTTCCGCTGTACTTTCGGATTGTCTGATTTGTTTTCAACGGCAGGCGAAACTGTTTCGGTGTTTTGTGCATAGGATGCAAACGTTACTGCAAGTGCTGCAGTTAGAATCAGGTACTTTTTCATGAATTAAATTTTAGTATTTGGTAACAGGTTTGTCAGACCGGTTTTTGCTGTAAATGTTTAAAATGCAGGATATTAAAATATAAAAAACTGCGGATGCCCTGTTTTTGAACCCCTCATTTGTATTAAGACATCATTCCTTGCGTCGTACTTCTATACATTCGCGGAAGTTTTATAATACCGGCTTTAGCCTTTCATGGCATCCCGGTTGCGTCGCAAGCACTTCATCTCTGTAGCTTTTGGCCACTGTAAGACCCGCATCTCCACCGTAAACTGCCGACCACAGACCAAACCCCGAAGTGACACAACAAAAGTATAATAGCATTCCTATTGCCCGCTACATAAAAATATAAAAGGATACGGGCTGCTTTAAAACCTGAATTGCAATCTTAGTGTAAGCAAGAAACTGCGCATTAAGCCGCTGGTTTGCCGAAAGAAAGGTAAAAGCAGCAGTAAAAATTATGCATCTTAACAATAAATTCATAAAATAATAATATTATTCAAAAGCAAAATGAATTAAAAAACCATACATTAATAAATTGTTACCAAAGGTGCACATAATCTTTCCCTTGCGAAAGCCGTATATTTTTGCCAAAATTTTAATATGGCATTGAATCTTCTCAAGCTCTTCTCACCTAAGGACAAGGTGTTCTATTCACTTTTTGAAGAAATAGCAGATACAGTTTCAAAAATGGGTGTGGTATTGAAGCAACTTGTTTATGAGACAGATATTGAAAAGCGCAATGCACTGGTTTCTCAATTAGAAACCATGGAACATATAAATGATGAGCTTACGCATAAAGTTTTTACAGAGCTGGGCCGCAATTTCATTACTCCATTTGACCGGGAGGATATACATTATCTCGCAAGCGCCCTTGATGACATAGCCGATTATATTTACAACGCTGCAAAGAAAATCAGGTTTTATCGTGTAAACCCGAATGACCCGGGCATACAGAAAATGGCCGATTTGATAGAAATGAGTTCCGAGCATGTAAAAAATGCGGTAATGGAACTGCGCAATATGCGCAATATGCGCCA
>Ga0187893_10005113_pt1 | contig 23961 bp, 33 predicted proteins | sample MA1701074metaG_FD_139574 | JGI IMG/M metagenome (GOLD analysis project Ga0187893, IMG submission 139574) | White microbial mat communities from a basaltic lava cave in the Kipuka Kanohina Cave System on the Island of Hawaii, USA - MA170107-4 metaG ...
CGCGACGGCCAGCGCCGCGACAACGAGGTCGAGCTGCAGGTCCGCTCCGCCCTTGCCGACGAGCTCCCCATCGAGCAGGACCTCACCCGCTGGTTCGCCCTGTGGGGCGTCCCCTTGAGCGCCGCCTAACGCAGCCGACACGTACGTTTGCGCGTACACTTATCGCATGGTTACTCGGATCCTCCCCAAGACCGAAGTCCGCGACCGCATCCGGCAAGAGCTGGCGGAGCTCGGCGATGATTCCCTCGTGATCACAGAACGCGGGCGCCCCCTCGCCGTGGTGGTTTCCGTGGAGCGCTGGAATGAGCTCCAGCAACAGCTCGAGGATCTCGCGGACGCAGTGGCTGTCCTGGAGCATCGGCTCGCTCCTGAAGCCGGCCAGCCAGCGGAGCAGGTCTTCGACGCGATCGAGCGAGAGTGGGCCAATGTTCACGGTCCAAGTCGGCAGACGGGCTGAGCGAGGGCTGCAGAGGATCAGGCAGGGTGACCCCAGGGGTTACGAGCGTGTCGCCGCCGCGATAAGGTCGCTCGGCAGCGATCCTCGACCCGTAGGAGCCACGAAGCTCAAAAACTTCGAGCCCGCCGCCTGGAGAGTCCGTGTGGGCCAGTACCGGATCGTGTATGAGATCCATGACGACGCCCTGCTCATCATCATCGTCAACGTAGCCCCAAGGGGCGAGGTCTACCGCTAGGCATGGCTTTCGCACATGGGGGTTCGTTGCACGGGCTAGTCGGCGTGCGACATTGGGCGCCGAGATGTCGAGAAGCTTCCATGTCACCCGCCGGCAACTCGAACGGGAGCTGTCCGCCGGTTAGGCCCGCGGTGAGGTCTCCGGCGAGCGGATCGCCCGGTTACGCCGGGACTTTGACCGCAAACGCCTTGCGAAAGAGCGCGTGCACGAGGAGCGGAGCCAGGCTCCGCCGATCGTCCACGCCACGCCGGATGCGATCCCGATCCACGTGGTGGAGGCAGGCGAACACATCGCCTACCCCGCCTCGCCGGACGACCTGCGGGAGATCATGCGACTGCTCCCCGCTGGGACCCTGGACGGCCTCGCGGCGGTCGAGCTGAGCCTGGGGCGCCATCACGAGGAAGACTACGAGGAGCCGGATCCGTTCGTCGGCCGTCGCAGCACAGAGTTCGTCCCGGGAGCCTGGCGGATCGGCGTGGCCGGGACATACTCGCCGAACAGCGCGAAGATCCGCCTGTTCGGGCTCGTCTTCGATCCCGAGTGCGCCACCCGGAGGCTCCTCAAGCCCTACCTGCGCGCGCGGATGCTCCTCACGTTCGTCCACGAGATCGCCCATCACCAGGACCACGCGACGCGGGTGGCAGCGCGACATCGTGATCCCGTACATGCGGCGCCAAGACCCCGAGGGCATCGAACGCTTGCTCGGCTGGATCGAGCGGCACGGCGGCATTGCGGTCGACCTGCCCACCCTGCTAGGCGATCCCCCCTGGCATATGCGACCCATGCAGGGGTTCTTCTCGTTCGGGGCGGCGTTCGATGCCCTGGTCACCGGCGTCTGTCACGGGGCCGACCCGATCGACGCCCGGCTGGCGTTCGCCGAGCAGGTGCGCTGGGGCGAGCACTTCGACGAGACCCTCGCGATCGTCGACGGCGTGCTGGCCGAGCGGCCGGGGAACCATCGCGGGCTGCTGGAGCGCGGCAAGGTGTTCCTGGCGCAGGAGCGGCTGCGGGACTCCGAGGGCATCGCGTTGACGGTGACCGCAGAGGACCCGACCAACGCGGATGCCTGGTCGCTGCTCAGCGCCATCTACCAGCGGGGCCGGGACTGGCGAGGAGCCCTTGCGGCCCGCGACCCGCGGGTACGAGCTGAGGCGGGTCGAGGACCCGGAGGGCGCGGCGCCGCCGCTGCGGGACCGAGCGCGGGCGCGGCTGGCGCTGCGCGACTTTGCCGGCCTCGACGGCGACCTCTCACTGCTCGGAGCGCTGGGCCGCTACCCGGCTCACCAGGCCACGCGCATACGGGCGGTCATGTTGCTCGAGATGGGGCGGTTCGAAGAGGCCCTCACCCTGGCCCAGGAACAGCCTGCGCCAAACGTGAGTCCCGAGTTGGTCGCGGTGGCGTTCGAGGCCGGGCACCACCTGGGGCGCCGGCCGATCCACGGCAGACCCTCGGCGAAGATGCTCGAGCGGCTCGCGCAGAACGGGTACGAGGACTGGGTTCAGCGGCTCAGGCAACTCATGAGCGGCGAAGGGACACGCGCGGGCGCGCGAGTCTAGCCTGGGGACGTGACCATCGACCTTATCGGCCTGATCGGCGGGAGTGGGTGGGCGGCCGGCGTCAACCTCTACGCCGTCGCCTTCCTGCTCGGGATTCTGGGGAGGCTCGGCCTCGCAGACACTCCTGAGGCGCTGACCAGCACTGACGTGCTCATGATGGCCGGCGGCCTGTACCTCCTCGAGTTCGTGACCGACAAGGTCCCCTATCTCGACAGCCTCTGGGACGCGGTACACACCGTCGTCCGCCCGATCGGCGCGGGAGCCATCGGCTACCTCCTCGCGGGCGACGCCGGCACCCTAGGCCAGGCGCTCGCGGCCGCGACCTCAGGCGGGTTGGCGGCAAGCAGCCATGCCGCGAAGGCGAGCACGCGGGCGGCGGTCAATGTGTCACCCGAGCCGTTCAGCAACATCTTCCTGAGCCTGGCTGAGGACGTGCTCGTCGTCGTGATCATCGCGCTCGCGGTCGCGCTCCCGGTGATCGCGATCGTGGTGGTGGCGCTCTTGGTCGGCCTCGCCGCCTTCCTCACCGTGAAGCTGTGGGGAGCCTTGGCGAGGCTGCGCCAGCGGCGCGCTGGCGGACCGCGAGTCGCTTAATGTGTGGCCGGCGTAGCCGGTCCTCTAGGGTGTGGTGGGTGGGTCGTGCTGGATCCACGCCATATATGGCGTGGATCCAGCACATAACTACGGGACCTCCCACGTGTCGGCTCCCTGCAGGAGGGCGGCCGAGGTCGCCGGGGCCACGGCGCTCGACGGCGGCGTCGATCTGGCGCTGCATCTCCAGGCCGTAGACCGGGCGCTGGACCTGCCGGAACACGCCGATCGGCGTCGGTCCCCCAGGCCCCAGCGCGAGCATGAACGCGAGCGACGGGTCGGCGGCCTGCGCGACAGTCTCGGCGACCAGATCGAGCTGCGGTTCGGTTGCACGATCGATGTTCAGCGCCCAGTCTACGGCTTGGAGATCGTGACCTTGTCCGACGGCGACCGGTGTAAAGCGGACCTCCTGGCCGGGGCGGGGCAGACGGCATCCACTCACGGGTTCGTGACCTCACGTTCGGCCCAGAACAGGGCTTCCGGCGCTCCTTGGGATTCCACACCGTCCACACCGCCGCCTACATCTTTCGTCCGGGGCGACCGGGTCGCGGCGTTCGCGGTTCACCGGGCGGGACGAGCCGGAGCTGCCCGACGACCCACCAAGCCGTCTCCCTGCTTGCCGGCCAGGGCGCCGCGCTCGTGATCGCCGGCGCCCACCTGCTCGCCGGCGAACTGGCCCAGGGAGGCGAGGTGCCGGACGCGCTGGCTCGGTACCAAGCAGGGTGGCTTCCAGGCGGGCCGCGGGCAGGCGTGCGGCCAAGTGGTTCCTCCCGGCCTCCCGGCCTCCCGGCCGCGGCTGCTCCTGCGCCGCCTCGCGCTGCGCCTGATGCGCACGCCCGACTCGACCGGTTGTTCGGCTCGAGGCTGGTCGGCGCGCCCGCAAGAACCGGCCAGCTCGAAGGACGCGACGCTGGCGGCTGCGCGTCCCGCGAAGGCGTTGTGCCTCAACCGGAATGACCGCGGGGCGGCTGGGCGGCGTCTAAACAGATGCGTGTTCACCTCGGGCGGCTCGAGGCGGTCCGCCTGGCCGTCCGTGGCGCGGGCCCAAATGCTTCTCCCAGCTGAGGAGCCGGCGGAGAGAGACGACGGGCTCACACGGATGAAGGCTCTCAGCGGTGGTGGCGTCACGGCTCGTCAGCCTGTTTTCGAGGAGCTTGGGGAGGATAGGTCTTCGTAACAATAGCCATGCAGACCGATCTCATTGGAAAATAGCTCTCTGACGAGGTCACGCTCGGCCGGGGTGTACACGGCTGAGTAGTGACGGCGGTCGGAGCGGGAGTCTGCTTTGGCGCGCGGCAGGGTCGTGGCCTCGCTCGGTAGGCCGAGCCGCGCGGCGATCTGCGCAAGCTCGGTCGTGAGCTGCTCATAGCGAGCAATATGGTCAACTGCGACCTCCGCCCCGACAGTATAGAGGCGGAAGTTGACCGCCCGTTGGGCGCCGCCTGATTCGAGGAACGTGTGCAGCGCCGGTCGCGTGGCTGGGTTGCGGTGACGATGATAGTAGTAGGAGAGCACCTTGTCCCACGGATTCCGTTCCACACACCATTTATAATAGGAGTTCCACACCCGCTGCCCGACAAGCAATCTGACTTCACTAGCGGGCATGTGGTTGTAGAAGCGATGGGTGCCGTCAGCGTTGAGGTAGTTCTGCGGTCCGTGACCGCCTATCCGAGGGCGCATGGCCTCATCCTCTGGCGCCCGTATCGGAGTAACGATGTCGTGAGGGCCACAAGCCCGTGATAAAGCGAGCTCAATGCTGGTCGAGGCAGTCTTGCGACATCGGATATATATAAACTGGTAATCATGCGAGAGGATCACGGCCGTTGCCCTACCGTTGGTTCGGTCATGCCCCTAGCCAACATCGACCTGCGCGTGGCCCTGACCGAACTCCACCCTTCTTGTTCCATCGAATCTCGCACAGTTGCATGGCGATACGTGTACCACAACCCTCCTCACCCAACCAATGATCTCCGACCGTGTTCAGGGTCCTGCTACGGCTCGAAGGCCAAGCGCCCCCGTCTGCGCTCGCAAGGGGACTGTGCACAACACCAAGGACCTGAAATGGTCAGAGTGATCAGCGGATTCTGTGAGATCATCCCTCGCAGAGCCTGCTGGAGCGCGTTCCCACCGTCGTGGGCTGCCTTAACGCCGCGTTCATCGCCGACCACGCCCGCCTAGGTCACCAATACCCGGGTCGGCGGGCCGACCGCAACAAACCCCGTATCCTCGCCGTCCTTCAGGGCGTGCGCTGTCTGCCCTACCCGCGGGCTTTGCGGATACGCAACGCATACGTCACGTATCCGCCACAACAACCGCTACGGGACCTCCCACGTATCGGCTCCCTGCAGGAGGGTGGCGAGGTCGCCGGGGCCACGGCGCTCGACGGCGGCGTCGATCTGGCGCTGCATCTCCAGGCCGTAGACCGGGCGCTGGACCTGCCGGAACACGCCGATCGGCGTCGGTCCCTCAGGCCCCAGCGCGAGCCGCGTGAGCATGAACGCGAGCGACGGGTCGGCGCGGTAGGCGTCGTGGACGAGCAGGTGATGCTCTCGCGCGTCCGTGATGTCCAAAACCTCCAGATGCGCGCCCTCGACCAGCACGATGCCCTTCTCAAGCCGTGGGCCGAACCGGATCGGCTGGCCGTGCTCCAACCGGATCTGGTTCCCTGCGCCCTCGCCCTTCAGGGCGTCGAAGGCGCCGTCGTTGAAGATGTTGCAGTTCTGGTAGACCTCGACGAACGCGGCGCCCTGGTGACGGGCTGCCTGCTGGAGGACGCTGGCCAGGTGCGCGCGCTCGGTGTCGATCGACCTCGCCACGAACGTCGCGTCGGCGCCGAGCGCGAGGGCGACCGGGTTGAACGGGTGGTCCAGCGAGCCGAATGGCGTGGACTTCGTGACCTTCCCGACCTCGGAGGTCGGTGAGTACTGGCCTTTCGTGAGCCCGTAGATCTGGTTGTTGAACAGCACGATGGTCAGGTTCTCGTTCCGGCGCAGCGCGTGGATCAGGTGGTTGCCGCCGATCGACAACCCGTCCCCGTCGCCGGTGATCACGAACACCTTGAGGTCCGGCCGCGTGGCGGCGATGCCCGTGGCGATCGCGGGTGCGCGCCCGTGGATCGAGTGGAACCCGTAGGTGTTCATATAGTACGGGAAGCGGCTGGAGCAGCCGATCCCCGACACGAACACGACGTTCTCACGGGCGACGCCGAGGTCGGGCATCAGGCTCTGCACGTTCGCGAGGATCGCGTAGTCCCCACACCCGGGGCACCAGCGCACCTCCTGGTCGGTGACAAAGTCCTTCTTGGTGAGGAGCGGCACACTAGTCACTGGCGGAGCCCTCCCTCCACTTCGTGCACGTGCTCGGTGATCGCGGCCTCCAACTCCTTCGAGGTGAATGGGAGGCCCCGCACCCGGTTGTAGCCACGCGCGTCGACGAGGTAGCGGGCGCGCAGCAGCAGGCTGAGCTGACCCATGTTCATCTCGGGCACGATCACGCGGTCGAACCGGCGGAGAACCTCACCGGTGTTGGACGGGAAGGGGTTGAGGTGCCGCAGGTGCGCGCACGCCACCTCCAGCCCCTCCGCGCGGACGCGCCGGACGGCGGCGCGGATCGGCCCGTAGGTCGAGCCCCAGCCGATCACGAGCACGCTCGGAGCCCCCTCACCCCATCCATATCCCCGCCCGCCGGCGACGGCTTCGCCGCCGCCCTCACCCCAGTCCACGTCGAGTGGCGGGATGTCGTGGGCGATGCCGGCGACCTTCGCGGCGCGAATCTCGGTCATCCGGTGGTGGTTCTCGGGGTCGTAGGAGATGTTGCCCGTCCCGTCCTCCTTCTCGAGCCCTCCCAGGCGATGCTCGAGACCCGGGGTGCCCGGGATGGCCCAGGGCCGTGCGAGCGTGACCTCGTCGCGTAGGAACGGCCAGAAGTCGCCGTCGTGGTTCGGCTCGCGCTGGAACTGGACGATCTTCGAGAGGTCTGGCAGCTCGGCGACATCCGGGATGCGCCACGGCTCGGCGCCGTTGGCGAGGTAGCCGTCGGACAGCAGCAGCACCGGCGTCCGGTACTTGATCGCGAGGCGCGCCGCCTCCAACGCGGCGTCGAAGCACCCGGACGCGGTGGACGGCGCGACGATCGGGACCGGAGAGTCGCCGTTGCGCCCGAACATCGCCTGGAGCAGGTCGGACTGCTCGGTCTTGGTCGGCAGGCCGGTCGAGGGTCCACCTCGCTGGATATCGATGACGATGAGCGGCAGCTCGACGGACAAGGCCAAGCCGATCGCCTCGGTCTTGAGCGCGATGCCCGGCCCCGACGTGGTGGTCACCCCGAGATGGCCAGCGAACGACGCGCCGAGCGCGGCGCAGATCCCGGCGATCTCGTCCTCGGCCTGCATCGTCCGGATGCCGAACTGCTTGTGGCGGGACAGCTCATGCAGAATGTCCGAGGCCGGGGTGATCGGGTAGCTGCCCAAGAACAACGGCAACCCCGACCGGTTCGAGGCGGCGATCAGCCCATACGCGAGCGCAAGGTTACCGGTGATCTGCCGGTAGCGACCCTTCGGCAGGTGTGCCGGCTTCACCTCGTAGGTATGCGCGAAGACCTCAGTCGTCTCGCCGAATGCCCATCCCGCCTTGAAGGCTGCGACGTTCGCCTCGGCGATCTCAGGCCGGCTCGCGAACTTGCCACGGAGCCAGGTGATCGTCGGCTCGGTCGGGCGCGAGTACATAAAGGACATCAGGCCCAGCGCGAACATGTTCTTCGCGCGCTGCTTGTCCTTCGACGAGAGCTCGTGATCCTTCAGCGCCCCAATGGTCATCTGCGTGATCGGGACCTTGAAGACCTGGTAGCGATCGAGGCTGTGGTCGTCGAGGGGATTGACCGCATAGTGGGCCTTCTTCAGGTTTCCCCTGGTGAAGGCGTCGGTGTTCACGACCAGGATGCCGCCGGGATGGAGGTCCTCGACGTTCGTCTTCAGCGCGGCGGGGTTCATCGCCACGAGCACATCCGGAGCGTCACCGGGTGTGAGGATGTCGTGGTCGGCGAAGTGCAGCTGGAAGCCGGACACACCGGGGAGAGACCCCGCGGGCGCCCGGATCTCCGCGGGGAAGTCCGGCAACGTGGCGATGTCGTTGCCGATCCTCGCGGTCGCGCTCGTGAAGCGGTCCCCGGTCAGCTGCATGCCGTCGCCCGAGTCACCCGCGAACCTGATCGTGACGTGGTCAACCCGTTGCCGGGTCTTGGTTCTCATATGGAGCTCCTACCTCCGCTCGCCGTTGAGCGTGCCTGATGCGCCCACATCAAGCGGGCGGTCTGGTATAGACCGCCACCGCACACGATCGTACCTGGGGAGCCTCCCTCGGCCACCCTGGCCAGCTGCCTGTGTGCGGGATGTGCGCCATATATGGCGCACATCCCGCACGCAGCGACCGCCTTACGACAGTAGGAGACCGGTCGTATTCTTTCCCCATGCCCAGAGGAAACCCTTCACCGAAGCTTGCGATCACCGTCGATCCCGACGTCCACCGCCAGGTCGTCGAGGCGGCCGCCGCCGAGGGTGTGAGCGTGCCCGCCTGGATGACCGCCGCGGCTCGCCGAGCGCTGAAGATTCGCGACGGGCTCGCCGCGATCGCCGAGTGGGAAGCTGAGCACGGGCCCTTCACCGCGGCTGAATTGGACGAGGCTCGACGCCGAGTAGGGGCCGTCACCGATCGCCGGTCGGCGTGACCGCCATCCTCTACGACGCGGGAGCACTGATCGCCGCGGAGCGCAACGACCGTGCCTTCTGGGCCGATCACCGGGCACGGCTCGAGCAAGGAACCATCCCGGTCACGCCCGCCCCTGTCGTCGCCCAGGTCAGCCGGTCACCTCGCCAGGCGCAGCTTCGCCGCCTGCTTCACGGATGCGACATCACCCCTCTCACCGAGGACACCAGGCATCGCGTCGCCCGAGCCAGCACTGACGACATCGTCGGCGGGACGGTCGTCGCCGAAGCCGCCGCCCGGTCCGCGGCAATCATGACAAGCGACCGAGCTGACATCGCCCACCTGCTCCACGCCTCAGGCGCCGATCTCTCCATCATCGACATCTGACCGGCGACCGCAAAGCGACAAATCGGCGGCGTCAGGCCAGGATCGGTCCCCGGTGGACCCAGGCGGAGAGGTCCGGGGCGGCGAGCGCTCTCACTCGGGCGTCATAGCGGCGGAGGTCGCTGTCGTTCAGGATTCGGCGCCACTGGCCGCTGGAGCCCTGGTTGAAGAACCGCTGGTTATCACGCCAGAGGTTGTAGGAGGTTTCGGGGGCGACGTCGTCGGCCCTCCTACGCATCTCGCTGAACGTCGCCGCCCGGACCAGCTCGGGCCAGCGGTCAGCCGGTACGGCGATGCCTAGCAGGTCGGCCAGGCGGCGCATCTGTCCCTCCAGGTCGGCTTGGAGCTCGTCGTAGTGGAGCAGGATGACGTTGTCGTAGCCCCTCACCTCCCAGAAGGAGGAGAGGTGGTGGAGACTCCCGATCATGCCGCTCACTCCGCCCTCGGTCGGCGGCGTCGGATCGTCGACCCACTGCCAGAACCGCTCGATCTCGGAGTCGGGCAGCGCTGGCAGGCCCTGCGACAGCTCGTCTGGAAGATCGTCGAGGCCCACCGCCGCCCGCCGGGCCTCGAACAGCGCGGACGGGTCCATGTTGGCCATGTGGTTACCGAAGGACAAGGCCACGTCCCGGGGATCCCGGCCGACGCATATATAGGTGACCTTCCCGTCGAAGGGCAGCCCGTCGAGGGGGGTGTGCGACTTGATGAACCGGCGGTGCCGCTGCGCGTCGAGGTCGGCAAGCACCGCCTCCAGAGGGCGCGTCAGCATGTCAAGCCAGGGGGACAAGAGCCCGAGGGGCCGGGCAAAGGCCGGCGTCTGGAAGATCAGCAGGGCACAGATCATCTGCGTCCAAGTCGTCCCGGACTTGGACGGGGTGCTGATCACGATGTCGCCCGGCCGAAAGGCGAAGCCCTCCCACCGGGCGCTGTCGGCCACGATATTCCGGTACCGAACGGCTGCGCTCACTCCGCCCTCCCGCGTCACCCGTGACGTATGCGCTACCACACTTATACTCGCAGCGCCGGTGATACTGGCGGGCATGGAGCGGTCTTACCTCGATCACGCCTCGGCAAGTCCCCCGCACCCCGCCGCGATAGCCGCGTACTCGCAGGTCGCGGACCAATTCTTCGCCGACCCGACCCGCCGCCACCGTGAGGGCCGGGCGGCGCGCGACCTGCTTGAGCAGGCCCGCGGGGTGGTCGCCAAGACCTTGGGTGGCTCGCCGGACCGCTGCCTGTTCACCTCGGGCGGCACCGAGGCGGTCCACCTGGCCGTCCGTGGCGCCGCGCGGGCGAACCGTACCCGCCCAGCCCGCGTGATCTCGGCGGCGGTCGAGCACTCGGCCGTGCTCGCCGCCGCCGACCAGTCGGGCGTGGAGCACGTGCGCGTTCCCGTCGACCGCGTAGGGCGCATCGACTTGGACGCCTTGCGGCAGGCGCTCCGGGCGGGGGCGCTGCTCGTAAACCTGCAGCATGCGAACCACGAGGTTGGCACCATACAACCGGTCCGCGAGGCCGCGGCGCTGTGCCGTGAGGCTGACGCGCTGCTCCACGTCGACGCCTGCCAGACGATCGGCCGTCTGCCCGTGTCCTTCGACGACCTGGGCGCCGACCTCCTGTCGTGGTCGGCGGCGAAGTTTGGCGGTGGCCGAGGATCCGGAGGTGTGCTGTGGTGGCCGCGGGCACGGCTGGCTGGCGTATTGACCGGAGACGAGCGGGAGCACCGGCGGCGCTCTGGGCTCGAGCACCTGCCCGGGATCGTCGCGGCGGCCGAAGCGCTGCTCCAGCTGAGGCCCAACGACCCCGAAGGCCCGGCGGCGGAGGAGGCGGAACGAGCGGACACGCTACGGCGGCGGCTCCGCGAACGGCTCACGCAGACGGTTGAGGACCTAGCAGTCCACGGTCCCGAGGATGGCGCGCTGCCTCATCTCGTCGCCGCCTCGGCGTTGTACGTGGAGGGCCAGGCACTGGTCGACGGGCTTGACCGAGCCGGCTTCGCCGTCCACTCAGGCTCCTCGTGCGCGACGACATCGGGTGAGCCCTCCCACGTCCTCGTGGCCATGCACGCGCTCACGCACGGTCACATCCGTGCCTCGTGGGGACCGGATACGACGGCCGCCGAGCTGGAGGCCTTCGCCACCACGGTCGGCGACGTGGTCGGACAGCTCCGTGCCCACCTCGCCCCCGGCACGAGAAGCCACCGGTAAAGTAGCGCGCGTGACGGAACCTCTGGTCGTGGACTCGCTAGGCAAGTCGTGCCCGGTGCCGGTGATTGAGCTGTCAAAGGCGATGAACACCGTGGAGGTCGGAGCCGAGGTCCTCGTCCTCGCGGACGACCCCGGCGCGAAGATCGACATCCCCGTGTGGTGCCGCATGAAGCGCCAAGAGCTGGTCGACGTCCGCGAGGAGCGAGGAAACTGGTCCTTCCTCGTCCGCCGCGCCCTCTAGCGGGCCGTCCTCACGTTTCTGGTTGGCCGTGACGGGTAGGCCGGCCGTGAGCGGAACCTGAGGAGTACGTGACCGTGTACGTGACGTTCGTGGTGATCGCCCTGCCGCTCACCGCGCTGGTGGCACATGCTGCGTTCACGCACGCGCTCGAGATCTCGGGCAAGCGGCGACCGCCGCTCGACATCGCCGTGGCGGCGCCGCGGCAGCTGGATGTCGGCTGATACCTGATGTCTGGCAGCCCACCTCGGCACGGGTCGTCCAAAGCCGCGCCCGGACACGGGAGGGCGATGGCGTTCGTTACGGGCGCCCTCGCGATCCTGGTCTGCGTCGTCTTGGCAGCCATCTCCCTGGCGCTGCTCGGCGTCGGAATGCCTGGACCGCCGCGCTTTCCTGGTCCTGGAGGGCCGGCCGCGTTCCTGATCGCCGGTATCGTCTACGGGGCGCTTGCGGCGCTGTTCGCCGTGGCCGCCTTCGGCGTGTTCACCGAGCGCGGGTGGGCATGGACCTTCGCGGTCGTCGTGAACTCGGTCGCACTCTTACTCACCCTGGTGCGCCCGGTCGCTGCCGGCCACGTCACGCCCGACGTCCTCCCACTCGTCGCGCTGACATGCCTGGCACTGCTCCTGTTGGTGTCGCGGCCTGGCCGCACCGCGCTGCGCGGCGGGTGACAGGCGTTGGGTCGATACCGATGTCTGGGTGGTCGGTGCGGATCCCACCGTCCTACTCGCCACGACCGGCTGACCCTGTCATCTTCGTGCCCCTAAGGGCTTGGGCATGGTTAACTTGTCTGTTTTGAGCGGATTGAGGCGCCGCGCAATGCGGGGGGTGTGTCGACTGAGTCGTCCATACGACGACCGAGCCGACACACCCGCACGGACTCACACACCCGCAGCCCGTGAACCTGCCTTCCAACCATGTTATTTGCGCCCAGAGCCTTCCAGCTGACAGTCATGGCAGCGAGTGCCCGCCTTGACCAAGCGCTACACGGCGACCGGCCAGGCCTATTGGAACGAATCGCCGCAGGCGCAGGAGCTTTTGGCGTTCGGGTTGTTGATCTGGAAGCCGGCGCCCATCAGGCTGTCGACCCAGCCTGACTCCTCTTCGAGGCTCCCACCTGGGCTTTCATCGACCCCCTGCGTCGAGCATCTCACTTCTCCTGATGCCTCTTTGTATCTCTCCATAGCGCCACGTGTTCAGAGGTCGGGCTGCAAGTCGGGCTGCATGGATTCCCAACCCCTTCGCGGGTCGGGTGAACGAAAAGCAGGGACCGCCCGCCTTCCGTTTGGCGACGCAGCGGGCGGTCCCACGAGCTACCCACGAAGGGAGCTGCTGTGACTGTACGCGTCAAGAAACCGACGCGTTGCGACGACCACGAGGCGCGCCGTGCGGCGGCCTGGACGCAGATCGATGCCCGGCTGGCTGACCGGTTCCTCGACGTGATGTTGCTCGCGAAGGAGCTGAACGCCGCGCCAGGAGCGGCGCACCGGTTCGTCGAGGTTCGCCGCACGCTGCTGGAGCTGGCCGGCCAGCCGGCGCTGCCGGATGATCGCCTGTCCGTCCTCGATCAGCTGTTGGAGCTCGACGGGGTTCACGAGGTGCTCTACGGGCGCGTGGCCAGACGCGTCACGTACGAGCTGGCCGCCGGGATGGACCTGTCGACGCTGCCGCGTATCTCGGCGGACTGTAATCCGGACTTTGATCTGTACCCAGAGTTCCCTGAGGTCGGGCGGACCTATGGCTGCCAGGGGTGGTTCGAGTGACCGCCGCCGAGGGGCTGCCCGGACTGGCCGGGCTGGCGGCGCGGCTGTCCGACGTCGCGCAGCGGCTCGACACTGCTGGCCGGCGGTGGGAGGACGGTGAGGACACACAGGCCACCCTGGCCGCCTTCCTCCGCGCCCTGGCCGACCTAATCGAGAGCCGCGCTGCGCTGCAGGCCGCCGCGCAGGCGCACGCTTACGAGATGGCTGAGTCGGTCGAGGAGCTGGCCGGCGAGGTCACCGCCGCGCTCGGTTGGATCCAAACCGGCACGCGCACACCGGCCATGCCGGTCGACATGGACACCGGCGTGGCCCGCCTCCGCGACGTCGTCCACCGGCTCAACGTCCTCGCGGCCACCGAACCTAGACACGAGGGAGCACACGATCGCGGCTGAAGTCTTGTCCGTCGCTCGTTGGGGCGTGGAGGGACACCGCCCGCTGGTTGAGTCGGACCGTGGCTCAGGTGGAGCGCTGCCTGGCCCTCGGCGAGCTTCCCCATCTGGCAGTCGGAACCGCAGGTTCGTGCCCGCGCCCGCCGTACTCGGGCTCGTCGACGAGGCGATGGCCGGCTGGGACCCTCACGGTTCCGGTCGGCCCAGCTGCCCGCCAGCGCGGGCTACCTCGCGGACCTCTTCGAGCTGCTCGAGGTCATTCAAGCCCTGCTGTCCGCGTGTGCCTGTTTCCGGATCTGCCGGCGATCGGCGTGGCCGCCGAGTTGCCGAACGCCAGCAGCAGCTCGAGCAGCTCGCCGCCAGCCCGCAATCCCGCTACGGCGAACCGGTCGACCTATGACGCTTCCCATTCACTCCAAGACGGCTACGGCCCGGGCAACCCTTCCCCGCCCGGGTCGTAGCCCGTCGCTCGCGGCGCCTCGGCCGCCGCGCGGCTTGGCGTCGGCCAACCATGGGCGCGAGCGCTGCGCTGCGGGGCCCTCGCTGGCGTCTGGTCGTGTATGGGGAGCGTGTCAAGTGCCGCCGTCAGGCGGTCCCGAAGGGACGCGCAGCGCACTTTACACGCGGTCATCCTCCAGGTTTCACGATGGGTCGAGGGGTCCGGGCACCGGACCCCTTACCCCGCCGCCTTTTCGCCTCCTCCCGCACTCCCTCGACGGGCCTCGCGCGCGCCTCGGGCGCGGCGTCGGCACTCATGGCTGGCCGACCTCGAGCACGGCTGCCTTCGAGCTTGGTGGTGTCGTGTTTGTCCTGGTTTATGCACTTCGCAACGCGAGTGCACGTGTGTGCGGTTGGAACGGCGGCTTAGTTGAAGGTTCAAGGACAGTGTGATTGGGCGGTTCGTTTTGGGGGTGGTGTGCTGATGGTGACGGTGAAGCCGATTGTGTCGGCTGAGTATTATCTGAACAAAGTTGCTCTAGAAAAGCATGATTACTACATCGGCAATGGTGAAGGGCCAGGACGCTGGACCGGCGAGTACGCGCAGCAGTTGGGCTTGTCGGGTGAGGTGATCGCGGAGCAGTTCAAGGCGTTGTGCGAGGCGATCCCGAAGCATCCAGAGACGGGTGAGTCGTTGAAGTGGCGGCCCAACACCAAGGTCCAAGGCTGGGATGGGGGTGTGTCTGAACTGCCCCGCCCATCCAAGACGGCGGTCTTGATCCAAGGATCATCGGGTATCCATCCGGGTTGGGCGAATGAGACGGTCGGAGAGCATGCGATCGAACTCGGCTTCCGCCCGTCGATCGGAGCGCCTGGCCAGGGCGATGGTCAGCCAGGCGCCCACCAGGCCGGCGATCACGGCCGAGGTGACGAGCCATGGGACGAGGTGGTGCGTGGCGAGGACGAGCTGTGCTTTCATGAGGGATCCCTTCGGGGTGTATGAGGCGAGCCCGCCACACGACTTCGGTAGATTGTCGGACGGGCTCGCCTCGAGCATTTGTGGGGAGTCTCACGACGGCCCCGCGCGTGGCCAGTGCGCTATTCCGTTGCCGGCGCCTCCTTCCCCCTTCATGAATGCCCCATTTGTCACGACTGGACCGCCTCGCCAGCGGGTCTCGCTCGCTCCTCGACCAGCCATGACCTCTTCACGTAGAACGCTGTTTCGTCGAGCCACATTTTTTACCCAAGAATATACTATATTTATTGCGGGTAAAACGAGAGTAGTATCGGGTAATACGAGAGGACATGGGACCTTGACCGGTACCCGCCCGGCTCGGACCATGTCGGGTACATTGCCAACGTGGAGGTTCACGAATGCGTCTCTACCGACTCAACGGTGACGACTGTGATGATTGGCCCGCTTGTCCGGCGGTTTTCGACACGGACGGTTCGGACATCTTGGTTCAGGGGTTGGAGGTGACCGACCCGGCGGTCCTCGCCGAAACGATGACCGGCCCTGGCGAACGGCTGGTCGCGATACCCCGCGATAAGTTCCAGGAGGCGATTACACGGCTGGCGAAGCGATGTTGACCCTCGAGGAGGTCAGCCGCCTGCTGCTGGACTTCACGTCCAGCTGCTTTCGGCTGGAGACCCTGCAGGTCTACCGAGCCGAGGGTGAAACGGAGCGGGTGGCGGCGTTCGAGGCCGGACACCCACTGCCCCGCCGGACGCCCGAGACCAGCCCCTGGCTGCGCCTGATCGCCGATCACGCCGCCGCCGGCCGACGGATGTACCGGGCGCACGTGATCGAGCGACCACTGACCAGTTACATTCGTTACGAATTGCACAGCTATCGAGATACAGCAGCCGCAGGGTTCGAGACGTTCATCGCCGAGCGCTCATGGGACCCGAGCCTCGACGGGCTGCGAGAGGACTTCTACCTGCTCGACAACGCGAGGGTCGTGGTCATGGACTACGACGACGGTCGCTGTGGCGGCGGGGACGAGGCCCCGGCTGAGCTGCTCGACGAGTACCGCCGCCAGCGGGACATCGCACTGCGGTTCGCCGTCCCGCTCGACCAGTACCTGGCCAGGATCGACGCATGAGCCCAGGGCGGGACGCCTCTCCACAGCGGCTACGCCTGGCGGCCTCTCTCCGCCGCCTGCGGCACGCCGCCGGGCTGTCCGGTGAGGAGTTGGCCTCCCGCCTTGGCATCTCCCAATCCAAGCTCTCTCGCCTAGAGCTGGGGGACTCGGTTCCGCAGGTCACCGATGTGTCCCGCTGGGGCGAAGCAACCGGAGCGCCGCACGAGACGATCACCGAGCTGATCACCCTGGCCGAGGAGGTGGCGACCGAGGCGACCCTGTGGCGACGATCCCTGCGTCGCGGCCTCGGTCGCCTCCAACGGGATGTCCAGGCTGTCGAGACGTCCGCGATGACCATCAGCAACTTCTCCCCGGTCGTCCTACCCGGGTTGCTACAGACCCCGGAATACGCGCGCCGCCTCGCCTTGCTCGCCTTTCCCGAGGGGCGGCCCGACATCGCCGAAGGCGTCGCGGCACGAATGGCACGCCAAAGCGTCGTCTACGACGAATCCAAACGGCTCACGTTCGTGATCGCCGAACCCGTGTTGCGCTGGAGGCTCGGCCCACCCCCGATAATGCGCGCCCAACTCGACCGCATCCTCGGCGTCTCGGACCTACCCAACGTCCAGGTCGGCATCTTGACCCAAGACCGCGAGCTGACCACGTGGTACTCGCACGGGTTCAACCTCTTCGAGGACCGCATCGACGACCAGGACCCGGTCGTGCACGCCAGCACGCTCACGACCGGCGTGACGGTGACGGACCCGGCCGACGTAGACCGCTACCGGCAGGTGTTCACCCGCCTGCGGGAAGCGGCGGTGTTCGGCGACCAGGCGCGGGCGCTCCTGCGTGGCGCCTGAGGCCGCCGAGAGTTTCGGCATGAGCGAAAGCTACCAGCCTGCGGCGCTTGGCCGGCCCTGCGCACCGTCGACAGGGATGTTCGCGCCATTGATCCAGCGTGCACGGTCGGATAAGAGGAAGACAATGACATCGGCGACTTCCTCAGCACTGCCTAGCCGACGCGAAGGGAAATCGCGCTGTTTAAAGTCCTCGAACACCTCTGGCTCCCGTGCACGGTACAGATCCCAGCCGCCTCCCGGGATCATGATTGACCCTGGACTGACTGCATTCACGCGGATGGCGTCCGGGGCCAGCTCATGGGCTAGGGCGGCCGCGACGTAGATTTCGGCGGCCTTTGCCGCTCCGTACTGGGCTTTCGGGGCTGGCTTCCAGCCAGAGATCGAGGAGACGATGACCACTGCCCCCCCACCGCGCTGACGCATGTGGGGGGTGGCGGTGCGGGTGGCGCGGGTGGTGTGGCCGATGTTGAGGTCGAAGGTGCGGGTCCAGTCTTCGGGGGTGGAGTCGAGGAGGGTGCCGCCGAAGGCGGCGCCGACGTTGGCGACGAGGAGGTCGACGCCGCCAAGGTCGTGGGCGGCTTCGTCGACGAAGCGCTCGACTTCGCCGGGGGTGAGCACGTCGAGTTCGTAGCCGCGGGCTTGGACGCCGAGGGTCTCCAGTTCGGCCACGGTGCGTTTGAGGTCGGTGGGGGTGCGGGCGCAGATGGCGACGTTGCAGCCTTCGCGGGCGAGGCTGAGGGCGGTGGCGCGGCCGATGCCACGGCTCCCGCCGGTGACGAGGGCGACCTTTCCGGTGAGGCCGAGGTCCATTAGGCGGCTCCGACGTCAGGAGGAAAAAAGTGCACGGAACTGCTCCTCGAGGTCTCGTACGGGCGATACGCCGACTCTCATTTTGAGGTCGCGGAGCAGGTCGCTGAGGCGGGCGGCCATGGGGTCCGTCCGCCGGCCCTGCGCGCAGATGTCGAGACACTCACCGACAAGCTCGGCTGCTCCGCCGAGCTCGTTCTGCTGGATGAACGCGCTGGCGAGATCGACGCGTGCGAACACGCGAGCGACAGGCCAATCAGCAGCGGCGGCATCGCAGAGTACGATCGCCTCACCGGAACACGGCTCCGCGCGCTGGGGCAGGCCGAGCCACGTGTAGCAGGTGCCCGCGTAGTACGGCAGGTAGGGGTAGGCGAACGAGAAGATGCTCGTGGTCGGCGTCCCTACCGCGCGGTCGAGGTTTCGCTCGGCGGCCGCGAGCGCGCGCTCAGCAGCGATGCGGTCCCCAACGCGAGCGTGAGCACGGGCCTCCTGGGCATAGAGCCGAACTACCGTGATCGAGCCGTCGGGTGCGACGTCCAGGCCGGCCTGGGCGAGCGCGATCGCGTCCTCAGGACGGTTCTGGTAGGTGGCCGCCAGCGCTTGCGTCCCGCGTACCCAACCCACCAGCTCGCCGTGATCGACCTCACGTGCGAGATGCAGCGCGGTGCCGGAATGGCTGTCGACCACGCCGTCTTGGCCCAGGTCGAAGGCCGCATGACCGATGAGCGCGCTGAGCCAGCCAGCCACCGCGTAGAGCTGTGCCCGTTGGGCCAGCGTGTGCCGCCCATTCAAGAGCTGGGCGACGTATTGCCGGGTGGCGCGGGCTGCCTCGAATGTCTGAGAGGGCGGGCTGTGGAGGTAGTCCAAGCCGAGCCGTTCCACCCCGAGACTGAGCTGCTGCAGCGTCTCAGGGCCGAGGTCGGACGCTTCGATCAGCCGGTCGAGGTCCACGGACTCGAGGTAGGCCGCAGTGGCAAGACCACCGGTGAGGGCAGCGATCGCCCGTAGCGCAAGCCGGCGGTCCGTGTCGTCCCCCTGTTCGCCTGTGTCGTCGCTGGCCGGGCGGGTCACCTCAGCCCAGAAGTCTTGCTGCTGTCCAGGTGTAGCGCGTTCGAGGGCGGTGTCCAACGCCTGCTGCATGACCAGGCTGATCTTACGGACGGCGCCCGTCTCCCAGTTCTGGACGCTCTTGGGAGCTACGCCGAGGAGCTCGGCGAACTCTCTTCACGGCTCAGCCGGTCTGCCTCGCGTAGAGCCCGTACGTGGAGCCCTTTCCACTTCACGGCGTTCCTCCCTCGCTTCTGCCAGCGCTATTGAACGTGTCGCAGGGTCAGACGAGGGAGAGTTGCTCGTCCAGGTTGACGGCACATGACAACCCAACCCAATGGGCGGGGAAGCGAGCCCGGACACCGCGTATACGCTCTATGCCCATCGCATAGCCCGCCTGGACGGCAAGGTTTAGTGCGCGAGCCAGTTCGGCGCAGGCCTGTTCGGGCTCGTCTTGCAGCACTCGTGCGGCGGCGATATCCGTCAGCGCGATCACGTGCCAGCGTGGCGACTGCACAACCGTCAGGGACGTGTTCAATGCGTCGACCGCTTCGGCTGACCGACCGATCAACACCAAGCCGACGCCCATGTTCTGGCTCGACAGCTCAGGCCCAGTGGGGTAGCGGCGCGCGAAGAACCCGCGCCCGTCAGTGTGTCCTCTTTGTCCGTTGGCAATCTCGGCGGCTTCCACGGCCCGGTGGAAGCCGCGCGCATCCCTGGCTGCGGCGAGTTCTGCCGCCAGCCACCAACCCACCCACGCACGCGTGTGGTCGTCAGCCCGTCGCGCGTGAGCGGCAGCTCCCTGCAACAGGTTCACGGCGCGGGCGGGGTTGCCTCTGCGGCCTCCAGTAGGCACCGACGAGTACAGGATGCTCGTGGAACCGAGAGCCTGAGCTTGCAGCATAGGATCGCCGCTGTCCTCGGCCACGCCCCGAGCAAGCGCGAAGTAGCGGCGCGCGGTGAGACGATCGCCGTCCGCGAACGCGAGCTTCGCGGCCTGCGAGCATGACCCGACGACCGTCTTCTCCAGCCGCCGTCTGTCAACCTGAGCGCGCACGTCGCGATCCAGCAGTCTGATCGCTCCGTCGGCCTGCGCGCTCACCAATGGAGTCAACACGTCCGATCGAGTAACCGTATGCAGGTCTGCGAGCGCGTCGGTAACGTCTTCATGAGCAGCGATCAGCTTCGTATCCACGGGGCGATCGCCGTGTGTGCTGATCCGCTCTAGCGCCTCAGACGGGACCCACAGCGCCGTGAAGCTTCCCACCGCGAGGATCTTGGCGGCTGTCCTACGATCCGCGTTGTCCTCCTCGTCTGGACTGCCGTTGGAGGTTGCGGCGTCCAACGTAGGGGTGCAGACCAGTGCGCGCATCTCGGCATGGGTCAACGCCAGCGCCTTGCGCATGGCGTCTAGGTTCTGCGGCGTAGGGCTCTTCTTGCCCCGCTCGTAGTCGGAGATCAAAGCGCGTGGTACGGGCCAGCCCTGGACCTGACAAGCGTTGGACAGGTCGTCCTGGCTCATGCAGCGCAACGCGCGCAACTCGACCAAGATCTTGCCGCTGATCGGGATACCTTCAGGCATCGCACCCCCGTTTTCCCCGTCGAAGAGCGTCAACCGTACCAAGCCGGCGCATCTCGGTTGGAGTGGTCATGCCGTAGTGGTCACATCGTTGGCGTCTCGTGCCTTCTGGGCGGGGTGGGCGGCGATCACGCTGGGATGGCACGCATCCGATATGCGTGTGGGAAGGGAAGTGGGGACGCGGCAAGCCCCCGGCACCCGGTAGGGCGTGTCGCACCACAACCGGATACCACATTGGGAGTCCCATGTTGGCCATCATCGTCCCGCCAGGCAAACCAGCGATCGACGAGATGGACGCCGGGTACTACTCGGCTCCTGTGATATGGGACGAGACCGAGTGGGCTTCTCCTACTCCCTGCGACCTCAAATGGATCATTCGAAAGATCGCCGAGTTCGAGGTATTGGGCCGTCTCGACACCCCGTGTCCGGTGTGTCATCGCAAGTGGGTTGCCGTGTGGGACCCGTGGCGGCCGGGCGGGCGTGGTCACGCCCTGTGGATCGAGTCCTAAATCCCAGTGGACCAGTAGCGCCCGCAGCGAAGCCGGGGTTAAGCGGCATTGGGGGGCGCCGTGTCGGCATCGCCAAGTCGATGGGGTACTCCAGTGAGAGAGGCCTTACGTCTGATTGATGCATCATGACAAGTCGATTTCAACCCTTACATCAACGATGACGCCGCGTACTTCCTTGAAGTCGTTCATCCATATCTGCTCAGATACCGCTTTGTAAATCCTCCTGGGTCGACTACCGAGAAATGTAGAGGGAGCCGGCGGCACCTTGTTTACTCTGCCGTAGTAATAACGCAGCGCGGCCTCGGTTTCGTGCTCGCTGGCAAGCTCGTACGCCTTCGCCTTGACGTAGACGCCCTCGCCCGTCCCTTCAGGCACGGTGGAGTCATAGATGACGAGGAATACGCTAGGGTTGTCCCGTATATTTCGTGAGTGAGCACTGTCGATCGCAGACGCCCAATAAAAATTGAAGTCTTCGTCGTAAGCCGCGTATACGGGCGAGTTCCACGGATGCCCCGCGCCATCCACAGTTGCTATGGTGACGTAAAGTATTTTCGAGAGAATCTCTTTAGCCCTTGTAGCGTCTGCCCTTCGCATGGTCTATCTCGGGGCACTACGAGCCCGGCAGCGCGGCTTCGATGCGGTAGCTGAGGCGGTGACGGTCGGCGAGGAGGCGGAAGTCGTTGACCTTGAAGGGTTGGCCGTCGGCGTCGTAGACCGTCGAGAGGAGGTGGATGATGCCGGCGTCGGGCCGGGCGCGGAGGCGCTCGCGCTCCTCGGGGGTGGCCAGCCGGAAGTGGAGGTCCTCGACGGCGTAGGCGACGCGCTTGCCGAGGTCGCCTTCGAGGACGCTCCAGTCCATGGCAAGCATGGGTCCTGGCTGGGTGATGGCGGTGCCGGCGACGAGATTGGCGGGGTAATAGCTGTCACAGGTCATCACGGGCTCCCCTTCAACCGTGGTGATGCGACGGCGGGTCCAGACCTCAGTGCCCTCGTCGAGGTTGAGGCGCTGGGCGATCTCGTCTGGCGCGGGTACAGCAAGCACGTCTTGCACCTCTTCGGTAGGGGGCCGGATCTGCGCGGCGGCGACGGGACCGTGGCCGAGGTAATCGGGACCACGACTTCCGGTTCCACGGGTCACGAATCGCTCGGTGGACCGCAGGATCATCGGCGGGTGAGAACGGACGGTCGTCCCACGCCCCGGTGCCGACTCGAGCAGGCCCTCCGCCTTCAACCGGCCGAGAGCAAGACGCACCGTTGTACGGGAGACGCCATGCTTCGCGGCGAGCTCCTCCTCGGTGAGGAGCCGCTCCCCCGGGGGTGGATCACTGGCGCGGATCGCCGCGCGGAGGAGGTCCGCGAGCTGCTCGTACAGCGGCTTCGTGCTGTGCGGGTTCAGGACCATCGATGATCCACCTAGCGGGTCCGGTCGTAGGGTCTGGGCCGTTACCCTACCGTACTTTGGTCCTACAAAGTAAATTGCACCGGCCCACGCTTTGGTGTAACGTTCCGCCCAGAGATATTGGGTATAACGTTACTCCCTAGTTGTCCCGGGGAGCAGGGGGATGTCACGAGTCATGGTTTCACAAGCTCCTTCGCTCGCTTCGGAACCCGCCGCTGCGGTGAGCGCTTCGATTCGCGAGGATCACCGCTCTCGAACCGCGCTGGAAGACCTGCCGCCTACCGTGACCGTGCCGGAGGCTGGGCGGATCTGTGGGATCGGGCGGAACGCCGCGTACCGTGCGGCGGCGGCCGGTCAGTTGCCGACCATCCGCATCGGGCGGCGGCTGCTCGTGCCGACGGCGCAGCTGCTGCGCATGCTCGGCGTCGAGGAGCGCTGATGCGGGGCAGCGTGTTCCAGCGAGGGTCCAGTTGGACTGTCCTGATCGATCGGGGCAAGCACCCGCTGACCGGGAAGCGCCAGCGGGACTGGTACTCGGGGTTCCCGAGCAGGGAGGCGGCCGAGAAGGAGCGGACGAGGCTGCTCCGTGAGCTGGACACCAACCAGTACGTCGACCCGTCCAACCAGAGCCTGGAGCACTACCTGCTCGAGGAGTGGCTGCGGGTGCGCAAACCCAAGCAGCGGAGCACGGGCCGCGGGCACCGCGGGCAGCTCAGCATCCAGACCTGGGCGACCTACCGCCTCTACATCGAGGTCTACATCGTGCCGATCATCGGCGCCCTCCCGCTGCAAAAGGTCACGGCGGACGCGCTCGATGCGCTCTACGACCAGCTCGAGGAGTCGGGCGGCAAGGAGGGCAAGGGACTGTCGGCCAAGACCGTGGTCAACGTCCACGGCGTGCTTCACAAGGCGTTCGAAGATGCGGTGAAGCGCGGGAAGATCCTCACGAACCCCGCGCAAGCCGTCGACGCGCCGAGGGCTCAGCGGCCGGCGCACAAGATCTGGACGGTCGAGCAGCTCCGGACGTTCCTCGAGCACGTCCGCCAGGATCGGCTCTACGCCGCCTGGCTGCTGTTCGCGACTACCGAGATGCGTCGCGGAGAGGTCGCGGGGCTCACGCGCGAGGACCTCGACCTCAAGGCCGGCAAGGTGCGCATCCACTGGACGCTCGGGCTGGTCGACAACAAGGCGACGTGGAAGCCGAGGCCCAAGAGCGAGGCGGGCGAGCGGGTGATGTCCCTGGACCCCGCGACGGTCGACGCGCTCCGCGCGCATCTGGCCGCGCAGGCTCAGGAGCGGCTCCAGCTCGGGCCCGCGTGGAACAGCAAGGCCACGGACTGGCTCGGTCAGTCGAGAGAAGACCTCGTGTTCGCGTGGCCGGACGGCTCGATGATCAACCCGGAGCGGTTCACCGCCTGGTTCCTCAACCACTCACGCGAAGCAGGGCTCCCGAGAATCCGGCTGCACGATTATGCCGACCTCTTCGTTATGCCGACTGAACAGCGAAACATGCTGGTCACAGGCGTGAGTGGCACGATGAGGTCGGCATAATCACTGACCGTCGCGAAGACGAGCTCGGGTGTCGAGGTGCAGTAGTAGTACTCATCCCATGACGCGCATTTGGAACGCTTCGACCGCTTCCCCCTTGCTTCTTCCCGCCTCCTCCGAACGGGGAGGTGCCGATTAGCGCCTCGGATTATGCCGATGCCCTCAACCCG
>Ga0187893_10005116_pt1 | contig 23953 bp, 26 predicted proteins | sample MA1701074metaG_FD_139574 | JGI IMG/M metagenome (GOLD analysis project Ga0187893, IMG submission 139574) | White microbial mat communities from a basaltic lava cave in the Kipuka Kanohina Cave System on the Island of Hawaii, USA - MA170107-4 metaG ...
ACGCATAGCTTCGTTGGTATCTTCCTCCTGCTCCTTATCCTCTCGCCCCTTTTCTTCGTAGACTCTCTGATCCTTTGGGCGCTGGTCATCGGCTACGTCAGTCATCTGCTCATCGATACGGCGAATAAAGCCGGAATCGAACTCCTCTACCCTTCCCGCCTGCGCGCCTGGTTCCTGAACGATGAACGCTACCGCATCACCGTCGGGAGCAGGGAAGAATTTGTCTTGCTGGTTGTCCTGATGGTGTTCACCGCGGCGTTTTTCCCGGTCACCATCCGCGGCTTCACCGGCACCCTGCACTATCTGTTGGGAGATACCGAATCAGCGGTCACGGACTTTTATCGCTATATGCCTGGCCACAGGGTGGTCGCGGCAGTGACGGCGACCGACACGATCAGCCAGGAGGTGATCCGCGGCGAGTTTCCCGTCGTGGGCGCCAACAGCAACAACGCGCTCATCATCAAGCAGGACGGCAAGCTGCGGGAGATCGGGCCGAGCGGACATCTGCGACCAGAACGGGTGCGGATCAAGAAAGGCGCGCCGCACAAGCTCGTCGAGCAGGAAATCGAAATGGGCGGCCATATCTTCCAGGAGATCGAACCCTTCGTGAAGGATCAGGAGGTCTACCTCTTCGGTACCTTGCACATAATCACGGATAAGAACCCGCTGGTCAGAGTCGATGCTTTCAATCCTATTCGCCGCTCTGGTTCGACCTTGGTGCTGGAATACGCGACGTATGACGACCTTGTTACCCAGGGCTTCCATCTGACACCGGTGGAACAAGGAACACTGCTCCTGAGGGTTGCATTGCCGCCCGAGGTCTCGGTCCGGCCAGTCTCTCTCACTTCGCCGGAAGGATCGGTTGCTGTCTTCACCGTGAAGGTCAAAGATCTTGCCGATCTCGCTGTGAGCCTGGGCTCTACGATTAAAAAGGGTGACATGCTGGTACGGGACCGGACAGCGGCGCGGGAGCTGGAAGCGGTCAAGGCGGAGATCGCGGGCGAGATGGAGCAGTGGAAAGAAAAGCAGCGTATCGCCGCAGCGGAGCTGGCGGACCTGCGAGAAAAAGTCCGGCAGGAGGAAGGTGTCTTACGCCGGCTGCAGGAGCGGCAAGCGGTCTATAGCAACGCTGCAGACCTACTTGCGAAGGAGCGTAAGCAGCTCAGTGCGGAAATCGAAGCCCAAGAGACCAAGCTTCGCGGACTTCACTCCGACCTGGCACAGAGGGAAATGAAGCAGCGGGTAGAAGAGCTGCAGCATGAGAACAAGCTGCGCGATCTAGCTGGGCGACAGGCAAAACTCGAGGTCGAGGCGGTGGTCTTTTCTACTGTGGCCGGGAAGATCATCAGCATGGAGACGGAGCACGGTGCCGAGAGCATCACGGTCAAGTTGGCCGTCGCCACGAGCAAGATTGCTATGGCTGGATCCGAGGGGGAAAGAGGGTATGCCCAGGAGTGAAGCGGCAAAGAACAAAGAGCAGGAGATACATACCCCTGTGACAGACGACCTGGTGTCGGGCTTTCTGAAGTGGCTGGAGGTCGAGCGCAATTGTAGCCCTGCCACCGTGTACCAGTACGGCCACGACCTGGCCATGCTCAGCGCGCACGCCCGAGGGCTCAAGAAAAAGATCGAAGCCCTCACCTACCAGGATCTGTTCAACTTTCTCCGTTCTTTGCGCGAACGGCGTAAATACCAAGCCCGCTCACTTGCGAGGAAGGCCGCGGCCATCAAGTCATTCTACAAGTGGCTCCTGCGTGGGAAACTCATTGAGCACTCGCCAGCCGAAGCGATCGAGAGCCCCAAGCTGCCCAAGCGCGCGCCGGCGGCGCTCAATCAGGAAGAGCAAGAACGACTGTTCGCCCAGCTCCAGGCCAACGCCTACAACCTGCGCGGTAAACGCGACAACTGCATCCTCCATTTTCTTTTTCACCTTGGCCTGCGGGTTTCTGAACTCACCAGCCTCAAATTTGAGAACATCCGGAAGGATGATGAGGGAGGCCGCTACGCGCAGATTATCGGCAAAGGCGACAAGGAACGGCGAGTACCGCTCAACGATAAGGCCGAGAAGGCGCTCGATGCCTATCTGAGCGTGCGGCCCGAGACCCCGCACCCCTACCTGTTCATTGCTCTGCGTGGGACCAAGAGCCAGAGCAAGATTTCCCCGCGCTCTGTGCAGAAACTGGCGGTGAAGTACCGCAAGACCCTCAACTTGCCCTTGCGCTTCACCCCGCACAAGGGCCGACACACGTTCCTCTCGCGTTTGGTGCAGAACGGGGTGGACATCTCCATCGCCGCGAAGCTCGCAGGGCACGCCAACCTGCAGACGACGATGGGCTACCTGACGCTCCGGAACCAGGACATGAAAAGCGCGGTGGGCAAGCTGTAGGTTGTTAGTGCTTTACAGAAAGTGATTCAAGCAGCTCCATGTATTCTTTACCTAACCCAATGATCTCATCCTGGCTCTCTTCGATTGCTTCAAGCAACGGCGTGATAACTGTGCGGAATAATGTCGGTACTGCTCTTTGATGTCCTCTAACATCTGGACAAATGCCGGGCTGATGACGACGTCCCGCTTGTCCCGCGAGTAATGAGGAGAACTTTTTGTCATCGCTATACCCCCTGCAGTCAGGACCTCCGACCTTCGCCAGCATACAGAAATGCTCGACGGCAGGAAAATCTTATTATGGGTGGTAACAGGAGCCTGGCCGAAGAAGATCTGACCAACTCCGAGATCGAGGAGGAGCTGCGTTACTCCATCTCCACCGGTCTGGTCCTCCTGGGGTTTTTCATTTTCGTTGCCATCCTCAAGCTCATTTTTGGCGATGCCGTGGCCGCCGGCCTGCTGGTCTGTCTGGTGGTGTGGTTCGTGGCGAACATCGGGTTTGCCTCCATTCTCCGTAGACAAACCTCACTGTGTGCGATCGACCGCCTCAACCTCGCCTACCTGACCTGGGAAGTGTTCCTGCTCACCGCCATCGTGCACTACGTCGGCGGTGTAGCCTGGGTCGGCGTGCTTTTCTACACGTTGACCGTGGGCTACTCGGGGATAGGACTCCCCAGGGGACACGGCTACGTTGTCGCCGGCGTCGCGTGCGTCCTGTTCGCAGGCCTGGTCCTGTCGGAGTTCTACGGAGTGGTCTCCCATAGGGACTTCATCGTAACCGGACTTACCCTTCATCAGAATCCAGGCTGGGTAGCGGTGACCGTGCTCTCATCATGCGCTGCGTTGATGTACACCGCGTACACGGGCTCTACGGTCTCTGGACTGCTGCGCCAGCGGCAAGAAGACCTGTGCGCCGCCTATCAAGAGAAGGCACGCGAGCTGGAGCTAGCCCGCTCCGTCCAAGCCAAGTTTCTCAAAGAGCCGCCAGCAATCCCAGGCCTCGACATCGCCGCGGTGAACCTGCCGGCAGCCGAGGTGTCCGGCGACTTCTACGATTTTCTCCCGGCTGGGCCGGGACGGCATCTATTAGTGGTCGGTGATGTAGCGGGCCATGGGATTCCCGCCGCGCTGACAATGTCAGCGGCAATGATGGCGATGGAACTTTCCCTGCGATCGGCCAATGGTAACGGAAGCAGACCGCCTGCGGGCGAATTGATGCGCCGGCTTGCGCAGGAGGTGGATCAGTTTCTCACTGACCGGATCGGCGGTGAGTCATTCATCACCGCATTTTTCGCCCTTTACGACGAAAACGAGGAAGCGCTGATTACGCTGAATCTCGGTCATCCCCATGTGCTCGCTTACCTGACTGCAAGCGGCAAGGCCGTGCCGATGCGCGGAAACGGAGACCGGTACTTGCCACTCATGGCCTCACGGTATGTTCCTTCAGGCCTGGTGAGTGGCAAGGATCCACGGCCCTGGCCGCTGCGGGTCGAGCCGGGCGATGCACTCGTGCTCTACACCGACGGCCTAGTTGAGGCACGGAATGGAAAGGAAGAGTACGGGATGAAGCGGCTGAGAGAGAAGGTAAGAGAGCTGGGGAACAGACCGGCCCAAGAGATCGCCGGCGGCTTGCTGGCCGACGTGCGGGCGTTCACTGGCGACCGAGAGCAGCGTGATGATGTGACACTGGTGGTGGTGAAGAGAACGGCATAGAAGGAGGAGCGCATGGGTGACGCAAAAAAGATCCTCACTGTCGATGGAGGAGGGATAAGGGGAGTCTTCGCTGCCGCTATCATCGAGCAGATGGAAAAAGCGGTGAGCAAACCTGCAGGAGAGATTTTCGATTGCTTCTACGGCACCAGCACAGGAGCCATTCTGGCCGCGGGTCTCGCATCGGGCATGACCGCGGGGGAGTTGAAACAGTTCTACCTGGAGAAAGGGTCCAAGGTCTTCGAGAAATTTCCTTGGTACAGGATCGTCAAGCGCAACCTCTACTGGACCTATTCCAAAAAGGCGTTGGAAGATGAACTCAAGGCCGTTTTCAAGAACAAGAAGATTTTCGATGTCCAGAAGTTGCTCAGTATTCAGATCAAAGACACGCAGACCGGAACGGTAGCCTTTTTCAACAATTTTCCCTACACCCGACAGGAGTACCCTGATCGCAACCTTCCCCTCTGGCAGATCATCCGGGCCAGCACAGCGGCGCCCACCTATTTTGAACCAGAAGCCAACCGCTACATCGACGGCGGAATCTCCTCCTACAACAACCCGTCCTACGCGGCCTTCATCGGAGCCACTAAGTACCTCAAGTGGCCCATGGGGGTGGACAAGCTACGGATCTACTCGGTGGGCACAGGTTATCTCCCTCCTCTGATTCCCAAGGGAACCTTGGATGAGAAGACCAAGCTCCACATGGCTGCGTATATAGTCGAGGAGCTGATGGATGACATCAACCTGCTGCAAAACCAGATCATGAACCGCCTGGAGAACGACAGGAAAGAGTGTTGGTATCGCCGGTACACGATCAGGTTCGAGAAAAGATCTTTTGACCTCTTTGGCGTCCCCATAGAAGGGGTCGACTTTGAGAAAATCTCTCAGCTTGACGGGGTGAGATACGTCCGGGAGCTGGCGCGCATTGGAGAAATCGTGGGGCAAAAGCTGGTGAAGAAGGAGGATCTGACATGAGGAAAGAGGAGAAGATCGTGCTGGTCCCCGTATCAGAAGCACAGCGGCAGGCGATCCGAGAGGCTAGAGAGCAGCTCAATCTGGCTCAGGCTGCCGTGGACAAGATGGCCAGGTTGAAAAAGACCTATGTGTGGTACGTGGAATCAGGAAAAACTAAAAGCACAGATCCGACCCGTCTCACCCGGCTACTACAAGCCCTTCAAAAACAGGCCGAGCGGGCACACGTACCGGCTAGGATCATGGCGAGACTGTCACGAGCGTTGAAGGAAGTAGAAAAGCAAAGATAGGGACAGATCGGACAATGATAAAAGAAACGGTCAGAGCGCGGCTCCAACGATGTCGTGCACCGTCCATGCTGGCTGCTGTTCTATCCCTGTTCCTTGCGTTTTCCTTCTCTTCGGTTAGTGCTCACCCAGGAGGGCGTGATAGCCATGGTGGTCATCAGGACCGGTCGACGGGCAAGTATCACTTTCATGAGGGACCCCTAGCGGGGCAGGAATTCAACTCCAAAGAGGAAGCGCTCAGAGCTCTGAGATCGCAACCTGCTTCCCAGCCTGCAGCTCCATCACCACCCTCCCCTTCCCAACCTTCGCCGGAAGAGACTCGGCCTGCCGCTGCACCACCTTCGGGACAAACAATCACCCTGGCAAGCTGGAACGTCCGCAACCTTTCAAACAGAGGCCGCTCCGAGGCGGAACTGGGCATTATCAGTCTAATCGTCTTTCGCTACGACTTCATCGCGCTCCAGGAGGTACTGGACAGAGAGGTTGTCGAACGGATCAAGAAGATTCTCAAGGAGGATTTCCGCGCGGACTACGCCTTCGAGGTGAGCGAGCAAGTGGGGCACGAGAAGAAGGAACGCTACGCGTTTCTCTGGCGCGCGGACAAAGTCGTCCAGCTGGCGCCAGGAAAATTCTATGCAGACCCGGGAGACAAGTTCGAGCGCGAGCCGTTCTGCGCGTCGTTCCGTGCCGGGACCTTTGATTGGACGATTTGCACGGTGCATCTCCTTTTTGGCAATAACGAGGAGGAGAGGCGGCCCGAGCTGCGCCAGCTTGACGATGTGTACCGCACCTTCCGTGATGCCGGCAGCGAGAAAGATGTGATAATCTGCGGAGACTTCAACTTCGGGCCGGATGACGAAGGGTGGGCCGAGCTGAAGGCCGAGGATGGTATGAAGTTCGCCATTGAGCCACCAGGCAAGACCACGATCGGGGATGTCTCTCTCTACGATAACTGCTGGTGGTCGGCTGCCTCGGCCGAGATCGTTGCCGACAGCAGCGGCATTTTTGAGTTCGACGAGCTGATGTACCCGCCAGGAACCCGTGAGGTAGTGAATCGACTCACCAGCGATCACCGGCCGATCAGTATTCGCGTGAGAATTGACGCGGGGGATGACGACTAGAAGGTCTCTGCTGCCAGAACTTTCTCTTCGAACCCGGGCGGAAGCGTTGACACGTTTTTTGATTCGTGTGAAGGACTCTCAGCAGCAGCTATCTTTTCAACGATTGCCGTCAGGGGGCTCTACGAACCATGGACTCTGCTTTGCCTATGATCGCTTCGGAGAGAAATACCGTACGGATCTTTCGCACGATTATTCGGGGAGAATAGCGTGGAGGCATGGACCCGAGTCCTGCTGGAAAATCGCACTGCACGGACTTCAAGGTAGAGTTCGAGGGCCTCGCGAGAGTGCGACAATCTTTATCTCCTTCTGGCTTGTTCCTCACCGCTCATACGGCAACACCTCGGGCACATCCGAAAGTCTGCGCACCTTCTCCAGGAACGCCGCCGAGAAGTTCGGCGGCGCGTACCTAATCTCCTGGATGCGTAGTAAGGTAGACTTGTGAATCAACACATTGTCCTTGATGAATCGATGGCGGCCTAATCCGATCTGCGGCACGCGCTTTGCCAGCTCCGGCCGCCACTGCAGCTTGGGGAAGAATTCCGCTGGCCACCATCGCGGCGTCAACGATTCATGCTGCAGATCTGTCCACGGGCGCTGAGACGGTTGGGTTCTGTGCAGAATCGTTTCCAGACGCTGCGAATCCACCAGTAGTCCGGCTTCCCTGGCCTCATCCAAGATCCACTCAAACGGTATCCGCCAGAGCCCGCCATCTTCTTCACGATAGCCTCCGCCAACGTCGGCATGCACGCCTGGGAACCACAGTTCCTGAAAGTCCTGCTCTCCTGTCCGCTCCATCAAGTTTTGCCGGAAGAACCACCGCCGCTCGTCCACCGAAACCGCGTGACGGATGACGTCGATGCTCGGGTTATGCGCGGTGTATGGGAACGTTGCGGGTTCCCATACCCAACCTACAGACGATACCGTGTCCCACACGCCAAGAAAATGCACCCGAAAGCGCCTGTCGTTGTCACCCTCGTACACGGGACGGGCAAACGTCCGGCGAAACTCGTCGCAGAGCCTCCAGTAATTCCACTGCTGGCCGCCCTCCTCAGGCTCCTTCGATTTCCGGACCGCTTTGTACAGCCGCATCACGTAAGGCACCAAGTTATAATTTCCACGCGGCAACAGCCCGAGCGCATGGAGCAAACCTGCCAGCACCCGCACCGTGTAGGCCCCGCGGCTGAACCCGAAGAGGAATATTCGGTCGTCCGGCTCCCAGAAGTCCATCAGATAGGAATACGCTTCCTCAACATTCCTGGTCAGCCCAGCACCAAAGGCCAGACCAAACCACTCTGACATTCTCTTTCCCAACGCCGTCAGCGCACCCGGTTCCGGCAACGTGCCGACACCGGGGTCGTAGTAAAGGCGCTGCTTGGCTGGGTCGCAATCGAGCACCTGAGTGAGCCGAACCACATTGGTATTCTGGGGACCAAACTGGTTGTTGGTTCCATCGCAACAAATCACCAGGTTTCGTGGCATGATTGAGACTCCCTGTCGGTTACGACCAGCATCGCTCCCGTTAGGCTAAGCGCTTTTCTCTGCGCTAGCCTTGATAAGTAGGATCAGAAGACAAGGCTCCTTTACAGGCCCTGCTCCTCTAGAGCGTCTGCAATATAGGGTATCGGTACTTCTTTAAGAAAAATCATACCCGGTCTGATTCCGAAGGAATAACACTGACACTCCAGGTTGCTCCTTCCTCACTTCTCACGGGTCGCGCACATTAAGAATTGGTATTTCTCCAGCTGGATGCGCAATGAATACGCAGTGCGTATTGTCGCGCGCATTGCCTCAGTCCCAATACTCAGACCGGGCACGTTGATCTCCTCCTTTGCCTTACAGATGCTGATCATGCTCGCCTTTCCGTGGTCGGCACGCTCTTGTCCGCCAAGTACTCTCTCACCAGCGGTGTGATCTTAAACTGACACTGTTTCAACAACCCCTTGCCACGATGGCGGAGCACATCGGAGGCCCGCAGGCAGGCCCAATCCTCTGGGCGCTGGTAGCCAAGCTGTTTCCCCAGCCATCTCATGTAACGCCGGCGGTTGGTCCGCTGCCGCCAGAAGCCGTTGGGCGCCTTTTTGAATAACCACTCCTGCCAGTCGCCCTCGGGCAGATATTCCTTGAGGATGGCGACGCGTGGGTCTCTAAATTTCTTGAGCAAGCTTCTCCCATACCATTGGCGCAGTTGCTGAGTTGAAAGTTGGTACCAATCCTCCGGCCGCTTAAACCCCAACTGCTGTCCTAACCAGCCCATATAACGATGGCGGTTGACCGGCTTATCCCAAAACCCCTCGGGCACTTGCTGAAAGCGCCACTCCAGCCAGGGGTAGTGCGGTAGGTAATCCTTGACGATGGCGAAGGGCGAGCTCCTGAACTTTATGCGCAGCCTGTCGCCATGCCAGCGCCCCAGCTGCTGAGTCGAGAGTTGGTACCAGTTCTCGGGCCGCCGGAACTCCAGCTGTTGCCCTAACCAGTCCAGGTAACGGCGGCGGTTGGCCCGCTTCTCCCAGAACCTCTTGGGCACCTGCTGAAAGCGCCACTCCAGCCACTCATACTCCGGCAGGTAGTCTTTGAGCAGAGGGAGAAGTGAGTCGCCAAAGAGCTTGAGGAGCCTCGCTCCCCCGTGCTTGATCAGTTGATCCTGAGTGAGGCAGTACCAGTCTTCTGGACGGCGGTAGCCCAGCTGCTGTCCCAGCCAGGCTAAATAGCGGTGGCGATTCGCCCGTTGCTGCCAGAAGCGGCTCGGGGCGTGGACGAACAACCACTCTAGCCAGTTATAGCGGGGGAACACGTCCTTCAGCAAGGCGCTGGGGGAGCTGTGGAATTTCCTCGCTAATAATCCGCCTCCACGGTGGCGCTGGAAGTGGCGTTGTGTGACGCGGTACCAGTCTTCCATCTGCGTGAAGCCCAGTTGTGCGCCTAACCACTCCACGTAACGCTGGCGGTTCTCGGCGAGATCCCAGAAGCCCGAGGGCACCGGGCCGTAGAGCCACAGCCGTGGGTCGCGCGGCTCCTCCACCTCATACCACAATCGCCGTCGTCTGCGCTTGGCCATTGTTTGCTTCGGCCCCTTGCCAGAACGGATGATAATTCACTATTAAGGAAACGTCATGAGTGACGATATGTAGTGAGCGTGCGAGAAATGTCGAGACCACAAACGAGAGCTGAACAGGTCTACCCTGCGGGAACTATCCTTTCCTGCCCTACCGAAAGTTGCGGCCTTGGGTTGTACAAGATCGTGGAACCGGCCTCGTTCGAGGACTTGGTGGTCTTCGATGACGTTAAACTGGCGCGTCTGAATAACATGGTCCCGGTGCGCGACATCTGGCAAATCTTGGCCTGCCCCTTTTGTGGGGCGCGGTTGCTCAAAGACGGCAAAGTCCACACCTTCCAATACGGATGGATGTAGCAGGAGGTTTTCCCCTGAATGGAGGAGGAAAGCGTATGCCTATCACAGAGCAGGGAAGTGAGGGCGTCTCTCTGGCGCCACTTTTCGGAGAGAACAGCATGTTGACGTGGACACGAGCCTTGCTGGAAGACCGCTATTGCATGAACTGCGGGGACGAGATCGAGGGCCTCGCAGGCACGATGGAGTTCCGGGGTCAGCCCCCGCAGGTTGAGCTGGTTGGGCATTTGTGTGAGGCATGCCGGAAATGACAGGAGGAGGTCATACGTTACCGCCGTTCTCTCACCACTAGGGAGGGAATCCCGTCCCGGTACTCGATGTCCATCTCCAGGTTCTTTCCGCTAATCGTCTCGCATGTTCCATCTTTCAGCAGGATGGTCACCACGCCTTCTTCCTCACTTGTCTGGCAGGTGGGCGAGGTCTGATCCGTGGCTGTGCGAAGTTTTCTAAGCCTTCTCTTTTCCGCGGCCCGAAAGGGAATAATCTTTCTCACGTCTGTTCTCCTCTTTTTCTCCCTATCGGCAAGAGACCTCTCAGCCGAAGATCTGGATCCCGCTACTGCCCTTGCCACCCTACTGCGGCAGAACTCCGTTCTCATTGTAGGTGAAACTCATCGCCGACCGGAATCCCCGCGGCTGGTTGCTGACATAGTTGAAGCCTACCTGAACGCCGGCGGCTGCCTGACGGTCGCCTTGGAGATCGGGTCCGATCAGCAACCGGTGTTGGATACCGCCATGAGAGGAGAACACTCAGCTATACGCATCCACCCCATTATCGATCATCGCGCTTACCGTGAAATGCTCACAAAGTTCATGGATCTCGTGCAAAGGGGACGCTGTCTGCGAGTGCATGCCGTGGACGCGCCAGAGCAGGACACTGGGTCGAAAGATGCCTGGATGGCAAGGGAAATCCAGGCCTTAATTCCCAGTAGCCCAGTGTTGGTGCTGGTGGGTAGCCTCCACGTGCTCAAACGCATTCAGTGGGAGAGCGGCAAAGATAATCCTTACCTAGCGGAACGGCTTGTGCGCCGCGGCATTCCAGTCTTGACAGTGCTGCAGGAGTGGGAGGGAGACTGTGAAAAACGAGTAGGCCGATTGCTGAATATCCGTCATCCTCGAGCTGTAGAGGTGCTTGGATTAACGCTAAGCGTAACCTCTGCCTACCCACCAGAGGAGCCAGAGGAAGTGGTGGATCGGGTAGTGATGTGGGAGTGTGTTCAGGCAAAAAAGTAAGCCTCGCTAACCAGTTTTTATGGTGCGTAACATAGGAGAGAAAAAGGGCAAGGGAGATCAGCGAAAACTTACGGGCTCCCTCTTACAATCGATCAAAAAAGGGATGCCGAGGAGTCTGCGATCCTTTTGTCAGGGTTTGTTGGCCGAGTTCCATAGCCTGCTTCTACGCTGCGAGAAACTCTTCAAATAACCACTCACCAAGCGGAGATAGGCTGCGCACCGGTCACAAATCGGCACCTCTTTGCCCAGCAGATTGGTATAGGTTTCCGTGCCGGCTGGATTTTCGATAATGTGGAGATAAAATGAGAGCTGGCTTCTGCAACAATGAAATGACCTGAAAACTCACGAATTGTTGCTACACCCCTACACTGCCCATCTCCGTTTTTCACCTACCAGAGCTTCTCGACTATCTGGTTGATAGCTTTCTCTACTCTCTCTACTGCTTTGCTGTCCTCCTTGGTTGCAGCTGTATGGGCGTCGCGAGAGAGAGCAGCAAGCTGTTGGTGAGTACTGTCTTTTGGGTCAAATTCTGGAATGATGATGTTCTCAATGGGGTGGGGTGTGATTTCATCGTGATGTAGTGAGAAGTGGAGCAAAAGCAATAGAATTGGCCCTCCGGGCAAAAAACCGAGCGGCTGTGGTGGCGACCACAAGGCCGTAGGAGGGCCGAGATGCAAGCTAGCATGAGCATTAACCCCGTGGCAAACGAACTGACCTTGACCATCCGCGACGTGAACTGGGAGGAGCTCCAAAACGCTCCCTTCTATGAGGGCGAGTGCCAAGTGCGCGCGCTGCTGCAACTACTTGGGCAGGAATTAACCACGCACTTGTTGCAGAGCAAAGATGTCAGCACCCCGCGTCTAGAACTGGAGGGACAAAGCTACTATCGCAAGGAGGCCTCGGCGGGCCACTACCAAACCCTCTATGGCGAGGTAGTCATCTCCCGCCATCTTTATCAGACCAGCGCGGGTGGGGCGACGATTTGTCCCTTAGAACTCAACTGCCAATTGAGTTTCGGGTCGGCTACGCCGCTCCTGGCAGAGGTGATCAGCTTCAAGCTGGCCAGCCAAACGGCTGGCGAAGTCGAACAAGACTTGGCCAAGAGTCAGGGCCTAGCGCTGTCGGATACCTACCTGCGCCACCTCGCGCACCAGGTCGGGCAGCTCGCCCTCGACAAGCGCGCCGCCTGGCACTTGCAGAGCCCGGCCCCGACTGCTCCTGTCGCCATTATCGCGACCGGCTTGGATGGGACTACAATGCCGTTGGTTGACGAGGACTATAAAGAAGCGATGTGCGGGACCATCGCGCTGTATGATGCCGAAGGCACACGGTTGCACACCGAGTACCTCGGGACGATGCCGGAGACAGGCAAGGCCACCTTCCGGGAGTCCTTTACCACCCGCGTCACTCAAGTCAAAGAGCACTACCCGGAGGCCCTCCAAGTCTGTTTAGGGGACGGGGCGCAGTGGAACTGGGAGTTCTTTCATGCCCACTACCCGGAGGCGGTCTGGGTGCTCGACTTCTACCACGCCGCTACGCACCTGCATGCGGCGGCCGCGTTGATCTTCAGCGTCCCTGCCGAAGCCGCGGCTTATTATGACCGCTGGCGCACCACTTTGTTGGAAGAGAGCAATGGCGTGGCCGCAGTGCTACGCTCCTTGCTCTACTACCGTAACCGGGCGGACTTGTCTGCCCGCAGCCAACGGGCCCTGGACACTGAGCTCAACTACTTCCGCACGCATACCGAGCGGATGCAGTACGCCGACTTTCGCGCGGCGGGATTGCCCATTGGCAGCGGCGTGACCGAAGCTGGGTGTAAAGAATTGATTAAAGCCCGCTTCTGCCGTAGCGGGATGCGGTGGAAACGACCCTCGGGGGCCCCGCTTCTGCAACTCCGCGCCATCAGGCTTTCGCGGCAATGGGACAGCTTCTGGTCGAAGGTCATGCGGTATGCAGCTTAAAAGAACATCAGGACGAAACTCCACCCATGGGGTGCGTAGATAAGTGATTATCAACGATGTAGCCGGAAATCACTGTCCCGACTGGCTCGCTATTGAGAACTGCAGTAACGTAACGGGCTTCATCTTCTGTGTCCGTTGTTAGGAATATGACCGTGTGTTCCGGCATGACCATGTCATTGCCACTGGCTGTAGGAATGGCCACGGCTTTCACCGTTGCTGAGATATCCATCCAGGCAACCTTGTAGGGCGCGAATGTGTAGTTCCCTATGGCATACATCGAGTAGAAGGGGTCTTTCTCAGGGTCAAAGAATTTCTGAAAGGCCTTCCGGGCACGCAACAGCTTTTTGAATTTTTTCAGATACGCCCAAGTTAACGGGTGCGTTTCCTGCATCCATGACTCTGGATAACCACGTTGTGTCTCTGGGTCCTGAACAATAAGGATATGACCTTCTGTCTCACACTTCCAACGGGCCACCGATCGTCCCCGTAGCAATGGATACACCAGATCTGCCTCTATGGTCGCGGTGACCTGGGGGCATTCGATTTTTCCGACATCATGGATGTTCCGTATGAGCACTGTCCCATTAGGATAGCGTTCGAGAATCTCTACAAAATAGGCACCGTTTAATCCGCCGGTATACGCACCTGCATGGCCTTCATAATGAGGTTGATAGTTGGGAGGAGCGATGACTTTCCTGCACCGCGTAAGGTCACGGGCAGAAACGGTCAGCCAAGGTGAGAGGTAGCTTGCTTTGTCCATGCCGCGAAGTGGCACTGCCGTGATTGCCCGCGAAGAAAGGCGCTTTTTTGCCTCTTCCCATGTAAGACCACCAGGAACAACCCCTTTCGTTGTCTTTGTCCAGACCGTGTAGGGCACAGGATATTCTGTCTGTTTGTTTTTCACTGCACAGAAGGTTAGAGTCCTGGTTTTAATTTTCATTTGCGGGCGTGTTTGGAAGGGCTGAAAGCTCGAGAAGTCGTGAGCTGCCTCGATACAGAAAGGTTCCTTATCGCCGAGTTGGAAGCGGCGATATCCTTCACCGGCCCCGGAAGTCTTAAACAGCGAAACATGCACTATAAGAGCGAGCACCCCATCTGCTTTGATGAAATGGTCCATGACTGCGTATGTAAATAATGCGGCAATGTCTTTCTTGCCGCCTCCGTGTTGGCTTTCAAGGCCTTTCAGCGTGAACAAGCCATATCGTTTGTATTCTTCTTCGGCAGCCTTCCGCCATTCCAGGGTGAGAGCCTCCCAGTTCACATGAGGTGGATTGCCGACCACAAAGTCAAAGTAGTGATGAAAAAACAGTGCGGCGTAGCGATTGCGGATGAGTTTTGCCCAGACACGATTCTTGCCTTGGCGGTCAAGGTCAGCCATCGTATCGAAGAGGGTTCCGAGAGCGGCTTTCATCGTTCCTGCACTGCTTAGGTTGAGCTGTTTGATGGACCGGTTAACGAAGGAGTCTCTATTGTGGCTATCAGCAATACTGTCATGAAGGAGGTTCATAAGGTCAGGGACCTGTCGCTTCTCTACCACCTCTCGTGGGATTTCAAACGTGCCAACCGTCATTGGAAACGGAACGGTATCTTGAGCAAAAAGGCTTGGCTGCGCTGTAGCTCGTCCAGGAAGGAGTACGGAATCTGTCAAATAAACGGGAATTTCAAAGTCAGTTCCACTGCCCCTGTAACGAAGAAGAGGCCCGAGAGCAAAAAGGTAATTGGTCCGCGAGGCTATGACCGCCAGAGGGTTCAGGTCGAAGCCTATGATGTGATGACGGATGAGATTTACTGCCTCAGTCTTTCTTTCGTTGCCACCCCACTCCACGGGGCGGTCAGTAAGCCACTGGCGGACTTTCTGGATGGCCATTATCAAGAACGTTCCTGACCCACATGCTGGGTCAAGAAAACTCTTGTGTGGGTCACCGTCATAGCCCGCGAGCTCAATGGTGTGCTCAGCTAACCAATCGGGGGTGTAATATTCACCGAGGGCATGTCGAACAGCTTCCGGAATGAGGCCATGATACAGATCCTTCAGAAGATCGCGTGTGCGCTCTGGCTTTATTTCAAACGTGCCCATGTCATAAGCAGCGAGCGTTTGAGCCATCTGCCATAAGACCTCTTGGAGCTCTGCGGTCCAGGCCTCCGTATACCAACCGAAGAAATCTTGTTCGATAGCGTTTCGGATGTTGTAGCGCTGAAGAATCTCTCCTGATTCGAACGCATTAAGCTGCTTCTTGAGAGCACTTCTTGTGAGAGAGCCAATAAAACTATCTCCGATACCGCCCTGACCGACTATGACCTCTGTCGCGAGCATCTTCATTAGAAGTGCGTAGTAGGTGTGAAGAGCAAAAAGCAGCACCGGGAAATCAACACCCACCTCCAGTTGGTAGGCAGCAGTTAACGCTTTTGCTTCAGGGTCTCGCGAGGTTCGTTGAAGTTGTTCTGTCCCGTAGACAATTCCAAAGATGCGGCGCCATTCTTCGTGGATAACGTTCGCCTTCGGGTAACGCCCACTATCTACGAGTTTTGCTAAGATACCAACAATCGCAGCGGCAAGTTCTGAGTTAGGACCGAAATCAGTAATAAGGTTCTCCGGTGAGAGGTCCTTTCGGCTCATAGCGCGAAGCCAGAGAAGCACCTTTTCTACTGTGTCGTCATCGAGTTTTCTGGTTTCGGTATGCCAGCGTCTGCCTTTCCGCTGGACAAAGACGAATTGTTCTCCGTCAGTAGCAAGCCCCACATTTGCGGCAAGGCGCTCTTCTTCTTCCCGCGAATAGCTCACAGCTTCTCCTAACAAACTCATCTGATCCGTGGGCTCTTGATGTTTGGCTTCTTCTCCCAGCGTGAAGCCAGTTATGTAATCGCACACTTGCTTGATGGCTTCCTCTCGCTTTGCCTTGTTCCGCATCGACCGCGGCTTCTCATACTCGATAACGAGCCCTTGGTGCACAGCATCCGAGCGCCCTTTGAAGGTCGAGGTTTTGACAGCCTTCTCGTATTTGGGAGCAGGGAGGTCAGGTAAGACTTCGCGGAAAATCAACTCCATGCTCACCCTGAGGTCTTCTTCAGAAGAACTGTGAGCAATGGCTTTAGATAATTTGCGTAAGATAGGCCCGATGTCTACGCTGCTTGAACTGTCTGCCACCTGTCTTCCTCCACATCGGTCAGCAGTTCCTTCCCGCCTATGTAGCAAATGTGAGGACAGTAAGACGAGAGCTCATAACCCCGCAAAGGCTGTTTCTGGTTGTTCACGGGGTTAGGGTTTTGCTTGCTTTTTACCACGGATAAAACCCATTATCCGACGTGGGAGCGAGTTTTGTGCGCCGTCCTTGATGAAGTCTGAGCGCATTTTCGCCTAGCCGGCAACGAGGCTCATCTCACGCGACGGTCTCCTGCTCCGCCGCCTCTCGAGAAGGGTGCCCCTGGTGCTTGGGCAGACTGCGTTGCGCGGCTTCATACAGAAGGTCCGGACGAAGCAGAGAAGTCTCTCCCTTTAGGACCAACGCCGTTGTCTTCTCGACGGCCGCACCAGCTCTGTCCTTGAAGAACTCGATTGGGACGGTGTCGATGATCGCAGCACTATGCTCCGAGCCATCGGGGTTCCGGACCACGTAATGCCTGGTGACAGGGTTTGGCACAGCCGGGGAGGACAAAAGGGATAAAATGATCGCAGCAACTATGCCTGCGATCGTGGATTGCCTAGCGCGGGAAGCTGTCGTGGTGATCGCTGCCATGGTTTCCCTCCTGACGGTTCATCAAGCGACTGGGGAGTTCGCGCTCCAGATGTGTCCACGAGAGCCCTAACGGCGGCTCTCTGTAGGTTACAGCTCCTTCCTCCCGACACAAATTATTTCCTTCGTCTTGTAATCACGAATAACATATAGCTCGTTTGGACCCAAATTTGGATTTACCGCGGGAACTTGGACATTCTCGTAGGTAAACATACCATTGATAACGGGACACCGAGGCTTTTCTATGGATTCAGCGGTTATCTGCTCGATTTTGAGTTGGCACCTGGGCTCCACAGAGAGCCCATCAAAACAAAATGGGATGGCAGTCTCCCTGAGGTCAATAACGATAGGCGGATTTGGGCGTACTAAACCACAGGCAACGACCGACAAGGAGAGCAATAGACAGAGGGCAGTAAGGGGCCTGCGTGCGCAACACCTGAGTGGTAGGCGACCGTCGAGGCTAGCCAAGTCTCTGGTAAGAGGGCGAGCCTGTCTGTGAGGTTCCATCGCCGCCTCCTCTCTTTCGGACGCTTTGCAGGGTCCCGTGGGGTAGTACCATTAAGGTCTTACCTCTGCGGTCCAACTGGCGCATCAGCCACCACGAGCACCATAGCTGTGAGTGGCCGGCTGCGTGTACTCTTGGTTCATTCATTTGCTCACAGTCAATGAAAAAGAAGGCTATTGTTTCTTCCTGCGTTTGATCTCAGCGTTACCGTCGGTCGTTACGAATCGAATACAAGGCGTGCCGGAAGAACTCTTTCCTTCTTCAAGTCGGAAGGTCACCCCCTTAGGACCAGCTTTGACCTTGACGTCGGGCCCGAGGGAGAGTAGCAGTTTGGGCATAAGGGCCACCCTGCCGCCAACCGGCAACATGTACACCTGACCGTTCTCGTACGGTAAACTACCGCGCACACGGAGCGTGCCGTCTGGGTTGACGGCGTCGATATACACGAGATTATCGTATTGCTGCCCTTCTGGAGTAGCGTGGTCAGCCAGCACACTGCGTGGAATGCAGAGGTCTTCAGATTTTCCGCTGGAAGTACCTGCAGAGCTTACAATCGCCGCGGTGGCGCTCACGGTGAGAATTGCGCACAACTTAATTTGCCGAACGTGCCACATATCTCGCTTCTCCCTATCGGCGTCTGAGTCGAACCAGCGGCTTGGGTCGGACTTCCCCTGTGTCAGACCCAATTGGCATAATCGTAATCGATTCGGGGCCGCCAATCTCGAACCCGTCGTAAGCCTTGTCCACAGGCCGCATCCGCAGCACACTGATGAAAGTGCCTGTGGGAAGCTCTTCCAACGGTCTTTCCCACAGGATCATGTATTGCGAGTTCGTATCATATTTCGGGATTCCTAATCCCTCCCAACTCAACTTTCCGCCCGTCAGCCACGCCCCTTTCTTTCCGATGTGCCAGAGGTATGTCCCTCGGGGTATGTAACCTCTTTCCTTCGGCAATTGGCCCGGCCCAACTATTGTGCAATTGGTCGACTCGAGATCAACGCTAGAAGTAAAGATCCCGTTTTGCACGAACGCTTCGCCTTCCCCAGGACGTTCTCCCCCAACCAGGGTCGCAAAGCTCATAGCGCCAAACCGGCCCGGTTCTACCTCAATGATGGGAAGCACATACAAGAGTGCGACGATGTCCTTTCCGTCAATCATGATGCCCTCGGCGAAATGAACCGGGCCGGAGAAAGCCCCATCGATTTGCTCTTGTGTGACGAAGCGGTGCTCGCCTGGTTTGAGATAAAGTGGTCCGAACTCTGGAATCCGCTTCGCTGCAAGCAGGTTTGTGAAATGCTGCCTTATGAACTCATTTGCTGCCCTGGCGTAAACGTGTCTAGCAGTGGTGACCGACAACACTTGCTCCGCACATAGCCTTCCGGGAAACACCAGACTCAGAACGATCAAGAGCGATCCCGCAAGCTCGCACGATGAGCATTGCCTATACCAGCGCCATGACGGGGTTCTGTTGATCATGATCCCTCCTTCTGTGTTTCGCCCTCTCAAGGCGAGCCGTGAACCTCTCCTGAAGTGCGAGTCGCTGTTCCACGGCTCACTGTTGGATTGAGTGGACCTGTTTATAGTGAGTTCAATGAGCATTGCACCAGACCACGCACGGCGCTCCTAATCGCTGGATAGACCGAGTACGTGCGGTGAAATCCCCCAACCACTTCTCCAGCTCTTCCTTAAAAAGCCTGCGGAGGGTGCCTTTTTCCTCTTCCAGACTTTCTTCCATGCTCTCGAGCTGCACTGTTGCATCCTGAAGTCTCAGAATCCGCCTCTCTGGAGGACCAAATGTCACCTGGGATTGCAGTCTCAGTAGATCCCAACTTACTTTCTGGCCCACAGGGGGATCGAAAGCGTAGGCAGGCTGGCCCAGCCTCGATAATGTAGTGACGTCCTACTTCGAGGAAGTTACGTACACCCGGCTCCCACCCTGACTGTGGCAATGGAGAACTCAGTCGCACTAGCATTTCGTCTAACGTACCGACGTCTCCTAAAACCCGGTCACCACTCACTGCTGGTAAGGTGGTGATGATTACTAAAGAGCAGACAAATTGCCATAATGGGCTCGCTTGTCCTGTTCCAATTACCTTCTTGTCCTGAAGAGTGCTCATCGACGCCCCTCAGCGTCTAAGGCGCTTCTTTCTCAGGCCTTCACCTATTCCTGGCTGTATCATCAAAGTTCCGGCCACGTTTGATGCCAGGGTGTACGGCTTGCCCTCGTAAACTGCATCTGGCTCATCGTCAAATACAATCTCCGAGTTATATGTTCCTGGCGAGAGGTCCTGAGGTTCACTCGCGGCCCCGTGGGCGAGGTGAACCGTCCATACTGGTTGCCCTGACGCAGCATCGATAACCCATATTGTCATGGCCCTGCCAGACTGATTAGCCAGGGTCAGAGAAAAAGCCTCAGGGGGAGTACCCGATGGTGTCCAGAACCACGGAAACATCGGAATTCGCTCAGGAGGGGGGATCGACGTCCGACGTGTCGAGAGAGGCCTTACGTGGACAGGTCTAAGGTAGTGATACATCCAAGCTCGGTAGCGCACACCTTGGTAGTTCAGGACCCATGTATGGGCACCCAAATGTGGACGCGCCGCAAGCACTGCATTGAGGAACGGATCAACTTGGTCAACGTCTCGAACATACGTGTTTGGCGTCGATAGGTCGACGCCGCCGTAGAGACCCAAAGTAACGAGCACCGGTCCTCGGGGTCCCTTCCAGACCACAGTGTTTGCCGGGGTCGTGGAAGGTGTAGAGTAGCCCGCGACCTGATATGTCAGCCAGGGTTCGTCGACGATAACGTTTTTATCGGCGAACCATCTAGCGAGTGCGGCGAACTTCGCTATGTAGCGCAGATCACGCAGAACCGGCACCTCTCTCGCCAGCATGTCATAATTTTGATTAAGGTAGTTCACAAACGCCTGTGATGCTGATTCAGTTGTTTCACTTCCTCCCAGTGCTTCCACTACCTCCCGGCGTACTTCAACCGGAACAGGGAGAAACAAAGCGTGACCCTCTTTCGATCCTTCTTGGACGAGCATCTTCCGTGGCACGAACCAGAGCCTTTCCCAGATGTCATATCTGGCTGTGACAATCTGTTCGGTGAGAAGGGCGAGCTTAGTTTTGAACGCCGGGGCAGAGACGTGGACGCGAGAACAGGTGCTATTGTCATAGCCAGAGCTAAGAAGTTTTAGTAGCCGATCTGCTTCAAACATTACCAAACCAAAACGGGTATTCTCGACCGGCCCGAAGTAGTGGACTATCATATGATTAGGGTCGGGTCCTGGGTCGATGCTGACAGCCGGGTCCTCTCCAGCGTAGATACTTTGAAACGCAACAATCCAGTCCTGGGCGTTAAGGACAGAGTTACTCTCAGCATCGGGTCCAATCAAGATGAAAGAACCTTCTACAGGATCGTAGGCAATACCGGTTATATCGGTCATACCTCCGAGCATCGCTTGAAGCTCTTGGATGTCATCAGGTGAGGCTTGACTGGATACAATAGGGTGAGCCGCATGTGGAAATGTTGACCCATGACTCTGCGGAACTCGGATGCTACGCCCTGCAAACAGCTGATACTCGCCCTGAACGCAGATCACCTCTGGTTCACCCAGGTATGCAATCTCGCGATCTACTACTGCGTCAGTTCGCGGATAAGGTGCCATACTAGACGAACAGGCCTCAATAAAAATCACTACGAATCCAATGGTTGCCAAGTGCACCGAGAACGACCATAGTGATGCTATGAAGCCGAAGAATCCGTTCTTTTGATGTTGCTCTCTCAACCCCATTTTCGTCCTCCTTCTTCGGACCCTATTGCTTATCGAGTCCGGATGCTTCCAGCCTTGTACTTCTGGCCAGACTTCTCGAACTCCCAAACACGAGAGCCAGATTCGGGCCGAGAGCGAACGGCCTCTTGGCCGAGCGCATCAGCCTCACCTGTTTCGTCTGCCACAGTTTGATATTGCGCACACAGCCACACGCCCCCTACACGCGCCAGGGGGATCCGTTTCGAATTTACCCTGTCTATTTCCCCAACAACAACTTGAAGTTTATCCGGCGTGCTTACGTCAGGAAGCGGCAGTAGGGGGGTGTGAAGTTGTGTTCCTCCTTTTGCGGCATTCACCCAATCAGCATAGCGGTCCAACTCACTGACAGTTTCTTGAATAAACCCGATCCGCTTCAGATCGGTAGCGGGATACAGTTGGGTAAAACGCTGCACTGGCTGTCCATGAAGGATTCTAGCCTCCTGGAGGACTTGCCAATTCCTAATCATGTCTTGACGCACAGGCTGGTTGGCCACCTCCTGGAATATGGGCATGGTCAAGCCTCGAAAGGTAACTTGGGCTAAGCCAGCAGCGGATTCTCCGATCTTGGCTCCCTGGGGCCCCGCAACGAGATAACCGAGAACCGCTGCGGTCATCTTACTAAACCCGTCCAGATAGTGAGTCACCTCTTCTATCCCCATTCTTCCTCGGCCAAAGTGAGAGGCTCCCCCAGCCACGAATTCATCAATGCCGAAGGTTGTTGGCGGTATTTTGAATTTCGCCGGGAGCCTACCCTCTCTCTTAAGACCTTCCACCATTGTCGGAAGGGTTTTCAGACCGAATTTCCCGATCTGCTCAAGGGTATGAGATGTAGGGGGGCTAAGTTTCCCTCCCTTAGCCCTAGCGTCTTCTATGTCCTTTAGCAGGGCAGGGATGAATGCCACAGGGATTTTGGTGTTGGCTGGCAGTTGTTGGCCCGTGATGTCTTCCAGCAACCCAACGGTCTTGTTAAAGGTCTCAATACCGGTTGCCAGTCGTTGGACTGTGCTCACGGTAAGAAATGTTGCCCCGGGGGTTGCTTCACCAGGCTCCAAGCGCCCCACAAAGAAGTTCCGGGAGCTAATGCTCTCCTCACAAGGTGAGCTTGTAACGGTACTCACCTGAGCCGAGGCGGGTGGAGGAGCGAGATATGAGCAGACCAATAAGACCAAGGTCAGGAGGGGAAACACGGTGGTTTTCCGAAGGTTAACCCGCAGCATATGAACCTCCTTTATCTCCAGTGCAGTCAGAACTGGTCGGTACATCCCTGTGCCGATCCGTTCGGGTGGGCCAAACGGCGGCTCGGTCAGGGGCGCGGCCCAACCGAGACCTTACACGTTCTCTCTAAACCCTAACAGCGGCCATGTCCATGCACCGACAGCTTGTTGAATTTGCTTGGCTCCGATTTCCGACGCAGCCCTTAGCGTATGAAATTACAAAAAAAGCACCGATACCCCGAGACTGCTGCCGGCGGGAACAGAGCATCCTTTGCCGTTCGCTGGTCCTTCAGGCCCTGGTGAAAGAGATGGAGTGCGCCGTGGAGCGCACGGGAGGACTGTGCTGCCGGTCGGGGCCGGCTGGCTAGATCGCGATCGTAGCGCAGGTGGTAGCGAAAGTGGCACTATTGGAAAGTCTTCAGCGCGGTGTAAGAAAGCCTCATACCCTCACTCCCGCGATTCACGCAGGGGTTCACCAGCTCCGGCGAGTCGATCGGCTATGACTTCAGCGGCGTATGCTACTAACTGGCGGGCAGCCTCGCCGTCCTCGACCGCGGCCCGGTACTCGGCCTCCGTGATCTCCACCCAGACAAAACTATTCACGGTGGGAACCCCGACAACGTGCAGTCCGGGGGGCACCCGAGAGGGGTCGAAAAAGACGTAGCGGTCCATAGTACCGACCCTACCGAGTTCTCACCTTCACCCCTCCCCTTCGCCGGCTTCTTGTAATACCTTTGCCCTGAGGTCCGCCCGAACACGAAACGCGACATTCGTTTCCAATTTTTCAATCTCCGGCGCCAGGGCAGCAAGGAGTCCTTTTCTCTTGGCCACCAGCAGCACGCCGAGTGTACCAATGATGTTCACGTTCAGGTTGATGGCCGCCAGCCGGCCGCGGCGTTCGTCCAGGATCAACAGCGAGCCCGGATTCTCCACCGCGAGGGTGACGGCTTCGGCTTCACCACGACCCAATTCGTGTAAGGCTGCTACGATGGAGGGATTGATTACTGCTTCTCGCGTGACCCAGTACGCTTGCTCCACCTCCGCTGCCCCGGGTTGTCCCTGTCCGGCCACCACCACCTCGTGGTATACGGCGTCAGGGATAACAATTGTCCGGTACAGCTCATGCAGGAGCGTGAACCGGCCGAGGGCGGCGAAGTTGATCAGCGGAGAGCTGTTGGAGATGACTTTCACTGGTCGAGTTTCAGGCGCTGAATCGTGTCCAGGTCGTCGAGGAAATCCTCTACCCCGTAGTTCACTGGGATCCCACGGGAGCCTAACAGACACTGGAACTCATACACGGTCATCTCGGCGAGCTCTCGGGCTTTTCCCATAGACAATTTGCCCTGCACGTAGAGTTGCACGGCCAGCTCGCGGCGGATCTCCTGCGCCGTCATGTGGGTCGCTAGCTCCAGTTCCCTCGATATACTGAGCATTCCCATTGCTTTTGCCTCTTCACCATTCTCACAAAATATATACAGTTTAGACGGTATAAATAATATAAACGATATATACAGTATAACTTACCCGCGTCCTGGTCGTCCGGTTTTCACCTTCTCGACCGACTGCACCACTGCCCGCAGGCTTTCTATGGATAACCCCTCAAGGACGTGCAATCC
>Ga0187893_10005117_pt1 | contig 23945 bp, 19 predicted proteins | sample MA1701074metaG_FD_139574 | JGI IMG/M metagenome (GOLD analysis project Ga0187893, IMG submission 139574) | White microbial mat communities from a basaltic lava cave in the Kipuka Kanohina Cave System on the Island of Hawaii, USA - MA170107-4 metaG ...
CAACCGGACCCCTTGACTGCCGGCGACGAGCCGTGGCGGCCGGGGGGTCCGGAACTCCTCGCCAGGGTGGATGCGCCCCACGACCGTCGTCGAGCTGACGTCGCCGTAGATCAAGACATCGTTGAAGACACCGTCGGTCACGACGTAGCGCCACAGGCAGGAGGGCTCGGCGGCAGCGGCCGTCGCGGCCGGCGTCTCCCCCAACACGCCCACGCCCAGCACGACGGCCAGCGCCATCGACGAGAGCCTCTCGCGGGTGCTCATGATCAGGTCCTCTCGTAAAGCCGGCGCGAAGATGCGTCTCTTCTGTGAAGCGTTACGCCAGGCGAGACATTGTCTCTGCCGGCATAACCCCTTCGGGCTGTCGAGCAGGAATCACCGAATGGGGTGGCTCCTGCCCGACCGCCAAGAGCCATCCACAACTGCCGCGAGACAGGGGAAAATTATGGCAACTCTCACGCTGGAGCCGCGAGACGCTGGTGTGCTGGAGCTCACCGACCTCGAGCAGAGCTTCTTCGAGAGCATCAATGCAATGACCTATCACGAGTCCGCGCAGTGCGTCAGCACCTGCGTCTCAGGGTTCACGCTCGTCTGTGACGGTGAGACCTTCTCCCGCACCTGTGTCACTGGGGAAACCCTCAGGTGCGACGGCTAACACCAAGCTCCGAAGAGCAGGCCGCCGTGGTATCGCTCCCGGTGGCCTGCTTTTGCCAAACACGTGGCGAAAGGGCGGATCTCATGGACCCGGTGGAGCTGGACCCGCAGGCTTGCCTGGCTACTCAGGTGGTGCGACACGCCCGAGGAGCGGGGCGAGCCACTCACGTGGGGAGGACATGGCTCAGCGTGAACGACCCCGCGATGCCCTCACTGCAGCAAGGATGGAAGATCCACGTCTCGGCCCGACCGGCCACACTGCGCGCCACACTGGCGCGCGCCCTTCCCGTGCTGCTCTCCACCACGTGCAGCTTCAAGCTGACCAGCACGACCGAGGTCCTGCGCGCCATGAACTCGCCGGGGGGCAACCCGGCCGCGGTGGGCAAGGCGATCACCGTCTACCCACCCCAGGACGCGGTCGTGGCAATCGCGCAGCGGCTGGCTGGCGCGCTCGCCGGCTTCGCCGCCCCCCGCGTCGCCAGCGACCGCAGGGTGCGCGCCGGCGCGCCCGTCTACTACCGGTACGGCCCGTTCCTTCCCCGTGTTCAGGCAACGGAGAACGGCAGCTACGAGCTGGTCGTGGTCAGCCCGTCTGGTGAGTCCTTCCCCGGCGCGGCCGGACCGGAGTACCGCTGCCCTCCCTGGGCGCGCGATCCCTTCGAAGCCCGCGGAGACGGAGCTGGCGGGCGGCGATCCCCGCTCCTCGGCGGCCGCTACCGCCTCACCTCGGGCATCGCCCGGGCGATGAGAGGCAACGTGTGCCGGGCCGTCGACACCGTCACCGGCCAACAGGTCGTGGTCAAGGAGGCCCGCGCCTACATCGGCGAGGACGGCAACGGCGACGACGTCCGCCATCACCTGCGCAACGAGCGGAGGGTGCTGCAGGCGCTGGACGGCGTCGCGGGGGTCCCGCGGGTGGTCGACCACTTCAGGCACGGAGACGACGAGTTCCTCGTGGTCACGAGCCTGGGATCCCGTGACCTGCGCCAAGACGTCCTGGAGCATGGTGCGTACACGAGCACGCTGGCCGACCTCGCCTCGCAGCTGCTCGCGCTGCTCGACGCGGTCCACGCGCGGGGCGTGGTGATGCGCGACCTCGCGCCGAAGAACGTGGTGCTCGACGAGCACGGCCGGTGCGGTCTCGTCGACTTCGAGATCGGCCGGCTCGACGGTGTGCAGCGCTTCGGCTTGACCCCGGGATACTCCTCACCGGCGCAGTGGCGGGACGAGCCGGCACGCCCCGACGACGACTACTACGCGCTCGGTGCGACGTTGTTCTACGCGGCGACCGGCCTTGAGCCCGTCCGCATCGACGAAGACCCCGCACGCAACGTCGAACGAACGCTGTGCGCCCTCGCCGGCGTGCATCCGGGCGGCGGCGTGGTCGGGCTGATCCCCGCGCTCCTCAACCCCGACCCACGGGAGCGTCACGCCGCCGCCGCCGCGATCCGGGCCGGCCGGCACCGGGGAACCGCCGCACCACGGCGGTCGCGTTCCCCCCTGGCCGAGATCTCACCGGATCTGCTCGATGGGATCATCGGGCACACGGTCGGCGAGTGCCTCGGGTACGCCCGAGCGCTGATGCGGCCCGCGCAGCTGCCGCAGCCGGCGAACGCCCACCTCGGTGGCGCAGGGCTCGGGCTGGAGCTGCTGCATCACACCGGCACGCCCGAAGTCTCGAAGGTCGTCGGTGAGCTCGCGGGATGGGTCGAGCGCGCGGCGCCACCCCACGACCTGCCACGCGGGCTGATGTTCGGCAGCACAGGCACGGCGATCTTCCTGTCCGCCACCGGGTTGGCGCTGGCCGGCGACGACCTCGCGGAGCGTTGGCCTGCCCAGCCCGCCGGCGACGAGCCTGACGACTACGTCTCCGGCTTGGCGGGCATCGGCACCGGCAACCTGATCCTGGCGCGTCTCTGCCAGGATCCCGGGTGCCTGGAGCTGGCCGCGGAGTGCGCGCACCGGCTCGTCGCTGGCGAGGTCCGGAGCACCGCGGAGGGCTTGCCTCCCGACAAAGCCGGCTCGGGGGTCTCGGTCGCGTCCGGGTTCGCCCATGGCCTGGCCGGCGTGGCGTACTTCCTGCTCGCCTACCACGCCACCACCGGCGACGAGGAGTTAGAAGCGCCGCTCGCGCGGCGGTACGCGGCGCTGGCGGCGCGGGCGCCGGAGCTGATCGCGGCGACGCGGACGGCGACGGCCCGGCCGATGAGCGCGTCGTGGTGCCAAGGGCTGGCCGGCATCGGCGTCTCCCTGTTGCACGCCGCTCGGTTGTTGGGCGAGGACCGGTATCTCGCCCTCGCGAGCGACGCGGCGCGCGCGTGCCTCGCGATGACCCCCCGCATGTGGGTCGTCTCGCAATGCTGCGGAATGGCGGGAGTGGGCGAGCTGCTGGTGGACCTGGGCGCGGCCACCGGTGACGAGGAGTTCTTCCACGGCGCCGAGCGGGTCCTCGCGCTGATGCTCGCCCGGTGCGGCGGGCCGGTGCCGGCGCCACGGTTCCCTGACCACTCGCTGACGGGGAGCAGCGGCGCGTGGGGTGTCGGGTCGGCCGGTGTGCTCACGTTCCTGCGCCGGCTGCGGGACCGTGGGGGACCGCGGATGTGGATGGCGGAATGGCGGCTCCCGTGAGCGGTCGTGACCTCGCCGAGGAGGTGGACCCCGCCAGCGTGCCCTGGTACGACTCCCGGCTCATGGAGGCGGGACCGGGGCGGACGCTGCAGGGCTTGCCGGCGGCGGTGGGCCAGGTGCTCGCGCTCGCCTGGTCCGCGAGCCCGGCCGCGACGTCGGCGCTGCTGGCGCTGCAGACCCTGTCGGCGGCGATGACCGGCTTCGGGCTGCTGGCCGGGACGGGAGCGCTCACCGCGCTGCTCGTCGCCGGCCCAGCCCCGCAACGGGTGACCGCCGCGCTGCCGGCCCTCGCGCGGGTCGCCGCGGCCTACGTGCTGCGCGGCTTGGCGGACATCGGGGTCGGCGAGGCGCATGCCCGGCTCACCCCGCGAGTGCGGCGGGTGGCCGAGGACCGGTTCTACACATCCGCCGCCCACGCCGAGCTGACCGCCTTCGACGACCCCGACTGGTACGAGGCGATGGGCAGGGCCCGGAGCCGCGGCCTGCTCTATACGGAGCTCGCGGTGGACCAGCTCGTCGAGCTGGCCAGCGCGTTAGTCGGGTTGATCGCGGTGGCGGCCGTGCTGGGAGTGTTGCACCCGGCGCTCTTGCCGCTGCTCGCCGTCTCGGTGGCGCCCCAGGGCTGGGCGGCGCTCAGCTCGGCGCGGCTCGCGTACGCCGGCATGTTCCGTTGCGCCGCGCTCCACCGCCGCCAATCGATGATCGGGGACCTGCTCACCGAGCGCGCGCCCGCCGCCGAGATCAGGGCATGCACCGCCCAGGACCTCCTGTTGCGCGAGCACCGGCAGCTGGGGGTCACGTTGCGGGACGAGCAGCAGCGCATCCAGCTGGCACGCACCCGCAAGGGCATGGTCGGCCGTGCGCTCTGCGGGGCCGGCACCGTCGCCACCCTCGTGGCGCTCGGCCTGCTGCTTGACGCCGGGGCGATGCCCCTCGCGGTCGCCGGCACCGCGGTCCTCGCCGTCCGCGTCGGCCAAGCAGCGCTGGGCCGGATCGCGCTGACCGCCAACAAGCTCTACGAGCACGGCCTCTACATCGGCGACTACCAGGAGTTCGTCACGGACACCACCGCCCGGCGCCCACGGGTGACCGGCCGGAGCGCTCCCCCGGCGTTCGACCAGATCAGGCTGGACCGTGTCGGCTTCCGCTACCCAGGCTCGGACAGGCCGGCGCTCCGTGAGGTGAGCATGACCGTACGGCGAGGGGAGGTCATCGCCCTGGTCGGTGAGAACGGATCGGGCAAATCCACCTTGGCGAAGCTGCTGGCCGGCCTCTACGACCCCAGCCACGGCAGCATCAGCTGGGACCACGCGAACCTGGCGGCCGTCGACGCCTCCAGCGTGCGCGAGCGGGTCGCCCTGGTCTGCCAGGAGCCCACGCGCTGGCCGATGACTGCCCGGGCGAACATCACGGTCGGGCGGCACCAACGCGACGACCCCAACGAGCGCGCGCTCTTGGCCGCCGCCCGGGACTCCGGCGCCCACCACGTCATCTCACGCCTGCCCCTCGGCTACGACACCCTGCTGTCGCGCTGCTTCCGGGGCGGTCGCGAGCTGTCCGGCGGGCAGTGGCAGAGCCTCGCCATCGCCCGTGCCTTATACCGCGACGCGCCCTTGCTCATCTGCGACGAGCCCACCGCCTCGCTGGACCCTCGCGCCGAACGCAAGGCGTACGAGGCGATTCGCCAGCTGGCGGGCCTGAACCCCCAGGGCGGACGGGCGGCCCGAGACCGGACCGTCGTCCTCATCACCCACCGGCTGGCCAGCGTGCGCGACGTCGACCGGATCTGCGTCATGGAGCGCGGCCGTCTCGTCGAGCAGGGCTCTCACACCGACCTCCTCGCCCGCGGCGGGTGCTACGCGGAGCTCTACGCGCTACAGGCGGCGAACCCGCCGATCCCCCACCCCGCATAGGCAAGCGCCGGCCGCGAAAGCCGGGATGTCGGAGGGCGAGGGTCCGGGCCCGTGGTGGGCGATCAGTAGTGCGGTCGCTAACGTGGAAAGGCTGTTCGCTTTCCGCGGCCGTGCTCACGTGCGCCGTGACAGCTGGCGAGAGGAATCCACGTCGTGACCGCGACATCGACGAGCGCGCACGATCCTGGCGCAAGGATCGTGCGGCGGGGTTTGCGGGTTCTCAGGCACGCGATCGCGCGCGAGCCGCTCCCGTTCGCCGTGGCCATGGTTGGCGCCGCGGTGTACGCGGCGATGACCGTGGCGTCGGCGCTCGTCTTCGGCGCGGTCACCGACCGGGTGATCGTGCCGGCATTCGCCACTGGCGAGGTCACCCGCGGAGCGCTCGCGCTCGCCGCCGCGGCGTTCATCGGTACCGCCGTGCTCAAGGCGGTGGGGATCCTCGGGCGCCGCCTCGGGGCCAGCTTCATGCAGCTCAAGCTGATCGCCAGCTACCGGCGGCAGGTGACCACCCGTTACAACGAGCTGCCGTTGGCATGGCATCAGTCGCGCTTCACGGGATCGTTGCTCAGCAACGCGAACGCGGACGTTGAGGCGGCCTTCTGGGTGCTCGCACCGCTGCCCCTGTCGTGCGCCGCGCTCCTGATCCTGCTCATCGCGGTGGTCGTGCTCGCGGCGACCGACTGGTTCCTGACCGGGATCGCGTTTGTCATGGGGCCGCTGCTCGCCCTGCTCAACTGGCGGTACAACAGGGCGATCTCCGGTACGGCGACCAGGGCGCAACAGCGCCGCGCCGACGTGTCGGCGGTCGCCCACGAGAGCTTCGACGGGGCGCTGGTCATCAAGACGCTCGGCCAGGAAGGCGCCGAGACGCAGCGCTTCGCCGCCCGATCCGAGCGCCTGCGCGATGAGCTCGTCCGATACGGCCAGACCCGAGCGCGGTTCGACCCGCTCGTCGAGGCGCTGCCCAACGTCACCGTGCTCCTCGTCTTCCTGGTCGGAGCCTGGCGGATATCACAGGGGACGCTCACCCAAGGTGGGCTGGTCCAGTTCGGCTACCTGTTCATGCTGATGGCATTCCCCATCCGCTCGATCGGCTGGGTGCTCTCAGAGATGCCCCGCTCGGTCGTCGGGTGGGAACGCATCCAGTCGGTCCTCGGGTCGGACGGGGAGCTGCCGTACGGCAATCTCGACGAGAACGTCTCCACGGAGCCGGCCGAAGCCGATGTCCGGGCGGTCGGCTTCGGCTACGCGCACGAGCCCGTGCTTGTAGACATCACCTTCCAAGCGCCCCGAGGCAGGACGATCGCGCTGGTCGGCCCGACCGGCTCCGGCAAGTCGACCATCGCATCACTGCTGGTGAGGCTAGCCGACCCCGACAGCGGCACGGTGACGCTGGACGGCACCGACCTCCGCGACCTGGCTCGGGGCACGCTCTCACGCCACACGGCGATCGTGTTCCAACACTCCTTCCTCTTCGACGACAGCGTCTGGGGGAACATCACGCTGGGCGAGGAGTTCTCGGAGGCCCAGGTGCGCGCGGCCGCCCGGCTCGCTCGCGCCGACGAGTTCATCTCGCGATTGCCCAACGGCTATGACACCGTCGTCGGCGAGCAGGGCCTCTCACTATCGGGCGGCCAGCGGCAACGGATCGCGCTCGCACGCGCCCTCATACGGCGGCCACGCCTGCTCATCCTGGACGACGCGACGTCCAGCGTCGACACGGTCGTCGAGGCCGAGATCCTTCGCGGCCTGCGCGCGGCACGCCTGCCCTCGACGATCGTCGTCGTCGCCTACCGCCAGGCCACCATCACGCTGGCCGACGAGATTGTCTTCATCGACCACGGACGGGTCCGAGCGCGCGGCACCCACGCCGAGCTGATGGCCACCGTCCCCCAGTACGCGAGCCTGATCAGGGCGTACAGCAACGGAGAACCCGAGCGCCAGCGGGCCCAATCGTGAGGCGGGAGGGCTCGGGCACCTGGTCCACACTCGCGCGTGGGCTTCGGGAATCACCAGAGTTCCGCGAGGGCTTGGCCTTCACGACCGTGCTCGCGATCGTCGCGACCGCGGGCCGCGTGATCATACCGATCACCATCCAGCAGGTCATCGATCGGGCGGTCCAGCCCCTCGACCTGGCTCTGGCCGGACGTCTCATCCTCGTCGCGCTCCTGGCCGTGGTGATGACGTCGACGGCGGGATACGCGATGAGCTTCCGGCTTACGCGAGCGACCGAGTCCGCGCTATCGGCGCTCCGCGTCCGAACGTTCCGGCATATTCATGGCCTTTCGCTCTTGCACCACACGAGCGAGCACCGTGGAACGCTCGTGTCGCGCGTCACCGCCGACATCGACACGATCAGCCAGTTCATGCAGTGGGGTGGCCTCATCCTGGTCGCCAACGTCACACAGCTCACGCTGGCGGCCGCGGTCATGCTCGTCTACAGCTGGCGGCTGGCGCTCGTCGTCCTGGTGATCTTCGGGCCCTTCGTATGGGTGCTCCGCTGGTTCCAGAGGCGCCTGTGGACGGCGTATTACCGGCTGCGGCAACGCGTCGGCGAGATGCTCGGCGTGATCAGCGAGACCATCCTCGCCGCGCCGGTCATCCGGGCCTACGCCATCCAGGACCGGGCCAACCGGCACGTCGCTCAAGCGGTCGAGGGCGTGTTCGACATCCATTTCCGCGCCACCAAGCTTGGCGGGCTCATGTTCTCGTCGGGCGAGCTGTTCGGGGCGGTCGCCAGCGCCGCTGTCGTCGTCGTCGGCGTGCTCATCGGCCTCGACGGCCACGTCACACAGGGAACCCTGATCGCCTTCCTGTTCCTCGTCACCCTGTTCGTAGGACCGGTGCAGGTCTCCACCGAGGTGCTCGACCAGGCACAGACCGCCGTTGCTGGCTGGCGGCGCGTGCTCGACGTCCTCGACACCCCCCCAGCCGTCGCGGACCCTGGCGTCACGGGCGAGCCGATCCCTCCCGGCCCGATCGCCATCCGCTTCGAGCACGTCGACTTCGCGTACCCCTCACGCTCGGGTGAGACGCCCGAGACGGTGCTGCACGACATCGACCTGGAGATCCCCGCCATGCGGCGGGTTGCGATCGTCGGTGAGACCGGCTCTGGCAAGACCACGTTCGCCAAGCTGCTGACCCGCCTCATGGACCCGTCGTCGGGCCGGGTCCTCGCCAGCGGAGTGCCGCTGACCGACGTGCGTTTCGACAGCCTGCGCGCGCGCATCGTGATGGTCCCACAGGACGGGTTCCTGTTCGACGCCACGATCTTCTCCAACGTGGCGCGTGGCCGGCCCGGCATCGACGCCGCCGAGGTGCGGCGGGCCTTCCACGAGCTGGACCTTGGCGAGTGGCTGGACGGCCTGCCCCGAGGGCTCGACACCCCGGTCGGCGAGCGCGGCGAGTCGCTGTCGGTCGGAGAGCGCCAGCTCGTCGCCCTGGCCCGCGCCTATGTCGCGAGCCCCGACCTCCTGGTCCTCGACGAGGCCACCTCCGCCGTCGACCCCACCACCGAGGTCCGCCTCCAACGTGCGATCAAAGGCCTGACCCACGGCCGCACCACCATCGCCATCGCTCACCGCCTGTCCACCGCCGAGACCGCCGACGAGATCCTCGTCTTCGACCACGGCCGGGTCGTCCAGCGCGGCCCCCACCACGCCCTCCTCCACCAACCCGGCCCATACGCCAGCCTCCACGCCAAGTGGGCCACCGACCAACGCCCCACCACCGACACACCCGTACTCTTCTGACCGCGGCTCGCCAGGTGTTCGTCGGGGGCGTGACGGGGGTGTTTCCGGCGGGTAGTGGTTGGCGGGTCGCCTGCTGGACGGCCGGTCCCGCGAATGCGCGGAGGTGGGCTGGCTAACCAGCCTAAGATGGCGCATCGGGGCAGGTTTCTCCTGCGACCACGATCCGCATACCGATCGAAAGCTGATCATCGCTGCATTACCGCTCCAAGCGAAGAAAGATCCTTTACGAAACGAAGTCTGGGCCTCGATATGCGACCGAGGCTTGACGGCTTAGTTACTGAGACGTAACGGCTCAGCCGTAACGTAAATCTTGACGAGCGGCGGCGACCTCGGTCGGAGGGAATTATGGGCGCGGGCGGAAGACCTTCTAGCGCAAGTAATGAAGCGGTAACGTACGAGCGCCGCAAGTTCCTCAAGCTTGCCCTGCGTGCCGGGTTAGGGATTCCGGCCGCTCAGCTCCTTACCGCGTACGGTCCTATCGGAGTGGCGGCAAGGGTCGCGAGCGCTCAGGAAAGCGCGCCGATCAGGATTGGCTTTATCGCCCTTACGGACTGCGCGTCGATAGTGATGGCTGACCATCTGGGTTACTTCGCCGAGAACAACCTCTCCGTCGAGGTGATCAAGCAGGCGAGCTGGCCGGCGACGCGGGACAGTCTGTTGAACGGCGAGATCGACGCCGCGCATTGCCTCTTCAGTATGCCGGTGTCGCTGGCGGCGGGGATCGGCGGGCAACCTGACCAGATCTTGAAGATCGCGATGACGATCAGCAACAACGGTCAGGCCATCACGCTGAAGAACGACCTCGCGGCTGCCGGGTACGGCGATCTCGGCGCGGTCGGCGCAACCCTCGGTCAGTTGGAGAACGGCACGCTGGCGATGACCTTCCCTGGCGGCACTCACGACACGTGGCTGCGATATTGGCTGCTCGCCGCGGGTATCGGGATGGACCAGCTCCAGATCATTCCTATTCCCCCACCGCAGATGGTGGCCAATATGAAGGTCAATACGATGGACGGCTTCTGCGTCGGGGAGCCGTGGAACGCGCAGGCGGTCGCGGAGGACATCGGCTTCACCGCCATTACCAGCCAGGACATCTGGCAGCATCATCCCGAGAAGGCCCTGGTGGTGAACCCGGCGTTCGCCGAAACCCGGACAGAGGAACTCAAAGGGGTCATGCGCGCCGTCTTGCGGGCAAGCCGTTGGCTCGACGATCCGGTGAATCGCTCGGAAGCGGCGACGGTCGTGGGGACCCCCGCGTTCGTGGGGGCTGAGCCGGCGGTCATCGAAGGACGCATGCTCGGGAACTACGACCTCGGCGCTGGGCTTGGGGAGCGAACCTATACCGAGGACTCCATGCGGTTCTTCCGGGACGGCTTGGTGAACGCTCCCCGACGGTCGCATGTGATGTGGTTCTTGGCGCAGTACCGGCGCTTCGGCTACCTCACCCAGGACCCGCCGTACCAGGAAATCGCGGACAACCTCATCATCCCCGATCTGTACCAAGAGGTAGCCGCAGCCGAGGGGATCGCCGTCCCTGACGACGACCTCGCGCCGTTCGAGGTGAAGCTTGACGGCGTCGAGTTTGACCCCGCAAGCCCGGAGAAGGAGGCGGTAAGACCATGAGCGAACCGAACCAGGTGTTGGTCGCCGATCGGGACGACGCGTCCAGCGCGAGTGGCCCCGCGGTCCTCGCGCCCATCCCACGGCCGGCCGGCGACCGGCGGTGGGCGAACGCGGGATCGAGCATCGCGCTCGCATTCGCGGGCACGATCGTGTTCGTGGCGGTATGGCAGGTGGCGGCGATCGCCAGGCCCGACCTGCCCGCACCGTCCGAGACATTCGCGCAGCTGGTGGCGTTACTCTCCAGCCCTCTTCACGACTACGGGCCCAACGACCGCGGCATCTTCTTGCAGCTCGGGACGTCGTTGTTCCGAGTCTTCACGGGCTTCGCGCTGGCGTCGGCCGTGGGCGTTCCGTTGGGCTTCTTGCTGGGAGGCAGCGCCCTGGTGAGGAGGGCGATCAACCCCCTGATCCAGGTGCTGCGACCGGTCTCCCCGCTCGCCTGGTTCCCGATCACGCTGGTCTTGCTCAAGGACGCCGGCCAAGCCAGCGTCCTGACGATCGGGATCACCGCGCTATGGCCCACGCTCATCAACACCGCCTTCGGGGTTGCGGGCGTCCCGCAAGACCACCGGGACGTCGCCCGGGTCTTTCGCTTCAGCCGGCCAAAGTATATCCGGCGGGTGCTGCTTCCCTATGCCATGACGTCGATCATCACCGGGCTGCGCCTGTCGATGGGTATCGCATGGATGGTGATCGTCGCCACCGAGATGCTTTCCGGCTCGTCGGGCATCGGTTTCTTCGTGTGGGACTCGTATAACAACAACAACCTTCCCGCTGTGGTATCCGCTATCGCATTCATCGGGTTGGTGGGTTTTGGTCTCGACTATGCGTTCTCACAGCTCGCCCGGAGGTTCGATTACGCGGGAGGCTCCTGATGAGCCTGGAGATACGAAGCCTTCACAAATCTTTCTCCGGACGCGGCGGATATCAGCATGTCTTACGTGGCGTCGACTTGACCGTGGAGCGCGGCGAGTTCGTCTCCTTCATCGGCCATTCCGGCTGCGGCAAGTCCACCTTACTCAACGTGGTCGCCGGGCTCTCCAAGCCCGACTCCGGAGAGGTTCGCCTCAATGGCAGACCAGTCAGCGAGCCTGGGCCGGACAGGGCGATAGTGTTCCAGCACTACTCGCTGCTCCCCTGGATGAGCGTGTATTCCAACGTCTGGGAGGCCTCACATTCCTCCCGCCCTGACCGTACGCGTGCGCAGACCGGAGAGGTGGTGGAGCGCTATCTGACGGCCGTAGGGCTTTGGCCTCACAAGAGCAAACGTCCTGGCCAGATTTCCGGCGGAATGAAGCAACGCGCCGCGGTGGCCAGGGCGTTCGCCGTCGGACCGGAGGTGCTCCTATTGGACGAGCCGTTCGGTGCGCTCGATGCGTTGACCCGAGCCAAGCTCCAAGAGCAGCTTGTCGAGCTCTGGACGGGGGAGTCCTCGACGGAGACCGTGCTGATGGTGACCCACGGGCTCGACGAGGCGATCTACCTGGCCGACCGCGTGGTGGTCATGGGCAACGCGCCCGCGCCCTCGGTTCTGGAGATCTTGGAGGTCCCGATCTCCCGGCCGCGCGACAAGACCACGATCGTGCACGAGCCCGCCTACCAGCATGTCTATAACCGGCTCAGCGATCTCTTGACGGGCGACATGGCCGGCCACCCGTCGAAGGCGGCCGGCCATGGTTCCCCCCGGGGTTAGCAGTTACCGATGACGAGCACCGAGGCCTCGTCGTTGGGGTTGACGACGGCGGAGGAGGAGCCAGCGGGCATGCCGTGACGACCGCTGATGGGGTCGCCGTGCTCGTACCAGCACGCGCTCTGGCTGGTCTTGTTCGCCCATGACGACATCTGGTCGTTAAAGCCGTAGTCGCCCAGGTGATAGGTGCCGGGTGCGTTGAACTTCAGCATGCGCCCGTTCACGAACGGTCCGTCCTGCCAGAGGCAGATCCAGCCAGACGGGCAGTCTTCCAGCGTCGCCCAGGCTGTCCCGGTTCCCGCCGCAATCAGACTGGTGCCCATCAACGCCGACACGCCAAGCGTTGCGAGGATCTTGCGCATTTACTCGTTCTCCCGCTCTCGAAGAGTATGACCCGCGGGTTCGCGGTCACCCCTGAGGCGTTACGGCGCGGGAGACGATGTCTCCCCTCGTGAGACGGTTAGGGACGCATCCGCCACCGTGCTCGTCGATCGGCTCGTCGCCAGCGGTCACCTCACCCGGCGTCCCGACCCACCGACCGGCGGCGAGGCGTCCTAGAGGCGGCGCCACGGGGACGCACCGATGTCGTCAACGCCATGGCACCGCTGCTGCACGCGCGTGGCGCCGTCGCCGCTCGGCTCGACGGTGACACCGTAACGGCAGTGTCCTACCCACGCGCCGTCGCCGACGTCCAGCGCGAGTACAGCAAGCGGACGCCGCCTCAGGCAGGCGGCTCGCGGAGAACGGCGTCGAGGTAGCCGCGGAGCTCGCCGGAGGTGACCGCGCCGAAGTGCTGGACGGCGACGCGGTGTTGGGCGTCGAGCACGAGTGTGGTGGGGAGCGCTTGGGGAGCGATGCCGCGGAACTGCGCGGCGATCCTCACCGACGGGTCAAAGAGGGAAGGGTAGGTGATCCCGAGGTCCCGCTCGAAGGTGTTGGCGTTCACGACGCGATCTTGGATGTCGACGCCGATCACCTGGACCTGGCCCGCGTACTCCTGCGACACGGCCTCGATCATCGGCGCCTCCGTCGCGCACGGCCCGCACCACGAGGCCCAGAAGTTCAGCACCACCGGCATCCCCGCGTAGTCGGACAGCGCGAGCGGCTCGCCGTCGAGGGTCTCGCCACTCACCGCGGGCGCCTGCTCGCGCTGCGCCGGCTCGATGAACGCCTGCCCCTGGCCAGGGATGTAACCCAGCTCGGTGGTGCCGGCACTCGACGCGCACGCCGTGGCGGCGAGCACGAAGAGCGCGAGGGCGATGAGACGGCGCATTCGCGGAAAGCTTAGCCGTGTGTCGACTGGGATCCGGATTCCGGGCCTGAGTCGACACAGGACGGGGTGCCCCAGCCGCCGCCGCCGGGGGTTTCGATGCGGACGCGGTCGCCTTTCTTGAGCTGCCAGGTGCCCTTGCTGGGGAGGGTTTCCTCAGTGCCGCCGGCGGCGTGGATGAGGACGTTGCGGCCGACCTGGCCGGGCGAGCCGCCGGCCAGGCCCCATGGGGGATGCTCGCGCCGCTCGGACTGCACGGTGAGGACGCAGTCGACGAGCGCCTCGATCTCGCGGACCAGGCCGTCGCCGCCGGGGTGCCTGCCGGTCCCGCCCGAGCGCTTGCGCAGCTCGTAGCGCCATACTCGCAGGGGATAGTCGAGCTCCATCGCCTCGGCGGGGGTGTTCTGCGTGTTCGTGACGCCGGTGTGTACACCGGACATACCGGGCCGGAATGGGCTGCCGCCCTCGCCTCCTCCCAGCGTCTCGTAGTAGCTGAACGCGCCCGCGACGCCGCTGGCGCCGATCAGCAGGTTGTTCATCGTGCCCTGGCTCGCGGCCGGGACCCGGTCGGGGATGGCCTGGGCGAACGCGCCGAGCAGCACGTCGACGATGCGCTGGCTGGTCTCGACGTTGCCGGCGGCGGTCGGTGCGGGAAAGGTCGCGTTGACGACGCTGCCTTCGGGGGCGTGGACGTGCAGGGCGCGGTAGCAGCCCGCGTTGGGGGGAGCGCCGGGGTCCGTGAGCATCCGGAACACGAACATCGACGACGACAGCGTGACGGCGAACACGGCGTTGCAGTTCACGGGCACCTGCGGGTCGCTGCCGCCGAAGTCGATCACGACCTCGTCACCGTCGACGGTGACGACCGCGCGGATGGTGACGCCGTCGCCGATCTCCAGGACGTCCTCGCACCGGTAGGAGCCGTCGGGGATCTCGCGCACCGCGGCCCGCACGCGCCGGTCTGAGTAGTCGCAGACCGCCGCCATCGCGTCGCGCAGCCGCTCGACGCCCAGCCGGCCGGCCAACTCCCGCAGCCGCGACGCGCCGACGTGGTTGGCGGCGAACTGGGCGCGCAGGTCGCCGCGGCGCTCCCGGGGCGTCCGGGAGTTCGCCGCGATCAGCCGCACCACGTCCTCGCGCTCGCCGTCCTGATCGGCGATGAGTATTGGTGGGATGCGGATGCCCTCCATCGCGATGTCGGTGGCGTTCGCCGGCATCGAGCCGGGCGCGGCACCGCCGACGTCGGCGTGATGCGCCCGGTTCGCGACGTAGCCGAGCAGCCGGCCTTCGCCGTCGCCGACCGCCGAGACGATCGTGAGGTCCGGCAGGTGCGTGCCCCCCATGTACGGGTCGTTGAGGCACACCTGCATGCCAGGCCGCAGCGCCCGGTACGACTCGAGCACCGCACGGACGCTGGCCGGCATCGACCCGAGGTGGACAGGGATGTGCTCGGCCTGCGCGACCATCTCACCGTCGGGGTCGAACACCGCCGCGGAGCAGTCCGCGCGCTCCTTGATGTTCGGGGAGTACGCCGCCCGGCGCAACGCGACGCCCATCTCCTCGGCGACCCCCGCCAGCGCGTGGCGGAACACCTCCAGTTGGACTGGCGTGAGACGGCGCTCGCTCATCTCGCCGAGCATAATCCCGAACAGGGGGACTGGCCGTACTGTGCAGAGTTGGTCCGGTATACCGGCATAACTCTGCACAGTGCAGGGTGGGGCCGCCTCAGTCTTCGAGGCGCACCACCAGGTTGGACCGGTCGTCCACCGTCGCGGACTCGCCGGGAGCGAGGAGGGTGGTCGTGTCGGGCTGCTCGATGAGGGCCGGACCCGAGATCTCGTCACCGGGCCGCAGGCCGGCCCGCGACACGATCCGCGCGTGGAGGGTCTCGCCGGCGAAGCCGATCTCGCGATCTTGGTCTTGCGCTGGCTCCCCTTGGTCCCAGTCGGCGGGGGGCTCGTCGAGGATGGGCGTGCCCAGGGCGGTCACCCGCAGTGTCACCGCCTTGACGGGCTCGTCCCGCATGGCGTACCCGTACGCCTGCGCGTGCGCGGCGTGCAGCAGCTCGGCGATGTCCTCGCCGTCCCCGACGACCAGGCGCAGCTCGTGAGACTGGCCGAGATAGCGGGCGTCGGCGACTCGCGTCAGCGTGATGTCGCCGGTGACGCCTTGGCGGCGCAGCTCCTCGCGAGCCTCGATCTCGAGCTGCCCCCAGGCGTCCGCCAGGTCGGCGCCCGCGTCCGCCATCACCGTCCGGGACACCTCGAACCGTGGGGGCGCGAGCAACAGGCCGAGGGCGCTGAGCACGCCGGGGGCCGGCGGCACGACGACCGCCCGGCAGCCCAGCTCGCGGGCGAGCGCGGTGGCGTGGAGCGGGCCGGCGCCGCCGTAGGCGACCAGCACGAGCCCTGACGGGTCGACGCCGCGCTCGGTGCTCACCTTGCGCAGGGCGCGGGCCATCGTCGCGCGTACCACCGTGAGGATGCCGTGCGCTCCGCCCGCGCTGCCGGGGAGCGTCTCAATGCTGCGATGGGCGGCTCGGGCGTCGAGGTGGAGACCGCCGCCGAGCTGCCGGCCGTGGTCGAGGTGGCCGAGCGCGCAGTGGGCGTCGGTCACGGTTGGCTCCCCGCCGCCTTTCCCGTAGCACGCCGGGCCGGGCTCCGCGCCAGCCGACTGGGGGCCGACCCGCAGGGCGCCCCCCGCGTCGATCCAGGCGATCGACCCGCCACCCGCGCCCACCGTGTGGATCCCGACGGCGGGGGTGCGGAACGGCAGGCCGCCGATCGCCGACGAGTTCGAGACCTCTGGCGTGCCGCCGGTGATGAGGCACACGTCGGTCGACGTCCCGCCCATGTCGAAGGCGATCGCGTCGCCATACCCGGCTGCGCGTGCGGCGGCGGCGGCCGCGACCACGCCAGCGGCGGGCCCGGACAGCAACGTGTGGACGGGTGCGGCGGCGGCGAACTGGATCCCGGCGGTCCCCCCGCCCGAGGTCATGACGGTGATGGTCGGCTCGGGGAGACGCTCGGCGAGGTTGGACAGGTAGCGGCGCATGACCGGCTCGACCGCGGCGTTCAGCACGCAGGTCGACGCGCGCTCGTACTCGCGGAACTCCGCCAGCAGCGCGCTGGAGCGGGTGACCGGGATATCGAGCCGGCCGGCCAGCGCGTCGCAGAGCCGCCGCTCGTGATCCTCGCTCGCGTAAGCGAACAGCAGGCTGACGGCGACCGACTCAGGATTCAGCTCGGCGACCGCGCGAACCACCCGGTCGACCTCCTCGTCGGAGAGCGGGATGACCGGTTGCCCCTCAGGGCTCATCCGCTCGTCGACGGTGATCACACAGTCGCGTGAGACCAGCGGGGGAGTCCGTGACACCGACAGGTCGTAGAGCGAGGGCCGGTCTTGGCGAGCGATCTCCAGCACGTCCGCGAACCCGCCGGTCGTGACGAGCACCGTGCGAGCGGTCTTGCGCTCGAGCACGGCGTTCGTCGCGGTCGTGGAGCCGTGCGCGACCAGCGCGAGGTCCCCGCCGGGGCAGCCCTCTTGGATGCCCCGCTCGACGCCGGACGCCTGGTTCTCCGGCGTGGTAGGGACCTTGACCGCCCTGGGGTGCTGGCCGGGCACATGCACGACGACGTCGGTGAACGTCCCGCCTACGTCGACCCCGGCGGAGACTGGCTTATGGCCAGGGTTCGGCACGCATGCGCGCCGAACCCTGGCCATAAGAGGGTCGGGTCGCTAGCGGGTGCCAGCGGGGACCGGGGCGGGTTGTTCCTCGGGGGTGCCGGCGGCTTCGCGTTCGCGGCGCTCGCGCTTCTCGTCGTGGGCGAGCAGGGCGACGTGCAGGGCGAACAGGGCGACGATGATGCCGAAGACGACGTAGCTGGGGAACAGCGGGCTACCCCGGTCGAAGAAGCCGTACAGGACGACCGGCTGGGCGCCGACGACGGGGTCGCCGACCTCAGCGCCTGGAGGGGCCACGTTGCTCCCGTCGCCGGCCGGCGGCGCACCGTCCGCGGTCAGCAGCGGTGTCGATCCTGCAGCCGGGTCGGCGGGCGCGAGCTGGTAGGTTGGGACGTACGGGACGGCGAGGATCGGGAAGGCCTGCTCGTCGTCGGAGACCGCGTACCCGATCTGGTCGGTCAGCGGGGCCCACGTCGACTGGATGATGTTCGAGTACGGGCTGGTGTCGTCGAACCCGGAGAAGAAGTTCGCGATCTCGTTCGCGCCGGTCGTGGCCTGCTCCTGGAACTCGGCGGGGACCGGCCCGAAGCCTTGCGGGTAGCCCTGGACGATGTCGTAGCGCGGGTCCTCGGCGATACGGCTGTCGACCGCGAACGCCTTCCACTGGGGTTCGTACTCGTCGATCTGCTGCCCTGGCAGGTTCAGCGGGCCGCCGCCGGGCAGCGTGCCGGGCGCCCCGAACGCCCACATCGCGGAGAACACCGTGGTGAACCCCCACAGCGACACCCCGAGCACTAGGTACCCACGCCGCGTGCCCAGGTTCGACCGGAGCAGCAGGTAGACACCGCCCACGAAGATCAAGATGCCCAACGGCACGGCGAGCTTGGCTCTAGGGTCGGACGCGGGGATGTGGCCCTCGGGGACGAGGGCGGCGAGCACGGTCGTCAGCGTGTCCATCTGAGCCGTTCCTTGATCATGGGATCATGCCTGTACGGGAGCCGGTTGCTCCTGGTCGCCTACGGGCTCGCCGACGCCGGGTGTCTGGTACTGATCCGCGCCGGCGGGGAGCTGCGCCGGTTGCTGCGCCTCCAGGTAGTCGATGATCCGCTCGAGCGCCGAGTCGGTGAAGCGGGAGTCCTCGTAGGTGTAGCCGTTCTGCCACGGCGGCATGATGACCTGGGCGACGCTGATCCCGTTCTGCAGGATGCCGAGCACCGACGAGCGGTCGTGGCGCTCGAACAACCCCACGAGCGAGGGCCCGACGATCCCTTGCAGGTTCTCGCCGTGGCACTTCGCGCAGTTCTGCTGGAACAGCTCTTGACCAGACAGGTTCGCCACCGGCTGCGGCTCGACGGTCGCGGCCACTTGGTTCGCGACGATCCAGTCCACCAGCGCGTCGATCTGCACGTCGCTGAGCGGTCCCTGGAAGTCGGTGCCCCATGAGGGCATCGGCGTGCCGGGCCGGCCGCGGCGGACGGTCGTCCGCACGAACGTCTCCAGGTCGGTGTTCGACAGGATTGCGCTGTCGTCGTAGCGAGCGGCCATGGTGGTCAGGTTCGGGACCGGCCAGGGGTCCCCTCCGTACGGCGACGCGGTCGCGCCCCCCGTGCCGTCGGCGCCATGGCAGCGGGCGCAGTTCGCCGTGAACAGCTCCTCGCCGCGAGCGAAGGACTTGATGAAGTCCTCTTGCTGCTTCCGCTCGATCCGGCCGGGCTCGAGGATGCCGTAGATCGGGAGGAACAGGGCGAAGAATAGGGTGAGCACCAGACCCCACAGCATGTACCGCTCGAGGACGTTGCCCTCTAGCTGCTCGTCCGCGTAGGCGGGGCGCAACGCGGGCGGGATGTTCTCACTGGACCGCCGCTTGCTCGAGGCGTTGGCGATCAGCAGCACGACCGTCGCGAATCCCGCGATGGCCAGAACCGTGATCGCGATGGTGGTAGGTGTCACGGTCTAGGGTGACCTTCCGTCACGTGCATGTGCTTGCCGGTTTAGTTGCAGTGGGGACCAGCCGGGGGCTGATCGAGCGAGCCGGCCTGGCGGGGCGGGCCGGTGACGACCCTGCTGGTGTCGACGACGACCTGACCCTCTTGGACCGACACGACGAAGCGGTCCATGCACCGCGGCGCCGGGCCGAACTCGTACTCGCCCCAGCGGTTGTACCGGGAGCCGTGGCAAGGACACTCGAACCACTGCGACGAGGCGCACCAGGGGACACGGCAGCCGAGATGGACGCACTTCTGGTAGAGGGCCATGAACGGGGCTTCGCCACCCGAGGTGACCTCGAGATAGTTCTGGTTCACGTCGAGGCCGCGGTCGTAGGGCACGAGGTACAGCCGCGCGGCCGGGAACGCGAACTGGCCGTTGCCGGTCGCGATCTCAGCGGTGACGTCCTCGACCGAGCCGACGTCGACGATCCCTCCGAAGCCACCTCTCCTGGACGGCCACAGGAAGATGATCGACGCCCCCGTGAAGGCGGTGACCGAGCCGATGATCGCGGTCAGGTATCCGTAGAGGAGGAACTTGCGGCGGGTCGGGCCGGCCGGCTTCTTGCTCTGGGGTGGCTTGGGCTTCGGTGGGGCGCTCGGCGTTGGCGCATCACCCGAGCGGGGGGCCGTGTCCACCGCGGACGCGGCCATCAGCTGGGCGCCGAGGTCGCACCCGGTCGGCAACGGTCGGGACAGGGTAGGCCCACGACCCGGCGGGTAGACGGCCAGGGTGTTCCGGCGGACCCACCACGCCGTCACCATCAGCAGGCCCACCGTGGTGGCGATCAAGATCAGCAGCACGGGCATAGTCTCTCCAGCTTCGGGCTTAGCCTGTCTAGCCCTCGCCCGACAGCGCGTTCCTTTGGTTTGGAGCGGTGAGGCGTCGGGAGCGCATCCGTCGGCGACCTCACGTTTTCATCTCGGGGCGGTTCGTGCATCAATATCAAAGTTCAAAGAACAGGCCGTCGACCCAGGGCCAGACCCAGTTCTGGCCGGGGCCGCGGAAGAACGAGCCGCACATCGTGAGGATGGCCGAGCCCAACAGGAAGAACGTCATGATGAGGTAGGCGTACTTCCGGTTCTCTGGCTTCACCGACGGGTTCTTGTCGATGTAGGGAACCATGCCAAGGCCCACCAGGCCGATACCAGGGATGGTCACGCCCGCGATCATCGGGTGGAAGTAGCGCAGCAGCTCTTGGAGGCCGAGGAAGTACCACGGTGCCTTGGACGGGTTCGGCGTCATGTTCGGGTTCGCCAGCTCGCGCAACGGGAAGGCGGGCAGGCAGGACAGGATGGTGGTGAACGCCGTCACGACCAGGACAGCGACCAGCTCGCTGGACAGCAGGTGCGGCCAGGTATACACCTTGTCTTCCTGCTTGCCCCGGATCTGCTGGATCCCGGTGGGTGGGACCATGGCGAGCAGGCGGTGCGTGTGCGCCTGGCCGACTAGCTTCGTCTCGCGCTGGCGGGTGGCGCCGTTGCCCTTGGCCGCGAGCGCCGCAGCGACGCGAGCCTGCCGCTCCTCCGGGGTCAACACGCCGGGCGCGCCGCCTCGCTCCTTCGTCGCGACACCACCATCGGCCTTCGGGCCGTCGCCAGCCGCGGCGGCGGCGGCGGCCACTCTGGCCTTCTGCTCAGCGGGGTCACGAGGGCCGAGCTTCTCACCTGCCGCGACCTTCGCCGCTCGGACGGCCGCCGCCTTGGCCTTCGCGCGGGCGATGCGCTCGCTCTTTCCCTGAGCGATGAGCTCGTCGTAGACCTTCTGGTCCATCTCCACTGGCTCGGACATCGGTGTCCCTCGTCTCTTTACAGGGGTCCGGAGATGCCGCCGTCCTTACGGATCCGCCAGAAGTGGACCGCGAGGAACAGCACGAGGACGAACGGGAACGCCAGCACGTGGAGCACGTACCAGCGCAGCAGGGTCTCGGGGCCGACGACCGCGCCGCCAAGCAGGACGAACTGGACCTGTTGCCCGAAGATCGGGGTCCACCCCGCCATGTCGGTCCCCACGGTGACCGCCCAGATGGCCAGCTGATCCCACGGCAACAGGTAACCGGTGAAGGCGAGCAGCAGGGTCAAGAGCAGCAAGATCACGCCGACGACCCAGTTGAACTCGCGGGGCGGCTTGTAGGCGCCGTGGTAGAAGACCCGCGCCATGTGCAAGAACACGGTGAACACCATGAGGTGGGCCCCCCAACGGTGCATGTTCCGCACGAGGTCGCCGAACTGGACTCCCGCGATGATCTGTTGCATGTCGGCGTAGGCCAGCTCTTGCCCCGGACCTGCCGCCGGCCGGTAGAAGAACATCAAGAAGATACCGGTGACGGTAAGCAGGATGAACAAGAAGAAGCTCACCCCACCAAGGCAATAGGTGTAGGTGAGCTTCAGGCCGTGCCGCTTCACCTTTACCGGGTGCAGGTGATAGAGCACGTTGTTCATCGCGGCGAGCGCCCGGTCACGCGACGTGTCGCGGTATCCCTTGCGGTAGATCGAGCCGGGCCGGAACATCGACTTCCATACGACGTTGTCCTGAACCTTCTTCTTCAGCTCGTCCGGCTTGGGCGGCGATGGCTTCTTGATGCTGGGAAGACGGCTCACCGGTCGCAGGTCCTATCTCGTCTCGACCCGACCGAGCCATAGGGCGTCGGACGGGCAGCGCTCAACGCAGATCGCGCAGCGGGTGCACTCGTTGTCGTCGATCACGAAGATCGCCTCGGCGGTGTTCGCCAGGGTCATGACCTCGGTATTCTCGGCGTCCGCGACGATCGTGGGCGCCATCATGTAGATGCACTCCCACGGGCAGACGTCCTCACACGCTCGGCAGAGGATACACAGCTCAGGCGTCAAACCGATGTGGCGCTTCGGCTTCACGCGCTCTTGCAGCCAGCTGGGATCGACGCTTTCGATCCGGTAGTCGTCGTAGATCTCCGGATGTAAGCCTTGGTCTGTGAGTCCCACCGCGATGATCCCTTACTTGTAGCCGCCTGACTGCGGTCGTGATTCCTCGCCCTCCGCCAGCGCGCGCGGGTACTTCTTCTGCACGTAGAGCCCCGCCGCCCCGAAGGCCACCAGCGCGACGACCTGCTCGAGCGCGACAACCCCGTCCCTGACCACCGAGTAGAAGTTGGACGCCACCGTGAAGTCGCCGATCACGATCTGACCGGGAATCATCTGGTCCCGGAGCAGGTTCTTCTGGCCATCGACGAAGTACACCCAGGCAGAGGGGAGCACGCCGAGCGCCCACCAGATGGCGATGAACGACGCCATCGCCCCGCACAGCGCCGAAACCCAGCCATAGGTATCGCGCAGGCGCGCGGCCGCGACCAGGAACAGGGCAGCGGCGCCAAAGCTCCCGGCCGTGACGGCGACGCCCTTCCATCCGCTCCCGAACTCCCACAACGCACTCAACGCCGCTGGAATGGTCCGGAAGAACTCGCCGATCCAGTCCACCTTGCGCCTTTCGTCCGACGGTTCTGTGCTCGCGGGCACCTGGTTCCGGGCACCACAAACCGCAGCGCTCCAGCATCTCAGCGGTGACCAACTGTACCGGCGACCTGGAGTAACCGCCAACGACCGAGGGGATGGCGGGCGGTCCGCGGAGCGAGCGCCGGAGGGGATCACGGCATTGTGTGTTTCGCGTCGACCGACACCTGCGCCGTGTTCGAACTGGTTCGGGATCACCGGTCTCGCGAAGTAGCGCTGGTGCGCGCATAGGTCGCATAGGTTCCGACCTGGCTACCCCGAACGGCTCGTCGGCCCGTAGCCAGCCACGGAGGACGGCTACGCCGCCCGCTCACAGTCCGTCTCACCGACGCTGCGAATTGCCGTGATATCCGCGCCGCGAGAGCACGCGGCATGTCGTGGTCTTGTCGAACCCAGGTCTTGCCGCCCGTGGTGGGGAGGGGGGACGGTCTGCACCTGTTCCCTTCCCCCTGCACGAAAGTGAGCTGACCATGGGCTGGAGGCACCACGCGGCCTGCCTGAACGAAGAACGAAGACCCTGAGCGGTTCTTTCCTATCGGGACGACCGGTGCTGCGCTGGAGCAAATCGAACGGGCCGTGGCGGTATGCCGACGGTGCGAGGTGCGCGCCCAGTGCCTCGAGTGGGCGATGGCGACCAGGCAGGAGGCCGGTGTCTGGGGCGGCCTGTCCGAAGACGAACGCCGCACCCTCCGCCGCACCCGACAACACCGCTGCCGCAACGCAAGCTGAAAGGTATCCGGCGTGACCTACACCCACGGAGCGACCGGAGGCTGCCTTCTGACGGGTATACCCTCCCTATGCCAGCTCTACGTCCGCGAGCAAGCATGGCGGTGGCGGCCCGGGCATCTCGGTAGCTCGGCCGGTCACGAGAACTCGCAGCCTACTGGCTTACCTTACCAAGGGCACGGCGCCAGTAAAGATTCGGATACTTGGCCCACTGGAGATCGAAATCGGCGGCCGGGAAGTCCGGCTCGGTCCCTCACACCCCAACTGGCCACCTCCGTCCGCCCTCTCACCAGCGGGGTTTCCGGCCACCAACGCGTCCAGCGACCTGAGGTGGAACGGCCTGTCAAGTGTCTCCCGAGATCGAGGGGCGGGGCATCAGGTTTAGGCCCCGGTGTCATTGAAGGTCCAGGTGGCGGTGAGTGCATGCTGGTCGCTTCCTGGCCTACCCAGCCGAGTGTGTTGCGTTGGCGAGGGAGGGTCAACGTGGGGCGCCCACAGCGCAGCGAGGACGAACGACGTTGACGCTGACGAGCA